>Ga0105240_10009349_pt1 | contig 13894 bp, 12 predicted proteins | sample KBSC54metaG_FD_80426 | JGI IMG/M metagenome (GOLD analysis project Ga0105240, IMG submission 80426) | Corn rhizosphere microbial communities from Kellogg Biological Station, Michigan, USA - KBS C5-4 metaG | ecosystem: Host-associated > Plants > Roots > Rhizosphere > Soil | place: Michigan, USA... | reverse complement strand
TGTCTGATCTGGAGCGAAGCGGTGAGGTATCGCTCACACAGCAATTGGTTGACCGCTTTGCCGCCGCGATCGACGCCGAGCTGCTCGAACCGGGCGAGAAGCTGCCCACCACGCGAGCGCTCGCGGGCGAGGCGGGCATCAACCACCTGACCGCCGCGCGCGCCTACCGGCGGCTCGCTGAACTCGGCTACGTGACCGCCAGCGTGGGCCGCGGCACCTTCGTCCGCACGCTCGCCCCGGCCGCGGACGAGCGCCACGGCGACGACTGGCAGATCTACGCGCTTCCCGACCGCCCGCTGACCTACGCGGAGCAGGTCACGGGCGATGCCTTCCGCCTGGCCAACGAACCGGGCATGCTGTCGCTCTCCACGGGCTGGCCCTCGCCGCGCCTCTATCCCACCGAGGACCTGGCGCGCATCGCCGCCGACGTGTTCCGCGAGGAGGGCGGCAACGCGATCTCCTATCTCACGGCCGAGGGCCTGTACGACCTGCGCGCGCAGATCGCGCGCCACGGCGAAGAGCACGGCTACGCGACGGACGCCGACGAGATCATCGTGACCTCCGGCGCGCGCCAGGCGATCGACCTGACCGTGCGCACGCTGATCGAGCCGGGCGATGTGGCTGTGGTGGAGTCGCCCACCTTCGTGGGCTTCCTGTCGTCGCTGCGGGCCGCGGGCGCGCGCATCATCGGCATCCCGGTGGACCAGGACGGGCTCGACACGGACGCGCTCGAGCGCGTGCTGGCCCGTCACGAGGTCAAGCTCTGCGCGCTCCAGACCACCTGCCAGAACCCGACCGGGCGCGACCTCTCGGCCGAGCGCCGGCGCCGCCTGGCCGATCTGGCGATGGACCGGAACTTCTTCGTGATCGAGGACGGCGTGTACTCGGAGCTGCGCTACGAGGGCGAGAGCCCGCAGGCGCTGCGCTCGCTCGCGCCGGGCCACGTGATCTACGTGGACTCGCTGTCGAAGACGGTCGGGGGCGGGCTGCGCGTAGGCTGGATCGCCGCGCGCGGGCCGGTGTACGAGCGGCTGGCGGCGCTGAAGCTCGACAACGACTTCCACACCACCACGCTGGCCCAGCACATCGCCGCGCGCTTCCTCGCGGAGGACCTGCACACGAAGCAGGTGGAGCAGACGCTGCCCTTCTACCGCGAGCGGCGCGACGCCCTGATGGAGGCCCTCGAGAAGCACCTGGCCGGCGAGTACCGCGCGAGCCTGCCGCGGGGCGGGCACCACCTGTGGGTCACGCTCACGCGGCCGCTGTCCGAGCGCGAGCTCTACACCGAGGCGGCGCGACACGGCGTGACGTTCACTCCTGGTGGCGTCCTCACCGCGGAGCGGCACTCGCAGACCAACATGCGCCTGTCGTTCTCGCTGCTCGATCCGGATGAGCTCGAGGAGGGCGTGAGGCGCCTGGCGCGCGCCATCCGGCAGGTGCGGCGCACCGTGCGCTACGGCGCCACGATGCCGCTGTCGTAACCTGCCGGGCGTGGCACTCGACTCGTTGGTGCATCGCGAGCGTCCGCCCGCCGGCGAGCCGGAGGGCGCCCTTGTGCTGCTGCATGGGCGGGCTACGGACGAGAACGACCTGTACCCGTTGCTCGAGATGCTGGACCCGGACCGGCGCCTGCAGGGCTACACGCTGCGCGGGCCTCTGAACCTGCCGCCGGGCGGCTGGCACTGGTACGAGCTCGCCGGCATCCCGACGCCCGACCCGCCCACCTTCACGCGCACGTTCGGACTCCTGTCGGACTGGCTCGACTCGATGAACGAGCAGACCGGCGTGCCGATGGATCGCACCGTGATCGGCGGCTTCTCACAGGGGTCGGTGATGTCATACGCGCTGGGGCTCGGCGCCGAGCGGCCGGTGCCCGCGGGCATAGTCGCGCTGAGCGGCTTCATCCCACGCGTGCCCGGGTTCGCGTTCGGCCTCGAGGCGCGGCGCGGGCTGCCGGTCGCCATCGGGCACGGCACGCACGACCCGGTGATCGGCGTGCAGTTCGGACGCGAGGCCAAGCAGGTGCTGGAGGAGGCGGACCTCGACGTGACATGGCGCGAATCGCCGATGATGCACGGCGTGGATCCGGCGTATCTCGGAGAGCTCGAGGGATGGCTGCGGGAGGCGGTGCCGTGAAGACCGGCTCCTTCACGCACGACGGGCAGCGGCTCGTGTACGACGAGTACGGCGAGGGGCGCGACGTGGTCGTGCTCCTGCCCGGGCTCCTGCTCTCGCGCAAGATGCAGGACCCGCTGGCCCGCTCGCTCGCCGAGCACGGCTGCCGCGTGATCAGCCTGGACCTGCTCGGACACGGCGAGTCGGACCGCCCCGTGGACATGTGGCGCTACTCGATGCCGCTGTTCGGCGAGCAGGTGATCGGGCTGCTCGACCACCTGGATGTGAGGCGCGCGGTGGTGGGCGGCACGTCGCTCGGCGCGAACGTGACGCTCGAGGCCGCGATGCTCGCGCCGGGGCGCATGCAGGGGCTGATCGTGGAGATGCCGGTGCTCGACAACGCGCTGGTCGCCTGCGCCTTGTTCTTCACGCCGATGCTCGTGGGGTTCACCTTCGGCGCACCGGTGGCCCGGCTGATCGGAAAGGGTGCGCGCCTGGTGCCACGCGGCCTTCACACCCTCTGGGACGTGGGGCTCGACTGGGCGAGCCAGGACCCCGCGCCGTCGGCCGCGGTGCTGCAGGGACTCTTCTTCGGGCGCACGGCGCCACCGCGCCACCAGCGCAAGACGATCAAGAGCCGCGCGCTCGTGATCGGGCACCCACGCGATCCCGTGCATCCGTTCAACGACTCCGACATGCTCGTGCGCGAGTTGCCGAACGCGCGCCTCGTGGAGGCCAGCTCGATCTTCGAGCTGCGTCTCACGCCTGAGCGGCTGACCGGCGACATCGCGGACTTCGTCCAGGAGTGCTGGCATCCGAAGCCCGACGGCGGCCACGCTCCGCGGCGGTCGGCCGGCGGCGGCCGTGCGCGGCGCGGGACGCAGCGGCTCCGCCGCGATGACGCCTGAGCGCACCGAGGAGGAGCGCCGCGCGTCGGATCGGCGCCGGATCGGGCAGCTGATCGGCTTCGGGCTGCTGGCCGTCGCGGTCGTGGTCGTCTGGCTCGTGTCGGTCACGAGCGGCACCGGCTCGCCCAGCGCGGGCTCCGGCTCGCCCGACATCTACCCAGCGGCCAAGATCCCGCCGCCACGCGAGTCGTCGCTTGAGCGCGCCGCGGCGCAGGCGGGCTGCTCACTGCGCTCGTTCCCCGACTACGGCGACGCCGCGACGACGGGGCGCGTTCGCTACCGCACCAACCCGCCCACCTCGGGGCCGAGCAACCCGGAGCCGGCGGCCGACGGCATCTACGACACCCCTGCCAGCACCGAGAAGCTCGTGCGCGCGCTCGAGAACGGACGCGTGGTGGTGCAGTTCTCGACCGCGCTGTCGCAGCACGCGCGCGGGCAGCTCAAGACGCTCGTGAACGAGGATCCGCGGCATGTGATCCTCACCGCCAACCAGACCGGGATGCCGTTCGCGGTGGCGGCAACCGCGCGCAATCGGTACCTGGGCTGCCAGCGGCTGGACGCCGCCGCCTTCGACGCGCTTCGCAATTTCCGTACCGCGTACCGCCGCTGACACGGATCTGCCGGCACCGCAGCCGACCCGCTGCGAACGTGTTGCGTCCTTTGGTGAAGCGCGCGACCCCGATCCTCGTCCTGCTCGGCCTGCTCGTGGCGGCCGGGCCCGCGACCGCACGTCCGCATACTCCGACGGCGCGGGACTTCGGCTTGAAGCCGCCTGTGGCGGCCGCCAGCGCATCCGCCTCGGGCGTGGTGTCGAAGCCGCTGCGCGCGCCGCACCGCTTCAACCTGGTGGGCCTCCACTGGCGCGGACATGCGCAGCCCGCCGCTTGGCTGCGGGTGCGCCGGGACGGCGGCCGCTGGTCGCGCTGGGGCCGCGTGCCTATGGGGGACGACTCGCCCGTGTGGGCGGGCAACGCCGACTGGGTTCAGTACCGGATCGCGCGGCGCGTGCCCGGGCTGCGACTGCACTTCGTGGACGTGCGCTCGAACGGCTGGCGGCCGCGCGCTGCTCGCTCCGCTCAGGTCGCGGCCGAGCCGGCGGTCCAGCCGCGCAGCGCCTGGGACCCCACCGGCAACCAGTGCCCGCCGCGCACCGCCCCGCAGTACGGCGACGTGCAGGTGGCGTTCGTGCACCACACCGTGTCGCTGAACGACTACACGGCCGCCGACGTGCCGTCGATCATCCTCGGCATCTGCCGCTTCCACCGGAACTCGAACGGCTGGAACGACATTGGCTACAACTTCCTCGTCGACAAGTTCGGCACGCTCTGGGAGGGGCGCGCGGGCGGTATCGATCAGCCGGTGGTGGGTGCGCAGGCCCAGGGCTTCAACTCGCAGTCGACCGGGATCGCCAACATCGGCACCTTCGACGACGTGCCGGAGACCGACGCCGCGATGAACTCGATGGCCGCGCTGATCCGCTGGAAGCTGCCGCTCACCGGCGCGCCCACATCGGGCACCACGCAGCTCGTGTCAGCGGGCGGCAGCAGCAACCGCTTCCCGGCCGGGACGCGCGTCACGCTCGACCGCGTGTCCGGGCACCGCGACGTGGACGCCACCGACTGTCCCGGCGGCATGCTCTACGACCAGCTGCCCGCACTGCGCGCGCTGGTGGGCAACGTGCAGGCGGTGAAGCAGCGCACGCGGATCGCGGCCGCGTTCGAGCCGCCAAAGCTCGTCTATCCGCAGAAGACGCAGATCACGGGCACGCTCGCGCTGATCAACACGACGCCGCTCGGCGGAGGCGCGCTGCAGGTGCAGCTCTACGGGAAGAGCGGGTGGCACACGATCGCGAGCGCCGCGTCGGCGGCCGACGGCACGTTCGCGGTGCCGCTCGCGCCGCACGTGGGGCACCAGTTCCGGGTGGTCTACCCCGGCGACGGCTCGCACCTGGCCAGCACGTCCAAGCGCATGAACCTCACGGTGGCGCCGCGTGTGACGATCCGGCGCTCGGTGAAGCGCGCGAGGGTGGGTCAGACGCCCGTGATCAGCGGGACGGTGAAGCCGGCCAAGACGCGACTGCGGCTGATCGTGAACCGCGTGGTTGGCAAGAAGCAGCGGCGCGTGGCGAGCATCCGGCTGCGCGTGAAGCACGGCCACTTCCGCAAGGCGTTCCGCCTGGGCGCGCGCGGCCTGTACAGCTACCGCGTGCTGTTCGCGGGCGACCGCTCCAACCGCAAGGCCCGCTCAACCACGCTGCACGTCCGCGCGGTATAGCGGGAAGAAGCCGCTCGCCGGATCGCGGTCCGCGCTGAGCCAGTCGTAAGCCGCCGGGTCGCACACCAGCTCGTGCGTGTAGAAGGGCGCGGTGGAGTTCGCGAAGCCGCGCTTGAAGTGCTCGAGCGCGTCGCCCGGCGTGAGGCCGCCGCCGAGGTTGAGCGGCATCTCCAGCTCGCCGGCCAGCTCGATCATCGCCTGCACCGTGCTCTTGAACGGGGAGTGCTCGAGCAGGCCGTCGGCGGTGCCGCCGAGGAAGTAGTGGAGCACGCCGTCGCTCTCCGTCGCGATCGCCCCCGCCGCGGCGCGGCCGTCCGGCGCGCGCGTGATCAGCAGCCTCGCGGACGGGGCCTCCAGGATCGCCGCCAGGTAGTCGTCGTCGAAGAAGTAGCGCTGCGTGGCCTCGGTGCGCACCATCGTCTGGCGGTAGAGCTCGCCGAAGGCGGCGACGTCATCCGACTCGGCCGTGGCGTAGCCCAGGCGCTCGTTGCGGCGGATGTGGCGTGCGTGCGTGTTGCGCACCTCAGGCTCGGCGAGCGGGTCAACGAGCTGCACCTCGCTGCGCAGCGTGCCGCCCTCGAGGCACGGCTCACCCCCGATCGAGTCGCGCAGAAAGACCGCCACGAGATCTGTGCCCGACCAGTCCACCTCGCGCGGATCGAGCGGCTCCGGGCCGATGGCAACGACCGCGCCCGGGTAGCCGTAAGCCGAGGTGGCGTCGAGCAGGCCGTCGCTGCCCGGAATCTCGCGGACGCTCAGGCCCGCCGCGAAGCGGTCCTCCACCACCAGCGAGTGGGTGATGTGCTCTGCCCGCTGGAACTCCGCGCAGCGGAAGAAGGCGGCGCTGCGGGAGCGCTCGCCGCCATCCTCCAAGAGCTCTGCCCTCACCTGTTGAAGGCCTCCGGCAGCAGGCCGTACACGGCCACGTCGAGCAACCGGTCGCCGCGCTTCACGTGGCTGCGCATCACGCCCTCGAGCTCGAACCCCAGCCGCTCGACCACCGTCCGGGCGGCAGCGTTGTCGACCAGGATCAGCTCGAGCACGCGGTGTACGGAGAGCTCGTCGAATGCGCGCGCCAGCGTCAGGCGCTGCGCCTGCGTGCCCACGCCTCGGCCCCACAGCTCCATATCGCCGATCAGAATCCCCAGCTCAGGAGCGGCCTGGCGACCGATTCCGTACAGCGCCGTGAAGCCGACCGCCTCCTCGCCGTCGTCCACGGTCACGGCCCACTTGAGGTCGGCGCCGCCGGGATGCTCGGCATGCTCGACCCAGCGCCGCGCCTCCTCCTCGCTGAACGACTCGCGCTGCTCCACGAGGCCGTCGATCACCTGCGGCGTGTTGAACCAGCGGTGGACCGCGTGAGCGTCCGCTGACCGGAAGTCCCTCAGCGCAACCCGCACGGCTGAGACCCTAACCGCTGTATAGGCCGTGTCCGGAGACGAGCAGCCAGAACGTCTTCGCGAGGATGCGCATGTCGAGCGCGAGCGAGCGGTGGTCCACGTACCAGATGTCGAGCTCGATCCGCTCGGGCCAGTCGAGCGACACGCGGCCGTTCACCACCGCCCAGCCCGTCAGTCCGGGCTTGACCTCGAGGCGGCGCCGCTGGTGGTCGGTGTAGCGCTCCACCTGGGATGGGATCGTTGGGCGCGGACCCACGATCGCCATTTCACCGCGCACCACGTTCACGAGGTTGGGCAGCTCGTCGAGCGAGTAGCGCCGCAGGAGCTTGCCCGTACGCGTAATGCGCGGGTCGTCCCGCGTGAGGGCGACGTCCGGGCCGCGGTCCGAGCCGACCGTCATCGTCCGCAGCTTGTAGAGCTCGAATTCCGCGCCGTCCCTGCCCACGCGCCGCTGCTTGAAGATCACCGGGCCGCGCGATTCGAGCTTGATGGCGATCGCCGCGACCAGGAGGAGCGGCGACGCCAAGGCGAGCGCGAGCGCCGCAATCAGCGGATCCTGTGGCCTGTGGCCTGTGGCCCGTGGCCTCATCGCTCCTTCTCCCAGGCGAGCGGCGCGCCACCCCGCAGCCAGTCGAAGAACCCGACGGCGATCGAGGCCGTGACTACCACGTAGTAGTACGCGAGCCGCAGCGGTCTCAGCGGCACGAAGGCACCAAGCAGCGCGGCCACCGCGAACGCGGCCTGCGCCGCCAGCGTGACCGTGTAGACCCAGCCGCTCCCGATCAGCGCGATGTTGGTGCCGAGCGCGACCAGGTGCAGGAACGGCGACGCGTAGCGGATCAGGCGATGCGACGCGAGCTCGAAAGCGAACAGCGGCGAGTAGCCGCGCGGGTTGAGCATCCCGCCGCGCAGCACGGTGCCGAAGGCGCGGCTCATCATGCGGCGCTTGCGGCGGAACTCGCCCTCGAGCGTGGGCACCATCCGCTCCTCGGCGAGAGCGCCGGCCGCGTAGACGGATCGCAAGCCGCGCCGAGCCATGCGGAAGGGCAGCGACAGGTCGCCGGTGTACGGGTCGCCCGCCTTGTAGTGCATGCGGCGCAGCGCATAGATCGCGCCGTTGCCCGCGGTGATGCCGCCCAGCCGCGACTCAAGCGAGCGCACCGCCATCTCGTAGCGCCAGTAGGCGCCCTCCTGGTTGGCGGCGCCCTCGTCGGCGCTGAAGCGCACCTGCCCGCACACGTAACCCACCGACGAGTCGGCAAGCGGGGCCACCAAGCGCCTGAGCGCGTCCGGCGCCCACAGGCTGTTCGCGTCCGAGAAGGCCACGATCTGCCCGCGCGCCCGCTCCACCGCCGCGTCCTGCGCGGCCGCCTTGCCCGCCCGCGGCAGGTCGAGAACCAGGTCGGCGCCCGCGGCCTGCGCCAGCTCGGCGGTGCGGTCCTCGGAGCCGTCAGATGCCACGATCAGCTCGAGCCGCTCACGCGGATAGTCGAGCGCGAGCACGTTGCGCACCTTCTCCTCGATCACGCCCTCCTCGTCGTAGGCGGCCACCACGAGCGACACGCTCGGCAGCGGCTCGGCGCCCTGTTCGGGCAGCACGCGGCTGCGCCGGACCCGCCCGAGCAGCCACAGCACGACCGGATAGCCGGCATGCGTATACACGAGCAGCCCGAGCGAGCACCAGAAGACGATCTCCAGGGCAAGCACGCGCGCGATTATCGGTTAAGCAGCTCGCGGTACAGCGCCAGCGTGCGCTCGGCGACCGCGTCCCAGGAGTAGGGACCGGCGGCGGCCCGCGCCGAGGCGGCACCCAGTTCCTCGCGCGCCACGGGGTCCGCCAGCAGCTCGCCCAGCGCCGCCGCCAGAGCTTCCTCGTCGCCGGCCGGCACCAGGCGGCCTGCCCCCACCTCGCCGAAGCCACCGACATCCGAGAGCACCAGCGGCTTGCCGAACGCGAGCGCCGTGTAGAGCACGCCGGACTGGTCGGCGTCGCGGTACGGGAGCACCACGAGGTCGGCGCGGCGGAAGAACGCGGGCAGCTCCGAGTCGTCCACGAAGCGCGACACGAAGCGCACCCGCTCGCCCGCCAGCGCGCGCAGCGGCGCCATGTCCACGCGGGGCATGCCGACGATCCACAGCTCGGCGTCGCCCGGCACGGAGCGCCAGGCGCGCAGCAGCACGTCGACGCCTTTGTAGTCGCGGATCAGGCCGAAGAACAGCACCACCGGCACGTCGGTCGCCGCGAGCTCCTCGGGCAGCGGCTTCTCGTCCGGCAAACGGGTGAGATAGTCGAAGGCGCCGTGCGGGATCACGTGCACGCGCGACGGGTCCGCCCCCAAGGATGCGGCCTGCTCCGCTCCGTGCCGCGAGTGCACCACTACGGCGTCCATCGCCCGCAGGGCGCGCCTTCGCCCCGCCGCCTGCCCGAGGCGCTCCTCGTGCGCCACCACGTTGTGCGCCGTGAGCACGCGCGGCCGCCCGCGCGGCAACAGCCACGGGTCGATCTGCTCGATGGCGAGCCACTGCCAGTGCACGAGATCCGCACGCTCCGCCTCGCGCCGGTAGCGCAGCATGTCCGGCACGTGTTCGAGCAGCTTGCGCGCCCGGCGCCCGCCGCTGTGCCGGTAGAACAGCTCCTTAACTTCGTATCCATCGGCCGGGGGTACGGTGCCGTAGAGGAAGCGGCTCGTGACGAGCTCGACGTCCACTCCGGCGCGCGCCAGGGCGGCCGCGAGGGAGCGGTCGTAGGGCGGGGTCCACGCGGACGGGTCCACGAGCTGCACGCGCATATCCGGAGGATTCAACAGTGCGGCTGTCCTATTGCGTCGTGAACACCGGCAAGCGGGACCTGCTGATGGCGTGCCTCGACGCGATCGACCGCGTCACTCCCGCGAGCATCGAGCACGAGATCCTGGTGCTGGACAACGCGTCGCGGGACGGCTCGGTGGAGGCCGTGCTGGCGCGCCAGAACAGCCGCGTTCGCCTGATCGCGCTCGAGCACCGAGCGGGCAAGGCCGCCAACGACTCGACGCTGCTCGAGGCTGCGCGCGGCGAGTACTGCCTGCTGCTGAACGAGGACGCCGAGCTTCAGCCCGGCTCGACCGAGGGGCTTGTCGAGGCGCTCGACCACGACCCTCGCGCGGCCGCCGCCGGGGCGCAGCTCCTCCACCCGGACGGCCGCCCCCGGCGCTGCGCGTGGCGGCTGCCGACCGTGGGCAGCGCGATCGCCGGCGCGCTCTTCCTCCACAAGCTCGCGACCGTGCAGAGCCGGGGCAGCCGAACCCGCCGCGTGGGCTGGACCCAGTCGAGCGCCATGCTCGTGCGGCGGAGCGCCGCGCGCGAGGTCGGCTGGCTCGACCCCTCCTTCTTCGTCTACTCGGACGAGACGGACTTCTGCAAGCGCCTGGGCGACGCCGGCTGGCGCATCCTCTGGGTGCCGGCGGCGCGCGCGATTCACCACGACCAGCTGCGCACCGACGCTCGTGGCGCGGCCCGGCGCATCGTCGAGTTCCAGCGCGGGCGCGACCGCTACATGCGCAAGCACCACTCGGCAGCGGCGGCCGCGATTGTGCGAGGACTCGCCGCCTGGAGTTACTTCGCCCGGGCCCTCGTATCCCGCACGGGCCGGGATCGCTACCTGCTGCACGCACGCCAGGCCCTCAGGCCGTGGCGGGGCGAGGGGCTGCGCGAGACCGCGGACAGCAGCGCCCCGGCCCTGCGTAGAGCGGCCTGAGAGAGCCTTCAGGCGCCTCTCCTATCCTGCACGCGATGCTGAGGTGGATGCGCCGTCGCTGGGCGTACCTCGCGGCGGCCGTGGCGGTGGTCGGCGGAGGCGCGCTCGCGATCTACCTGACCGTCGGGCAGAGGCCCGGGGACGTGACGAACACGGATGTGCCGTTCACCGCCCCGGCACCGGCCCCGCCGCCCGCGCCCAAACCGGACAAGCAGCTCGGACAGCTCGGCAAGATCAACTGGCCGCTGTACGGCTACGACCCGCAGCGCACGCGCTACCTGCCCGCGTCGCACGCCAAGTACGTCAAGCCGCCCTACCGCCAGGTCTGGGTGCGCGCCTTCCACAACCTCATGGAGTTCCAGCCCGTGATCTGGAAGGGCACGATGTTCTTCATCAAGAACAACGGCACCGCCTACGCGCTGCGCACGCGCACCGGGCGGCTGTTGTGGAAGCGCAGGATCGGGTCGCTGGCGGCTTCGTCGCCCGCCTGGATGGACGGGCACGTGTTCTTCACCACGCTGACCGGCCGCATCTACGCGCTGAACGCCAGCGACGGCCGCGTGATCTGGGCCAGGAACGTGCACGCGCGCACGGAGTCGCCGCCGCTGGCCTACCAGGGCCGCGTGTACTTCGGCGCCGAGGACGGCAGCGTCTACGCGCTCGGCGCCGGCGACGGCCACGTGATCTGGCGCTACCACGCGAGCGGCGACGTGACCGCCGGCCCCGCCTACTCGAAGGGCCTCCTCTACTTCGGCGACTACGGCGGCAACATGCAGGCCGTGCGCGCCAGCAACGGTTCGCTGGTGTGGAAGACGCACGAGGCCGGGCTCCCGTTCGGGCGCTCCGGCGGCTTCTACGGCACGCCCGCGGTCGCGTTTGGCCGCGTGTACGTGGGCAACCTCGACCGGAAGGTCTACTCGTTCTCTGCCAGCACGGGCAAACTCGCGTGGAGCCACTCGACGGGCCACTACGTGTACGCCGCGCCGGCCGTGGCGGCCGTGCCGGGCGTGACGCCGACGGTCTTCATCGGCTCCTACGACCAGAACTTCTACGCGCTCGACGCCCGCACCGGCGCGCAGCGCTGGGTGTACCACGCCAGCGGGCCGATTTCGGGCGCGGCGAGCGTGATCGGGCGCGTCGTGTACTTCTCGACCCTGGAGACGCAGCGCACCTACGGGCTGGACGTGCGCAGCGGCAAGGTGGTCTGGACCTTCGCGCACGGCTCCTACAACCCGGCTATCTCGGACGGCCAGTGGCTGTTCATCACCGGGCACTCGGGGGAGACGGCACTCGAGCCACGCGGGCTGCCCAAGCACCTGGCCGCCACCGGCGCCGCCACGAGGGCCGCACATCGCGCCGCCAAGAAGAAGCACGCGAAGGCGAAGGCCAAGCGCAAGGCAAAGCACCACCACCGGAAAAAGAAGAAGAGCGGCTAGGGCGAGACGCTCTCGGCCGCGGTGCCGGCCGGCTGGATCCCAGAGCTGCGCACGCGCGCCCGCGGCGGCCCGCGCCGCAGCGCGATGCCGATGCCGATCAACGTCCATGCGATCGGGTCCTCCAGGAAGTCCGCGTACAGCAGCGTGTGGAACACGAGCGCCGCGAACGCGGCCGCCACCACCATCCGCCCGAGCAGCCGCGCGCTCGGCTCGGCCTCCCGCCGCAGCCGTAACAGCCCGCCGAACAGCAGCCGGAACGCGGCCACCAGCACGAACACGTATGCCGCCAGCCCGACGATCCCCTGCTCTGCCGCCACGGTGATCGGGATCGTGTGCGATGCGGACGCCGCCTGCGCCTCGCCCTTCTTCTCCCGCGCCCGGAAGCGCTCGGCGAACGAGCCCGAGCCGTAGCCGTAGAGCGGACGGTCGCCGAACATGCTGAGCCCGCCGCGCATCAGGTCCACGCGCCCGCTCGTGGCGCGGTTGAGCGACTTGGCCGAGTGTCCCTTCAGGTGCACGGAGCCGGGGATCGCCCAGATCACGATGGCCGCGATCACGGCCGCGGCACCCACGGCCGCCACCACCGGCCACGTCTTCCAGCGCACCGCGGCAAGCACGGCCAGGCCCACAAGCAGCGCCGCGAAGCTCGACTGGGACAGGCTCAGCACGAGTCCCGCCCACATCACCGCGAGCAGCACCGAGATCCACACCACGTTGCGCGTGCGCCTGGACCACAACAGCAGCGTGGCCAGGATGACCATGACGATCGCCAGGTAGCGGCCATAGATGTTCGGGTCGAAGAACAGCGAGTTGACCCTGAAGTACGAGCGGAACTGGTTGGCCTCGATCACCTTCGGGTTCCACAGCAGGCGGCGCGTGGCATATTCGCCGAAAGCGATCGCCGCGAAGATGAGCGACAACCCGACTGTCACCCGCAGGCACCACTCCTCGAGCCGCGCGGTCCACTCGAGCGACGTGATCAGCTTGAGCAGGAGCGCGAACGGGATGTAGAAGAAGGCGACGTTCTTGAGCGCGGTCTCGAAGTCCGTCGAGTACGCGGCCTGGATCGAGTAGAGCAGCACCGCGATCATCAGCGCGAGCTCCATATAGCCGGGCGAGCGCTCGGCGGGCGCGAGGCGGTAGCCGTTGTTCTCGGCACCCGGGTCTCGCGGCCGCAGCCGCTCCCACACGTAGGCGAGCCCTCCGCCTCCCACCACCACGTAGAGCGGCACCAGCAACAGCGCCGACTGGCCGCCGGCCTGCACCGGGATGCGGAACGGCAGCGCGGCCACCGCCAGCACCGGCATGAGCAGCGGCCAGCGCATGAACACCACCGCCAGCGCCACGATCAGGGCCAGGCCCACTACCCCCAGGGCGACCAGCTCCGCGGGGTGCGAGCGCAGCGTCTCGACCTGGCTCGAGTTCCACAGCCCGCCCACGAGCAGCACCGGGCAGAGCACGAGCGCCAGCAGCACACACACCGCTCGCGAGCGAGGGGTCGAGAGAAAGAAGGCTCCCGTCGCAGCGAGCGAGGCCGCCACCATGCCGCTGCCCTTGAAGGCGGTGGCTACCGCGAGAGGAGCGACCACACGCGCCTCGTCACGTCGGTGAGCTCGACACTCCCGGCCAGGTCCGGCCCCCACTCGCGGCTGCCGGATCGCACCACGATCCCCTTGCCCAGCCTGTACGCGATGAAGGCGGGGTGCTGCGGATCGCGCCCCGCCGACGACAGGATCTGCGCCCCGCCCACGAGCCGCTGCGACTGCTCGAAGTAGTTGAAGTCCCCGAACACGCCGTTCGCCACGTCCTGGAACAGACCGAGCGTGTCCGGCTGGTTGACGGCCATCGGCGCCTGCTCGATGCGCGCCTCGTCCACCTGCTCGCCGAAGACGTTGAAGCGCTCGGGCCTGCTCGGGTTGACGAGCTGGTTGCCCGCGAGGCCCACCTGGCGGCGGAACGCGTCCGTGCCGAACGATGCCACGCGGCCGCCATTCTGGACGTAGTTGCGCAGCGCGACGTCGATCTGAC
>Ga0105240_10009348_pt1 | contig 13895 bp, 11 predicted proteins | sample KBSC54metaG_FD_80426 | JGI IMG/M metagenome (GOLD analysis project Ga0105240, IMG submission 80426) | Corn rhizosphere microbial communities from Kellogg Biological Station, Michigan, USA - KBS C5-4 metaG | ecosystem: Host-associated > Plants > Roots > Rhizosphere > Soil | place: Michigan, USA... | reverse complement strand
TCGATTCAAAAATAAGACGTCCCTGCGTCCAAGCGGCGGCGGCTGACACATCGGCCGGCGCGGGAGTTGCCGACATTGTGGTTGGAGTCATTGTGATCCGCTCGCCGGCCGACAGCAGCACCGCGACATTTGGCGCGCTCGGGCGCGGTTCGGTGCCCTCGGGCGTGGGCGTGCTTACTTGGCCGGCCGAAGTCGGCGGTATTACAGGGGAGGCCACTGAGGCGACGGCGACCTTGCCTTCGAGAACCGTAACTGTCGTGCCATTGCTCTTGCGGTAAACGTCGAATTGGGTACCGACCGCACGCACATCGGTCGTTCCACTCGCAACCGAGAACGGCCGCAGCGGATCCTTAGACACGCGAAACAGTGCTTGCCCTTCCAACAGTTCGACTCTTCGCGCGGTAGATGTGAATCTAACTCTGAGGCGAGTCCGCGTATTGAGCTCGACAGTAGAGCCGTCGGTAAGGGTCACCGAGCGGTGCTCGCCAACCCGGGTCGTATATGTCGGCGTATATGATGGCAGGTGATACCCCCTCCACCAGAGGACAATGACACCTAACAGCAAAAAAGCGATTGAGGCAGCGAGCGTTGAATAGTGCCAGCGAGTCAGACGATGCCCGCGGGCCTCGGCAACCAAACTATCGACCGACGGCGCAACGTCGACCGCACGGCCCAGACGATCGATTGAGGCGGCCAGCTCTGATCGTGCCTCGACGGACAGTTGCACGACATTTTCGGCGCCCCGCGCGAGCGCAATAAGATCCTCGGCGCTAGTTCGATCCCCAGGAAGCGCGAGCGCTGCATCGTCCCAGATCGGCAGTATCTCGAGATAGATCCGCACGTGCTCGGGTGATTTACGCAGCCACAGATCGAAGGCCTTTTTTGTCTCGGCGCTGACCTCGCTGGAGCTGAACTCCACGAGCCAGGCTGCAGCCTCATCAATGATCTGCTCGTTCACCGGATCTACTCCATTCCCTCAAACCGCTTCTTGCAGTGAGCTACCGCCTTGAAGACATATTTCTTCGCCATTGGCCGCGTCACACCGAGCTTTGCTGCCACTTCTTCAATGGAGTAGCCGAAGCGCCGATGCAGCAGGAACGCGGCCCGGCATTGCGGCGAAATGTCTTGCAGTACCCTGTCGAGCTTCTCCAGCCGGCGCCGTACATCGAGTTGAGTCACCGGGTCCTCGGCAGCGAGGTCTTCCATCTCCGCCAGCACGTCCACCATATCTACGGACTCCGGGGTCGCCGCGAGACTCATCTTGTGCTGGTGCAGGACGTGATGCGCCACCGTGAAAAGGTAAGCCTGCGGGCTTCGAATGGTGTCGTGCTTGGGAACCCTCAGCAGCCGCAGGTAGATTTCCTGTACCAAATCCGGGACATCGGCGGCGGCCTCCCGTAGCCGCATCGCAAGATATCGACGCAAGCCCTTCCCGTGATCTCGGGCAAGCGCGGCAACAAAGGCTTTTTTGTCGTCAGTCTCCACTAGGGGGGCCTAGAAACACCTCTCCTTATAGTAGAGAAGAGCGAATCCGGGGGAAAATGACACCCCCGGCACAGCCAGCTGCTGTGCGGTGTGTCCACCTTGAACGTAAACGGCTGCGACTCACGGTCCGCGAAAGTTCGCGCCGCTCATCGCCCGGCTAAGGCAGTCGGGCGGGAGCCGTCCTCAGCGGTGAGCCCCGGCGGGGCTCGCCGGCACCCGCCGCACCGACAGGATCTCAACAGGAGGATTGAGCTGTTGCCCTTCGGCCGGCTGTTGCTGAATCTTGCGCACGACGTCCATGCCTTTCACGACATGCCCGAAGGCGGCGAACCCCTGACCGTCCGGGTTGCGCTTACCGCCGTAATTCAACTCCGGCTGATCGGTGACGCAAATGAAAAAGTCGCTGGTCGCCGTGTCGGGACCATCCCGCGCCATGGATATCGCGCCGGCGCGGTGTTGCAAACCCGTCTTGGAGGTGCGCTCCAGTATGATGGGTGGACCGTCTTCGCTCTTGCGTGACTCGGCGATGCCGGCTTGAATCACCTCGATCTTCACGGCCTTGTCGGGTTGATTCCCGAGCGTCACCGTACGATGGAAGACGCCGCCGTCGTAGTATTTGCCGTCGACGTAGCGGAGGAAGTTTGTGGCAGTTATCGGCGCATGCGTTGCGTCGATCGCCACCACAATCTCGCCCAGCCGCGTGACAATGACTACGTTAGTCTGTGACGCAGCCAAAGCCGTCCCCGCTACCATGAGCACAAACGCGAGTATGGTTTTACGCAACACGTTGCAGCCACTGCCCTCTTGAGTGAGAGATCGGCGGTTGTAGTTGACTTACCCGCCACTTGGATATCGTTGCCAAGTCGTCGACGTGGTCTCGTGCCCTAAGCCAGGCCGGCTATAATCACAAACTCCGTGCGGAAAGACGGCCTTGAGCCGTTCGAGTTGGTCCGACGACAGAGGTTGTGTGTAGTCGGAAGCGGCGATCGGCTTCAGCGCACACTTCACGACATCGTCGGTGAAGGGTCCTCCCGCGGCGATGCGGGGGTCGCCGTGTTGGGGATACATCTGGCTGCATTTGCCGCCCGGGCCAAAAACGTCGCCCGCGATCTTATTACCCTCGGGAGCCCAGCATGCGTCCGCCAGATCGGAGGGTTTATCTCTCGCCACCTTCTCTGCCGCCGTTCCAGCGGCTCGGTCTGCAGCAATATTGTCGAGCCAGTGGTCCATCCATCCTACCAGGTCGCGCTCTCTGCGCGCGAAGCGCGAGGTCTTCGGATCCGGATCGCTGAATGCATTCACGGTCATTACCGTGGTGTGATCTCTCGAGTCGATGAGAATAACCTGGTTGGCGGCAGTGCCGTTGGCCGCTTTAAGGCGCGCGCGCGTGACGAACGAGCGAAAGCTGTCGTGGTTGTCCGCCATGTCGTCGGAGTACCAACGCCAGTCGATGATCGGGACCTGCGGCAGCCCCCCGCCGCCGGTCAACACCAGGCCATGTTGGTACATCTGTCGCAATGTCTCAGCATCGGTTTCGGTTCGGCTATCGACTAGATTGCCGTCGATGTCGTAGCCGCCCGCCTGCTCGTTCAGCTCGACAAACTGCTCCGGGGTAATCTTACCCGCGTTCAAAGCCACCAAGCCGTACTGCACGCCGACATTGTCCAGCGGCCGTCGCGCGAATCCGGTCTTGGGGTCGCGCCCATAAACGGTGATCTCATTGTCGTATATATCGCAGCGCGCTCCTTTGGGACGGTCCACCGGATCGTAGGTGGCCTCTTTCGGAATCGCGGGGTTGCAACTGCGAGCGCTGACCGCAAATCCATTGCCCGGCGGCGGACACACCCTCCAAGTCACAAAGCCCGTCGCGGCGGACTTCTGCTCATCCGTCCAAGGCTCTCGAGATTTATCGAATGCCCGTACCAGCAATCCGCAGTCACTCGTGGAGGGCACGTAGGTAACAATGTCAGGAAAGGAAACGTACGGAATGATTCCATCCAGCAGGCCGGGATAGTTCTGTGCAATCAGATGCTGTTGCATGGCTCCGCCCGAGCCGCCCCAACCTATGGTATGAACCGGCTCGCCGAAGGCTTTGATGAAATGCTCTTTAACCATTGACAATGTTTCGGCGGAGAGCACGTCGTTGCAGTCGTTACCGAAAATATTCAGCGTCGAGCCCACAACCGCGTATCCCTCAGCCAGTACGGCCTCGTCGCTCGCCTGGCTCCATAAGGAGCCTTGACGGTAAGCGGCGCCACAACCGCCGCCAAAGCCATACACCAGGCGCCCGTTCCAACCGGCAGTGTGCCCCGTGAATGGAGTTGGCAGGGGTTGGCCGGGCTGGCTGAGGAAGCGGACGTCGTAGATGGAACGGTTGATGACGCCCATCTCCCACCGGACGATGTAGGGAACCTTATGACCTTCCGAGGTGGTGGTCTGGGCTACATCGGTCGGTGGATGTTCCGGGTCATAGGGCTTGTAGCCGGTGGGCAGACCTGGGACCGCTCCGTGTATCAAGACCTGCAGCGCCTTGCTCCAAGTGGCTGCAAAATCTGGCGACTCCGGATGCGTCGGCTTGTAGTAATACCGGACGAGAGTTTTGACATTGCAGTTCGCATCTTGCGCGACGCCAAGGCCAAAGGCCTCCGTCTGACAAACAAACGGCTGCTGATGCGGACCTGAAAAGATCGGCCCGGAGAGCGGGTAATTGATGATCTCGATACGCGACTTGACCGAGCCGCCGACGCGGATCTCAAGAATATTTTTTCCCAGCTTCAGGCCCGACAGCAGCGCGAGCGAATCCTGCGATCCCTCGACCGGATGGAAAGCGCGGGTGGCATCAGTGCCATTGAGCTTGGCGGTCCAGACGCTGCCACCCTGCGAGGTAAGCCGCACCAGGGCATCGCCGCCACTCACGGTATCGGGGCGGCTGGATACTACACGTAGGGCAAAACCTTGCGTGGCCAGGGCTGGTGACAATCCTATGCACGAGTAGAGGAGCGCCAGTAGTGGAATCGCGAGCTGCTTGCGACATGTCAGTGGAACCGTTCTGACCTTGCACCACCGCCGTCCGGACACAATTGCGTAAAGCGTCCTCGCTATGCCCTTTCCACATGCGGCCACATTAATCATGACGTCTCCTGGCAATGACTAGGCACGACGCCCTTGCACTGGGCGCACCCTGTGCCGTGGACGTTAGGCCAATACAACGGGCCGCGATCATACTTTAGCGCAGGCCTAATTGCTGCCACCGACAGGGCACATCGATCAACTCAACGGGACGCGAGAGGGTCTACGTGCTGGTGTAAGCCAGTGTCGTCGGGATCGCTGCGCCCCGCGCGCAAGTCCTCCTGCACATATCGTCCGGCCAACCAGAAATGCACCGCCGCCCATAGAGTAGCCATCGAGACGAGTGCCATACTCCAGCGGAGGGCCGCAGTGGAGTCGCCTACCAGCGGGAGAAGGACGTCGCTGATAGCACCAACGAGCTGTGTACCTAGCACGCCCCCCAAGAGCATCTGAGCCAGGAAGTAGATCGCCACTATGGTGGCCCGCATACTCGGTCCAACCAGATTCTGCACCAGTGTCGGGACGGGTGCGATATAGCCGTACATCGGCACAGTCAGAAGTAAGTACGCCACCAGCGCCCACGTCTTCGATGGGCACCAAAGGACGAACACCACCATAGGAGCCATGAGGAGCGCGCCACCGGCAAGAACACGAGTGATCCGGCTAGGTTGCCCGGCGGCGCCCAGCCTCGCCGCCAGCCATCCGCTCATCCAGACGCCACCGAGTGTGACGAGGTCTGAGGCCGCAAACCAGGACCCCAACTCGCCGGTACCCATGTGGTATTGGCGGATGAAGTACACGTAAGTCCAGCCTATTGCGTTCGGCGCAATGTTTGCAATCCCTTGCGCGAGCATCAGGTGGCGCAGGCTCCGGCGCTGCCAGAGTGTGGACAGAACCTGCCGAAATGGCGGGCGAGTAGCTTCTTCGGTGGCATCTTTCGCCTGCCGGCGTGTCGGCTCGCGGATGGTGGTCAACATCAACACGGCTAGGAGAATTCCGGGGAGGCCAGCGATCACGAAGACCGATCGCCAGCCGTAGAACTCGTTCACCCAGCCGCCAAAGAAATCGCTTAAGAAGCTGGCAATGGGGACCGCGAGCATGAAGTAGGCCAACGCTCGGGGCCGGTTTTCGTCGCTCTCGTAGTCGCCAATCACGGAGACGGCAATGGCTGAAAATCCCGCTTCGCCTATTCCGACGCCGACCCGTGCGAGCGCGAGCTGCCAGAACTGATTGGTGGCGGCGGTCAACACGGTGAGGATGCTCCAGAGGGCGATCGCAACGGTCATGATCCTGATGCGGGGAGTGCGGTCACCGAGGCGAGCAATGGGAACTCCGAGGAGAGAGTACATGACCACGAGCGCGGGGCCGACAGCGAAGCCGAGCTGGGTATCCGTGAGGGAGAACTGCCGCCGCAGCGGCTCCATCAGGATGCTGAAGACGCCCCGATCGAGCTGGTTGAAGATATATACGAGGAGTAATACGGTCGCGACGTACCGTGTATAGATTTTGGAGTACATGTGTGGCCGGATCGACCGGCTAGCCCGCCCTCAGTGCCGCGTCGGGCGATCGTAGCGAAGATTGTTCTTCTCGGACAATGATGTGTGCTAACACACGCATTAGCATCTCTAATGTCTCGTTCTGGAGCAACGAGAAGGAACGGAAAAAGTGTCGATGCCCGAATAGGGCTCGCATAATACGCCAGGACACCAGCCTCGGGTGCCACAGCGCGTCGGCACCACGTTCGGCGCTCATTGCACACCCACCTCCTGCTACCAGCAATACTGTCAACGCGACCGCTGCGAAGCGCCCGTCGATCCGCACAGACATGTTAGGTCCCTGATGCCTAAAACGTCTTGCTGACGCCGAATCCGATCGCACGGGGCGTAATGACCGAGGCGCTGTAGCCTGGCACTGCAATCCCGAAACTCGGGGTTAGACCGACGACGCCCCGCTTGTTGGCGACATTGTTGACGTAGAGATTGAACAACCAGGAGTTGTAGTGTGCCCCACCACGCAGATTTAGGACGGTGTACCCTGGGATTTCAACGCGTGGCGCTGTTGGGCTACCGGCGAACTCGAAGGGGCGTTTGCCAACATAATCCACCGCGCCACCGACGAATCCAACCCAATCACCCGCGAGAGGAATGTCCTGATTCACTGAGAGACTGCCTGAGTATTTCATGCTGTAGGGCAGTGGGTCTCCTTTGAGCCCGTAGCTAAAAGCCGTCTTCGGGATGTCCTGCGTGAGCACTGCGTCATCGTAGGATGCACTCAACGAGACTGTCAGGCCACGAGCCGGATGCATGTCCACCGCCAACTCCACGCCTTGGCTCTTCGCATTTCCCGCGTTCGCCGTGAAGCCGAAGTTCACCGTGCCGCCGTTAACCGGATAGGGTTGATTCACAAAGACCTGGAAGCTGCTCCAGTCGATGTAGTAAACCGCAAGATCGAAGCTCAACTTTTGGTCGAGCAACGCGGCTTTGAGCCCCAATTCGTAGTTCTTGGTCCGATCGGGGGCATAGCTTCCAGGAACTCCAAGAGACCGGGCGGCCGGAGAGTAGGCCGCGGCGTTGGGTCCCCCGATACGATAGCCAGAGGCCACACGAGCGTAAGCCATCAAGTCGGACGACAACTTCAGTCTCGGGGTTATCAAGTACGTGAAGGCGTTGCCACTAGCCCGTTGATCGGGCCCATAAAGAGGCGACGGAGCCCCGCCATTGAAAAGGGGCTCCGCCAGCCCGGTGGACACAACTCTCAAGTGCTCCAGGTTCCAGCCCTCGCGAGCCCCCAGTTCCAGATCAAAGCGATCGGTGAAGTGAGCAACGAGGTCGCCGAAGACCGCGTGCTCAGAGTAAGTAAGCGGCGAGTTAAAAAACGAGAACAAGTTATCGACGAGCGCACCCGTAGTCAGATTGGCGATGTATTCGGTCTGATGTGCCGCTGCGCTGTTCTCGTGGGTGTAGAAACCGGCCAAACGCCAATCCAGCCAGCTACCGATTGACGCAGACACACGCAGCTCCTCGGAAACTTTGTGTGTACTGTAGATGGCCTCTGATGGAGATCCACCGGTGCCGCCTGGATAGCCAGCTGGATACTCACAAGTGCTCGGCACGAAGATGCAAGAATAGCCTCCAAAGTACTGACTGAAATCCTTCCAGTTATCGAAGCTGTTAACCACGTAGCCCGTGACCGACACGATGTTCAGGCCCGCGACCTTGCCGTTGATGGTCGCTGTATAGACCTGCGCCTCATTTGAATAGGCGGTCAGCGATTTCAGCTCATTGGTCTTTAAATCGCCTACCGGGAATTGCCCCCGCGCGTTCGAATCGACAAATGAGACATAACCATGCGAGCGTTGAACCAGCGCGCTGACCTTTACCGAAAAGCTCTCAGACGGACGCCACAATGCGCCCAACCGACCGCCATAGGCATTGGCGGTATTGATGTTCTTTTCCCCGCTGACCAGGTCATCGATATAACCTGGGTCGTTTCGGCTAAATGCGCTGACTCGGACAGCAAACGTGTCGGATACGGGAATATTCGCTGCCCCCCTGACCACATAGCCGATTCCTCCTTGAGGAATATCTACGCCGGCGACCTCTGCACGTCCACTGTACTCGGTAGTCGAAGGATCAGCCGTCACATACTTTATGAGGCCGCTGAGACTGTCCGCTCCATAGAGCGTCCCTTGCGGGCCCTTCAACACTTCAATGCGCGCTAGATCGCTAGGATCAATGTCTGGAGAGGTCACCATGCCCTGGGCGTCGTAGGTGCTCGCTGTCACAGGAACATCGTCAATGACTGTGGCGACTGAGCCGGATTGATCCCGGCCTGCGCTGAGGCCGCGAATCGTCAGGTATTGAGTTCCGCCCCAAAGCCCATTTCCATTGACGTTCAGCCCCGGAATCGAGGCGAAGTAATCGGCCAATTTCACTTGACCGTTCTGCGCCAGCGACCGCGGATCCAACACCGTCATCGCGACCGGCACATCCAGTAAGCGCTCCTCACGCTTCTGAGCAGTGACAACAACTTCCTCCAGCCGAACCGGCCCGTTCGAACTCCTTTGCGAGTCCGGCGTCTCTACGGAAGCAGTGTTTGCAGACGCTGCTTGATCCACTTGAGCCAGCCAAAACGGGCCGGAAGACGGCGTCTTCCCCTCCACATCGCCCGGAACGACTCGGGAGTTCCGCGGCGCCGCCATGTTAGTTGGTAAACTAATCAGGAGCGAAACGCCCTCATGCCGCAGAATCAACGGCGTGCCTTTGAGCAACTTTCTGAAGGCAGCCTCCGTCTCGAGCACGCCGGTTACGCCCTGCGTGCGCAAGCCCTTGAGTTGTTCGGTTGGGTAAACAACGTCGACGCCACACTGCTTCGCGAGGGTTTCCAACGCATCGACTAGCTCGCCTGGCGGTACATCAACCTGTTTCGGCGTGTCAGCCATCGCGAACGCCGGCGCGGTGGTCAAACAAGCTAGTGCGATGAGTGTGGCGGGCAATGTCACGGACTTGAATCCAAGCACTTGTTACTCCCCGATCGTCCGGCTTCCGATAACGGCCGTCTAGGTACGGTGACGATCGGGGATGGCGTTTCCGGTAACTCGAGTAATCTCGACCGCGCTGGGACCGACCGCAGGCGGACGGACTCAGGGACGCGAGGTTAGGACAATCTGGTCCCCCCCGATGCTTGCCTGGACGGGAAAGCCCTCCTCCAGGAGATGAACGAACGGCTCGATGTTGGTGGCACGAAAGATGCCGCCAACTTGAAGTGTGGCGATCCTAGGATCATCGACTACGATTTTGCGGGTGTTGTAGCGGTTGAATTCGGCCACTGCCTCCGCGAGCGGCGTGCCTCTAAAGGTGAGTAGCCCCGTTCGCCAGGAAAGATTTTGTCTGACTTCTGGTAGCGTGCGCTCCTGCACCAGTAAGGCGTCCTTTGCGGCACGCGCGATCGTTCCGGCGGGGAGCAGGATCTCGCTCCGACTTGAACCGGTGAGACCGGCGCCTTGCACCGCTTGAGAACTGGTCACGCCCTGACCTTCGAATCTGACCACCCCCTCAGCCACTACCACCTTCAACTCGTCGCGGTCGCGACGGACCGAAAATTGGGTTCCGACGGCGACGACGCGGCGTGTGCCCACCCGAACGACGAATGGACGAGCCGGATCGCGCGCCACATCGAAGTAGGCTTCACCCTGGTCCAGATCGATCCGGCGCTCGTTCTGTCCGAGAGAAATTCGGATTGTGCTGTCGGTGTTAAGTGTAATGCGACTGCCATCGGGCAGCGGCACGGCTTCCGTAGCACCGATAGGTGTTGTGTACTTGTTGCCCTGATCCATCAGGCGGTGCCAGGCGAATGTCCCAACGGCGGCCGCCACGGTACCGGCTGCCACGGCGAACCAACCGGCGCGCCGCCGCAAGGTTGTCGAGCCGGCGACTCGAATCAATGCGGCCGGCCGGATGCCGGTTTCTGCAGAAACGTCCCGTGCATCCGCCATCCGTCCCGCGCCCAAAGCATTCAAGCGGCCGGTTTCCATCCAGGCAGCATTGAGTCGATAGTAAGCCGCGCGATGGCTGACAGACTGTGCCAACCAGCTCTGCAGGGCTGCCGCATCCGTTTCTGTCCAGGGTCCGATGTCACGCCGGGCGATGAACTGGGCGGCCGCCTGCTCTACCGTGTCTCTAGTCTCCATGATTTGGCTCATCCTCCGCACGGATCTCACGGCGGCCGCCTGCCTCACCGTGTTGAGTTCCGTAAAGCGCCTCCGCCAGTTGGCGGATACCCCGCACGAGATGCTTCTCAACGGTGGCTTCTGCGATACCAAGCCTCGCGGCAATATCCTTTTGCGACAGGTCCTCCACCCGCCTCATCCAAACAATCTCCCGCGGGCGCGGCGGCAGCCGGTTGATGAGAGTGGTCAGTCGCTGTAGCTGTTGCCTTCCGGAGGCGCGGCGTTCCGGTGTGGCCTCGTCTATCAAGACGTTCAGGACATCGAGATCCTCCAACAGATCGATGGCCACGATCCGGTTACGTCGCGCGCGATCGATCAGAATGTGACGCGCGACGCTGAAGAGATAGGCTTTCGGTTGCGCCGGACGCTCGTTCTCAGCCGCTTCAAGAATACGGACGTAGATGTCGTGGCGGATGTCCTGAACTTCGCTGGATTGGGTCCACTTGCGCGCGAGAAAGCGCATGAGAACCGCTTCATGCGGCAGAATCTCGCGGCGGAACCAATCTTCCAGGGTGGCATCCATGGCTGCACCATAGCCCGACTGTACGAACCCTTCAAATTTGCAGAGCTGCGCTGAAAATAACTTACCGGATCAGGCGCGCTCGCTCGTCTACATAGGGTCAGATTTCTCTCGCCGCTGCCCCTGTGCGGATAATTACACGAATTTAGTGTATATTTTTACAGGGCTTCCATTCCAGCCTGCCTGCGCCATGAAAAACGTCACGATTACCCTCGACGAAAAAACCGCCGCCTGGGCTCAGCGCTACGCAGCCCAGCAAGGCAAAAGCGTGTCACGCCTGTTGGGCGAGATGCTACAAGAACGCATGCGCGAACTCCGGGATTACAACGAAGCGATGCGCAGCTACTTATCCAGAGCGCCTTTCAAATTCGCATGGATCGATGGACACCGTCCCGCACGGGAGGAGCTCCATGACCGCCCCTCTTCGTTGACCGAAACACGCGGCAAGCCCGTCCCTTAGGAAGGATAGCGCCGACAGCGAAGCTGTCGTGAATGTCAGTCCGGGCTCTTCTGCTGCTCGATGTATTGGCGCACGATGCAGATCGTCGCTCCCCTGCAGGAGGAAGGGAAGTAGCTGGGCGACCAGAGCACGCCTTTCCAGTAGCCCTGAAACCGTGGGCGAAGTACCTCTGCCCCGTTGAGCGCCAAGGAACACCGAGAGGAGCAGGCCCTCTCGGTGTGAATTACGCGTGAAATCAACCTTTGTTTTCGGGCTTCGGTCCGAGTAGCACCGTCTGTCCACATGTTGAGATTTGGAACTCCTCGCCGCGACGTGCCTGGATGGTGGCGGCATGCGCCACAATCTCCTCGCGCAAGTCCGGTGGACAATCTGTCTCAATGTTGAGTACTAGCGTGGCGTAGGGAAGAAATGCGAGACGCGCGTAGTCGCCTCTTACGTCGCGACTGCGATCCGCATAGCTAAGGCCGGCGGGGAAGACGCCGACAAACAGGCGATCATCTTCTTCGTTTGGTGTGCTCAAAGCGGCTCCTGGTGTTAAGTATGGCCTACTCGTATAGGCACACCTGTGAGCCGGGCGCATAGGCGCCGCTGGCAATTAACGCCAGACCTGCTTCGCCACTCGCAAGTTGTTATGTCCCATGATGCCTTGGACGTCCGCATCGCTATAGCCCTTCTGCAGGAGGCGCTCCGCAATGACGGGAAAGCGTTCGGGCTCGACCTGCACATACGCGCCCGGCTGGCTGAGTGCCGCCGGGAACTTCCCGGGATTCTTGCGCACAAACTCTTCCATCTCGGACAAATCAAACACATAGTCCAGACCCAGCCCGACGTGCTGTGGACCGATTAGCTGCACGGTATACTCGATGTGGCGCAGCAACGTCTCGGTGCTGTTGTCCCCGATACCCTCGCTGCCCGCACCGAGGAAAATACCCACGCCGTTGATATTGACCACGCCGCCGGTGCGCGCACAGGCGCGCATCAGGTCATCAGGGATGTTGCGGACGTGCTCGTAGACCGCGGATGGATTGGAATGCGAGAAAATGACCGGGTTGTGCGAGTACTCGATCGCTTCGCGGGCCGTGCGATGGCCGACATGTGTGCAACAGAGCACCATGCCGACGCGCTCCATCTCATCAATGATCTGGCGGCCGTAGGCCGTCAGCCCCGTGTCGTCGTCCATGCAACCGCCGCCGAGCTTGTTGTTCTTGTTGTAGGCGAACAGCATCCAGCGCACACCGGCCCGATAGAACAACTCCACCAGCCCCGGATGCGCCGCCACGGCGTTGCCGCCTTCTATATCAAACATCACGGCCAGCTTCCCGGCCGCCTTAGCCGCCTCAATATCGGCAACCGTATCGGCGAGCACGAAGTGTTCGCCATGCTGGCGAATCCAGTGGCGAAAAGTTGCCAACACCGGAAAGGCGTCGTTCGGATCGACGACGTCGAAGCTCACGTTCAAGGAGACCAGGTCGATGCCGGACTGCCGTAAGCGCTCCAGCTGCGGCAGAAAAGAGGTATCCCCCGGCCGCAACGGCATGCAGGAGTGATTGTCCCAGATGATGCCCGAGCGCATCAGAGCCTGTGTTCGCGCAGAGACGTTCGATGTGTTAGCAACAGACATGATGATGGGGTAAGCGGCGGTGGGGAATCGGGGCCGCTATTATAGGGCAGCCGTGCCACCGGACGCGAATCAGCGCTGCCGTCCTAAGCTCCGGACGAACTGCCAATACTGTCAAACCGGTACCGTCAAACCAGCGTCGCAACAAAAACCGCCAAGATCGCGACCGGACAGGCGTAGCGCAGCAGCCACCGGCACGCAGCGCGTACCGGCGGAACGCTCTCCCCGAGCTCTTCGGCCATAAAACTGGCGCTGAGCCGCCACCCCACTAGCAGGCTGGTCAGCAACGCGCCTACCGGCATCAAAATATTAGCGGACACGTAATCCATTACGTCAAAAAATGTCTTGTCCGCGAGGAGCGGGATAAACGACAGCGGATGCCATCCGGACCATTGGTTGAACGAGAGCACCGAGCCGAGGCCGAGCAGCCAGGAGCTCGCCGCCACCACCCACACGGCGCGCGCGCGTCCGAATCCCCAACGTTGCACGAGCCAGGCGACCGTAGGCTCGAGGAGCGCTATCGAGGGAATCAATGCGGCCAACACTAACAGCGTAAAAAACAGCGTACCGACCAGCCGCCCGGCCGGCATCTCGGTAAAGACGCGTGGCAACACGACAAAAACCAACTCGGGCCCCTGCGCCGGGTTCAAACCGTAGGCGAACACAAGCGGAAAAACCAACAGTGTGGCCAGCAAAGACACCAACAGTATCGAGCCCGTGATGATCAGCGATGTACGCACCAGCGAAGTGCTCTGATCGATGTAGGCACCGTAGGCGATCATCATCGCCTGACCAACACCGGTGGCGTAGAAAGCCTGACCGATCGCTGCGAGCACGGTTTGCGCGTCAATTGCCCCGAAGTGTGGAGTGAATGCGAACGTCAACCCGTGCCCGACGTCGCCGGTCGAGAGCGAATAGATCACTAGCACGAGCAACAACAGCAGCAAGGCGGGAGCGCGCACCTTGTTTGCAGCCTCGATACCGCGCTGCAATCCCCGCGCCGAAATGACAACAG
>Ga0105240_10009347_pt1 | contig 13895 bp, 15 predicted proteins | sample KBSC54metaG_FD_80426 | JGI IMG/M metagenome (GOLD analysis project Ga0105240, IMG submission 80426) | Corn rhizosphere microbial communities from Kellogg Biological Station, Michigan, USA - KBS C5-4 metaG | ecosystem: Host-associated > Plants > Roots > Rhizosphere > Soil | place: Michigan, USA... | reverse complement strand
GGCCACTCCGACGTCGTCGGCGGCGTCGCGGTGGTGGGCCGCGAGGGGCGGCAGGACGAGTGGGCCGAGCGGCTCGCGTTCCTGCACAACGCGGTGGGGGCGATCGCCGGCCCGTTCGACTCGTTCCTGGCGCTGCGCGGCGTGAAGACGCTCGCGCTGCGCATGGAGCGCCACAACCAGAGCGCGCTCGCGATGGCGCAGTGGCTGGAGTCGCACCCGAAGGTGGCGCGCGTGTTCTATCCGGGCCTCGAGAGCCACCCGCAGCACGCGCTCGCGAAGCGCCAGATGCGCGGCGGCGGCGGCATGATCTCCCTGGACCTGAAGACCGACCTCGCCGGCGCCCGCCGCTTCCTCGAGCACGTGCACCTGTTCGCGCTCGCCGAGAGCCTGGGCGGCGTCGAGAGCCTGATCGAGCACCCGGCCATCATGACGCACGCGTCGATCCCGGCCGACCAGCGCGCCAGGCTGGGCATCGGCGACACGCTGATCCGCCTGTCCGTGGGCATCGAGGCCCTGGACGACCTGAAGGCCGATCTCGAGAACGGCTTCGCAAAGATTTGAGCCCCACGCTCGCTCGCGCTCGCTGCCCCCGAGGGCCGGCCGCGAACGGGCAGGCAGAGCCGACTCCGTCGCGCCCTCGATTCTTCGTCGAGGTCCGGCGTTGCCTCGCCACGCCGGCGGGCTGCCTGGCTGGCTCTCCAAAAGGCCGCGTTCCAGCGATGCTTTCATCGTCGGAACGCCTCCACGAGGCGGCATTTTCACGCCCGGGCCTGCCGCATACTCGCGGGATGACCAAGCTCCTCCTCACCCGCTCGATCCTGTCCGTCGCGCTCAGCGGCGCCCTCGCCCTGCTGGCCGCGCCGGCGCACGCCGCGCCGGACCCGGCCGTCACGCACCGCTTCGAGCAGGTGGTGCACGACTTCTACGAGCGCTACCTCGCCACGCATCCCGAGGAAGCCACGCAGCTGGGCGACCACCGGTTCGACCGCCGTAGCGGCGATGCGTCCGCCGCCGGTGTCGCGGCCGATCGCAAGCTGTACCGCAAGACGCTCGACATCCTGCAGGCCATCCCGGCGAGCAGCCTGCCGCCCGACCACGCCGTCGATCGCGAGATCCTGGTCAACGACCTGCGCGCGCGGCTGTTCGACATCGAGGTGATGAAGACCTCCACGTGGCAGGTCACCGACTACTCGGGCACCGAGGGCGTCTACGTGCTGCTGGCACGCGACTTCGCCCCGATCAGGCAACGCCTGGCCGCCGCCAAGCTCCGGCTGGAGGCGATCCCCCGGCTGGTCGCCGCCGCGAAGCAGAACCTGCAGCGCCCGCCGCGCGTGTTCACCGAGACGGCGATCGCACAGAACAAGGGCGCCATCTCGTTCGTGCAGGAGGATCTCGACGACTTCATCAAGCAGGCGCCCGAGATGAAGGCCGCCCTCGCGCCCGCCCGCGCCCGCGCCGCCGCGGCGCTCAAGGACTACGGCGTGTGGCTCGAGAAGGTGCTGCTGCCGCGCTCCGACGGCGACTTCCGCTTCGGCAAGGCGCACTTCGAGCAGCGACTGAAGTTCTCCCTCGATTCCGACCTCGGCGCCGACGAGATCCTCGCCCGCGCCGAGGCCGACCTGCAGGCGACGCAGGCGCAGATGGAGCAGCTCGCGCTGCCGATGTACCGGCGCTGGTTCCCCGGCAAGCCCACCGAGGGCGTGGACGGCCACGTGATCGTGCGCGCCGTCCTGGACAAGATCGCCGACACGCACCCGAACAACGACACCATCGTCGCCGAGGCGCGCGACGACCTCGACAAGGCCACCGCGTTCGTGCGCGAGCACAGGCTCGTCTCGCTGCCCACCAAGCCGATCAAGGTCATCGTGATGCCCGAGTTCCAGCGCGGGCAGGCCACGGCGTTCTGCGACTGGGCCGGTCCGCTCGAGAAGAACGGCGAGACCTTCTACGCGATCTCGCCCACGCCCGCCGACTGGTCGCCGCAACGTGTCGAGTCCCAGTACCGCGAGGACAACAGCGCCGAGCTGCGCGACATCACCGCGCACGAGGCGATGCCCGGCCACTACCTGCAGGGAGCGCATGCGAGCCAGGTGAAGATGCCCACGCTGGTGCGCGCGATGACGGGCTCGGGCACCTTCATCGAGGGCTGGGCCGTCTACGCCGAGCAGATCATGGCCGAGGCCGGCTGGGGTGGCGAGGAGACGCGCATGGAACAGCTCAAGATCCGCCTGCGCGTGGCCATCAACGCGATCCTCGACCAGAAGATCCACGCCGGCCAGATGACCGAGGACGAGGCCAGGCACCTGATGATGGACACCGGCTACCAGGAGGAAGGCGAGGCCGCGGGCAAGTGGCGGCGCGCCGAGATGTCGGCAGGCCAGCTGTCGACCTACTTCGTCGGCATCCAGGAGCAGATCGCGCTCGCCCACGACCTGAAGGCGAAGATGGGCGCCGACGACCTCGCGGTGCACGATCGCATGCTGTCGCACGGCTCCATCGCGACGAAGTACGTGCGCCAGCTCGAGGGCCTGCCGCCGGCCGAGGCTGCCGCGAAGTAGCTCTCAGGAGTTCGAGTCGAGCAGGTCGCCGCCGTGCCTGTCCTTGCCGGTGCTGCCGGCGGCCGAGGCCGCGGATGCCGCACCGGCGGACGTCTGCACCTCGGTCGCAGCGCACTGCGTGCCGCTTTCCAGGCGGTCGAGCGTGATCATCACGCCGCGGGCGGCCATCTTGGCGCTCAGCGTCACCTTGCACATCGTGCCGGGCACGAACACCATCACGTCGCCGGGCACGCCCAGCTTGACACCGTGCGGACCGACGGACTGGGCCTGGTCGGCGCTGGCGGCCTCCACGCGGGCCCCCGGGTTGGAGACCACCTTGCCGTGCGCATCACGCACCGTCACGAACACGGTGGCCGTCTGCTTGGCGGCAGCGGTTGCCACCGGCGCAGGCGCCGCCGGCATGTCGACGGACTCGCCGGCGGCCAGCGCGCCGGCCGCCAGCAGCAGGCTGGCGCAGGCGACCGAAAGAAAGGATTGGCTCATGGCTGCCCCAGTCGGCTGATGACGTCGTCGATGTACGGCTTGTCCTTGGTGCCACTGCGCGAGCTCGGGTAGTAGACGAGCGTGACGGTGGCCGACATCGACGTGGGATCCAGGTCCGTGAGCACCATGGCCACGCGTTCCTGGTCGGAGATGCGAGTGAAGTTCATCAGCGGGAAGTCGTAGAGGCCGGTCCAGATCACCGCCTGGCGCGTCCCGCCGCCGTCCAGGTCGGTGTACGACAGGTGCAACTGGAGCCGCCGGCCCGGGAGATCGGCCTTGACCAGCTCGACATCGAAATGGCGCTCCTTGTGCTTGACGCCGCCTTCGCCGGGCACGCCGGGCAGGCGCCAGTCGCACGAGACCTTCGGCAGCGTTTCGGGCGGCACCCCGAGGTCGTACGAGAGCTCCAGCTTCCTGCCCGCGATCTCCAGCCCCTCGACCTGCCGCGCCTTGCCCATGCGCGCGATGCGCTCGAGCTCCTTGAGCACCACCTCGCGCGCGGCGCCGTCGCGCTGCCGGCTCACCTGGCGATCGAGCTGCCAGAACAGCGGGCTGATGTCGACCGACTCGTGGAAGTTCGCGGCCATCAGCTCCAGGCCGACCAGGCGCGTGTCGATGTCGTTGGAATCGGGCGGCAGGTACTTGTCGAACACCTTGTCGAAGATGCCCTGGCGCACCGCCATGTCGGCCTCCTCGCGCTTGCTCAGGAGCTCGGTGTAGAGCCGGAACTGGTTCTCGCGCTCGTCGTGCGCGTGCGAGAACAGCTCGAACAGCAGCGGCACGATGCAGATCGCGGCGGGCATCGCCAGCGTCTTGACCAGCCACCGCCGCCGGCTCTCGTGAGTTTCGCCGCCGCCTTCCTCGGGCTCGTCCAGCGACGACATGGCTTCGCTCTCGGGCATGGCCTCAGCGCCTCGAGATGCGGGTGACGCCGCCGGCCTTGGTCACCTCGTAGTCGTAGCGCGTGGCGTCCTCGTAGACGAAGACGAGCTCGCCGGGCGCAGGCATGTTGTTGACGCGCAGGTGGCAGCGACCCCGGTCGTTGACGGTGAGGCGGTACGAGCCCGCCTTGTCGGCATTGGCGGTGGCCGTCGCGCGATCGCAGGCGAGGACCAGCGAGGCATTGGGGCCGTCGGGCCCCGTGAGCGTGCCGTAGATGGTGTTGGCCGCGGCCGCGAGACCAGGCAGCGCGAGGACGCCGGCCAGCATGGCCAGCGTGACGAGTCGTCGAATGTCCATGCGCGCCCTCCTCCTGCCGGACGTGGCGGACGTCCGATGCGCGGATCATGCGCGCGGCCCCGCGCGGACGCAGCCCCCCGATGGGGGAAATCGCCGCGACCTGCCTAGGGCTAGGGGGTCACTCGATCGCGTACATCGTCGCGTCGGCGCTGCCGATGTAGACCGTGCCGGCCACCACCAGCGGCGTCGCGTAGAACGAGCCGACGCTGTCCTGGCGCCGCGTGCCGTCGTTGCTCTGGTCGCCCCAGCCCGACGCGTACAGCCAGCCCGAGTTGAACCTGCCTTCGGCCGACAGCACCCAGCCGCGGTCGGCCTTCGCGGCGTCGGTGCGGAACTCCCACAGCACGCGCCCGTCGGTGCGGTCGCGCGCCTGCAGCGAGCCGTTCAGCACGCCCAGCAGCACCGTGTCGCCGGCGATCGTCGGCGAGCCGAACACATAGGCCTGCGTCGAGCCCGTGGCCTGCGCCGGCTGGCCGGTCGCGGCGTCGGCGACGCGGTACTGCGCGGTGTCGGAGGTGGCGAACCACACCCGCCCCTGCGCCACGGCCGGCGACGCGTTGACCCAGCTGCCCTCGGTGTCGACGTTCCACTTCGGCGCGCCGGTGCGCAGGTCGACCGCATAGAGGTGGCCGTCGCGGCAGCCCACGAACACGGTGCCGTCCGCGATCGCAGCCGACGACTGGAAGCCCTGCTGGTTGTGGATCAGCGGGTCGAGCCCGGCCTGGAACGCCCAGCGCTGCGCGCCGGTGGCCGCGTCCAGCGCGTACAGCTTGCCGTCCCAGCTGCCCACCACGACCAGCCCCTGGTCGTACGCGGGCGAGGCATGCACGACGTCGCCGGTGGCGAACTTCCACACGAGCCGGCCGCTGGCGGCGTCGACGGCGTAGACATGGCCGTCGCCGCTGCCGAAGACGACCTTGCCGTCCACCACCAGCGGGCTGGAGAGGTAGACGTCGTACAGGTCGGGGTACGTCTGGTTGCGCGGCTGCAGGCCGTGCAGGCCCTTGGCCTCGAAGCGGCGCTCGCCCTCGGTGGCGAACTTCCACAGCACCTCGCCCGAGCGCGCGTCGAGGGCGTACAGCCGGCCGTCGTAGCTGACGGCGAAGACGCGGCCCTGCGACACCGCCGGCGACGACGCCACCGGCCCGCCGGTGTGCGCCATCCAGCGCTGGCGGCCGCTGGCGGCGTCGACGGCGTAGACGTTGCCGTCGTCGCTGCCGAACAGCACCGCGCCGTCGTGCCAGGCGGCCGACGAGACGATGCGGCCGCCCGTCGGAAAGGCCCACTTGACGCGATGGAACGCGCGCGGGGCCGCCTCGGACGTGACGCCCTGGTGCGCGGGGCCGCCGCGGAACATGGCCTGCGCGCGCGGCGCGGTCGGCGCGAGCGCCAGCAGTGCGCCCAGTGCGGCCGCGGTGATCTTCGCGTTCATGATGCCTTCTCCCCGGCCTGGCGATGCAGCACGAGAGGGGCGTCGTACGGTCCTTGCGACATCGCGCCCTCGATCACGCCCTCCTGCGCCGCGAACCGGCCCTCGATGACGAAGTTGGCGGCGCTCGCGCGCAGCGTCACGAACTCGCGGCCCTGCATGACCTGGTCGACCTGCAGCGTGGTCGTGCGCTTGCCGACGATCACGAGCTGCCCGCCGCCGGTGCCGTCCGCGCCGTTGGCCAGCGTCAACGTCACTTCGCGCGGGAAGCCGCCCAGCTCGTAGCGGCCGGTCCAGCGGCCGGCCAGCGCCGCCGTGATGGAGCGGCCGGCCGGCGGCCGGTCGAGCTGCGCCGGCCCGCTGCGATGCAGGCTCACCGGCGCGGCACGGCCGCCGAGCGTGAACGTGCCCGCGAGGACCCCGTCGCCCTGGCAGGCCAGCGCGAGCTTCGGTTGCAGCGCGTCGCCGCCGGGAAAGGCCGCGGCCAGGCCCAGGCGGACGTCGCAGCCCGCGACGTCCAGGCCGTCGACGGCCGCGCCCTTGACGCCGCGTCCCGGCAGGATCGCCGAGCCGGCCCAGCGCCCCTGGGCGTCGCGATCGAGGTCGATCACGAGCCGCAGCGGCTGGCCCGGAATGTCGGCGACGCCTTCCCAGCGGCCGGCCGGATCGGGCGCCGCGCGTGCGCCCGCGCAGGCGAGCCCCGCGGCGATCAGGACGAGCGTCGCGACGCCCGGGCGGCGGTGAACGGGTGCGGGCATGGGGCCTCCACGGTCGGCGGGATGCCTCGCATGATGGGAGCGCCCGTCGCGCGGCGGGGCGCCGATGCGACGAATGGAGGATTGGGCGCCGCGAGCAGCGGTGGCGTCGTTTCCCGCCCGGCCTCAGAAATTCGCGACGGCGCGCACCGCGCTGGCGGGCTTGTCGAGGTCGGCCAGCAGCTCGGGGCCGACGATCGAGAACGGCACCGAGCCGTACGACAGCAGGCGGTCGTGGAAGTCGTGCAGCGAGCCCTTGTCGCCCATGCGGCGCTGGTACTCGCCGAGCAGTTCCTCCAGCTGCAGCCGGCCCACCGTGTAGTTCAGGACGTAGCCCGGACGCAGCGCGTAGCCGGTGACCGCGGCCTCGGAGGCGCCCTTGGTGAAGCCCGACTGCTCCTCGAAGAACTTCGCGGCCTGGGCGATGGACCATTCGCCGCTGGCCATCTTCACGTCGACGATCACGCGGGCGCCGCGCACGCGCTCCCAGCGCGCCGTGAACAGGCGCGCGTCGAGGTCGTCGCCGTAAAGCCCCAGGCGCACGAACATCTCCTCGCCGTAGAACGCCCAGCCTTCGGCGAACGTGCCCGAGTACTGGATCTTGCGCACGTAGTCGGAATGGCGGCGGGCGATCGACAGCTGCAGGAAGTGCCCCGGCATCGCCTCGTGGGCGGCGGTCTGCAGGATGCGGTCGCGGTCGAAGTCCTCGTTCATGTCCAGCCGCTCGGCGGCGGCCTTCAGCGACTCGGGCGGCGTGATGAAGTAGTGGCCGTTGCCCGACTTGGCGAACAGGCGCGGCGACTCCATCGACGCGCCCGGGGATACCGGCTGCTGGAACTTGGGCGTCTCGACGACGTCGAGCGAGCCGAGCCAGTCGGGCAGCGTGACGACGTCGTGCTCCTGGACGAACTTGCGCAGCTCGGCGATGCGGTCGCGGTAGTAGTCGATCAGCGCCGGGCCGCTGGGCGCCATGCCGCCGCCGCTGTCCGCGCCGAGCGCCACCTTGCGGTGCGCCGCCTCGGCCTTGACCCAGGCCTCCTCGGCCCAGCCGTGCGCCAGCTCGTCGCGCGCCATGCCCTCGATGTCCCTGCCCGTGTACGGCAGCAATTGCTCGCGCTGCAGCATGCGGTCGTAGGCCGCCCGGCCCATCGCGAAGTTCTCGGGCCAGGTGTCGACATGCGCCTGGATGAACGCCGCCGTCTTCGCCAGCGTCGCCAGCACGGCATCGCGCGCCGCGAGGAAGCGCGCGAGCACGGCCGGGTCGCTCGCGAGCTGCTCCCTGGCCGCCTCGGTGAGCGCGCCGTTGAGGAAATCGGGCGCACCGTCGATCTGCTTCTTGCCGGCCACGCCGTACAGCTTGCCGGGATGCGTCACCAGCTTCTGGCCGGCCTCGATGAACGCCGGGCCCTTCTCGAGGCGGGCGATGATGTCGGCCCAGGCCTTGGGCACGTCGGCGGCGGTGGCATCGTCGCGGCCGGGGATCGGCAGGTGCAGGAACTGCGTGTAGATGACGTCGACCAGCGCGAGCGCGGGGCCGGCGTAGTCCTTGCGGTCGGTCTGGCGCACCCGCAGTTCGTCCAGCCGTTCGTCGAGCTGCGCCTGCAGCAGTTTCGCGTCGTCGGCGTCGACGAGCGAGATCGACGGGCCCGCCGCCCGGCGGATCGCATCGACCTGGCGGCCCCACGCACCCAGCTGCGCGATGGTGGCCGTGCGCGTGGCCTCGGTCGGATTCACGAGCTGGTCGTCCAGCCCGGCGATGCCGAGGAAGGTGGCGTGGATCGGATTGCGCTGCGCGCCGATGCGCACGATGTCCTGGGCGAGCGTCGTCAGCTGCTCGTGCGTCGACGGCGCGGCGCCGGCGTTGGCGGACAGCAGGCAGGCGAGCGTCAGCGCCAGCGGGGTCTTCTTCATGAGGGGGTTCCGTGGATCGGGATCGAAGCGCCGGATGTTACGTCCGCCGCCGGGCGATCAGGCCGGATCTTTCGATAGCGCCGTCGTCACGCAGGCGAGCGCCTCGACCGCCGGCTCGGGCGACGCGAGGTACTGGGCCTGCACGATGGCGCCGTCGATCGCGAGCGCGAGCGCCCGCGCGACGCGGGCCCGTCCGCGCCCGGGCGGCATCAGGCGCGCGACGGCGGCGGTCATCTCCTGCTTGTGGCGGCGAGCATGAGCCAGCACCGCGGGCAGCGCGGGCGCCAGCTCGCCCACGCTGTTGAGGAAGGCGCAGCCGCGGTAGTCGTCGCCGCGGAACCACTCGGCCAGCGCGGGCGCGATCGCCGCCACGCCCCCGCCATGGCGCGCGAGCGCGTCGACGAACCAGGCCATCCAGCGCTCGTGGCGGAAGTCGAGGAAGGCCAGGATCAGGTCGTCCTTGCTCGCGAACTGCCGGTAGAACGTCACCTTGGCCACGCCCGACTCGGCGATCACCCGGTCGATGCCGGTGGCGCGGATGCCGTCGCGATAGAACAGGTCGTGCGCGGTGCGCAGGATGCGCTCGCGCGGCGGCGCGGCGGTGGGCATGGCGGTCATGGGCCCATTGTAGACAGACCTGTCTACCAAGCATAGACTGCGCCGCAGGTAGACGATCCTGTCTACCGCGACCTGCCCGGAGACGCCATGGATCCCAAGCCCCCGCTGCCGCCCTTCACCCGCGAGTCCGCCACGCAGAAGGTGCGCATGGCCGAGGACGCGTGGAACTCGCGCGACCCGGCCCGCGTCGCGCTGGTCTACACCGAGGACACGCGCTGGCGCAACCGCGCGGAGTTCCCCGTCGGCCGCCAGCAGGTGCGCGAGTTCCTGGCGCGCAAGTGGGCGCGCGAGCTCGACTACCGGTTGATCAAGGAATTGTGGGCGCACGACGGCAACCGCATCGCGGTGCGGTTCGCCTACGAGTGGCACGACGACTCCGGCCACTGGTTCCGCTCGTACGGCAACGAGAACTGGGAGTTCGACGACGCGGGCTACATGACGCGTCGCTTCGCCAGCATCAACGACCTGCCCATCGCCGAGGCCGACCGCCAATTCCACTGGCCGCTGGGCCGCCGCCCCGACGACCATCCGGGGCTGAGCCAGCTGGGCCTGTAGCGCGCCCGCATCCGGCCGATTTGACCCTGCGCTGGTGTCGCCGGGCGCCGCGGGTCACCATGGCGTCCCCTGACCTGCTCGAGGACGCGCCATGGCTCCCTTCCGCCTCGCGGTGTTCCGCGCCGCCGTGTTCGCCGCCTGCGCCCTGTGCGCGGCCGGCGCCATCGCCGAAAGCCTGCAACTGACCGGCGCCCAGGAGGTGCCGCCCAACGACAGCCAGGCCGTGGGCTCCGGCGACATCACGATCGATGCCGACGGCAACGTGACCGGCCGCGTGTCGACGCCGACCATCCAGGGCAAGGCGGCCCACATCCATGTCGGCGCCCCCGGCAAGGCCGGCCCGCCGATCATCACGCTCCAGGGCGGCGACGCGGGCACCTGGACCGTGCCGCAGGGTGCCAGGCTCGACGCCGGGCAGATCGCGCAGTGGAAGGCCGGCAACCTCTATGTCAACGTCCACACCGCCGAGCACCCGGCCGGCGAGGTGCGCGCACAGCTCAAGGCGCCCTGATCAGCGCCCGAGTTCGGCCAGCACGCCCATGGCCGCGGCCGGGGCGCGCTCCTTGGCACCGTTGATCATGAACATGAAGACGTCGCGCGAGGCGGCCGGCGGTGCACCCGTGTCGCCCTGCACCCTCGGCAGGCCGCTCGGCTCGCCGCCGGCGGCCCAGGTGCGCGCGCAGGCCGCGAACGACGCCAACACCGCGGGCGGGTAGCCGGTGGGCTCGTCGGACTTCGCGTTCATCAGGCGCAGGTAGACGAAGTCGGTGGTGAGGTTCGCGAACGACGGGTAGTCGGGCGAGTCGGTGAACACGACCGCGCAGCGATACTGGCGCGCCAGCGCGAGGAACTCGGGGGCCATGAAGCTGTCGTGTCGCACGTCCAGCACGTGGCGCAACGCCCGGCCCTGCACGTCGGCCGGCAGCAGCTTCAGGAAGGCCTCGAAGTCGGCCGCGTCGAACTTCTTGGTCGGCGCGAACTGCCACAGGATCGGGCCCAGCTTGTGCTCGAGCCGCGCCAGGCCGCTGCCGATGAAGCGCTCGATCGACTCGCCGGCCTCGGCCAGCACGCGGCGATTGGTCGCGAAGCGGTTGGCCTTGAGCGAGAACATGAACTCGTCGGGCGTCTCCGCGAACCAGCGCTCGAAGGCCTTGGCCGTCATCGTGCTGTAGTAGGTGCCGTTCACCTCGATGGCCGTCACCTGCCGACTGGCGTGCGCCAGCTCGCGCGCGGCCGGCAGCTTCGCGGGGTAGAAGTTGTCGCGCCACGGCTCGTACGTCCAGCCTCCGATGCCGACCCGGATCCTGCTCATCGCTGCGCTCCCTGCGTGCCTGGTTTGGGAACGCGTTTTTACCTCGGGTCAGCGCCGGTAGTCGAGCCGCCAGAGCAGCTTCCAGGTCTTGCCGCCATCGGAGCTGCCTTCCCAGTCCCACGTGAACGCGTCGGCCGTGATGTGGTGGAAGACCATGCGCTTGCCCCGGACCTCGTTGCCCACCACCGTCAGCGCCGTCGAGAACAGCCGCCTGTCGCCGTCGGCGCTGCCGGTGAGCGCGAAGAAGCCGCCCTGGTTGTCCGCCCAGGCCTGGTGCCACAGGCCGGCGGCGTCGCGCACGCTCAGCGAGCGGCCCTGGAGCCGCGGCGCCGGGTCGGCGGCGTCCTCCTCGAAGCGTTCCTCGATGACGTTGCCGTCGAGGATGCGCGACACGTGGTTGCGCGCCCGGCCGGTCGTGCCATTGGCGTTCTGCCAGGTGACGTTCCAGTCGCCCAGCCAGAAGTCGAACAGGTCGGCCGGCTGCGCGGCGGGGGCGGCGGAAGCGGTTTGCACGGTGCAGGCCAGCAGCAGCGAAGGAACGAGGAATCGCATGGGAAGCCTCCGGCGGGGTGCGGGACTTCGTTGTAGCGCCGGCGGACGCGCCCTGCCCGGCCGTTGCGACCGGCGACGGCCGGCGGGGGGCGAGTGGCAGCCCGGCCGCGCCGAAATCCGGGAATGGCGTGCAAACCGCCCGCTTCTCGCCCGATCGGAATTCACGCCGCCCCCGACACTGGGCGTTCCCGCCGCAGACCGCCCACCGGACATGAACCGTCGATACGCCTACCGCGACTACGCCATCCTGGTCTCCGCCCAACCGGCCGCCGACGCCAAGGGCTGGCGTCCCGAGATCTGCGTGATCGCCCCCGACGACCGCTGGGAATTCGTGCCGACGCACCATTCGCTGCTGGCCGACGACCCGCAGTACTGCCTGGAGATCGGCCGCCGCTGCGCCGAGAGCGCCATCCAGAGCATGGATCCGGCGCGCGAGAGAGCCGCCTACGCGGGCCTGCTGCACTGACCGGGCGTCGCGCGGGCAGTCAGCAGGCGCCTGCGAGGCGCCTTTTTCATGCCCGCGCGGCTCACTCGCCGAACTCGGGCTGCCGGCAGCGGATCGTCTCGCTCCAGCCGAGCACGCCCAGCGGCTGGCGCCGCAGCACGCCGTCGGCGAGGTCGACCTCCCAGTACGCCAGCACGGCCTTCTGCCCGCGCGGGCGCAGGCCGATGCCGGTGGACAGCGGCGTCGCCGAGCCGTCGATCGACGGCACCACGCACTGCAGCAGCGGCCCCGCCTGCGCGCGCGGCGGCAGCGCCACGACGTCCACCATCCGGCACGAACCCCGCCGAGTATCCAGCAACACCGCGAATTCGGCGCCGATGCGCTGGCGCGCGAGCACCACGCTCCCGTTGCCCACGACCGGGAGCGAACCCGGCACCGGCAGGTAGCCGAGTTCGCGCGGCACGTCCTCGCCCGGCGCGCAGGCCTTGCCGCGCAGGCCGCGCGCGTCGTCCATCAACGCCGGGTCGACCGCGAACGGCCGCGTCTCGCCCTCGGCGGCCGGGCTGGCGGTACGGCGGCTGCGCGCGAGCAGCAGCGTGTTCCAGACGTCGTAGGCCTGCGCGATGCAGGCCTCGTCGGGGCAGGTGTCGCGCACGTCGTGCAGCCAGCGCGCCTCCTCGCGCTGCAGGTCGGCCGCGTCCGTGCCGGGCTGGGCGAGCAGCGCGCGGTAGTGCTCGGCCAGCGTGCGGTCGCGCGCCGACAGGTCCGGCGACGCGCAGATCAGTTTCGTGACGCGTCCGGTGACGTGGGCGCAGTCGAAGCTGGGGCCGGCGCCGGCGGCCGCATGCGCGAGCGACGCGAACGCCGCTCCAAGCCCCGCGACGGCCCGTCGCGCGACCACTCGCCAGGTAGGTAGGGGCACCGTCACGTTCATTCCTCGCAGGTCTCTTGCCAGCAACGCATCCGGCTATTCTGGGGCCGACCTGCAAGACGCCCGGCACGGCGCCCTGTCGCCTTTCCCGTGCATCATCGATCGGCGCCTGCCGGGGACGGCCGATCCCCGCTGCGGCCCGAGCTCCCGGCGTTCGACGACATCGACCGGTTTTGCGCGCGCCACGACGCGCAGCGCGCGCGGGGCACGCCGGCAGCACCGCCTCCGTGTCGCCGTCGTTCGCGGCACTTGCGGCGCGTCCAACCGCAAGCAGGGCACCGGAGGCGACTCGATCGTCGGGACGATCCCATGCCGCCGTCCTCGCCGCGACGGCGGCAAGGACGGGCGCCTCGCGCCGCCCTACGCCATCCAGGGCAGCGTCGACGGACGACGTGCGCCGGCAACCAGCGCGGCCAAGCCGCCGATCAGGAGCCATGCGGGCCCGGGCTCAGGCACCGGGCCCGGACCCGGGCCGATGGGTGGCAACCCCGACCCGTACGTGATCTGCGTCCTGGAGGTGATATAGCCGCTCGATTCCGCCTCGTAGGAGGACTCGATGCCTCCGTCCATCCCGTTCGTCGACAGGTACAGGTTGCGGTAGCTCGGCTCGCTGGTGTCGATGAAGTCGTCCATGAGACTGTAGAACAGCAGCTTGCCGCCCGCGGTCTGGAAGCTGATGGTCTCCGTGCCGAAGTCGTCCTTGACGACCTCGCGGCTGTAGATGTGGCTGTCGTCCGGCACCGTCAGCGTGAACGTGCCGGAGAAGTCGTGCGTGATCGGCACGCAGTTCAGCCAGTTGGAACCGCACACGGAATGCGGCGTGTCCAGCGTCGTCCCCGTGAAGCTCCAGGTGAACGTGAGGTCGTCGGCCAGGGCCGCGGAATCGAGCACGCAGCCGGCTACGGCCGCGATCAGCAGGCGTTTCATCGTCTCCTCCAGATTCGTCGGACAAGGCGTGAAGCGTGAGCAAGCCTGGTGCCCATGAGCAGGAGCGACGAAGGATGAATTGGGGAGCCGCAAAGCGAAACGCCAGCGAGGAGCTCGCTGGCGTCTGCTGCAAAGGGTGGTGGAGCCGGGGGGAATTGAACCCCCGTCCGCAAGCCATCG
>Ga0105240_10009345_pt1 | contig 13896 bp, 10 predicted proteins | sample KBSC54metaG_FD_80426 | JGI IMG/M metagenome (GOLD analysis project Ga0105240, IMG submission 80426) | Corn rhizosphere microbial communities from Kellogg Biological Station, Michigan, USA - KBS C5-4 metaG | ecosystem: Host-associated > Plants > Roots > Rhizosphere > Soil | place: Michigan, USA... | reverse complement strand
TCCGCCGGCTATCTGGAAATAGCCATCCAGAAAGGCAATGCGGCCGGACTCTTCGGCCTCCAGGGCTTCTCCGAACAATCCCAAAACCAATACCTCCAAAGCCGCCTGTTCTATCAGACCATCCGGGTATACTTCGAGTAGGGCGTCCGGTCCGGCCAAAGCTCCTTCCGTTAATTACCCGTTAATTTTCCCCCCACCTTTCCACAACTCCCAAAATTTGATGAATATTGAGGTATCCTCGGGCATTTGAGAGTCTCCAAAAATTTGCGTTTATGCTTCAAAATTGCGTCCTTTGCCACCCAAAGGTCAGCAGACGTCTTTGGAAATCAATTAAGCATGTCTGCCCATTAAAATCTAAGTTTTTATGAGTTTTAACAGAGTGAACAATGTCGTGGGCTGGGTCGTGGGTGTTATCGCCTGTACTGTCTTCGTCATGACCATGGAACCTACCGGCAGCTTCTGGGATTGCGGTGAATTCGTCTCCAGCTGCTACAAGCTCCAGGTCCCCCACCCCCCCGGCGCCCCTCTCTTCGTCCTCATGGGTCGCTTCTTTATCATCCTCTTCGGCGACAACCCGCATACAGCCGCTCGCGGCGTCAACTTCATGAGTGCCATTGCCAGCGGTCTGTCCATACTCTTCCTGTTCTGGACCATCACACACTTCGCCCGTAAGTTGGTCGTCCAAAACCAAAACACTGGTTCTAATGTTTCTGGGGCAGAACCCGACAAACGCCAGCTGTTCATCATCATGAGCGCCGGTGTTGTGGGCGCCCTGGCCTATACCTTCTGCGATTCCTTCTGGTACAGTGCTGTCGAGGGCGAAGTTTACGCCTCTTCCGCCTTCTTCACCGCCCTGGTATTCTGGGCCATCCTCAAGTGGGAGCACCATGCCGACCAGCCTGGCGCCGACAAATGGATCATATTCTTATTTTATATGATGGGCCTCTCCATCGGGGTCCACCTGCTGAACCTTCTTACCATACCGGCCATCGTCATGGTCTATTATTTTAAAAGGTTCAAACCCACCACCTGGGGCACCATCCTCGCCTTCGTCGCTGGCTGCGCGCTCACGGGCGTCGTTCAGGTATTGGTTATCCAGTATACGATCAAGGGCGCGGGCGCTTTCGATATCTTTTCCGTCAACAGCCTGGGAATGCCTTTCTTCTCCGGCTTTGGGATATACTTCGCCCTGCTGACAGGCCTTCTGGCCTGGGGTCTACTATTTAAAAGGGAAACTTTTTCCCAACTCAAGCTGCGGATTTGGCTGGCATTGTTTGTAGTCATCGTCGCCCTGCCGGTTATCATCAACTCCGCAGGAGGCGGCGGCGGCAAATTCTTCAAGCTCATCATCATGCTGGGCATTGCCATAGGAGCAGGCTATGTCATCAAGAAGGAAGCCCTGCCCAGCTTTAAGCTGGCCCTCTGGTGCTTTGCCTTTATGCTGCTGGGATACTCTACCTATTTCACCACCCTGATCCGCAGTAATGCGGATGTATCGGTGGATATGTACAATGTAGACAACCCCGTCAGCCTGGTCGGCTATCTCAGCCGCGACCAATACGGCGACTGGCCCATTCTCTACGGACCGGATTTTCAGGACCGTCCTCCCCGCATAGACGGCGGCCCTCTCTATGTCAAAGGAAAAGATAAATATGAGGTGGCTGGCAGGATCTCGGCACAGGACTGGGGCAATACCCCCTCTTCGCATATCTTTCCCCGTATGTGGGACGGAGGCAATGACAGAGGACAGGTAGACGCCTACAAGGCTTTTGGCGGTGTGGCGGATGGAGAAACGCCCACCATGGCCAACAATATCAAGTATTTTGTCAGCTATCAGAGCTGGGTCATGTTCGGCCGCTACTTTATGTGGAACTTCTCCGGTAAACAAAATGACCTCCAGGGCTTCGGTAATATCCGGGACGGCAATGCCATTACGGGCATCTCTTTTATCGATAACCTGTTCCTCGGCGATCAAAGCAAGCTGCCCGACACCATTCATAAGAACAACAAGTCCTACAATAGGTTTTTCCTCTTGCCCATCATACTTGGCCTGGGAGGTCTGGTCTTCCTGTACATGCGCAGCAACAGGGACTTCTGGGTCACCATGCTGCTATTCTTCTTCACTGGCTTTGCCATCGTCGTTTACCTCAACCAGGCTGGATTCCAGCCACGTGAGCGTGACTATGCGTATGCAGGCGCCTGTTATGCCTTTGCCATCTGGATCGGGCTGGGTGTCATCCTCGTGAAGGACCTGCTGGAGAAGTTTGCCCTCAAAGGCAAGTCCGGCATGGCCAATTACGCTGCCGCAGGACTTTGCTTCCTGGCCGTACCTGTGCTCATGGGCAGTCAGGAATGGGATGACCATGACCGTAGTAAAAAGACCCTGGCAAGGGACATTGGAAAGGATTACCTGGAAAGCTGTCCGCCCAATGCCATCCTCATCTCTTTCGGGGATAACGATACCTACCCGCTGTGGTATGCGCAGGAGGTGGAAGGCATCCGCCCCGATGTGCGGGTGATGAACTATTCCCTGCTGGGAACAGACTGGTATATCAATGAGCTGCGTTACAAGGTCAACGAGAGCGGGCCTGCCGATGTCCTGTTCACTCCGGAACAGATACAGGGCAACACACGGGATGCAGTACCCATTGGTGGTATCCCTGGCTTCGATCAGAATAAGTACTACGACCTCTACGACATGCTTAAGAACGTAGTGGGTAGCAATGATCCAAAATATACCCAACAGACGGATGAAGGCGATACGTATAATTTCCTTCCGGTGAGAAAGCTGTCCGTACCAGTGGATCTGAATACGGTGCGCACAAATGGTACGGTCAATCCGGGTGATAGTGTAGTATCCCAGCTACAGCTGAATATCAGCCCGAATAAAAATTACCTTTTCAAAAATGAGCTGGCCGTGCTCGCCCTCATCGCTGCTAACAAATGGCAGCGTCCCATCTGCTTCAATTCTACCTATGAGCTCGAAGACATGGGTCTGGCGAAATATATCCGCCAGGATGGTCTGGCAGGAAGACTGGTGCCGGTGGAAGGCAAGAACCTGAACATGGGTTATTATGACAATGATCTTGCGTATAAGAATATGATGACCAAGTTCAGCTTTGGCAATGCGAGTACTCCCGGCGTCTATTATGACGAAGAAAATCGCCGCCACCTGAATACGCTACGCGCCGCACACGCCCAATTGGCCCTGAGCCTCGTAGACGGCAACAGAAAGGATTCTGCCCGCAAGCTCCTGGAGAATTTCGATCACAATGTGCTGGAATCCAATTTCCCCTATGGCATGACCTCCAACAGGGGCAATCAGCACAACAGGATATCCATGAGCTTCCTGATGGCGTGCTATGAGTCCGGCGATCAGCCACTGGCGCAGAAAGTGTCCGCGTCGTTAAAGAAAGACCTCTCCCAGCAACTGCGCTATTATAACTCTCTGGGAGAAGCCATGTCCGACGAACAGCTGGCGATCAATGCCGAGATGGCCAGGCAAGGCAAAGGCGGCAATCTCTCTGACAAACAAGCGCAGTTTGTACAGGACATCCTGACATCCTACCAGATGCTGATGCAACTGGGAGAATGGCAAAAACAATATACGGGAGCGCCTCCGGCGGCAGGTCCAAAGAATTAACGCTATCACTCCCATAAGACAACGCACCTACGGGATAAGACAATACGACCCGGTTTGCTAAAATGCAGCCGGGTCGGTGTTTTTCGTCCCTCGTAGTTTCCACTCTGTTTCACGCATTTAGAACCAAATCTACCCGTTCGTTGTTAATTTATGAAGGTGTACGCGCGGAGGGTAGATTATAAAGAATTATCTGTAAATTGAGGGAAGCGTTCCCAACTTTCTAACCAAAAAATATGATAGGATTTCATTTCAGAAAGTACGCTCCGGACGAGGAGGGCAAGCCCAAATTCGACCAGCTGTTGGACGTATTCCTCCAGCTGTTGAGCTATACGAATGGGGATGTAGGCGAGGCCTTGCAATGGATGAATCAGCTGGATAAGGAGTACCAGTTGACGGATGACGAATATGGAATGGGCGATTTCATCGAGGACCTGAAAGACAAAGGTTATATAGATGAGAACAAACAGACTGGCGAGATATCCATCACTCCAAAAACGGAGCAGGGTATACGCCGCCGCAGCCTGGAAGAGATATTTGGCAAACTAAAGAAAACCAAACAGGGCAATCATAATACATTCAAGCCCGGCGCCGGTGACGAGACCAATCCGGAGACACGCCCCTTCCGCTTTGGCGATCAGCTGGAACAGATAGATTTCACCGAATCCATCCGCAACGCCCAGATCAACCACGGCATCGAAAGCTTTTCCATGCAGGAGGATGACCTCAAGATCAGGGAGACGGACTATAAGTCACAAACCTCGACGGTATTGATGATCGATATCTCCCACTCCATGATCCTCTATGGAGAGGACCGTATCACTCCGGCTAAAAAAGTAGCCATGGCCCTCAGCGAGCTGATCACTACAAAGTACCCAAAGGATACGCTGGACATCGTCGTGTTCGGCAATGACGCGTGGCCTGTGGAGATAAAGGACCTGCCCTATCTACAGGTCGGTCCCTATCACACCAATACCGTAGCAGGGCTCGAGCTGGCCATGGATATACTGCGGCGCAGACGGAATGCCAACAAGCAGATCTTTATGATCACGGACGGCAAACCCACCTGTCTCAAAGTCGGCAAAAGGTACTATAAGAACAGCTTCGGACTGGACAGAAAGATCACCAGCAGATGTCTGAACCTGGCCGCTCAATGCAAAAAACTGAAGATACCCATCACTACGTTTATGATAGCGAGCGATCCCTACCTGCAGCGTTTCGTGACCGAATTCACAGAGACCAATAATGGGAAGGCATTCTTCGCCTCACTGGACCATCTGGGGGCATTTATTTTCAGGGATTTTGAGAGCGGGAAAAGAAAGACCGTGTATTAATCGCGAATACCATAAAACGCAGAAATGGACATTACAAAAGTAAAGACACTTGGAGAACTAAAGGCAGTAGGATACAAGAACAGATCTGTAAAAGAAGAGATCAGGGAAAATCTTATCCGCAAACTAACCAGCAAAGAAACTACCTTTCCCGGCATCATAGGTTATGAAGATTCCGTCATACCCGACACCGAAAGGGCATTATTGTCGCGTCATAACATTCTTTTCCTCGGATTGCGCGGACAGGCTAAGACAAGGATGGCCCGGCAAATGATCGACCTCCTCGACGAATATATCCCGTATGTCAGCGGCAGCGAGGTCAACGACAACCCATTCAACCCCATCTCTAAATTTGCCCGCGATCTGTTAGCTGCCCAGGGCGACAAAACCCCCATCAGCTGGCTGCACCGCTCAGAGCGCTATGGAGAAAAGCTGGCTACACCCGACGTTAGTGTTGCCGACCTCATCGGAGACATCGACCCCATCAAGGCGGCCAACCTCAGACTGAACTTCGCAGATGAGCAGGTGATCCATTTTGGCATCATCCCTAAGAGCAACAGAGGCATTTTCGTCATCAACGAGATCCCCGACTTGCAAGCGCGCATACAGGTCTCTCTTTTCAATATTTTGGAAGAAGGCGACATACAGATCCGCGGATTTAAATTGAGAATGCCACTGGACATGCTTTTCGTCTTCACGGCCAACCCCGAGGACTATACGAACCGCGGCTCTATCGTCACGCCCCTGAAAGACCGTATCGAAAGCCAGATCCTGACACACTATCCAAAGAACGTCGACACCGCCCTGGCCATCACCGAGCAGGAAGCCGATATTCACGCCGAACAAAAAGGACGAGTGGTCATAAGTGACCTGGTGAAAAGGTTGATCGAACAGGTATCCTTCGAAGCCCGTAGCAGCGAATACGTAGATAAAAAGAGTGGTGTTTCCGCACGTCTCACCATCGCCGCATTCGAAAATGCCGTGAGCGCTGCTGAACGCAGGGCTATCCTCAACAACGAAAAGGAGACTCAAGTTTGGATCAGCGACCTGGTAGGCATTGTACCTTCCATCACTGGCAAAATAGAATTGGTGTATGAGGGCGAACAGGAAGGCCCTTACCAGGTAGCCTTCAATCTGCTGGAAAAATCGTTCCGCAGCCAGTTCATCAACTACTTCCCCAACCCTGACCAGTTGAAAAAAAGAAAGGACAGCAAAGAGGAGAACCCTTTCAAGTCCATCACGCACTGGTTCGACAAGGGCAACCAGCTCAATCTTTTCTTTAATACAAAGGACCAGGACAAGATACAGCAGCTATACAAAGTGGATGGACTGCATGCCCTCGTAAAGAAATACTTCAAGCTCGCGGGCGAGCGGGAGTCGGCCCTGCTAATGGAGTTCGTATTGCACGGACTATCGGCCTATTCGCTTATCAGTAAGAAGGTAGTGGAAGGCAGAATAGAGTTCAAGGATCTCATCGGCTCCATGGTGAATTTGGGCTCTTCCGGCGGCGGATTCAATAATGAAGAAGAAGACCTGGACGATTTCAACTAATAACACGACCCCTGGCCGGCCCCTCCGGTCAGGGGATTATATTTACTTCCCTTTCCAGCTCCACGCCAAATTTCGCCTGCACACTCTGCAGGATCTCTTCGCTGAGATCATAGATCTCCCGTCCGCTGGCATGTCCATAATTCACCAACACCAGCGCCTGTCGGGCATGACATCCCGCATCGCCCCGGCGAAACCCTTTCCATCCGCATTGTTCGATCAGCCAGCCGGCCGCCAGCTTGATCCCGACGGGTCGTGGATACCCTACAATCCCCGGATAGTCAACCTTCAGCTGCTCGAGCTTTTCTTCCGTCACGGTTGGATTCTTAAAAAAGCTCCCCGCATTGCCTATCTGCGCAGGGTCAGGCAGCTTGGACTGACGGATATGGATCACCGCCTGTGAGACAGCCCTTATGCTGAGCTCATGCACCTGCATCCTCTCCAGCTCTGCCCGTATATCGCCATATTCCGTATGAAAATGTGGTCTCTTATTCAGCCGGAACGTAACATCCAGGATGACAAACTGTCCCTTACGACGATGCTTGAAGACACTTTCCCGGTAGCCGAACTCACAGTCGTTAAGACTGAACGTATATACCTTTTTTTCGCCCAGGTGATAGGCCGATAGTTCGTGAAAGACGTCTTTTATCTCCACCCCATAAGCGCCAATATTCTGCATGGGCGCAGCCCCCACGCTACCCGGTATCAACGAAAGATTCTCTACCCCCGCCCACTCTCTGCCCAGAGCGTGCTGTACAAAGCCATGCCAGCTCTCACCCGCCCCGGCCCTGACATATACATGCTCCGTATCCTCCCGGACAACTTCGATGCCGCGGATCTCATTGCGCAATACCAGCCCGTCGATATTACCAGTAAACAGGATATTGCTGCCGCCACCGAGTATCATCAGGCCACCGGAAGAAAATTCTCCGGCGAGGTCAGCCAGGCCGGCCAATTCCTCCAGGCTGCCAAATGTCCCCATCCGCCGGGCTATCACGTCTATTCCAAATGTATTGTACGGCTTGAGCGAAACGTTCTCGGAAATATGCATAAGTTGGTAAAGATACTACACCGCATCCACATCCGGGATGATCACCACGCTCCTGAATTTCGGGTGATTGTGCAGGATTGCCGTCTGTTGCTGTATGAGATGCTTGGCAAATTGAATAGTGGATCCATCCTTGGGCAGCTTGAGCAGCAGCTCCATCAAATATTGATTCCGCACCCTGGCAATGACGGGTTCCGCAGGTCCCACCAGGTAAGGACCAAGCTCCTTTTTAAGGCCGTTGGCAAACAGCTGCGCCGCGGACTGCACCACTTCCTTGTCCTTATGCCGGAAGGTCACCAGGATGATACGGGAATAAGGTGGGTAAAAGAACTGCTGCCGGGCGGCAATCTCATGCTGGAAGAAAAGCTTGTAATCATGCGTCCTGATATAACCCAGTACCGGATGGGCCGTATTCGCCACCTGGATCAATACCCTCCCCTGCCCATCCATCCGGCCGGCCCGTCCGCTCACTTGTTCCATCAATTGAAAAGCCCGTTCATTGACCCGGAAATCCGCAAAGCTCAGGATCCCATCGGCATCCAGTATCCCCACTAGGTTCACATGCATAAAATCCAGCCCCTTGACCACCATCTGCGTCCCCACCAGTACATCGATCCGTTGTTGCTCGAACAGCTGTATCAGGCTGTCATGCGCGGTCTTGCCCCGCACACTGTCGATATCCATACGCGCGATACGGGCCTTTGGAAAGACTTCCTCCAGATGTTCCTCGATACGTTCCGTACCAAAGTTCCGCTGTACAAATTTGTGGTTGCCACAGGCTGCACAGGTATTCAGCGGTGGGTATACGGTGCCGCAATAATGACAATGCAGCTTATTGGTCAGCTTGTGGTAATTCAGCGATACATCGCAGTTGCGGCATTGCGGTATCCAGCCACAAACCTCACAGATCTGATAAGGCGAATAACCACGGCGATTTTGAAAAAGAATGATCTGTTTGCCGGCGGACAGGGATTGTTCGATGGCCTCCTGCAACGGTGGGCTGAGAATGATCTTTTCCTTCTGCCGGTATTTTTTTGTATCCACCACCTCGATGGCCGGTAACTGCACCTGTCCGAACCGTTCGCCTAGTTCCACCAACCCGTATTTGCCGTTAATGGCATTGAAATAGGTCTCTACCGAAGGAGTCGCGCTGCCCAACAGCACCTTGCCCTTGAACAAAGAGGCATAATAAACGGCCGCATCACGGGCGTGGTAGCGGGGCGCTGGTTCCTGCTGCTTGTATGACGCGTCATGCTCTTCATCCGCCACGATAAGCCCCAGGTCATTGAAAGGAAGGAACAGGGAAGACCGTGCGCCAAGAACGATCTTTAGCTCGCCGCTTCGGATCTTGTTCCATATCTCCAGACGCTCATTCTGGCTGAATTTGCTGTGATAGATACCAATGTAGCCGCCAAAATGTTTCTGCAGCCGGCGTATGATCTGGGACGTGAGGGCTATCTCGGGGAGCAGATACAATACCTGCTGCCCCTGCCGGATGATCTTTTCTATCTGCCGGATATAGACCTGTGTCTTGCCGCTGGAGGTTACTCCATGCAACAGACAGACGGATCGCTCCTGCCAGCACTGTTCGATCCTGTCAAAGGCAGTCTGCTGGGCCGGCGTCAGCTCGAAATCTATATTTATATCGCGGGGCAGGTATTTCAGCCTGTCCACCACCCGCCGCTCGACGATCAGTATCCCTTTATCCACCAGCCCTTTCAGCTGTGCGTCCGAAGCCCCGGACTTCTTGAGCAACCCGGATTTGGTAACCTCTCCCTCTGCCCTCGACAGATGCAGATAGGACAGCAGCAGCTCCATTTGCTTGGGAGCGCGCCCCCAGTCATTCAGCAGCTGGGAAAGCTTGTCCTCGTTACTATAGGCTTGATGCAGCACCACATAGCTTTCTTTTTTTGCCGTGTACGTGTCTTTCAGCGCCTCCCAGACAAAACAAACCTTTTTTTCTATCAGTCGCTTGATGACGGGATAGACATGGGAAGAGTCGAGTATCTGCTGGACCTCGGCTATTTTCAGCTCTTTTTTGATATGGAGGGCCTCTGCCACCAGGTACTCTTCATGATCCAGGTGCGAGAAATCATCCCCTGTCTCTTCATTGAAGACGAGTATGGTCTCGCTGCTGAGCTTGAAATGGGCAGGCAGCGCCGCCGCCATCACCTCTCCTTCGCTGCAGAGATAATAGCCCGCGATCCATTCCCACAGCTGTAACTGGGTGGAATGCAGAATGGGCTCCTGGTCGAGTAAATTCAGGATGGGCTTGGGTTCGAATGCCTCCGGCTTGTCCGTATGCAGGCGTTTGACGATGCCTGCATATTTTTTGTTCTTCAGCTGCACCTCTACCCGGCATCCCTCGCGGATGGACACACGCCACTCGTCCGGTACGGACCAGGTATAATTTTTAGGCAACGCCAGAGGTATGATGACTTCGGCATACATTAACCGGTAAAATTACTCATTCTTCAGGACATCCAGGGTACGTTATATAGCCGAAGGTTTTCCTCCATCATCTTATATACTTTCTCCCTCAGGTACGGTAGATCAACCATGGTCAATCCCTCCACGCTGACCTCCGGCAAAAAGACCGTTCTTAATTTGCCGGGATTGAGGGTGAAGAGGCTGGAATAATGCATCCGGTCATACGTGTCAAGAAAGAGGATGGGCTTGACAGGTGTCCGGGTCTCTATGGCTATGCGAAAAGCGCCGTCATAGAAACCTTTCAACGGATCACGTGTCTCGTTGAATGTACCTTCCGGAAAGATGAAGACGGAAACACCCTGTCGCAGGACGCCTATCAGCTCCCGGGCGCTTTTTGACCGCTGATCGGGACTGCTCCTGTCCACCATGACCACTGCCCGGCTGTAGATATAGCCAAAGATGGGCACCTTCCTCATCTCCGCCTTGCCAAGCACCCGAAAAGGCTGACGGCGAATGACCCGCAGGATCAGCGGTATATCCAGGTAGGAAATATGATTGGCGACAAAGACATACCGGCTCCGGGGATCAGGTTCCGGACCGGGCAGCATGATATGACGCAGACCGAGGATGGTCATCCAGCACCGGTCCCAGTAAAAGCAGGCTTTATAGATGAGGTTTCCACTTTTAACCGTTCCACGCAGGGAGAAAATAGCGACAAATGGCAGCGCGCAAAGCATGCCGGTTATGAAGAGTATAAGGGCGCAAATACAATAGATCCACAACAATGGTCTTAATACGATACGCATACAGAAGGAGGTCGACTAGGCTGCAACAGGATAAAAATAGGGAATATTCGAGGGGCCGTAAGCTTTCTTGACTGGGATCAATGACAATCGCATTGCCATTCAACACCCAACTCGATACAGGTGACGACTACAAGGCTGCTTTCACCCCCCTTTCTGCCGGTGGGCACGGCAAAGACGATACGCAGATGCTGCCCTTCTTTGGTATAACCTTCGAAAGCGTATTTTGGGTCCGGATGCGCGTCCGGCTCGCTCTTTTTGTAATTGATCTCCCCTCCTTCCAATACTTCCCGTATCTCTTTTTCCGTGATATGGCGGCAGTCCATCCTGCACCGGGCATGACGGGTGAGGATAAGATGGCTGACATGCCTGTCGATCGGCCCGCTGTCAGCGCGCTCTGTTTGCCGGCAGGCAAACAACACAAAAAGGACCGCTATTACTCTGAGTTTCACCTTATTCTGGTATTTTATACGCCGTATCGGACAGCGAAGGTACGAGGTTCATGGTATTTCCCTGTCCTTCAGTACCTTTGCGGGCTGAACTATGGAGCAGGTCCAAAATAAGACGGTAGCCTTTCATACACTGGGATGTAAGCTGAACTTTTCGGAAACTTCCACCCTGTCCCGTTTGCTGGAAAGCGAAGGCTTCGACAAGCGCGACTTTGATCAGCCGGCTGACGTATATGTCATCAACACCTGCTCGGTCACCGACAATGCGGATAAGGAATGCCGTCACCTGGTACGCCGTATCCAACGCCGCAACCCCGAAAGCCTTGTGGTGATCACGGGTTGTTATGCCCAGCTCAAGCCGGAAGCCATCGCAGCCATTCCCGGTGTCGACCTGGTGCTGGGTGCAGCGGAAAAATTCAACATTGCCCAACACCTGAAAGAGCTTTCCAAAGGCGATTCAGCCAGGATCTGCAGCTGCGACATCGAAGAGCTCACCGATTTTCACCCTTCTTTCTCCTTAAATGACAGGACCCGCACCTTTCTAAAAGTGCAGGATGGATGCGACTATAACTGTTCCTTCTGCACCATCCCTATGGCAAGGGGCAAAAGCCGCAGCGATACCATTGCCAGGACGGTGGAAAATGTCCGCCAGCTGGCCGCAGCAGGCAATACCAGGGAGATCGTCCTTACAGGGGTGAATCTGGGAGATTTTGGCCAGGGAGAAGAAGACTTCTTCTCCCTGATGAGAGAACTCGACACTATCGACGGCATCGACCGCTACCGCATATCTTCCATCGAACCCAATCTGCTGAGTCCTGAAATGATCGAGTGGGTAGCCGGCAGCCGCAAGTTCATGCCGCACTTCCACATACCGCTCCAAAGTGGCAGCGACCGTATCCTGGGCTTGATGCGCCGCCGGTACAAAAGGGACCTGTACGCTTCAAGGGTGCAGCTGATCAAAAGCCTGATGCCCCATTGCGCTATAGGAGTGGATGTCATCGTAGGATTTCCTGGCGAGGGCGAAGATCACTTTAAAGAAACTTTCGAATTCCTGCACGAGCTGAACATTTCCTACCTTCATGTCTTCACTTATTCTGAAAGGGATAATACAAAAGCGCTGGAGATCAAGCCTGTCGTGCCAATGGAAATCCGTAACCAGCGAAACAAGATACTACGCAACCTGTCCTATCAGAAAATGCAATACTTTATCCGTCAGCACGAAGGTCAGACCCGCAAGGTCCTGCTGGAAGGGCACGTAAAGACACCCATGATGGAAGGCTATTCCGACAATTACATCAAGGTGACGACACCCTACCGGGAGCAGTGGGTTAACAAGGTGATTGACTGGAAACTATGATCAGGCAACCGCTACACGAATTGAGCCGTATGATATAATAACAAACTGTCCCATCATTCCACCTCCATCGGGGACAATATGTGCGGGAATTGGGCTCTGGGCAAAATGTAGCCCAATTCCCGCAAACCGCTAATGTCTGTCCTCCGGACGAGTGAACAAGGATCCTGTGAACATTGTAGCTGATGTTTTGTTAATATCAAGTAAGCAACATGCGAAAATTCCAGGTTACCATACAATTTGAAATGAACGATGAGTTCGCCTCTCTTGTCCCCTCTCACAGAACGTATATAAACCGTTTGATCGAACAGGGGGTTATCGATCACTATGTAGTGACGATGGAAACACAGAGAGTGTGGATCACTTTCTCCGCCGATGACAAAGCCGCCGTCGAAAAACACCTCTCCAAATCTCCTCTCTTTAAGTTCTGGACGTACGAGATCGACGAGCTGTTCGTGGTCGATGGATTACATTACCGTCTGCCGGTGGTCCAGCTGAACTGATCCTCAGTAGATAAGCATATATTTATACAAGGCGGGAAATTCCCTCAGCAATCCGACAAGATCGTTGGCATAAAATACGTCGGATGAAGCGCTGTATACATGCTGAATACCCAGTTTGCGGAAGATATATTTACACCGGGTGATATGGTAGAAGGTGCTGACCACGATGACGGACTGGCAATGGAGCGTCTCATTCACCTTTCTGAAATCCTCCGCCGTCAGATAAGTATTTTCTCCATCATTATCTTCGATGATACGGTCCGCAGGCACCCCATGCTGTACCAGGTACCTTTTCATGGCAATGCCTTCGGGTACTTTTCCGGCCTTCATCCCCTTTCCGCCGCTGACCATGATCCGTCGTACACGCCCCTGCCTGTATAACAGCAAGGCCTTGTCCACCCTACCCTCCAGCACGGGTGAGAGTGAGCTGTCCGCGTCCACCCTGTTGCCAAGCACGACAGCAATGTCAGCGCTGCCCTTATAGTCGGACACTCCGTCAATGGTTACATAAATAAGATGTATGATCACCCACAGCAAAACAAGCCCAAACAGTCTGCGGATTATTTTTTTCCTTTTTGTAACCATGCCGGCTTTTGCTTCAGTAGTTTTTTATAGATAGGACAGCTCTCGATATGCGCCCCGGGAAGATAGCCGCAGCTCATCAGGAATTCTCCTACGATCTCTCCCCCCGTGAATCGGAATGTCTTTTTGAACAGCTTAACCCACTCTTCCTTTGTCAGGGGATGATGCTTGTCCAGCCAGTTCTTAAATGATCCATATTCCTTTTGTA
>Ga0105240_10009344_pt1 | contig 13896 bp, 8 predicted proteins | sample KBSC54metaG_FD_80426 | JGI IMG/M metagenome (GOLD analysis project Ga0105240, IMG submission 80426) | Corn rhizosphere microbial communities from Kellogg Biological Station, Michigan, USA - KBS C5-4 metaG | ecosystem: Host-associated > Plants > Roots > Rhizosphere > Soil | place: Michigan, USA... | reverse complement strand
CAAACTTCTGGAGCGGCGCGGTTCCCGAGAAAATCCCACGGTGCACCTGACGCCCCGCGGGCGCCTGGGAGCTTTGGGAGGAGTTGACCCCGAGCAACGGTGGCAGCGGGCCTGGGATGACAAATGGCGCCTGTTGGTGTTTGATTTGCCCATACGCTCCCAGGCACCCAGAATCAGGCTCTGGCGGTGGCTTCGTGCGCACCGATTCGGATTGCTGCAACGGAGCGTTTGGATTTCCCCAGACCGCCTAAGCCGAAGCGACCTGCCTCTGCAGCAAGTAAAGGGGACTCCTGGAGACTTCAGTGTCATTGAGGGCCGGCCGACGCTCCCGGAATCCGATGTCGACCTGGTCACTAGCGCCTGGGATTTTGACGAGATTAACCGGCGTTATCAGACGGTTCTCGATTTTGCAGCCAAAGGCCTGGAATTGGGATCCACCGCGGAAACCGAACCGCTCAAATTGCGTCAATGGCTCGCTCATGAGCGAATTGCCTGGCTCGCAGCGTTGGACCTCGATCCGCTTTTGCCAGAGGCTTTGTTGCCAAAGGGTTATTTGGGCCGGGAAGCGTTTGAGCAGCGCCGAAAGGTTTACCAAAACTTTACCAGATTTAACCGAACAACGAGGCCGGTAAACGGTGGGTAAGGGCCGGGCACAAAGCAAACCATGTAACATATGTTACATGGTTTGAACAGTGGACCTCTACTTCTGACCCTGCTGACCTGTTGATTCGCGGAACGGGTGGCTCGTCCGTGGACCTTCGATAAGGAGATCAAACCTAACGTTCAAGGGGACCATATCCTGCTTGTCTCCTGTCGCATTAAATTGATACGGTCGGACTTATCGATGGAAACGACGGAAAAGATTGCAGGCGCGACAGGCCGGGTAATCGTATGACGGGCCAGGATAGACCTGCGCGACCTGCGTGCTCGGCCATGATCCTGGGCGTTGGCGCGTTTGCCCAGAGCACGGCGCAAATACTGAAAGACAGCGGAGCAGCTGTCTCGACGTATCTAACGCGCGACTATAGCCATTACTCCCCCAGCCTGGCGGGGTCGACCTATTCACGCGATCTTTTCCCCTCCCCTGCCCCTCTGATCAAGCGCGACGGCGTCGATCTGCTGGTGCCAATGTCGATTGATTGGGCCCTGGCGCCATGGAGCGATGCGGTGACCGCGTCCGGGGCGGCGATTTTTTGTCCCACGGGAGACGCGATGAAGATCGAGCGGGAACGAGATTTCGCGCGTCTGCTTTGCCAGCGATTCAAGATCCCGTTTCCACGGGCGCATGTGGCTAAAAATCGGTTGGAAGCGGAGCAACTGCTCAAGGAACACCCGCAGGCCTATGTCATCAAAAACCCGCTCTGTTCGCCGACGAGCCCCATCCACACCATTCTGTGCGAGACGGCCGAGGACACGCGCTCCTGGCTGAAGCACATCGATTACGCCGAGGGCGTGTTTTTGCAGGAATATCTCGGCCGTCGGGAGGCAGGCCATATCGCGCTGGTGAGCGGGGGCGAAGTTTATTCGCTCGTAACCAACCAGGAGTACAAGCGGGCGTTTGCCGGTAACATGGGAATTATCGCCGGCGCGCCACTGGGTGGACTGGTGGAGAAAGATCCCGAGGACAAGTATGGCCTGGCGCACGAATTGATTCACCCGCTGCTGCCCTGGTTTCGTGAGGTGAACTACCATGGCCCCATCCAGGTCACGGCCGTCCAGGAACACGGCCGCTGGCATGTCATCGAATACAACATCCGCATCGGGGTCACTTCCGGGGCGATGCTTTTGCGGCTCCTGGCCGACCCGGTCAGAGTTTTACTCGATACGGCCCGCAACTTGCCTTTGGAGCTGGTATTCAAGCCTGGCCTCCAGTTCGGCTGCTCCGTGACGCTCGCGAGTTACGGTTACCCGTATGTTCAAATCCGTGGGCCGCGTTTGCCCGTGGAGGTGAGTGGATCGTTCGATTGCGATGTGTGGTGGAACGAGGTTTCTCCCGACGGCGACGGGCGGCTTCAATCAACCGGGCACCGGATCGCAGACGTAGTGGGACTCGGGGCCACCCTGCCAGAGGCGACGGCCCAGGCCTATTCGAACATTGGCAAGATCCGCACCCTGAGTGGCTATTTCCGCGAGGACATTGGCCGAAGCCTTTGGCCGCCCGGGAATCTTTAACCTTCCACCTTGTCAACCTCTCGATTTTAAATGATCCCCTCACTCATGGATTCGGTTGGATGCCAGACCGGGACGCCGCAGCCTGTCTCGCGAGAGGAGCCCGCCACCGCCGAGGCTCCACATTTGAGCGCGGGCGATTCCTTGCCGTCCCCTTCTCGGCCGGCCTGGGTCGAAATCGATCTGCAGAGGCTCAGGCGCAACTTCGAACTGATCAACCGGGATAAACCGGCGGGCCTGCGTATCCTATCCGTGGTAAAGGACTCGGGTTACGGGCACGGGGCGCTGGCGGTTGCGCGCGCGGCCCTGGATTCCGGCGCCAGTTTTTTAGCGTTCAGCACGTTGGAGGAAGCCATTTCGTTGCGCAATCAAGGCATCACCGCCCGGATGCTGCTCCTGGGTGACCGTCAGGAGACCGAACTGCCTTGGTGTATTGACCATGATTTAACCTGCTGCGTGAGCGAACCGCATTCGGTGTCGCGGCTCGGCAAGCTGGCCGAACGAGCCGGGAAGCGAGTTCCGGTACACCTCAAGATCAACACCGGCATGAACCGGTATGGCGTGCGCTGGTTGGAAGCGGCCGCTTTAGCGGCGCAGGTGGACTCGTGCAAATCGTTGCACCTGGAGGGCATGATGAGTCACTTTGCTCAATCGGACGAAGCAGACAAAACCTTCGCGCGGCTGCAGCTGCAGCGGTTTCAGCAAACCATGGAGCAGCTCACCGCGGCCGGGTTCGAGCCCCTGCTGAAACATCTGTGCAACAGCGGGGGATTTCTGGATCTGCCCCAGGCACACTTTGATATGGTGCGGCTCGGCATATTGCCGCTGGGCGTATTTCCATCCTCGGTGTGCCGCCGCATCGCGGGCATCGAATCGGTCATGTCGGTAAAGGCGCGGATCGCCGGGATCCAGCAACTGGAACCCGGAGATTCGGTCGGCTACGGCATGCGATTCACCGCTAGCAGTCCCCGCCGCATTGCGGTGCTGCCCCTGGGGTATGGCGACGGGTTCCCGCGGGTGCGTAATCAGGGTTGTGCGCTGGTGCACGGCAAACGCGCGCCGCTGGTCGGTGGAGTGGCCATGGACGCGGTGACGGTCGACATTACGGAGATTCCCGAAGCCCAGCTTTGGGACGAAGCGGTGGTGATGGGACGCCAGGGGGAGGACGAAATTTCGGTGCACGAAGTGGCCAAGCTGAAGAACTCGGTCTCGTACGATGTCCTGGTGGGCTGGCGCGCCCGGCTGCCGCGCGTCTACGTTGGCTAATCTCATGAAGCTGGTCTTTTCGGAAAGTAAACCAGACTACGGGCACTATATTTTTCCCTACGCTATTTGGGCCTTCCCCGACCCTGGAGAATCCGCGGCCGATTTGTTCGACCGGGGTTTTCTGCCCTCCTCTCGCGAGCTGGACCGCTTTTACTTGTGCCGCCAAGTGCGGGTGAACCTGAAGCGATATCGCCCCTCTTCCGAAAACCGACGAATTTTACGCAAAGGAAACCCGTTGCGCGCGAAACTGGTTTCCCGCTCGGAATTTGAGTATACGCCGGAGCGCCGGCAGTTCTACAAGACGTATGCGGATATAAAATTTGGCAAGGACACGATGCCGTATGAGCGGCTGGACTCGCTGTTTACGGGTAAGCTGACTTCTCACCTGCTCGTGATTACCGACTCACAATCGCGCAGCGAGGTCGGCACCGCCACGCTCTATCTGGAATCCCCCGCGCTGGCATACTACTATTACGCTTTCTACGACCTCAATTATTACAGCCGCAACCTGGGCATGTTCATGATGACTTCGGCGGTGACGCTCTTTGCCGAGCGCGGCTTTCAGTACCTTTATCTCGGGTCCTGTTACTCGCAAAACGCCCTGTATAAAACGCAGTTTTCCGGCGCCGAGTTCTTCAACGGGGTTCGCTGGTCCGCCGACCTTGAGGAGTTGAAATACTTGATTGAACGCGAGCGACACGATCAGCATTTGCTTGAAAGCGACGAGTATCGGCAGCGGTTTTGGGCGGGTGAACTGGACGGAGTAGCCGAAGCGAGCGGCTTCCGGGTATCGCTCAAGCCCGGAGCGTAGTTGGACAATGTTAGATTTCTCTCCGGGATGAAACTCTTGGCGGATTGGTCCTCTTTTCTGGGGAAATGTAACATTGTCGGAGTAAGGGCCGTGGGTGAGGGCTTACGGTTTCACTAAAGTTCCGTCCCGCCGCAAGCGCATCCGCTCACCACGCCATTCGATTTTATTACCGAGAAAGGCCAGCGCCCAGATGCCCGCCTGTAGGAGATCCTTCATGAGCACCAGCCAGGCATCGCGCCAGGGCGGGGCTTTGCGGGTTAGCCGAGAGGACAAGTCCAGGGCCGCAAACACACGCACCACGAGGCAGACGCAGCAGAAAATTGCTTCCAGCTTTCGCGGATAGGCGGCCAGCCAAACCAGGGGCCAGAGCGTGAGGTTGCTGAGGATGCTGAAGAAATAAGGGACTGGCTGGCATACGCGGATTGTTCGCGCCCAACGCAACTGGTGGTTCCACACCGCGGCCCAGTCCATCGGCTCGGACCAGCACTCGACGACGATCGGCGAAATGGCAATCCGATTGCCCAATCGAGCGATACGGTTGCCCAGTTGGTAATCATCGGCCAGACAGTCCACCAAGCCGGCGAACCCACCGATTTCCTTCAGGTTTTGACGCCGCGTGACCATGACGGCACCCAGGGCGAAATCCAGCGGACGCAAGCTTTGGGACTGCAGCACCTGGCTCCAAAAATCAGCGTTTACCGCCACGGCCTCCCAGCGCATAGGCAGCGTGGTCGGATTGGCTAAGGAATAAAAGCAGTTCACCAACCCGATGCCGGCGTCGCGCAAAGGAGCGACCGTATTGGCCAAAAAATCCGGGGGCACCTTGACATCCGCATCGCTGATGACCAGGACCTCATGTTTCGCGAGGGCCTCGGCTTGCAATAATTTCGAGACCTTTAAGTTTGCGCCGAATAAGGAGCCACAGACCAACATTTGGGCATCGACCAAGGGAAGCTGCGCCAAGAGGTTCCGAACGACCGCGCAAACCGGGTCGGCCTCTGAAGCGACGGCGAAGACGACCTGGACCGGTCCAAGGTATTCCTGCACCAGCCAGCTTCGGAGGCAGTTTTCCGTTGTGGCATCGCATCCTTTCAGCGGTTTGAGAAGAGTTACCCCCGGTGTGAAAGGCGTGGCGGAGAGGCGTCGGTGCAAAGGGAAACGCCGGCTGACCAGCCATTGCCAGAGCATCAATGCCAGGCTGAGAACGGCCAGCGATCCGAGAATTCGGTTCAGGAGCACCGCGGGTTCCTAAACCAGTTGTGACCTTCCCGGCAAGCCTAAATGCTCCCGGGATCCACGGCGCGAGCAGGAATTCCGGCCCAGGAACTGTGGCCAGGAAGCAGTTCGCCCTTCATGAGCAAGGAAAGATCACCCAGTCGGGCCTGTTCCTCCATCTGAGTATCGTAGAGAACGAGTGATCCGGTACCGACCACGCAACGCGGCCCAATCTCGACGCGGGAGAGCTTCATCACACGGTCTTCGAACAGGTGCGTCTGGAGGGTGCAATCGGCGTTGAGCGCCGCCTCGTCTCCGACGCTGACCAGGTCGAATTCGCTGAGGTCCGTTGTTTGCATGTAGACCCGGCGCCCAATGCGGGCCCCGAGCAAACGGAAGTACCAAGGCAGAAAAGGGGTGCCGGTGAGGGAGTCGATTAGGAAGGGGCCAGCGAGGTGTTCGTGCAGGGCATTCAGCAGTTCGTTGCGCCAGACGAATGTGCTCCAGAGCGGGCGCTCACCTGGTCGATACCGCCAAACCAGCAACCATTTCAAAACAATGGTGAACAACGTGGCGGCCAGGCCGCATCCCAGATAGAGCAGCGGAAAGAACAGCAACGTGGTGGTCATGCTGTAGAGATCGTGCAGCAGCAATAACGACGAGAAGAGGAGACTCAGGAGGATAATGAAACAGGTGGAAGGCAGGATCACGCGCACGAACTCGATGGCGGCGCGCAGCACCCGCATTCTGAGTGGTGGATGGTACGTGGTCTCGACACCGAAAACCGCGCTGGCTTGCCGCTGGGGCAGGAAGACCGCCGGCGACCCCAGCCAGGTGGCATTGGGTCGGAGCGCATCCTCCGGAGCTTGGGGGGGCACCGACAAACACCCGATCAACGTCTGGTCCGGGATGACCGAACCGGGCGGCAGGAGCGCGCTATTGCCGATGAAGGCACGTTTGCCGATAGAATTTCGGCCGATCGTTACCTGCCCGCACTGCACGCGGGGGGCTCCCAGCGAGGCATTGTCCGCGATGAAGCTCTCGTCCCCGATTGTAAGCAGGTCGGGGGAGATGAAGGACGCGGTTGAAATTTCGGCGCCCCTCCCCAGCCTCGCGCCCAGCAGCTTGTACCAAGGCGCGAGATAGACAGAGGCGTACAGGGGTCCGAGGATATCGAGGCTGAGGTCCATGGTTTGATCAACAAACCATTTCCGCAGGTAAAAGGAGCTGTGGAGCGGGAATTGCCCGGGCCGGACTCGACCGAGCAGGAGCCACTTGAGCGCGGCAATTTCGAGGCACAGGAGAAGGATAAAAGAGGCGCCCACGAGCGGAGACAAAAATAAGTACCAATAGTAGGGATCGATATAATTCAGTCGGTTCATCAGAACGATGCCCGGAAATAACGCTCCCACCACGAGCACCGGGAACACGAACAAGGCCAATCCCTGGAGCACCCCGAAAAGCAATCGGCGCGCATCAGAGATAGACGGGGTTGCGGAAGCAGTTCGTTCGGTCCCGCTGGCCCGTTTCTCCTCCACTCTCGTCGCCGGCGATCCCCGCCAGGTTTCCCCACGCGGAATTCTTGCGCCCGGTGGCAGCAACGATAAATCCTCCAGGGCGGAGTCGTCCTCCATCGTGGAGTTGATGGATAGATTCGCGCGCGCGCCCACGAAGCACCGGTGGCCGATGATCACGCGTCCAATCTTCAAAATCCCATCTCGGACGGTGTAACCCAGGAGGCTGGAATCGGCGTTGATGCTCGAATCATCTCCCATTTCGATCAAGTCGTAGATGGAGGCATTATTCGACTGCAGATGCACATTTCGGCCAATTTTCGCGCCCATCAGCCGCAGGTACAAATTCAGCAGAGGGGTGCCCGCGAGGTATTGCACCGGCACGGCTGCTTCGATGGTGGTCACCAGCCACCAGCGGAAATAATACGCGCCCCACAGAGGATATTCGCCCGGTCGATAGCGGCCAATTACCACCCACTTCACGAGGACGGGGACGGTCAACATGAAGGGGTAACAGACCATCAAGCTAACGAGGGCGCCCACGATCGAGGGCAGAGTGCCGAACTCCTCTTCAACCATGACGGTGTAGGTCAGGTACGGTGCGAGCCATTGGAGAGCAAAAAAACTCAAAACAAATGCCAGGCTGGCCATTTGCGCCAAGCCGCACCAAAAATGTCGCCAAAAGGGGATCAACCGCGAAGGGTCAGGAGCGTGCACCCGGTCGTGGCGGGCAGGTCGATGCTCGAACGCGCCGGCCAGCGCTTCGATGGTGGGACACTGATAGACGTCCAACATCGATATTTTCTGAAAAGGAGACACGCGGCGCAGCGCTGAAACCAGCCGAGCGGCGAGGAGGGAATGCCCTCCGAGATCGAGGAAAAAGTCGTCTCGAACAGAAAGATCCTGGACCGTGAACAGTTCTTTCCATACCACGGCGACTTTATGCTCGAGGGAGGTGCGTGGGCTGATCACCGAACGGGACGTTGTGCCGGGGAATCCGCTCGGAGGCGGCAGTCTCTGGCGATCGATCTTCCCGCTCGTTAACGTCGGCAGAGTCGCCAGGGTCTCCAGGTAGTTCGGGATCATGAACGCCGGAAGGCGGCGCTGAAGGTTTTCTCGAACGTCCGTCGGATGGAAGCGGATGCCCTGCTTCGGCACCAGGTAAGCTACCAACCGTGGTGCCCCGGGTTGATCCTCGCGGAGAGTCACGGCGGCGGCGGCTACACCCGGGCACTCCAGGAGCACGTTCTCGATCTCGGAAAGCTCGACGCGAAAGCCGCGAATTTTCACCTGGCCATCGAGTCGGCCGAGGAACTCGATTTCGCCATCCGGTGTCCAGCGCGCCCGGTCGCCCGTACGGTAAATCCGTTGCGGGGAAGAGCCCGGGACCGGGATTGAAATGAATTTTTCCCGCATCAATTCCGGTCGGTTCACGTAGCCCCGGGCCAAGCCACCCCCCCCGAGACACAGTTCGCCCGCGGCGCCTTCCGCTATGGGTTGCAGCTGTTCGTCGAGGATGCAGGCGAAGGAGCCAGGGATGGGCCGGCCGATGCTTACCGGTCGGTCAGGCTGACAATCAGCATACGTCGCAATTACCGTAGCTTCCGTCGGCCCGTACGTATTCACGACCCGTCGACCGGGCCGCCACCAGCGCTTCACCAAATCCGGCGGGCACACCTCACCACCCAGGATGAGCAAGCGCACCGACGGCATGTCCGCATCCATCATGGCCAGCAAGGTCGGCACGCAGGACAAAACCGTGACCCCGGCTTCACCCAGCAGGCGCGGCAGCTCCGGCCCGGCGTAGACCATCTCGCGCGTGGCGGCCACCAAAGTCGCTCCCGCATAAAACGCGAGCCAAATCTCCTCAACCGAAGCATCGAAGGCGATGGAGAATCCCTGGTAGACTCGGTCGAGCGGTTGGACCTGAAAAATTTCGGCCTCGGTGCGAACGAGGTGACAGACGCTGTGATGCTCAACCTCGATCCCCTTGGGCCGCCCCGTCGTGCCGGAGGTGTAAATAACATACGCGACGTCCTCAGAACCAACCATGGCCTCCGGCTGCTCTTCAGAACAAAGCCGGAGGGTCGGGTTCTCCTCCAGGCAGACGATTCGTCCGGAGAACCCAGTCGCTCGGCCGCTCAGATCTTTGGTGGTGATCAGCACCCGCGCTGCGCAATCGGTAAGGACGAAGCCGATTCGGTCCGCTGGATAATCCGGGTCCAGGGGAACGTAAGCGGCACCGGTCTTCAAAATTCCCAGCAGTGAAACGTATACCTCAACGGAGCGGGGCAGGAGCAATGCCACGCGGTCACCGGGCCGAACACCGGCCGCGATCAGGAACCGCGCCATCTGGTTGGCGCGCGAGTTGACCCCCGCGTAAGTGAGTTCCTGGGATTGGCAGAGCACGGCGACAGCCGCGGGGGTTCGGGCCGCCTGGCGCTCGAAAAGCCGATGTAGCACGTCCCCTGAGGGAGTGGGTGCTTCCTCCGGAGACTGGGCTTGGGCGCCAGAATTCACCGTGACAGCATGCAGAGCACTCGCGGCCGGTGTCCACAGAAAATGGCAAGCGGGACAAACACCCCACTGGCATTTCGTGATCAGGGCCGGGATTTTGGAGGAGGAATTTCTCGGGCTAAGAACTCCCGGTCCAAGGAGGAGAGTATATGAGGAAGAATGTAATGCTTGCGGCCAGCCTGGTCCTGGGTTTTGGGGGGCAGGCGGCGCTGGCCCAAACGAACATCGCTCCGCGGGCCAACCAGATTTTGGCTGACGCTTGCACGTATATGGCGCAAACCCCATTTTTTGGGCTGACGGCCGAGGTTTGGCAGGAGCATGTAAACGAAGCGGGGGAAAAGTTACAGTTCACGCGAGTGGTGACGATGGAGGTCCAGCGACCGAACCGTTTGCACCTTGAGATCCAGTCGCCGCACTCGGCGCGGGGCTTTTGGTATGATGGGCAGAGGTTAACGATTTTGGATCACAAGGACAACCTCTTCAGCACGGCCCCGATGCCAGGGACTTTGGACGCGATGGTGGACATGGCGCATGATCGGTTCGGCATTGATCTGCCGCTCGTGGACCTCGCGTTGAGCGAGCCGTATCGGAACGCGACGGCTCGGGTTGAGCAAGGCCGGTACTTGGGCTTGTCGCAGGCGATGGGTTTCACCTGCCATCACCTGGCCTTTACGCAGGATAACATAGACTGGCAAGTCTGGATCGAGGACGGGCCGCAGCCGTGGATCCGCAAGTTTGTGATCACCCATAAGAACGAACCGGGATCCCCGGAGTTCACCGCCCTCATTCGCAGCTGGGACACCACCCACCGAATCGCAGATTCCAATTTTGCCTTCCTGCCTCCCCGCGGCGCCACGCGGATTGACATGCGAGAGGATCAATCGATGCCCAATCCGAATGAGCGTCGCGAGATCGAGCCGTCCAACCCCAGTCCAACCGGTCGATAGGATCCCGCTATGAAACAGAGCAATTTGGAGAAACAGAGCCAATCGCTGAAATGGAGCGCGCTCGGGCTTACCGCCCTGCTCGCGTTGGGGATCGACTGCCCGCGCGCCGTGGCAGCCTGGAGCAGCATTCGCGCAAACAATCGCAGCCCATCAGAGGTGCGGGGCGGCGAACGGCGCTCCGAAGTCCAGGGGCGTCCAGCGGAGAACCGGCCCAATGTGACACGCCCGGCGGAGATCGAGCGGGGACGCGAGAGGGAGGCTGGCCGGAGGGTCGAAATCGAGCACCACGAACGCGAGCGCCGCCGCCTGGATATTGGCCGAGAACGAGCCAGCGCCTATTTTTGGTCAGGCTACCGGCCCGGCCTGATCATCTCGTCGTTGCCGCCGGGATCGGTCCCGATCGAGGTGGGCCCGAACCCTTACTATTATTATCAGGGGGTCTATTACGAAAACTCTCCGTCCGGCTACGTCGTGGCCACACCGCCTGTGGGTGCGGCGGTGGGGAGCTTGCCGCCGGGTGCCGAGGCGGTGGCTGCGGGGCCAAATGTCTATTATTACGCGGGCGGGTCGTTTTACCTTCCGCAACCCCAAGGCGGTTTCACGGTCGCACCGCCACCGCTGGGCGTCACGGTCAACGAACTGCCACCTGGAGCTGTACCCATCACGATCAACGGGGTGCTCTACTACGAGGCCGAAGGCGCTTACTTCCTGCCGGTCATGGAGGAAGGGACGACGGTGTATACAACTGTCCAGCCTTGATCGTCTCGGGGTACGGAGACGAAACGTGCTCGAGGGCGTCGGGCGCCGCGGGACTAACCGACAGCCATGCCGAGCAGGAACTCGATATTGCTGCCCGTCTTCTTGAGCTTGTTCAAGACCAGCTCCATCGCCTCGACCGGAGGCACCCCGGTGAGAGCGCGCCGCAAGATTACCACCTTGTTGTACTCGTCCGGGTGGTAGAGCAGTTCTTCTTTGCGCGTTCCCGAGCGCTCGATGTTGATCGAGGGGAAAATACGCCGGTCCACGAGGGCGCGGTCGAGGTGAACCTCCATATTGCCGGTGCCTTTGAACTCTTCGAAAATGACTTCGTCCATTCGCGAACCGGTATCCACCAAAGCGGTGGCAATGATGGTCAGCGAGCCGCCCTCTTCGATGTTACGGGCGGCACCGAAGAAGCGCTTGGGCTTGTGCAGCGCGTTGGCGTCCACACCGCCGGACAGGATTTTGCCTGAGTGGGGCTGGACGGTGTTGTAAGCGCGGGCAAGGCGGGTAATGGAATCGAGCAAGATGACCACGTCGCGCTTGTGCTCAATCATGCGTTTGGCTTTTTCAATAACCATTTCAGCGACCTGGACATGCCGCTCGGGCGGTTCGTCGAAGGTGGAACTGATCACCTCGGCGCCGCGGCAGCTACGCTCCATGTCGGTCACTTCCTCGGGGCGTTCATCGATGAGCAGGATGAACAGATAGGCCTCGGGATTATTCTTCAAAATCGCGTTGGCGAGTTTCTGCATCAGGACCGTCTTACCGGTGCGGGGTGGCGCCACGATCAGGCCGCGGGTGCCTTTGCCGATCGGGCAAACCAGATCCAGAACCCGGGTGGACAGTTCGTCATGCACGGTTTCCAGGATAAAACGCTTGTTCGGAAACAGCGGCGTGAGGTTGTCAAAATGCGTCTTATCTTTGGCCTTGTCCGGGTCTTCCTGATCCACGGCCTCGACCTTGAGCAAAGCGAAAAACCGTTCCTTCTCCTTGGGGGGCCGGATCTGGCCGGCGATCAGGTTGCCGGTTTGCAGGTCAAAACGCCGAATCTGGGACGGAGAAACGTAGATGTCTTCCGGGCACGGCAAGTAGTTAAAGCTCTGCGAGCGGAGGAATCCGAAGCCTTCCGGCAACACCTCGAGGACCCCTTCCGAGAAGAGCACGCCCGCGCGCTCGGCGTTTTTCTGCAGGATATGGAAAATCACCTCATGCTTGCGCATGGTGCCGAAGTTCTCGACGGCAAGGTCCCGAGCCATCTGGTTGAGCTCAGTCATCGACATGGCCTGGAGTTTGGCGATGTTGATCGAGGTAGCGGCAATGTGATCCTTGCCCTCACCGGCTTTGTCGGCGGGAGCACTGGCGGGCTCGGAGTTGGCTCCGGGCCGCTGCGGTGCGGGACGATCGTTTTTCTTCTTGGCCGGAGGCGGCTCGATCGCGCGCTGAGGTTCAAGGGCTTCAACTGGCCGTGACGGGGGTGAAAGTTCTTCGGTGGCTGGTGCGTCGACCACAGCCACATCCGCGGGGGCCGCTGGGGCGGGGGCGCCATTGGACGGATCGGCCGTCGGGGGCGCTTTGGCTCCTTTGGATTTAGCCTTTTTCGGGGCTCTTGGCATAATTCAATGTGTTGCTTGAGTTCAAAATATTGCAGCGGTGAGATCAGGTGAGATCATCACGGGGCTGGTTCGGTCGGCTCCTGATTGGACGATTCAGCTGAGAATCGGTTCAATCGGAAATTCGTTCACCAGACCGGGAGCGCTCTGCAAAGATGTCTCAGCTATCTAATAGGGCAAGGGAAATCTTGCAGTTAGTTCGCGTACACGTTGGCGCACTTTGGCAAGGCTGTCAAGGTTCTTAATATCGAGGAGGACCTCGCTAATCATATCGGCGACGGCGGCCATTTCCGGCTCCTTCATGCCGCGGGTAGTCACGGCCGGGGTGCCCAACCGGATACCGCTGGCCTGGAACGGGGAGCGAGTCTCGAACGGAATCGTGTTCTTGTTGACGGTGATGCCGGCCTGGTCCAAGGCCGCCTGGCATTCTTTCCCGGTCGATCCCCGGGCTCCGACATCCACTAACATCAGGTGGTTGTCTGTCCCGCCGCTGACGAGGCGAAAGCCGTTGTGCTTCATACCCTCGGCGAGCGCCCGGGCGTTCGCCAGGATCTGCTCCTGGTAGGCTTTGAAGGCAGGCTGACGGGCTTCGTGGAAACAGACCGCCTTGGCGGCGATCACGTGCATCAGCGGGCCGCCCTGGATTCCGGGGAAGGTTTGGGAATCAATGTCTTTCGCGAACTTCTCCTTGCAAAGGATCAGCCCGCCGCGCGGCCCTCGCAGGGTCTTATGGGTCGTGGTCGTGACGAAGTCGGCGTGGGCGATGGGGCTCGGATGAATGCCGGCGACGACCAATCCCGCGATGTGAGCGATGTCCGCCAGCAGGTAGGCGCCGACGTCACGGGCAATCTTACCCATGCGCTCGAAATCGATCACGCGCGAATAGGCGCTGGCCCCGACGGTGATCATTCGCGGCTGGTGCTCCTTGGCGAGCCGGGCGAGTTGGTCGTAGTCAATCCGCTCGTCTTCTTTGCGGACTCCGTAATGGACAATTTCGAAGAATTTTCCGGAAAAGTTCGCCTTATTACCATGGGTGAGGTGCCCCCCGTGGGTGAGGTCCATGGTCAGCAGCTTGTCGCCGGGCT
>Ga0105240_10009342_pt1 | contig 13897 bp, 5 predicted proteins | sample KBSC54metaG_FD_80426 | JGI IMG/M metagenome (GOLD analysis project Ga0105240, IMG submission 80426) | Corn rhizosphere microbial communities from Kellogg Biological Station, Michigan, USA - KBS C5-4 metaG | ecosystem: Host-associated > Plants > Roots > Rhizosphere > Soil | place: Michigan, USA... | reverse complement strand
CAGACGGGCTCCGGCAAGAGCGTCAACATCAGCTCGATCCTCTGCAGCCTGCTCCTCAACGCGACCCCCGACGACGTGCGGCTGCTCATCGGCGACCTCAAACGGGTCGACTTCACCGCGTTCGGGGATGTGCCCCACCTGATCGCGCCGGTCATGACCGACGCGGACAAGATCCTGAACGCGCTGTTCTGGGTCGTCGGGGAGATGGATCGCCGTTACCGGCTCTTCGCCCGGACGAGCTCCCGCAACATCGGCCAGTACAACGAGAAGCACACCGGCTCGGACCGCATCCCGTACGTCGTGTTCGTCATCGACGAGCTCGCCGACCTGATGCTCCAGGCGCCCATCCAGGTGGAGAAGCAGATCACCCGCGTCGCGCAGCTCGCGCGTGCGACCGGCATCCACCTCGTCCTGGGCACCCAGCGGCCATCGGTCGACGTCATCACCGGCCTCATCAAGGCGAACATCCCGGCTCGTATCGCGTTTGCTACCGCGTCCGCGGTCGACTCGCGCACCATCATCGACATGACCGGTGCGGAGAAGCTCCTCGGACGTGGCGACATGCTCGTGCTGCGGCCTGATCTCGCGAAGCCGATCCGGGCGCAGGGCGTCTACGTGTCGGATCACGAGATCCAGCTCATCAGCCGTCACTGGACGCTGCAGAGCGGAACGTCGTACGACCGCCACGCGAAGGTGATCGAGGGGCCGGACCGCCTGACCCGACGCGAGTCCGACGGCGAGGACATCGAGGACGAGCGCTACGACGAGGCGGTCGAGATCATCCGCCACGAGGGGAAAGCATCGGTGTCGATGCTGCAGCGCAAGATGACCATCGGGTTCGCTCGCGCCGGCAGGCTCATCGACATCATGGAGCGCAACGGGGTCGTCGGGCCGGACCGCGGGCCGGGTAAGTTCCGTGAGGTGTACGGCTCCGCCGGGTCTGGCGAGAACTAGCGATGGCGCGGCTCGGCGAGACGCTTCGCGCGCAGCGTGAGAAGAAGGGCATCACGCTCGAGCAGGCCGCCTCCGACACGCGCATCCGCGAGAAGTTCCTGAAGGCGCTCGAGGACAGCGACTACCAAACGCTGCCCGGGACCGTGTACACGAAGGGCTTCCTACGCAACTACGCCGAGTACCTCGAGCTGCCGACCGAAGAGCTCGTGGTGCAGTTCCATCAGGAGCGCGACCTGCCCGACGCTCCGCGCACCTTCAAGCCGCTCAACCCGATCGCCCGGCGCAGCCTCATCTTCACGCCCGCCGTACTGGTGCCGGTGGTGGTGCTCGCGGGGATCGTGCTGTTCGTCAGCTATCTCTATTACCAATTCGTCTCGTTCGCGGTGCCGCCCAAGATCGAGGTGACCGAGCCCGCGTCTGATGCGATCGCACAGAGCGCGGACTTCGTGGTGAAGGGGCGCACCGTGCCTGAAGGTCGCGTCACGGTGCAGGTCTTCCCGGGTCCGCTCACGGTCGCCGACATCCACCCGAAGGTGCCGCGCCACACGTTCCATATTGCTTGCGAAATGCAGTGAGTTGCACCGATGTCGCCAGCGCATCGGCCATAAGCTGAATTTCGCCATAAACGATCGTGAGCTGTATGCCAGGTCCAAGCGGAGTTTGGCGCAACAGGAGTGGAAATACACTCAGAACTACGCCGACGCGAAGACCGCCGTTATTGCGGAGATCATGTCGAGGGCTAACTCGCCGTTATATACTCAGGTTTCAACAAAACAATATGAAGTAGGAGAGTAACAGCGGAGTTCTCCCACTCCGTGTTAGATGAGAAATCGTGTGCATGCGAATCCTTGGTATCAGCGGTTTAGCTAATGCGATGCGGTTCAAACGGGCCCACTGGCCGGACCTAGACGCTCGTGAATATCGAATTTCACAGGGGCATGATTCCGCGGCTGTTCTGTTGGCGGACGGTGAAATCCTGGCGGCAGTGGCGGAAGAGCGCTTCAATCTCCAGAAACACACCGGCGATTTTCCCATTCAGGGGATCGAGTATTGCCTGTCAGAAGCCGGCACGTCAATCAATGAACTCGACGAGATTGCGCACGCATTCGATTACTCACGGTACGAGCAACTTTATTCTTTAGATTCCACGACGGCGCAGGCTTACAAAGAGGTATTTTCGAAAACAGCTCTCCTGAACGACGTGCGGCGCCATCTTCCGGAATTTCCTCCGGAGCGCGTACACCAGGTGAGCCATCACCTGGCCCATGCCGCCAGCGCCTACTTTACATCCGGCTGGAAAGACTGTCTCGTAATCGTCATTGACGCCATGGGCGAAACTCAGAGCGTTACCGTCTACTACGGGCACGACGGCGAACTGGAAAAGATCCGCGAGATTCCGGCGAATGACTCCATCGGAATCTTCTATTCATTGGTCACGCTGCATCTGGGCTTCGACTTTAATGCGGATGAATACAAGATCATGGGGCTCGCTCCTTACGGAGATCCCGGCCGGTTCAAATTCTTTTTCGATAAGGCGGTTGAATTGCGGAATGGCGGCTCAATCCGAATTCCGGCCCTGCGCTTGAATCGCACTCGCGATGAACGAGAGAACTATCTGCTGACGCGCAAGTATTTGGCGGAAGCGCTGATCCCGGAACGGAAGCCCGGCGACGAGATTACGGACGCGCATCGCGACGTGGCGGCGGCCCTGCAGGAGTGCCTCAATCAAGCCATTCTGCACATCTGTAAACATTTTGGATCCAGTACGGGGCTACGCCGCCTGGCTTTCGCGGGCGGCGTTGCACTTAATTGCACAGCGAATGGACAGTTGATGCGCTCGGGCATTTTCGATGAAATCCACATACAACCAGCAGCGGGAGACGATGGCGCGGCCCTTGGCGCGGCTCTTTACCGGGCGTCGTTAAACGGCGGCGTGGAGAACCATCGCATGCCACCACCGTTCTACGGTCCGCGCCACTCGCGGGACTGCATCGAAACAACTCTGGTTTCGTTTGCCGGCCGAATCGATACGACGCGATTTGAAAACGCCGATGAAGCTTGCTCGGCGGCTGCAAAACTGATCGCGGAAGGACGGGTACTGGCGTGGTACCGGGGCAGAATGGAGTTCGGGCCGCGCGCGCTCGGGAACCGCAGCATCGTTGCCGATCCCGGGCACCCCGAGATGCGCGACCGCATCAATGCCATGGTGAAAAAACGCGAGGCATTCCGGCCCTTTGCGCCGGCGGTTTCCATCGAGCAGGTAGACCGATGGTTCGACGTAGCTCCCATGACCTCTCTTCCCTACATGATCGCGACGGTGAACGTGCGGAAGGAGCATCGCTCCGAACTTCCGGCGATTACCCACGTGAACGGAACCGCTCGCGTTCAAACCGTATCGGCAGCGGATAATCCCGAGTTTCACGCTTTGCTCCGGGCTGTCGGAAAGGCAACCGGGCGTGAGATGGTGCTGAACACCAGTTTCAATGTCAAAGGACAGCCCATTGTGAACACGCCGCGCGAAGCTGTGTCCACGTTTCTCGGAACCGGCATCGAGTTCCTTTTCATCGAGAATATTCTGATCTCTCGCCGATAGAGAATATATGCAGGCCAGTTTTCCGTCACAGCCGTCGCCCACGCCACTACCGGGCGGCGTCAGAGCCGGAGAAGAACCGGCGGGATTGGGGCGCCGGCGCGAAGAAACCCATCTATCGGACGAGTTTGCCGCCCAGGCGCAGACCGGTCAGGCCCTTAGCCTGCGGTCGCTGATCGCAGGCGCTTGGAGCATTCTCCTGAGCCGTTATAGCGGTGCCGCGAAGGTGGCGTTCAGATTCGCGGATCGGCACGCCAAGATTACTCCGCTCCAACTGAACGTCGCGGCCGACCGGCCGCTCTCTTCCTGGCTGGCCGGCGTATCGAAGTCATTGGCCGCCCTGCCCGGGCAATCCTCTCTCGAAATCATCGAAACCGCCGTTATCTTCGACGATGCGGCGGCGGGCAGACCAGAGTTACCGCTTATTCTGTGCGTTGAGGCGACAGCTGGAGCGGGAATTCACATCACAGCCGATTACGATGCCAGTCGTTTCGCCGAAGGCGCTGTGGCGCGGATTCTAGGCGAATGGAACACGCTGATTAAGAATGTAACCGCCGATCTCAACCAATCCGTTTCTGCCGTTTCGATGTTCACGGACGAGAGTTTACGCGACTTACTTACCCGCTACAACGATACTGCGATAGATTATCCGGCAGAACGTTGCATTCACCAAGAATTTGAAGAACAGGCCCAACGTTCTCCCGATGCCACGGCAGTCATCTTCAAGGGCCAGAAACTTAGTTACAACGAATTAGATGAAAAAGCCAATCAAATAGCAACGCGGCTGGTGGAAGCGGGTGCCGGGCCCGATGTAATTATCGGCATCTGTATCGAGCGTTCTCTCGAGACGATGCCCTGCCTCCTCGGCATACTGAAAGCAGGCGCAGCTTACTTACCGCTGGACCCGGCGTTTCCTCCAGAGCGGCTGCGATTTATGTTGGAGGATTCCGGCGCGCGCATTCTACTGACCCAACCCCATTTGGCAGGCCGCTTTCACGAACAGGCGGCTCACATTATCATAACCGGCGCGGAATCGGACGAAACCGATATTAGATCTACTGTTCCAAGCACCGTCACGAGCGGCAATCTTGCCTACGTTATTTATACGTCCGGGTCCACCGGCAAACACAAGGGCGTGATGGTGGAGCATCGAAACGCGATCAATTTCTTCGTGGGAATGGACCGTGCGATCGGCGCCGGCCCGGGCGTGTGGCTCGCGGTGACCAGCATTTCCTTTGATATTTCCGTCCTGGAACTCTTCTGGACGTTAACGCGTGGGTTCACCGTAATTATCCAGGCGGACGAGGAAAAGCTCGCATCCGGGGGTGAATATTCGCTTCACGCGCAGATTGAACGTTACGGTGTCACTCATCTACAAACGACGCCGTCCCTGGTACGGCTGCTCGCGTCTAATGCCGCGTCGTTTCAAGCGTTCCGCCGTCTGCGCAAACTCATCATCGGCGGAGAAACGTTGCCTTCCGCGCTGGCCGCCCGGCTTCGCGCGCAAGTGCCGGGCGATGTCTATAACTTATATGGACCCACTGAGACGACGATCTGGTCTGCTGCGTATCGCGTAGGTGGCGGCGAGACGGTCGTACCGATTGGACGCCCCCTTGCAAATACACAGCTCTATATTTTGGACGCGTACCTGCGCCCGGTTCCGTTCGGCGCAACAGGAGAGTTATTCATCGGTGGTGCTGGAGTCGTCCGCGGATATCTAAATCGCCCTGAACTTACCAAGGAACGGTTCATTCCCGATCCATTCAGTCCCGATCGATCCGGCTGCATGTACCGGACTGGCGATCTTGCGCGTTATAAGCCGAATGGCGACGTTGAGTTTCTCGGACGCGTTGATAACCAAGTTAAGATTTTCGGCTTCCGGATCGAACCGGAAGAGATCGAAGCCGCATTGAATCAGCATCCGGCCGTGCAAGCTGCCGCGGTTGTTGCTCGGGAGGATATACCGGGCGACAAAAGACTTGCGGCGTACGTGCTTCTGCTGGATAGTAATGCGGTTGGGATGAATGAATTGCGCGTCTACTTGCAACAACGGCTACCAGCCCATATGATTCCTTCTTCGTTTGCCGCCGTGGACCTTATGCCCTCGACTCCAAATGGAAAGATCGATAAAAAGGCGCTTCTGGCAAATCGCCCCCGGCAAGGAGCTTCCCGCGCTGCCGTGAAAACACGTGGCGAGTTCGAGCGGCTTATCTCCAGCATATGGCGGGAAGCGCTCAAAACGAAAACAGTCGATATCCACGATAGCTTCTTCGATTTAGGGGCAACCTCACTGATAGTGGCCGAGGTTGCGGCGACGCTCAGTGAAGAGCTGCAGATAGACCTTCCACTTACGGATCTTTTTCAATATCCAACGATCGACGCACTCGCAGGATATCTGAGCCGGAACGGCGATCACGATGAGGTCCTGGCCGCGAATGCGGGTTTTACAGCCGGTCAATCCCGGAAGGCTGCGATGTTGGTACGCCATAGGGCTCGAGCATGACGGACGCGCCACTGGCGGATCCCGATTCTTCCGCGGTTGCCGTTATCGGCATGGCTGGACGCTTTCCCGGTGCGCGAAGTCTTTCCGAGTTTTGGAACAACCTTCGGAACGGGATCGAATCCATCGTTCCGCTCAGCCACGATCAACTTCGCGCGGCGGCCGTCGATCCGATTGAGTTACACAATCCGCACTATGTAAAAGCCGCCGCCGTACTCGACGATATCGACATGTTCGACGCCTCCTTTTTCGGCTTCAGTCCGAAGGACGCGGCGATCATGGACCCACAACACCGCGTTTTTCTCGAATGCGCATGGGAAGCTCTCGAACACGCGGGCTGGAGCGCGGACGAGTTTGCCGGGCCGATCGGAGTGTACGCCGGTTCCGGCATGAATTCGTATTTGATTTTCAATCTACTGCCGAACCGTCAATTAATGGACAGCGCCGGCCTGTTTCTGATTCGCCAGACAGGGAACGATAAGGACGTGTTAGCGACGCGGGTTTCTTATCAGTTGAATCTCACGGGACCGAGCATGACAGTGCAAACGGCTTGTTCAACGTCCCTCGTAGCCGTGCATATGGCCTGCCAGAGTCTGTTAGCGCATGAGTGTGACATGGCGCTGGCCGGTGGAGTCACGATCGAGATTCCACACGGGAACGGCTATCTCTATCGCGAGGGCGAAATTCTTTCTCGCGACGGCCACTGCCGCGCGTTTGATGCGCAATCTACCGGAACCGTCTTCGGAAGCGGTGCGGGCATCGTTGTATTGCGCCGTTTACGGGATGCTCTCGCCAGCGGGGATAACATCCTGGCTGTTATCAGAGGAACGGCGATCAATAACGACGGAGCTCGAAAGGTGGGCTATCTCGCGCCAAGCGTCTCCGGCCAATCCGATGTCGTCCTCGAGGCGCTTACAGTCGCTGGAGTTACGGCGGAGTCTATCTCTTACATTGAGACGCACGGCACTGGAACACAAGTTGGAGATCCAATCGAGATCGCGGCACTTACCCAGGCATTCCGGAGAAGCACGCAAAGGCACGGTTTCTGCCGTATAGGGTCGCTAAAAACGAATATTGGCCATCTAGACGCCGCCGCCGGCATCGCCGGCGCCATCAAAACAATTCTGGCTCTCAGACACAAGCAAATTCCCCCCAGCTTACATTTTTCAAAGTCAAATCCCGCCATTGATTTCGAGAATAGTCCGTTCCGCGTCAATAGAACTCTCTCTACGTGGGAGACAAACGGCGCACCACGCCGCGCCGGAGTAACTTCCCTGGGAATTGGAGGAACCAACGCGCACATCATCCTCGAGGAAGCACCCCCAACCGAGCCGCCGGGCGATTCCAGGCCATGGCAGATCCTCACGATTTCAGCGAAAACCGCGACTGCGCTTGAGTCCGCCGCGGCAAACCTCGCTGAGCACCTGGAAGCCAGTGACGGTCTGAATCTCGCGGATGTCTCCTACACCTGCCACCTTGGCCGCAAAGCTTTTTCGCATCGACGTTCGGTGCTGTGTCAAACGCGCGAAGATGCAGTTGTCTCACTGCGCTCCGGAAATCCGAAACGCGTTTTCACTGGACACGCCGTGAATCACACGGGTGTGGCCTTTCTTTTCCCGGGCCAGGGATCGCAATACGTGAACATGGCCCGCGGCATTTATGAAACGGAGAAGGAGTTCCGCTCTCAAGTCGGCCATTGCGCCGAGTTACTTAAACCGCAACTTAGCCTCGATCTTCGAACGGTCCTTTATCCGCCAGACGCCGGCCTTGCCCAGGCTAGCGATAGGTTAGCGGAAACGTGGCTTACTCAACCCGCGTTATTCGTTATCGAGTTTGCACTGGCTAAGTTATGGATGTCTTGGGGTATTTGTCCCGATGCGATGATCGGCCACAGCATTGGTGAGTTTGTCGCGGCGTGCGTAGCGGGCGTACTGTCTCTCGAGGATGCCCTGTTCGTGGTCGCTCGCCGAGGCCAGTTGATGCAGTCGGTGGAGGGAGGAGCGATGCTCGCCGCTGCAATGCCGGAGCGTGATGCGCATCGCTTCGTGTCTCATGATCTTTCCATAGGCGCAATAAACGGCCCCGGGCAGTGCGTCTTTTCGGGTTCCGCGGAGGCAATTGGGGGGCTAGAGGACGCGCTGGGCCGCGATGGAATCTCCTGCCGGCGGCTACATACTTCCCACGCATTTCATTCGGCGGCAATGGACCCCATTCTCGAACGGTTTGCGGACGTGATGCGTGGAGTTCAACTGAATCGGCCGGCAATTCCGTACCTCTCGAACATCACCGGTACTTGGATCAAGCATGAAGAGGTTACTGATCCCATTTACTGGGCCCGCCAAGTGCGACAAACTGTCCGCTTTTCCGAAGGGCTGCAAGAGTTACTCGTTCAACCGTCGACTATTCTCCTTGAAACCGGCCCGGGGAAAGTACTTTCGGGACTGGCGCCATGCCATGCGACAGCGAGTCATGACAACGGGATCTTCTCGTCTATTCGCGACTCACGCGAGAACACGGACGATGTCGGGATTCTATTAACTACTGTGGCGCGACTATGGACTTCGGGGGTGAACATTAAATGGACTGGGTTTCATGCAAATGAGCGGCGCTACCGCGTCCCTTTGCCAACTTACCCGTTCGAGCGCCAGCGCTTCTGGATCGATGCGCCGAAGCGAAATCGCAGCGCGCTCAGCGAGGTCCCTCTCGCCGGCGCGCAGACTACGCTTTGTCACTACCGCCCTGCCTGGAAGAAAGTAGATCTTTCCTCGGCGGCAGTACCGGCGGGTGGCAACTCGAATTGGCTGATTTTCGCCGACTCGTTCGGTGTCGGTGCGGAAATCGTCCGGAGAATCATCGCTCTAGGCGAAATGGCCATCACCGTCAACCCCGGCAAACACTTCGCAAAAACCGGCCATAGTAGTTATTCGATCAACCCCGGGCATCGCCCCGATTACGAAGCTCTCGTCACGGATCTCATCCACTCTGGACAAATCCCACGGCGAATCCTCCATCTTTGGCCGCTTGCAGACTCAAATGACCCGATACTCGATCGTCTGGAGCGGCATCAGGAGTTGAGCTTCCACAGTCCGCTCTTTCTTGCTCAGGCGCTCGGAGCACATGATGAAATTGATTCTATTGAACTGGGGATTATTTCAAACGGCCTCCACTCGATCGACGGAGAGATAATCCAGCACCCGGAAAGCGCTCTCCTGCTCGGGCCCGGCAAAGTCATTTCGAAGGAGTTTTCGAACGTCTATAGCCGGTGTATCGACATTCAGTTACCGGTATCCGATGCCGGCCATCAGGGAATCGCTGCTCAACTCATCGCCGAGTTATCTTCGGAGTCTCTCGATCAAGTGGTTGCGTATCGTCGAGATATCCGCTGGACACAAACGCTCGAACTTACTCAAATCGATCCGCACCTTGACGGCAATCGTCTTCGTAAGCACGGAGTATATCTCATCACTGGTGGTTTGGGTGGCGTCGGACTTGTCATTGCAGAATACCTGGCGCGAACCGTACAGGCGAAACTCGTTCTCGTCGGGCGAACTGAACTACCCCCGAGAGTCGATTGGGAAACTTATCAGGGGAGACACTCTGGATATGACCCAGTAACTCATAGGATCGCTGCAGTACAAGCGATTGAGAAGCTTGGCGCAGAGGTCTTGATTGTTCCAGGCGACGTGACGGATTTGGCCGGCATGAATCGGGTCGTCTCGGAAGTTCAGACCCGCTTTGGATCGATTCATGGTGTTGTGCATGCCGCGGGAGTTCTGGATGACGGGCTAATTCAATTCAAGAGCCGGGAGGATACGGACCGGGTCCTTGCGCCCAAAGTCAGAGGGACGCTGGTGCTGGATGCCGCGCTAGGGAATGCAGAACTTGACTTTTTCGTTCTGTTCTCTTCCATCAGTTGTTGGTCAGCGCCTGTCGGCCAAGTGGATTACGTTGCTGCTAATTGTTTCCTCAACGCGTTTGCAACCGCCCGGAGATCGAGCCGGACGAAGTGGATTACGTCGATCAACTGGCCACGATGGGCCGGCCTGGGAATGGCCATCCAAGCACCATCCTCAAGTGTAAGTGCACGCCGTTTACACCCCGTTCTGGGTAAGCGCGTACTCGATACCCCGGACGCTTTTGCCTATGAAGCCAAACTGAGCTTCGCCGGCCATTGGTTGTTGAATGAGCATCGCCTGCGAGGTGGCGATGCGCTGTTTCCCGGAACGGGTTATATCGAACTCGCGCGCGCCGCGCTGTTAGCCCGCTTTGGTTCGGGGGCTATTCAACTGCGGAATTTGTCGTTCAATACACCACTTACCGTGGCGGAAGGGCAGACGACGTCGGCACGTATCAGCTTACATAAGGATGGCGATGAATTTACATTTTCCGTGGTGTCTGGACTTCCGTCATCAACTGCTTGCGCGACTGCCGCAATTCGGTATTTAGGCGATGTAATTCCTCCAGTACTGGATCTGCCCGCGCTTCGACAGGCATGTAACATTCGCCAACTTACTTTTGGCCCCGAAGCGCAAAACTCCAAACAAGCCCGGTTCATTGATTTTGGCCCCCGGTGGAGATGTCTGAAGCGCATCTATCTGGGCGATACCGAAGCGCTGAGTGAGTTAGAGCTTCCGGAAGAATTCGCTTCCGATCTACAATCGTTCACAATCCATCCAGCGCTCCTCGATGCGGCAACTGGGTCGGCGATGTTCGTAATTCCCGATTACGAGCTGACGCAGGATCTTTACGTGCCAGTTTCCTATAAACGCATTACCCTGTTCGCCGCTCTTCCGCGTAAATGTTATTGCCATCTAAGGCCGGCCCCATCGAATACTGTACGCAAGGAACTAGTGGCGTTTGATCTAACTCTGATGGACGATGAGGGTCGCGTGATTGCAGAAGCTGAAGAGTTTGTGCTCATGCGGATGAGTAGCACGGCCACACTATCGGCCGGCCGGCTGCGACCGCCTGAACACAACCCTGTTTCCGGGGACGGCACGGTTTCGGCAAATGCGGAGATGTCGCCGCAGGACGGCGTTGAAGCGTTCCGGTCTATTCTCGCGAGCAACTCACCATATCAGATCGTGGTGGCGCCGGCCGGGCTCAACGTCGGCCAGCAGTTCTTCACACATGCCAGGCCCCCAGGCGGAACCGCTACTCGAACGCCATCGGTTCCGATCTTCCGAGACGCGCCGCGCAACGATGTCGAGCGAGTGTTGACAGTATGGTGGGAGGAGTTGCTCGGGGCGCGGCAAATAGGTATTCACGACGACTTTTTTGCGTTGGGGGGCCATTCGCTCCTGGCCGTACGTCTGTTGGCCCGAATCGAAAAGGAGTTTCAGAAATCGATCCCGCTGCACGTCTTATTTCAGGAAAGTACGATCGAGAGAATGGCGGCGCGCATCCACGAAGGCAAGCACGATCCCGCAGAGGCGATTGTGCCATTGAGCGCCAACGGAGCCGGGCCGGCTCTATATTGTGTCCATTCTCTGGGCGGCGAGGTCGCCAGCTTTCGACACTTCGCTTCGGCCTTGGGTTCGGCCTGCCACTTATATGGTATTCAGATTCCTCCGGGACAAAAAAAGCCAGAATTTGCGTCATCAATTGAGACACTTGCTTCCTATTATGTAAGTGAACTGCTTACGTTCCAGCCGGAAGGCCCCTACTTACTCGGTGGTTGGTCAGTCGGATCGACAATAGCTCTTGAAATGGCCCGCCAGCTACAGATAGCGGATCGCGAGGTTGAATTGCTTGTGGCTCTCGATGGAGCGCCATTCAATACGAACTCCGGCACGTCCCGTTGGAATCCACTTTATTATTGGAAGCTGCTAAGAAATCTTCCACTCTGGGTCGCCGACGACCTTATGCAAGCTCTTTCCATTCGCTCTCTTGCGCGCAGAGCGTTAGACAAAGGGACAGCGTTCGGCAGGAAGATTTTTGCGGGAGTCCGTGCGGGCGAACGTAAGGGCCTCGAAGTATCCAGTTTCATGGACACGAGACATTATTCCGCGGTGCATGTATCCTTCATGAACTCACTCTTCGGAGCTCTGCAGCGTTATGTGCCTAAACCTTATTCGGGAAGAGTCATCGTTTATCAGGCACGAACTGAGCCGTTGCATCACCTTTTCGAGGTCGATCGCGCGTGGGTAAAAATCGCCTCCAACGTGGAGATCGTGCGCGTCCCAGGATCCCATCTGAGTCTTATAGCGCCGCCGAACGTGGAATCCCTCGCAACGGATCTGAGACAGCGGTTGACCCGCAGCGTGGAACTGGCTAGCGTTACTAGATGATCGTTCTCTAAATCTGTTTTAGTAGGCCATTTCACGGCTCTCTTTTGTAATTCGAGATAGCATCGAGCTGTGGCATGCGGGCCGATGCGTGGCGCGGCATGAGCGTTTGTTACCGGCGGCGACAACAAACCGGCAGGAGAGGCTATGTTCAAAACGTTTGCACTTTTTACTACATTGTTGTCACAGTCCCGTTTGCGTACGGGCAAGGAGGTCAGGCAGGAGACCAGTGCACCGTTTGGAACAAGGTGGGGCAGATGTCCTCAGATGTCCAGACGAGCGAGAAGTCTTCGAGCAGTATGCCTTGTAGAATCAAACAGTTAAGGATGCGATGCTCTTTTGGGCAGGACATCTGCGGAGGACAACTGTGGACATCTGGCCTGATCGTGCGGTCCGAATTGTCTAGCCGCAATGGAGACTTGCCCAATTGTGTTTTAAAATCGTGTCGTGATGAAGTCCGCATTGCTGAACACGGGCAGGGCCGGACGCCCGGAGGGCGGGGCATTTTCCATTGTTCTATCCCTATCATGTGCACGGTTCTCCACGCCGGAACAGCGCATGGTCACCTCTCACCATGATCCAGTCTTTGCGGCGTCAGTCTTTGCGGCGTCATTCCTTGCGGCGAGAGAGGTCCCCGTGCAGCCAGTTTCTGCCGCTCTTGATTAGCCTCATGCAGCCTTCGATATTGTTCCAGTTCCTGCGTTTGAGCACTAATATTTCCCAGTGCACGGTATGCCCGCGCTCGCAAATAACGCGAGACTTCGTTCGTGGCATTTAGCTTGATCGCGGTGCCAAGTTGGGCCAGGGCTTCGGCTGGGCGATTCCGTTCCAGCAGGGCACGGGAGAGCCCGATATGTCCGTCTTCCAGGCTGGGCTGATCCTTTACGACGATCGTGAAATACTCCTCCGCTTTTTCGGCGTGACCGGTCTTGCGGTAAATCTCTCCAATTTCATAAGCGGAATCAGTATCGCGAGTTAGTACATACTCCTTCTGAAATTCGCTCAGCGCCTCTTCATAGTTTCCGGAGTTGCCGCCAAGCGCGAGTAGAGCCCGACCCAGCCGGAAATGGATTCCGGGTCGATCGGGCTCCATCGCAATCACCTTGCGATATTCCACAATCGCCAATTCATAGTGTCCCTCGGATTCGTCGGCCTCACCGGCGGCTTGCCTCACCCACACTGAAGCAGGCGCTACCACGGTCAAACGCTTCATGGAAGAATACGCCAGATCGGCAAACACGCGGCCGACGTTGTATAGAACTTCCGGGTCGTTCGGATAAGAGTGGCTGAGATTCAGCGCAACCTCCGCCGCTTGATCCAGGCGCTGCAAACCGGCGTCGCTGCGCAATAACTCAAGCCCGATCAAGCGATGCATTCCTTCGTTCGGAGAATGGCGAAATCCCTTTCCCAGCCCAGCTAGAGCGTCCGAGTAATGGCCCGCCTCGGCTTGGCAAATAGCTAATAAGACTTCGGCATTCGGTAAACTCGCTTTCAGCTGTAGCGCCAAGCGCAACTGCGGAATGGCCTCGGCGAAGCGTCCTTGCATGTAATAGATCAAGCCGAGCT
>Ga0105240_10009340_pt1 | contig 13899 bp, 16 predicted proteins | sample KBSC54metaG_FD_80426 | JGI IMG/M metagenome (GOLD analysis project Ga0105240, IMG submission 80426) | Corn rhizosphere microbial communities from Kellogg Biological Station, Michigan, USA - KBS C5-4 metaG | ecosystem: Host-associated > Plants > Roots > Rhizosphere > Soil | place: Michigan, USA... | reverse complement strand
GGCGACATTGCCTCCCACGCGTATCGGGCTATCGCCGGTCGCCGACACCGTTGCGGTTGAGTCGATCGGAGGCGCGATCACGATTTGGGTCTCGCCGGGAGCAACAGTTCGGTTGGACACGCGAAGGTGTTCATCGTATTCGTGGACCGCCCTGACGGTGTCCATCAGGGCCCCCGGTGTAAACGGATCGCCAATATGCAGAGGAACCAGCGACATAATCTCACTGCGCGTTTGTTCACTGCTGTTCACCACCTCAACAGACTTCACGGTTGTCGGTGGGCCCGCCGGAGGCGGGGGTAGCGGCACAGCCACGCGCGCAGCGGCTACCGGCGCATCTTTCGGCAGGTGGAAGTTGATGGTTACCTGACGGGTGGAATTGGCTTCGCTCTTCGCGAAATGCCAGTTGAGAACCGTTTGCAGCACGGTCCGGCGGAACTCGTCGGGGCCGCTGAGAATCGCGGCATCCGCCACATTACCTTTCGCATCGAGCTTGACCTGAACCGTGACCGCGCCTTCCACGCGTTTCACCGCCGCCTCGGGCGGATACGGCACGGAGTTGCGGTGCAACAGTTGGGCGCCATTGGTTTCGACGGCAACACCAGGCCCGTCATTCATTACCTGCGGCGCGCCATACAAGGGAATGGCGCCGGTTACAAACCAGCACACGGAAGCCAGCAATACCAGGCTGGCGGCGAGTGCGGAACGGGATCTCGTTTTGGACATGTTTGCCTCTTTCAGAATGGAAAATACTCGTTGCTTCAGGTGGCGCCTGCGAAGGAACAAGGGCGCAGGCACAAGATCGGTCTGTGGATTCGCCCCCGCGATTGCGAGCAGGGCATCCACGTATTCATCGCGGCTACGGGTCATGTCGATAGCTTCGCGGTCGACGGTTTGTTCGCGGCTCAATTGGATCTCGCCGAGCGTCCACCAGATAGCCGGATGAAACCAAAGCGCGGTCCGGACCATTTCCTCCGCCAGCGTGAACAGCCAGTCTTTGCGGCGCACGTGAATGATTTCATGGCAAAGAATGGCGTCGCAGATCGCCTGGTCGAGCGAGAGAAAGTTAGCCGGCAGAAGGACCACGGGCCAGATAAAGCCGAAGGTAACAGGGCTCTGGATATCGGCTGAAATCCGGATATCCGCTTCTGGTCCCCAACTCGGCATCGGTTTCAGCGGAGTGGAGTGCCGACGGTACTTGCGCATTCTCCAAAAGCCAGTGAGAAGCCAGGCAAAACGGATGACAGCTCCGATCGCGATCCCCGCCAGGACCCAGGTGCTAATGGGAATTGAAGAAGGAGCGTGCGTGAAATCGACGCCCACGGCATTGTGCGCCGCCGGGGCGTCCCCGGAAGGAAAGATCGTCTCCCGGTGCCATGGCTGAATCACAGGGAGAAGTAGCGTGGCCAGCAGAACCAGTTGCCAGTACATCAGGCGAACGGCGGGTTCTTTGAGGCGAAGCAGGAACGGAATTGCCGCACCCACGCCGACAATCACCGTGATTTGCAGGCACCATATGAGAAGATTTATCATTTCCGCCTCCGCAACTGAGCGATTTCAGCCAAATCCTCGCGGGAGAGATTATGCTCTTCCACAAGGTGCAGCAGCAGGGGCTCGGCTGACCCGTTAAATACCCGGTTTACGAACTCCCGGACCATTGCGCCAATCACCTTGCCTTTCGGCTCGGCAGGTTGATATACGTAGGCCCGATCTACCTGTGTTTTCTTCAGATAGCCCTTAGTTTCGAGGATCTTCATCATGGTCATCACGGTCGTATATGCCACCTTGCGGCGTTCGAGGAGAGCCTCATAAACGTCCCGCACTGTGGTGGACTCCAGGTCCCACACGATCTTCATGATTTCAAGTTCCTGTTCGGTCAAAGTGGAACTTCGCGGTCGCATACTAAAAAATTAGTACTAACTCTTCGGCATGTCAAGAGATTTTTGGGAACTTGACCCGGAACCGCGGTTGCGAGACAGTAAGACGCATGAAAGCACTCCTCGTTTTGATGGCGCTATTCGCTATGACGGCCTCGGCAGCCGACATCAGCGGTAAATGGAAAGGCACTGCTGAAGGACCGCAGGGGCCGATCGAAAGAACCTTCACGTTCAAGGTGGATGGAACGAAACTTACAGGCGAGACAGAGAGCCAGATGATCGGGAAATCCAACATCGTCGATGGCAAGGTCGAAGGCGACAAGATCGAATTCAGCATTAAGGCGAATTTCCAGGGCAACGATATGACCCTGCTCTACAAAGGCACCGTTTCGGGCGACACGATAAAGCTGAGCGTCGATTTCGGTGGCGGCGGTCAAACCGTGGAATACACACTCAAGCGCGCCTAGATACCGTCTAAACAGGAGAGATCGGAAATGAAAACACTTGCTGCTTTGTCAATCGCGGCCATCTCCGCCGCGCTCGCTCATGCGGATTTTAGCTACACGCAGACGCGGACTATGACGGGAGGAATGTTGGCGAGCATGGCGGGACGGGGAGGTCCCCAGAGTTCGAAGGTGATGCTGAAGGGCCAAAAGATGAGGACCGATGACGGGAAGAGCTCGATCATTCTGGACCTTGATGGCCAGACGATCACGAATATCAACCATGCGCAGAAGACGTACACAGTGCGGAATCTGGCCGACCTCAAAACGCCCGTTGAAGATCTGAATGCCAAGGCCGACGTTAAGGAAACCGGCCAGACAAAGACCATCAATGGCTTCCATGCGAAAGAGCTCGTGGTGAACATGGAAATGGAAAGTCCGCAAATTGGCAAGGCGCAAATGGAGATGGATATGTGGATTTCTTCTGACGTTCCGGGCGCCCAGGATCTGCGCGCGTTCTATTCGAAGAACGCCGATAAGGTTCCGTGGCAGGCAATGGCGGGCGGCGGGAATCCGAGCCTGGCGTCGGGGCTCAGCGAAATGCAGAAGAAGATGGCCAGTTTGAATGGAGTGCCTCTGCAGCAGATCGTGCGAATCAAAGCGCCGGGGGCAATGGCTGGCAGAGGAATGCCCGCCGGGCCAACGCCCGCACAGATGAGCCAGATGTCCGCTGGTATGGAGAAGGCGCGGAAGCAGTTGGAATCCATGGCGGCACAGGGTGGCCCGGCCGCCGCGATCGCGAAACAGCAATTAGAGAAGATGGGACCCGCTCCAGGCGCGGCTCCATCGGGAGCCCCGGCGGCGAGTGGCTGGTTGATTGAGATGACGATTGACTCCTCGAATTTCTCGTCGGCAAGCATACCGGAAACGGACTTCGCCGTACCGGCTGGATATACAAAGAATTGAAGTTCGAGTGCCAGCCGGGCTGCACGAAGTGCTGTCAGCAGCAGGGGTTCGTTTACCTGACCGAAGAGGACATCTTGCGGCTGTCCGTCTATTTAAAGATGGCGGCAGCCGCCTTCGAGCGCCGATACGTTTACCGCACGAAGAATACGCGGCGCTTGCGGGTTCCCCGCCATGCGCAATGCGAATTTCTTAAAAGTGGCGGGTGCGGCGTTCATCCCGCGAAGCCACTGCAGTGCAGTACCTTTCCATATTGGCCAGAGTTGCTTGAGAGCCGCAAGGCGTGGCACAAAACCGGCGGATGGTGCCCTGGCATTGGGAAAGGCGAATTGGTGAACATCGAGAACGCGCAGGCTACGGCGGAGGTTATGCGCTGCGCACACCCGCACCTCTATGGGTGAGGAGTTTCGGCCCAAATGTCACTTGGCAAGCGCACGTCCGGTCTGGCTTCCCGAAAGCCCACCAAAGCCTCCGGAGGAACCTGACTTTGATCCACATCCAGGTACCGCAGTGCCCTGAATGATTGAATCTTCCGCAGGCCATCCACCGTTATGGCAGTCTCCCAAAGCACCAGTTCGCGGAGCGCGGGAAGGGTCGCCAGAGTTTCCAGAATGCGATCCGTTATGGCGGTTCCACCCAGGTTCAGCAATTCGAGGGAACTTAGGTGCGCGATATGTTCGCCGCACGCGTCTGAAACTCCGGTCAGCCCCAAATTGAGATTGCGCACGCCGGGTATCCTGGCTAACATCGTCAAATCGGCATCGGAAACTTTGGTTCCGTAGAGACTTAATTCCCGCAGAGCTGTCATGTTACGGATTCCGCGCAAACCGGGCCCCGTAACCTGAGTAAGGCTGATGTCCAGGCGCTGCATCCAGATACACTCTTCCAGACGAAGCAATCCTTCATCGTCAAAAGCGGTATCGTCCACAATCAACACACGCAGTTCGTGCAGGGAACGGAAGCCATCGAACACACGACCGGTGATTTGGGTCCGCCCAAGTTGAATTATTTCGAGGCCCGGGAAATGCGCGAGCGATTTCACCTGTTCGTCATCTAACCGGACGAAATCGGGCCATTCGTCGATCAGGCCATGTTTATCCAGATCGCGGAGAGGCGAAAGGTCGGCAGACTGGCCGTTGAGTCGGAGGATGGCGGAGTGCCCGAACGGAATAGAGATCTCGCCCCGCGCCTCGCCAACCGGCTTCAGAGGAGCATCGATATTCCGTTCGGCGCGCACCGAAAGTTGGCCCATGCTTCGGTCCGCGGGAAACATCAGGCGCCTTGACGAAACCACCGTGGCCAGATCGGATAGTGCCTGATCGATCAGGGACATCTTCAGGCCGGAGTTAGGCATCGCCCTGGCGCCCCGAAGCCTGGTCTCGTGGGTCTGCTCGGCAAGGTGATGCGCAAGGTCGGCAATGAGATCGTGGTGATGGCGATGCGCATAGTCGGTCCGTTCGCGCAATTCATTCAAAGGACTGCCCGAGAGTTCGGCAAGCTGGCGAGCCGCATCTCCGTTCTCATCCCGGTCCAGAGCCTTCGCCAGCAGTTCCAGGCGCTGCAGATCTTCCTGGTGAAATGCCAGATTCACCTCCGTCATCAGCTTTTCTCTGACGATGCGGCGCGCACCGTCCGATGCGAGGTCCGGATGGAAATGCCGGGCAAGTTCGTGGTGCAGATGCCTGAGCCTGTCGGGATCGGGGGCAGGTTTCCACGTGGCGCGGGCACATTCCTCCGCGCATTCAGCTGCCGTTTTTCTCGCCTTAAGCGATTCGCCGCGTGCTTCCGGCATGAAGCGCGCACGGTGCATGATGGCTTCGGCGCGGGCCTGCTTGAGATCGATGTATCGGGGTCCCGCTATGCGATAGAAGCGGCGCTCGAATGTATGCAGCCTGGCCCTGAGCAACGCCAGTTCCAGCTGACCGACGGAAGAATCCACTCTATTTCGGAATGCTCATGCGTTCCGCGGCATCTTTTAGCGCCTGGATCTTCTTGTTCACCACGCCCAATTGTGACTCGCTGAAGCTCGCGGCGGGAAGCAGCGTGCGCACCTGGAGGATAATTTTTCTGACTGTTTCGACGGCCTCAGCCGCCGCGTCCCGTGAGCCAACCTGATGCATCTGGCGAGCCTTTTCAACGCCCGCGAAACCGGCATCGATTTGCACGCGGATTCGCTCAGAGACGGAAACGTCCGAGGGGGCCGAGCTTTTGAGAGACGGTGGATTCTTCATTGAGTTACCATTTTGAGACGTCTTTTCACTGCCTGTTCGCATTGGATGGAATTCCACGCTGGATATGCCTTGCCTGGACCGAAAGCGATACCTTCCTGAATCCGAATGAACTTCCCGCCGATATAGCCGTGACAGTGAACGTATTTGGATTATGCCGGTGGATCGCAATTAAGGCCTTTTCGAGAAGCCGTTCGATAGTTCCCGGAGTGAGTTGCCCGAAGACTTTGACGGTGTGAACCTCGCCGAGGTAGAACCATTTCCAGCCCGCTTCTTTCAGGGCTGTCTGGAACTTGGTTTCGTCGATACCCGCATGCCACTCCCATCCCGAAATGCTGATTCTTTTGGAGCTCTGAACTGAAACCGGAATCCCGGCCGATTTTCGAACGAAGACGGATCCAGCGCTCAGAGTTGCCAAGAGGGGATTCGAAGGAGCAGCATCGTCATCTGAGCCGCGGCCCCTTTGGACAGAAGCCGGGACGGCTTCGGCCGATACTTCATTAGCAGGCTGGCTCGCTTGCGGAGCGCCGTCGTGTTCCGGTGAGGTCATGCGGCGGGTGGAATAGCCGGCTTCCGCTTCGGAGGTTTTCGATCCGCCTTCGACGGTCGCAAAGACACAAATGCAAGACAATCCTCATCGGTGAGCTGGTGATTTCCGAACTCGCCGGAGGCCACAATTGCCGAACACATCGCGGGGCCATCCTGAAACGAGATCTTGTGCTTCAGAAACAAAGTGACATCGGCATGGACAGTAAAAACCGGAGTTTCGGGGCTGGCCGGCAGTCTGCCGAATTTGAAAATACGAACTCCGGAGGCATCGTCGAATCCCATGTACCGCAGCGGGGCGGCCACATCCTGACGGGGATTCCGCAGGGCGCGGGCTTCCATGATCGTCTTCCATCGAGGGTCGCCGTTAATCAACCGCTGAACGCGGTCGACGGGGTCCTGCCAGTGATCGAGAAAGTGCTGCGCATCGGACACACCGAGCACAGAGGCCCTGTGCTGACCGACCATCGACAGAAGGGCTTCGGTTTCCGGGCTTTCGAGCCCTTTATATTTGTTGGCGCCGGACTGGATCGCGTTTACGACGCGCTGAAAACTGAGATCCACCTGAGCGCGGATTTGGGTGGCCCAGGAGATCTGACTCGCAGAGCCGTGTAGCTGGGGCAGGGCAACGGCGCCAGTGCCCTCGGCTGTTTCCGGAAGAACACCGACTGATTCCGACGATTGCACCGCGCCGTTCCGTTCCGAAACATCGTTTGGCATATTCGCTCGCTTTCATCGACCGTTCCCTGCGTTATTTCGACTTACCGCGCCTGTGCAAAGCGCAGCTGCAATTATGGCTCTGTGCTGACTGCCTTACGCGGTGGAAGCAGATCCTCAAGCGGATCAAGAGAAGTGAGTTCGAGAGCTGCCTTTTCTTCCGCCGCCAGGCGGGCTTGTTCAGCCAGAATTGCCAAAGCTTCCGCAGCGATTGCTTCTTCGTCCGGCAATGGCTGACTGGTCAGCTTCCGCTCTTCCCGCCGGGAGCCTTTCTCCTGTTGTTTCTCTTTCCTCTTTTGCTCTTTTTGACGTTTGTTGAACGTCGGGCGTCCTCGACCAGACATTGCTCGCTCCTTAATATGGCCGCGCCGCCGACCGGGCTACCGGCGGCGCCACTTAAAAATATACTGCGCCGTACCCTGTGCGGGCGACGGGGAGGTACGCGCAGGAAACAGGATTTTGGCCCGTTTCTAACGGCGCGCGTACCCTATCCGACAGTTATTACCAGCGGGGTCCGCGGCTGCGGTTTCCACCACCGCCACCACCACCGCGATTCCCTCCGAAACCACCGCCGCCGCGTCCGCCTTCCGGCTTCGGACGCGCTTCGTTCACGTTCATATTGCGACCGTTCAGATCGGCTCCATTGAGCTGCGAGATGGCGGTTTCGGCGTCACGCTGCTCGGTCATTTCCACAAAGGCAAAGCCGCGCGGCTGCCCGGTTTCACGATCGGTAACGATATTTACGCGCTCCACATTGCCAAATTGCGAAAATGCCGCAAGTAGTTCGTCCTGAGTGGTCTTAAAGCTTAAATTCCCGACAAAGAGATTGGTCATTGGTTTTCCTTAAATTGCTTATTTGTCTCTGTCAGACAGCTCTGAGACCATAACCAACAACATGGTAAGGAGGGAGGGCAGCCAGAAGGCACTACAAAACAAACTGATGCGGGCAAAGACACTACGATTGTATCAGATTTGGTGCCTAAAGTGCTTAGAGCGGGCCGCCCCCAATGTGACTAAACAGCGGGTCTTTCAATACTTTAGGGTACCCCGCCCGCTCGCGGGACTTCCGCCATGGGCTTAGATGGCCGCCGGCAGACTTCGTCCGGCCGGTCGGATGGCATAAACGTCTTCAACGAGTACACGCAGCACTTCAGCCACGCTCCAGGCCTGTGCCAGGCATCCTTTCGCCTCGTGAGGGGCATCGCCATCGAAAATTTCGGCGATGCTGCCAAGGCCCGCGGTCGAGATTCCGGTTCGGAAGCCATCGAGCCATTTACCGGCCTGTTCGCACGCGGCGCGGGCAATTTTCGGGTCGGCGCCCTCACTCTGAAACCGCACGTACGCGGAGATAAACGGTCCCAGAAGCCACGGCCAGACGGTGCCCTGGTGATATGCGCAATCGCGCTCCACAGGCCCCCCTTGGTAGCGCCCGATATAGTGCGGGTCGGAAGGCGACAGGGTCCGGAGACCGACGTCAGTCAGGAGATCACGTTCCACTACCGCCAAAATGGCACGGGCCCGGTCGGCGGGAACCATGGTGTATCCGAGTGAAAGCGCGATCACCTGGTTGGGGCGAATGGCGCCGTCTTTTTGGGCGTCGCTCTGATCCGTATCCTGAATCACGTCGTAGAGGCAGCCGGTCGATTCATTCCAGAATGCGGCGTTGAAGTGCTCCGCGGTCCGCGCGGCCAAACCCGACAGCCTTTTTTCCTGTTCGGCATCATCGAACGCCTGCGCGAGATATTCGGTAAAGCGAACGGCGTTGTACCAAAGCGCCTGGATCTCGACGGGTTTTCCGTTGCGGGGGGTCGCCACGAAATCGCCGACCTTAGCGTCCATCCACGTTAGCTGGGTCTCCGGACTACCCGCTGAAATCAACCCGTCCGCGCCGCATTGAATTCCGAATCTGGTTCCGAGAAGATGCCAGTCGATAATGCTCTTCATCGTCTTATACAGGTCTTTTCGGACAAATTCCAGATCGCCGGTGTACTCCACATATTTGCGGATCGCTTCGAAGTACCAGAGAGATGCATCCACCGTGTTGTACTCGGGCGTCTCGCCGAGATCGGGAAAGCGGTTGGGAAGCATTCCCTTATCGGCAGCGTGGCTGAAGGCCAGCAGAATATCGCGGGCTGCGTCAAAGCGTTTGGTTACGAGTGTGAGACCGGGCAGCGCGATCATGGTGTCGCGGCCCCAATCGGCAAACCATGGGTAGCCGGCGATAACCGTGCAAAGAGGTCTGTCGGAGCCGGGCAGGGAGCGCGAGACGATGAACTGATCGGCCGCAAGAGCGAGAGCCTTCGCCAGCGGATCGTCAACCGGAGCGAGCGACTGAATGGACGCGCGCCGCGAAATCTCGCGAAGACGCAGCGATTGAGCCGCGTTCACCTGATGCGACTCCGTCGACGCGATCACGGTAGCTGTTTGGCCCTCCGTTACTCGAAACTGCATGACCAGGGGCTGGAACAAATCTTCGCGGGCATCAAGCCCGCGGTCGCGTTCCCGAGGGTAATCGAAGTTGTAATACCATTCGCCTTCCTGACCTACCCACTGGGCGTTGTGGGCGAAATAAAGGCGGGGCAGCCCGGAATAGGGCTGGACGGAAACCTCGCCGCTTTCCTGCTGAATTTCGGGATTTAGAGAATGATTCGCGTGGGTGGTGGAATGATAGTCGCGGAAAGCGATCAGCGGGCGCACCTCGAGTGTGCAGTCTCCGGGGCCGAGCAAATCATATTCAACGACGGTGGTGTTCTCACCGTGCGACATGAAGACACGCTTCTCGATGCGAATACCGCCCACTTCAAAGGTAAATATCGGGAAGGGATCGAGGCGGAAATTCACCAGATGGGTATAACCGTTCGGGTACACCGCACCGGGGTAGAGATTGGAAGACAGATCGTATCTGGCCCCGTTCAGAAATACAGCTTCTTCCACCTTCGAGAGCAGTACGTAACGATCGACCGGCGGGCGAAGCGACGCCGTGAGAAGCGAGTGGTAACGCCTTGTATTGATCCCTGCCGCCGTGGATGAGGCGGACCCGCCTATACCATTCGTTTCGAGCCATTCCCGCGTGAGTGCGACTTCAAGGTCGCTCAAAACTTCCTGTCCAAGTGTGATCATTCGATTTCCGATGATTCCGTAAGTTGCTGAAATAATGGTGACTTATAAGGTCTACTCGTTACGCCCAATCGACTTCGTCAACCCGGACACCACACTATCAAATTCCCGGAACGGGGATTCGGCCGATTAGGTTTCATGCGTCCGAATTGTCCTGGCAATTTCGGGAACCATGGCCGTAAAGGCTGAAAAATTCCGGGCCGGGTCGAGATCGGAAACGAGATAGATCAGGTGATCCCGCGTTTCAAAACCAGAAATTTCGAAGCGCTGCGCCGAAGAGGCATAAAGCGACATTTCAGACTCAGTGGCGACGGCCTTCAGATCGTTTTCGAACGCTTCGCCCTGCGCTCGGTTCGTCACCAGCAGCGAGATGCGGTGACTCCCGTCGGTTGCCATCAGGTGAACATATTCGCGACCGTGGAAATCGCACCGGTGGGCCATTGCCACCCGGTAATTGGCCGGGATATGTGCCTGCATGGCCGCTACAAGTTCACCTTCACCGGGGCCGAGGGCCTGGGCCATTTCTTCGAGAGAAGGGTAGGGCGATGTGAGTTTCCGGTACACGGCGCAATGCAGATGTTGCTGAAGCCCGACCTGCATCAGCGGCGACAATCCGGGCCGAAGCGAGTCGATATAGGCCTGTTGAGACGCGGGAGTGAATCTGAGGTTCCCGTTCCGCCAGGAAAAGTTGATTCCGAGGGCGAGAAGCACCGCGGCGGCGAGCGCGAACACCGGCCACACGTTCCATCCGGAAACTCTTTGTTCGCGTATGCGTGCCTTGATTCTCGTTTCGAGCCCGGGTGAAATATGCGTGGATTTGGCGGCGGCGCGCAGACGGTCCCGCATCGCTTTGCGACCGGCGACCATGCGGGCCAGCTCCGCGCAGTCAGCCAGGTGGCTCGTAAAGGCTACGGACTCGTCACACCCGAGTTCGTTATCGAGAAATGTGTCGGTAAGGCCGTGAATGAGCGCCTTGCCGCAAGCGGGGCGATTCATTGATCCTGGCCCCTTTTGATGATTCCGTACGATACCGCCGTATCCGCCAGCTTGTCGCGCAGCAGTTTGCGTCCGCGGCTCAATCGCGACATAACCGTGCCAATCGGGATGTTCAGGATTTCAGCCGCTTCCTTATATGGAAACTCTTCGATATCGACCAGCAGTACGACCGATTTATAGTCGGTTGGGATCTGGTCGAGGGCGCCGAGTATTTGTTCGTCGCGGAGACTCTCCGCCACCGGTTCCGTCGCGGTCAGATTCGCTTCGATGAACTCTTCGGTCTCTTTCAGAACAGGGAATCGAAACCATTTACGACGGTGATGGTGAACGCAATGAAACAGAATCCGGAACAGCCAGGCGCGGCAGTTGGTGCCGGATTCAAAGCGGTCGAACGATTTCCACGCCTGCAGATATGCTTCCTGTACCGCATCCTCGGCCCGCGTGCGGTCGCCAGTCATTCGAAGCGCGGTTCGGAAGAGATCGGTCATATGAGGCATCGCCTCCGAATCGAAGATCTCCTGTCGGGCGGCTTTCGAGATTTCGGCACGCTTGGCGGCGAAAGACGGCATCAGGCCACCCCACCCGCGAACCGACTGCTGTGGAACCATACAAACGTCAAATCACCTGCCGCGCGAATTTTATTCCAGCCAGTGCGGGTTGCAATTGCGGATGATTTGGTTACGACGACCATGTAGTCCGAAACTCTGCGAAGAGCGAGATGCCGCCGCAGGCGTAGAGCGTTTGCCCGGTAATGTAGGCGGCTTCGTCGGAGGCAAGAAAGGCGAAGACTCCCGCGATTTCAGAGGCTTCCGCCGGTCGGCCCATGGGAATGTGGCTTTCGACGGCGGCACGCTTGACCGGGTCGCCCGTCCAGGCCTTGTTGATGGGAGTAACTACGGCGCCAGGCCCAACGGAGTTCACCCTGATGCCGGACGCGGCGTATTCGAGGGCCAGTGTTTTGGTCATGTTTCCTATTGCGCCTTTGCTCGCGGAGTACGAGAGGTATTCGGGCTTCGGAATGATCTCGTGAACGCTCGTGTTGTTAACGATTGCGCCACCACCCGGGCGGGACAAAAAATGTCGGATCGCTTCGCGGGAACAAAGGAAAGTGCCGTTCAGGTTTACATTGATAATCCGGTTGAAGGTTTCAAGCGTAACTTCATGGCTCGGCGTGCCTTGCTGGATTCCGGCGTTGTTAATCAGGATGTCCAGGCGCCCGAACCTGGCGATGGTTCCGGCGAACATTTGGAGCACTTGAGGCTCATTAGAAATGTCTGCTTCGACGAGAAGAGCCGAGGTTCCAGGGTTCGCGGACCGGACTTCCGAAAGCGTGATTTGGGCATCTTCGAACTCCGCGGGGCTGCGGTAGTTGATTGCAATATTGCCGCCTTCCTCCGCAAAGCGGACCGCGATGGCCCTTCCGATCCCGGACGACGCGCCTGTGATTAGAGCGGTTTTGCCTGTTAGACCTTTCATTCAGTCCTCACGGGAATAATACATTGTAGGTCGGGTATATTCATCGCATGAGACAGATTGCTGGTTTAGCGGTCACGATTCTGTTGATCGGTGCTGTCGTGGTTGGCTCCGGGCTTGCGGGCGAGCAAGGCTCGTCGCGAGTGCCGGTTCTGCTGGAGTTGTTTACCTCCGAGGGATGTTCGAGTTGTCCGCCCGCGGACCGGTTGCTGGAAAAGCTGGACCGGGAGCAGGGAATTGCCGGCGCCGATATTATTGTGTTGAGCGAACATGTCGATTACTGGAATTCGTTAGGCTGGGCGGATCCGTTTTCATCGGCTCTCTTTAGCGAACGGCAGCGCGAATACGCGAGCTATTTGGATGGTCAGTCGTACACGCCGGAGTTGGTTGTGGACGGGGCGAAGGGTCTTGTGGGGAGCGATCAGCGAGAGGCGGAGAGGGTGATTCGCGACGCCGCCCGGCAGATGAAAACGCTGATTCATGTGGTGGCGGAACGCGCAGATAAGAAGGCCCGCGTAAATATCCATTTGGATGGTTCGGCAGATGGCACCCTCTATTTAGCGGTGGCACACGATGCGACGAAATCGCAGGTAACCAGGGGCGAGAATGCTGGGCGCGGTTTATCGCACGTCGCTGTGGTCTACTCGATCGAAAAGGTTGCGAAGGTCGAACACGGAAAGAGTTCCGATATAGAACGGATGGTCGCGTTGAAGTCGGGTTCGGCGAGCCGGATTGTTGCGTTCGTGGCGCAAACGGGTACGGGGCACATCGTGGGGCTTGGCCAGACGAAGCTTTAGGCCCATGGCTTTAGAACGCAGGGTATTTCTCGGGTTGGCGCTGACCGGCACGGCGGGTTGGGGGCTGAACGAGTGGATGCACGGGTCGGACGATCCGGGTCCGCGGTTGCCGGCGAAGGTTCGGATTGCTGAGTTCGACGCCAGTGGACGGATGACGAGCGTGGTCGAGGTGACGACGGTTCGGAAACGCGATGCCGAGTGGAAGCGCACCCTGGCCGTGGATCAGTTCATGGTTACCCGGCGGGGGGATACCGAACTGGCATACGCCGGCGAGTATTGGAATTTCCACGGCGACGGCCTGTACCGGTGCGTTTGCTGCGCAACGGCGCTATTCGATTCAAGAACGAAATTCAATTCGGGGACCGGATGGCCGAGCTTTACAGCGCCCATTGCGAAGGAGAATGTTCGGGAGGCCCCGGACAATACCTTTGGAATGGGCCGCACGGAGGTGAGCTGCGCGAGATGCGGCGGGCATCTGGGGCATGTCTTCGACGATGGCCCACCGCCGGGCCATTTTCGGTACTGCATGAATTCTGTGGCGCTGAAGTTTGTAGATCGGGATAGCGTGTGAAGGAGCGCTTGGCGGCCACCATCAGTACCCGAACAGCAAATTTGACATAAGATGCGTTATCAGAAGTTCAAAGCGCGGCCCTGGGGCGCGCTTTGTGCCTAATCGCTCACCTCGCGCCAACCTTGGGCGAAGCCGAGCTACGGGTACTAATCACCCTCACCAAACTATTCGGCG
>Ga0105240_10009339_pt1 | contig 13899 bp, 7 predicted proteins | sample KBSC54metaG_FD_80426 | JGI IMG/M metagenome (GOLD analysis project Ga0105240, IMG submission 80426) | Corn rhizosphere microbial communities from Kellogg Biological Station, Michigan, USA - KBS C5-4 metaG | ecosystem: Host-associated > Plants > Roots > Rhizosphere > Soil | place: Michigan, USA... | reverse complement strand
TGGTCGGGCCCATAGCTCAGTCGGTAGAGCAACTGACTTTTAATCAGTAGGTCGCTGGTTCGAATCCAGCTGGGCTCACCAGTTTCTCCTTTGTTTTCAGTGGCTTATGGGGCCGCTGTGACCCGCGGGAAGCGGGGCACGCAAGAAAGTACCGAATAGACACTGAGATCGGGACGAACATTCCTGTGGATATCGTTCCGGCCCAACTTCTGGGGGGCTGCCAATTGCTGCCATCCCTTATATTGTGCTTCCCGGACGGCTGCTGAGCCGGACTTTAGGCGGGGGATGGACGCTTGCTTCGGGAGCAGCAGATCGCAGACGATGGCGCTCGGCACTGTACCACCGGGGCGAGTGGGACGGGCGCTGATACAATTCGGATCGCTTCGTTCTTCGCCGGAGTCGGTGGGTTCGATCGAGCTTTCGAGCTCGAAGGCGCCAAGGCGGTTTTCCAGTGCGAAAAAGATCGGTTCTGCCGGGCGGTGCTGAAGCGCCATTGGCCCGACGCGACGATCGCGACCGACATACGGGACTTGGGCATTTCGGAGATACCAGACGCTGAAGTCTGGACGGCGGGGTTTCCCTGTCAGGACGTGTCGCTAGCCCGAGGCAACCACGGCCGAACGGGCCTCAGGGGCAATCACACCAGCCTCTTCTTTAAGCTTGCCGACTTGGCCGCCGAGCGCAGGCCGAAGGTTCTCTTATTGGAAAACGTGGTCGGACTGCTAAACTCCCACCGCGGCCTCGACTTCGCCATCATCCTTCGGGAACTGACGTCGCAGGGCTACGCCGTAGCCTGGCGAGTAATGAACGCCCGCTACTTCGGGGCGCCGCAATCCCGTCCCCGCGTCTTCCTATGCGCTTGGCGCGGCGATTACCGGAATGCTGTTCAGACGTTGTTCGAGCGCACACCAGGGACGAAGCCCGGTCCGGAGAGGACCGGTTTCATCACCGAGTGCAATGACCCCGCGACAGGCGCAAAGGTGCCGCTCGTCGCTTACTGCGTGTCGGCCACTTCAGGGCGCCACACCGGCCTCGACTGGAGCCGTTCGTACGTCTCCTATGCGGATGCGGTAAGACGACCCACCCCGACCGAAAGCGAGAGATTGCAGGGCTTCCCTGCAGGCTGGACGATGCCAGCCGAGGACTACCGTCCGCCAGCTCGGGGACTGGACTCAGAGAGATACAGGGCCGTGGGCAATGCCGTCGCTGTCCCGGTCGTGCATTGGATCGCCAGACGGCTGCTACCCCTGCTCCGCACTTCTCATGCGTGCAAGGAAGCGGAACTGCCGCAGGGTGTCACACTGCTCGCGCCAGACCTGAAGAGCGGCACTGCGATTGTCAGATTCAGCGAGATCGAGTCCGAGCTGGACGAGGGCCACTTCCAGCGGAGATGGAAGAGCGGTGGATGCGCGTTCGGCAACATAATCGTAGAGGGAGCCGCGCCGGCTGCACCAGCTCAGATCATCAACTCGTCCTTTGTGGACGCGCTGGATGAAAAGATGCCCGACGAGCGATACTTTCTCACGCCGAACGCAGCGACTGGTATCCTGAGGCGTGCCGATGCTCTCGGGCGCAACTTGTTCCGGCCGATGCGCCAAGCTCTAGAGATTCTGGCCGAGAAGACTACTGTAGCTCCCAGTAACAGGGCAGCAGTAAGCGGAGACGAGAGTGGCCAGTCCTGCATTCGTACGGCTCGGGCCGAGCAGCGCAGACAAATCGCGGGAGCTCGCTAAGGCGCCCTCGGGAGCCTACGGCGCACAGCTTGAGCTTGAGTGTGCACAGGTCCCTGGCGACTTCGACGCAGGCTCACCGGTATGGCTCTGGTTGGGTAGCGACAACAACAAGGGCCAAGCAACCGAGTGGACGCAGGGCATCCGTGCGATCGGCGAGTGCTTTCAGAAGGTGCCGCTCGGGAACTCCCAGTACAGGATCGTCATCGGCAATCTGCTGATGCTGCCACGGTCGGTCGAGAAACTTGAGCTGCTGCAAGCCTCTCCGGAGACCTACGCCCGCTCCCTATCGGAAGCCGCGATCATCGGCCTCAACAACTACTCCTCGCAGGTCGTGCAGCTGCTGACCGAGAACGAGTTCGCCACCATCGGGGCGATTATCGGGCGTCTATTGCCGGAAGTTCGGGACGCACTTTTCAAGGTGCTGCCGCAAGCTGCGGAGGTCCAGTTGGTCGAACGTCCAGCTGCCGCCAAAGCACCTAATCCGATCGACGAGGATCACGACCCCATCGAGATCGACGACAACGATCCGTACTATCGCGCCGTGCTTAGCAGCATCGAAGACGATGCCATGGGCGGCGTGTTGTTCGTCGGCGTCCCTGGCACTGGAAAGACCTGGTATGCGCGGCAGGTAGCCCGCAAGCTCACCGGAGATGACCGGCAGCGCATCCGCGAGCTACAGTTTCACCCATCGTACCAGTACGAAGACTTCGTCGAAGGATACGTGCCGGACGCCCAGGCCGGGTTCCGCCTGACCCCCAAGCACCTGCTTGAGATGATTGAAGTGGCGGAGTCCACTGATGGGCCCGTGGTGATCATCATCGACGAGTTTAGCCGCACCGACCCCTCGCGCGTTCTCGGCGAGACGCTGACTTACATGGATGGGCCGATGCGCGGCGTATCGTTCTATCTGCCGTCCGGCCGGAAGGTCGCGATCCCGAAGAACCTCGTGTTCCTCGCCACGATGAACCCGGACGACCGCTCGGTTGACGAGATCGACGACGCGATGGATCGGCGCTGGGGTAAGGTGACGCTTGAGCCGAGCGCGGACAAGGTCCGCGACTTTATGCTCAAGAACGGTGCGGAGGGCGAGTTCATCGCCCCCGTCATCCAGTTCTTCCAGGCGCTGCAGAAGCACGCGAAGGTCGGTCACGCGCTGTTCCGAAGCGTCAAGGACGCGGCATCGCTCACTCGCCTCTGGGACACCCAGCTGAAGTACCAGATGCAAAAGCGTTTCCGGTTCGATCCGGCAGGGCTTGGCGAGGTCGAGGCGTTGTGGGCGGACTGTCGAGCTGGGGTCGAAGCAGCCGCGCAACCACCAGCGGCAGATGAGGGGCCGCAAGCCGAGCCCGAGCCAATCGCTGCGGAGTAACTTTGTCAGAGCCTGAGCATCTGCTGGTCACAGTTGCCTCCCGCAGCGCGATCGAGCTGCCGCTGTCCGCTGTCCTGAACAACGGCTCGATTGACGTGTACCCCCAAGTCGAGAGCAAGAGACTCTTATATCTGCAGTTTCAGGGCGGGCGCGTCAGCATCACCGCGGGAAAGTACATCGGCTTGATACCGCTGACGCCCACGGTTTCAGTCGAGGTCACGCCAAAGCTGCCCGTGAGCAATCTCGCGCACATCCTGGATTATGCCCGAGCTTCGCTTGGAAGCGTCGCGCTCGATAGACTCTACGAGCTCACCGACGATCAGGGCGCGACCATTCTGGAGTTCTTGCTGAGCAACCTCCTGAACGCCCTCCGCGAGGTGCGCGCCCATGGCTATCTCAAACGCTATCTGCGACGGTCTGAGACAGGCCTGCCGCGCGGTCGCATCCTAGTCGGCCAAACGATCAAATCGCTATGGAGCCGCGGGGAAAAGCACCGGGTCACCACCGAAGCTTTCGAGCAGACCGTAGACGTGCCGCCCAACAGGCTGATCAAACAAGCGCTCGAATCCGCCATGGCGACCCTCCGGCGAGCCAGGCCCAACTCTCAGGTGCTCAAGCGGGCCAATGCGGAATACATGGAGTTCCCGCGTGCGGTGAGCGCATTCCGCAGTTCTGACTTCACAGCATCCCGGGAGGCCCTTCGTTCGCGATCGCTGCCGCAAACCAGGTCCTACTATTACCGGCCGCTCGAAATCGCGACGCTGATCCTTTCGCGTGTAGCGGTTACGCTTGAGCGGAGTGGCAGCGAGGTTCAGCTTGAGACTTTCATCCTCGATTTCGAGGACGTCTTCGAAAGATACCTGCGGCGTGCGCTTGAGCTGAATGCCCCAGCGGCCTTCACGATCAAGGACGGCAACGAAGATGGTGCCCGACCGCTCTACGACGATCGCACCGACCCCCCAGCCCATCCCGACATAGTCGTCGAGGGCCCCGGCGACCTGCCGCTCATCGTGGACGTAAAGTATAAGGACAAGCCTGATCGGGCGGACGTGAACCAAGTCGTTACCTACGCCGCCTGTTATCGCTCCAGATCCGTAGTCCTCGTGCACCAGGCCAAGACCGCAGCGCAGACAGGGCTTAAGCTGCGAGGCACGATCAACGGGGTGCGCGTGTATGGCTATGGGTTCGACTTAGCAGCCCAAGACCTGCTCGCCGAAGAGGTAAAGCTGGCTGCTGCAATGTTTGACCTCGCGGCGGAAGGACCGGCACAAGAGCTCGCGGCGTAGTGGCGGATCATCTTTCAGCCGAGCGGCGCTCGGCCAACATGGCTCGGATACGCGGCACAAATACCCGACCCGAGCTGAGGATAAGGAAGCTGCTGCATGCCTTGGGATACAGGTACAGGTGCCATCTAGGAAATCTGCCGGGCAAGCCGGACCTGGTCTTCACGAAGCGTCGAAAGGTCGTCTTCGTGCACGGTTGCTTCTGGCATCAGCATCCCGGCTGTAAGAAAGCTACGCTTCCGAAATCTAGGGAGGCCTACTGGACCGGAAAGCTCCGCGGCAACATCGCCCGCGACCATCGTTCATGCGCGGAGCTCTCGGAGCTGGGCTGGGGCGTTCTCACAGTGTGGGAGTGTGAACTGCAGAGACTTGATTTGGCTGACCGACTTCAGTCCTTCCTCGGCCCGACCCGCGTGACCTAAGCAAAGCTGGTCCGGGGCCACGTTGCCCGCGGCGTAGGTGCGCAGCATGGACAGGAATATCATCGGTCGCCCCAAGCGCTCCGCTCGCTTTGAGGTGATCAGGGAACGTCGAGACGGGGAGCCTCACGATGTCGAGGAGCACCTAGGCCTCGACTTCGCTAGGGTGGCGGCGCTCGGCTATGCCTTGGCTGGCCGCAAGGGCCCGTACACCAGTCGCGTCCGCATCAGGCAGGTGTGGCTGCTGGACTCGAAGCGGGGCCCTGAGCGCGAGATCGACGATATCGACGAGCGGGTCGCCTCGATCTTCCTGTACGGGGTCACGCTACCGAAGGCCTGGACTGAATCGGAGGGGTTGGCCTTACTCGGCTAAGCGCGGGGGCCACCGAAGCGTCCAGCGAGCTCCAGATTGGTCCGGTGGGCCGTTTCGGTCGTCCCGGCCGGGTCTGCTGCGAGCACGATGGCAACCGCGGCGGACAGGGTGAGCACCCGCCGCTCAACGTCCACGTCCTCCCGCTTCACCTGGAGGATCGAGGACCGGCGTGCTCCCGTCAGGAGCATTGCCACATGGAGGTCGCGGCGCGTCGGGGTGAGCTCGCCCACTTCGATCCACCACCGCCCTAAATCGAGCGGCGCGACCTTCCGGCGCTTGGTCGATGGCACATGGAGCGCGGCGACGGGGTTGCCCGCGAGTGTCTCGTCGATCCGCATGGCCGTGTTGATCACCGCCCGCAGGGTCCGCATGACCGAGGCGGCGGTCGTCTCGCCGTGCTTCCGCTTGAGCTCGGCGTAGAGGTCTCGGACCATCTGCCGGGAGATGTCGGCGACCGCCTTTTTCTTCCAGTGCTTGAGGTAGTTGTCCCGGTGGTACTCGTAGCCCTCCTTGGTGCGGGGGCGGTGCGGCTTCTCGTCAAGGTGCGCCTCCAGCGCCTTCTCCAAGGTGATGCCCGTCTCGGCCGGCCCCTCGGTCGGGTCCACTCCGCCCTGTATCTGGCTCATCAGGGCCTTGGCCCGGTTGCGGGCGTCCCTGAGGCCGATGCGGTCGCACCGGTCGATCTTTACCCGCACTGTGCGGACGTGGCGCCCGTTCCTCCTGACATCGCCCTGCACGGCGTAGGACCGGGTCGTCTTGTGACAGATCACCATCAGGCCTTTGACCTGGGTGTCCCTGTGGATGCCGGAGCCCAGGGGAAGCTCCCTGATGCGGGCCTCGGTGAGGTTGAGCACGGCCATTTGACACTCCTTTAAGCACCGCGCCGAGCACCGGACGGCCGCTACCCTTGGCTGCCGTCGGCTGACGCTGAATGATCGGAATGTCGTTGTTTTACTTGCTCGGGAGCCGCCGGCTGACCATGATTGGCCCCAGGTGACGCTAGTTCGCTGGGCTTTTAATCAGTAGGTCGCTGGTTCGAATCCAGCTGGGCTCACCAGCACTCTTCCTCGTCGGCGCTTCGAACCAGCTGAGTTTTTGTTGAACGGATCGGACAAGCCGATGCTGGGGGTTCGAATCCAGCTGGCTCACCAGCGCTTTCCTCGTCAGCAGTCGCACCTGCTCAGAAGTATGCGATCGCCTTCAAAACGTGATCCGCGTCGTCAATGAGCTCGGGCAAACGCGTTGGCGTCTCTTCGGCAGGAAAGCTGTGGGAATGGAGCGCTGCCGTGGGCACCAGGCCGTCCTTCATCGCCGCCATGACTCTTTCGAAGTCCGCGGACAACGCGTTGCGGCTCGCAATGAGCGTGGTCTCGCGCTTGTGGAATTCAGGGTCGGAAAAGGTGATTTCGCCTGGAGCCACGCCGACAAAAACCAAAGCACCCCCGGCCGCTACATAGCCGAGGCTCTGCCCCATCGATTCGAGCGAGCCGGTCGCTTCGAAAACGATATCGAACATGTCGCCACCGGTTTGGCTGGCGAGCACTTCCGCAGTGCCGTCACCCGCAGTGACAACCCGCTCGAATCCGAGTTGGTCGCGCGCGAAAGCGAGGCGCGCCTCCCGCCGATCGACGAGCGTGACTTCGGCCCCTTCCAGTTTAGCGAAGAGCGCCGTGCCGATCCCGATCGGGCCGGCGCCCACAACGAGTACTCGCTCGCCGCGCCCAATTTTGGACCTCGCGACCGCATGCGCGCCGACGGCCAGGAATTCGAGCATCGCCGCCTGGTCGGGCGTGAGGCCGGTCGCATCGATCAACGCGCTCTCCGGAACCGTCAGCAGTTCGCACAGTCCACCGTCGGCATGCACGCCGAGCACCCGAATGTTCACGCACGCATTCGGCTTACCCTTGCGGCAGGCGATGCATGTTCCGCACGCCAAATAGGGGTTGATTGCGACCAACTGCCCTTCGCTGAAGCGCGAACCTGCGCCGGCCGCAACGACTTGCCCGGACAACTCGTGGCCTATGACTCGCGGATAGGCCAGGAATGGGTGACGTCCGGCGAAGATATGATAATCCGTGCCGCAGAGACCCACCCGCTGAATGCGAACCAGCACCTCGCCTTCGGCGGCCTCCGGAGCAGCTCGATCGACCAGCCGAAGATCGAACGGCTCTTCGCAAATCACAGCCTTCATGCTGATCTTGTCTGAGCATATTGGCTTTTCACAAGCGAGCCTCTATTTCACATACGGCAAAGCCGCAAGGAAGTTAATAACGGCAGTCTAGACCCTCGGCCGAACGTGGAGCGTTGCGCCCTCGTAAACCGCCTCGCCATTCGGTGGGGCGGCGGCGCTCCCCGTGCCCTCGCCTTCCATGATCGCGAGCCGGATCTGGAGCTTTTTGGGCATACTCGGATAAGCGCCTTGCGCCTTGCCAAGCGTCAGGGTTCGGGAGCTGTCGTCCCAGTGCATCGGGATGACGCGATGCTGCCCCTTTTCGTAATCATAGGAATCGCCGGCATCCGAATAATAATCGAAATCCGCGTCCGCGCCCGGATAGATCCGTACCTCGAGCTCCGTCACCTGCCCATCTGCGTTCTCGACCACCGGTTCTAGGGGCACGATCGAGCCAGCCCGGACGTAGAGAGGAAGGCGGTCGAGCGGAGTTGGCGCCAGCACCGTCTTTCCGCCTTGCAGCTTTTGACCCGTCCAGAAATCGTACCAGCCCAGGGTTTGCGGCAGATAGACGCTGCGCTCGGTGGCGCCCGGTTCCGTCACCGGAGCCACCAGAAAAGCCGGCCCGAACATGAATTGATCGCCGATGTCGCGCACCCTTTGATCGGCGGGCCAGTCCATCGGCAGCGCGCGCTGCATCGTGTAGCCGTCGTTCGTCACTTTCCAAGCGAGCGAATAGATGTACGGCAGAAGCCGGTATCGCAGCTTCTCGTAATCGATCAGGATCGGTGTGACGGGGCCGTAGCTGAACAGCTCGTTGGTGTCGTTGGAACGATGCCCGTGGGTCCGAAGGATCGGGCAGAAGACGCCATACTGGAACCAGCGCGTGTAAAGCTCCTGATACGCTGGATCGCGCGTATCCCGCTCGTAGGGCCAACCGTATCCGGCAATATCGGTGGTCCAATAGGGAAGCCCCGACATCTGGTAATTCAACCCCGCGGTGATCTGGCGCCGGAACGTCATCCAGCTTCCGATCACGTCGCCTGACCAGACGATTGCGGCATTCCTCTGCTGGCCGAGGAAGCCGGAGCGGGTGAGAATGAAGACACGCTTCCGGTCGGTCGTCTCGCGCCAGTGGTCGTGAACCCCACCCGAATGCATCAGCGGGAAGATGTTGGTGTAGCGGGCGCCGTTGCCGATATGCAGCTGCTTCGCCTCGAGCGATGCATCGCTCTGGCCGTTCCAGATTTCCGGTTCGCTGCTGTCGAGCCAGAAGCCATCCCATCCTTCGGCGAACTTCACGCCCATCAGGTGCTTCCAATAGAAATCGCGAGCGGCGGGATTGGTCGCGTCGTAAATGTCGGTCTCTGGCACCAGCAGACCGAGTTGCTTCATCGCGGCGTAATTGTCCGACTGCGGGTCCATCTTCGCCCAGACCGAGATCATCGCGTGCACGTTTTCGGCGTGCAGCTTGGCCAGGGCGGACGGCACGTCCGGCCAGGGCGCCAGATACTCCGCCGAATATTGCGGATCGCCCTGCCGTTTCCACCAGAACCAGTCCTGGACGATCATGTCGAGCGGCACGTGCTGGTCGCGATATTCTGCGGCAATGTCGAGCAATTGCTTGGCTGAGCGATAGCGGTCCTTCGACTGGATAAAGCCGTAGGCCCAGCGGCCGAACAGCGGCGCGTCGCCCGTCATCTTGCGGTAGATCTGGATCAGCCGGTCGATCGATGGTCCATAGAAGACGTAATAGTCGATCGCATCGGCTGCTTCGGCGGTGAGTTTCAGCTCGCTCGGAAAGCGGTTGTCGAACCAGGATTTGGACGCGGTGTTCCACAGCAGGCCGTAGCCCATCGTGGAGACGAAGAACGGGATCGCGACGTTGGTGTTCGCCTGCGCAAGCTCGATAACGGTGCCGCGCTGATCGAGAACGCCCTCCTGGTGCTGGCCGAGGCCGTAAATGCCTTCCAGCGCATCGGGGAAGAATCGTTGATCGACACGGTACAGGGACTCGCCGTTCGCCTGATGCGGCCAGTAGCGCCGCTGAACGCGGTCGGATTCCTGCAGCAGCGGCTTTCCGTCCGGACCGAGGAAACGCAGAAGCCCGCGCTTCAGCTCGGCCTCCACAGTCAGCTTCGAGGTACGCAGCGTGGCCTTCTCAGCCGTCTGCGCAAAATCGGCGCTGGCGGTGCTTTCAGGCGAAATGAACCAGGGCGTTTGCGGCGATGCGCCGGTGGGATTTCCCGTACTGGCAACGACGTGGACCACGTCCGGAGCGCAAACGGTGACCCGAACCGTCTCCGGCCCTCTCTGCATTACAAAGCCGGAGGGGATCTGTTCAATCGTCGCTGGAGTGTCGGCGGGAATGTCCACCGGCTGCGCCGCGAGTTGCGACGGCAGCACTGCCGCCGCCGCTGCTGCTCCGGCCGAGGCCGAGAGGAATCCCCGGCGATCCAGTGACGGCTGATGGGTCATTCCGGCAGCTTCGCTTGGCCCGTCACCGCAAAGTCAGCGGCGACCGTCGGCAATCCCGAGCCCGGTTGGCCTCCCCCGACCGACACAGTGTACTTGCCTGCCGGAATAATCCTGTTGCCGCGATCGTCGACCATGCTGAGATCCCTCGGCTTCAGATCGAATGCGACCGTCTGCGTCTGGCCGGGCGCCAGGTGAATACGCCGGAATCCGCGTAGTGCCCGGATCGGTGCCCCGGCCACGTTCGGGAAACTGAGATAGAGCTGGACCACCTCGTCGCCGGGCACCTGGCCTGTGTTGGTCACATTCACGGAGGCGTGCAGCGGCTCACCCGCGCGAACCGATCCCTTGGGCAGATCAAGGTCACCGTATCGGAAGCTCGTGTAGCTGAGCCCATAGCCGAACGGCCAAAGCGGGGTGCCGGTGAAGTAGCGGTAAGTCCGGTTCTTCATCGAATAATCTTCGAAGTTCGGCAGCTGATGCACGTCGGTGTAGAAGGTCACCGGCAGCCGCCCGCCAGGGTTGTTCAGGCCTTTGAGCGTGTTGGCGATGGCAGTGCCGCCCTCCTCGCCCGAATACCAGGATTCGAGGATCGCGTTGGCGTGCTCCTTCTCCCATCGTGCAGCGAGCGCGCTGCCGTTCATGAGGACGACGACGAGCGGTTTTCCAGCCGAAGCGACGCTTTGGACCAGCGCTTCCTCGGGCGCAGGAATGTCCAGGCTGGTGCGATCGCCGCCCTGAAAACCGGGCTCACTGACTGGCATTTCCTCGCCTTCAAGCTGGCTGGTAATGCCGACGACCGCGACTACGACATCGGCATCACGGGCCGCCTCGAGAGCCGCCGGATCAGGCTTCTCGTCGATCTTGCGCCAGATCAGCCGTGCGTGCGGATCGGGATCGGGTTTGAAATCGTAGCTCACCTCGATCTTCGCAGGTTGCCCCTTTTCGAGGTGAACCCGCCCCAAATTCACTCCGCCGTAGGTGTGGGCAACAGGCACTCCGTTCACCGCGACGCCGCCAAAGCCAGTGGTATCGATGCCGACCCGGTAATCGCCCGTCTCCGGGGCGGTAAGCATACCGGTCCAGCAGACGCTAAGCTGCTTATCCTTGAGAGCGGGCGGGATCGACGCAGCAGTGACGTTTACCGTCGGCTCAACGCGGGTCAGCAATGGCGGAACTTTGGCGTCGGGAGCATTGCCGGTGCGATATTCGGCCTGCAATCCCGGTTGACCATTCGGAGTGGTCAGCACGGCGGCGGGAACAGGATCGCCCCCGTTAGAAAGGAATTCCGTGCCCGGAACGTAGGTGATCTGCGCGTCCGGAAAGGCCGCCTTCATCCCTTCCATCACACTTACGGTGTGCATCGGCTGACCGTTGTAGTTGCCGAGAAGAACTGCCGTCTGATCGGCAAGCGGTCCAACGACCGCGATCCGCTTCGCGCGGGTAAGCGGGAGGGTGCCGTCGTTCTTCAGAAGAACCATGGATTCCTGCGCGAGTTGAAGCGCCAGCTGGCGATGCGCGGGGCTGTCGAGCTCGGCCGGGTCGATATGCTCATACGGAACCATCGATGGCGGATCGAACATTCCGAGCTTCATCCGCGCGGCGAAAAGCCGCGTCAGCGCGGTATCGACCGCGTTTTGCGGGAGAATCCCCTCCTTCATCGCGTCTACATAGGGCTGGTAATCGTCGTGGCCCTGAACTTCGCCGAAGGTGATGCACTCATTGTCCATCCCGCGCTCGAGCGAAATGGTCGAAGCTTCAGGCTGGGTGGGACGGTAGCGATGGTTCTCGTAAATATCGCGAACGGCGCTGCAGTCGGAAACGACATAGCCGCCGAACTTCCAGGCACCACGAAGCGTATGCTGAAGCAGGAATTCGTTGGCGCAGGCGGGTTCGCCGTTGATTGCGTTGTAGGCGCACATGACCGATCCAGCCTTGCCTTCGGTCACAGCAGCGCGAAACGCCGGAAGGTAGGTGTCCTCCATGTCGTGCTTGCTGACGTCCACATCGGCAAAGTGACGCGTCGGCTCGGGGCCGCTGTGCACTGCGTAATGCTTTGGGGTGGAGATCGCACGATAGTAGTGCGGGTCGTTGCCCTGCATTCCGGTGACGTAGGCAACCGCCATACGGCCGGTAAGGAACGGATCCTCGCCGTAGGTTTCCTGCCCGCGGCCCCACCGCGGATCGCGGAAGATGTTGACGTTCGGCGCCCAGAAATCGAGGCCCTCCATGGTGCTCGAATGGCCGTTCTTCGCCATCACCTGATCGTGCTTGATCCGGCCTTCGACCCCGATGTCTTGCGCCATCTGATGAATTCCGTCCGGGTCGAAGGTGGCTGCGAGCCCGACCGGCTCCGGGAATTCCGTCGTGCCTTTGACGGCGACCCCGTGCAGGGCTTCACTCCACCAGTCGTAAGCGGGAACACCAAGGCGTGGAATCGCGCGGGCGTGATTGACCAGCTGCGAGGCCTTCTCCTCCGGAGTCATCCGGTGAACGAGGTCCGCGGCCCTCGCTTCCGGCGAAAGCGCCGTGTTCAAATACGCCGGTGTGCCGCCTTTATGTGCAGCCGGCGCTGCAGCCGCAACCGATCCCGTGGCCAGCAGCCACAGGGCAACCCATTTCTTCATTACGCAATCCCTTCCCCAAGCTTTTCGTGTCAGTTCAATCTCATGTCATGTGTATCTTGAGCGCAGCCGCATAATCGACCTCCGGCCGTCCGCGCGGCAGGCGAACGTGGAGCGCCGAAGCATCCTGCCTCCACACAAGATGGGTACCGCTGCCAAGCAATTCGACATGCGCGACCTTCCCGGGCTTCGTCGCCGCAGCGGTTCCGAGCGACGTCAAACGCATTTCCTCTTCGGGCCACCCGAGCGCGATCGCGTAGACCACCGTACCGGCTTTATTGCGGGTGTAGCGGATGTCCTTCGCCGTCATGCTCTTGATGCTGTCGCCCTGGAAAGAGCCTTGCTTGATTGCGGTTGGCCCTTCCCCGTAAACCTTCCACGGGCGCGTCGCATAGATCGCTTCCCCGTTGATCTTCATCCAGGCGCCGATTTCCTCGACGATCCGACGCTCTTTGTCATCGATGGTGCCATCCGGCCGCCCGGGAATGTTGAGAATGAAAGTGCCATTCTTGCTGACAGTATCGGCCATCCAGTGGATGGCATCGGCCGGGTGCAGATAGCCGCCATATTCCCCCGGCTTCTCGTACAGCTTCTCCTGATAGTGCCACTCGCCGATGCACGTCTCCGACTGCCACGGATTGGGCAGGACTTCGCTGCTAAGCCCGCGCTCGATATCGGCAACAACCGCCTTACGGAGCTCCGGCGGAACATTCTTCACGTTGAGAACGCAGTCGGCGCTTCCGTGGCGCGCGATGCGATTGTTGTAGTAATAGGCGCCGATCGACATTCCGCCCCAGCCGAGCGGTAGCAGCGCATTGTCGAAGTACAGCAGGTCCGGATCGTGCTGATCGATCAGATCGCGCGTTCGATCGTAGAAATACTTCACATAGGAAGCATCGGGCAGAGCATCGCTCGGATGCTTGGGCCCGTAGAGCAGCTGCGGATCGAGTCCTTCCCACCATTCCCCCTTGCCGTCCGCCAGGGTGAGATGGCCATCGTAGGGCACGCCTGCGAGAGGGCCACTCCGGTCGGCGCTGTGCGAGGGTTGAAACCACCACCAGTTGCGCGCCTGGTGAACGGTGACGCCGAACTTCAGACCGCGATCGCGCGCCGCCTTCGCCCAGGTTCCGATCACGTCGCGGTGAGGACCCACATTCGCTGCGTTCCAGGGGTGGTATTTCGAATTCCAGGTATCGAACCCGTCGTGATGGTTTGCGAGCGCGAGGAACAGCTTCGCCCCCGCACGGCTGTAAAGCTCCATCAGATCGTCGGGTTGCCAGTTGAGCAACGTCCACTGAGCGCAGAAGTCCTTGTATCCGATCTTCGACGGATGACCATAATGTTGAAGGTGGTGGCGGTACTGCTCCTGGTCATCGATATACATGTTGCGCGCGTACCAGTCGCCGTCTTCGGCGACGCATTGCGGGCTCCAGTGATTCCAGATCCCGAACTT
>Ga0105240_10009337_pt1 | contig 13901 bp, 10 predicted proteins | sample KBSC54metaG_FD_80426 | JGI IMG/M metagenome (GOLD analysis project Ga0105240, IMG submission 80426) | Corn rhizosphere microbial communities from Kellogg Biological Station, Michigan, USA - KBS C5-4 metaG | ecosystem: Host-associated > Plants > Roots > Rhizosphere > Soil | place: Michigan, USA... | reverse complement strand
CGGCGTTCAAGCGGCTGCGCCCGTTGTTCCGCGAACGCGGCCAGATCAACGCAGAGGTGACCGGCCGGCTGGCTGAATCGCTCGGCGGCGTCCGGATCGTGAAGTCCTACACGGCCGAGAAGCGCGAGGAGCTCGTCTTCGCGCGCGGCGCGCACCGGCTCCTCCGCAACGTCGCGCAGTCGCTCACGGGCGTGTCGGCCGTCACCGCGTTCTCGTCGCTCGTCATCGGCGCCATCGGCATCGCGATGATGCTCATCGGCGGCAACTCGATCCGCAACGGCACGATGACGCTCGGCTCGCTGATCATGTACCTCTCGGTCACCGCGCTCATGACCATGCCGGTGATTCAGCTCGCCTCGATCGGCACCCAGATCACCGAAGCCTTCGCAGGGCTCGACCGCATCCGCGAGATCCGCCGCATGGCGACTGAAGACCAGGAAGACGCCGGACGGCGCGCCCTGCCCGAGGTGCGCGGCGACGTCGAATTCGACGACGTGACGTTCGAGTACAACGAGGGCGTGCCGGTGTTGAAGCACGTGTCGTTTCGTGCGCCCGCCGGCGCGACGACGGCGCTGGTGGGGTCGAGCGGCTCGGGAAAGAGCACGCTGATCAGCCTCGTGATGGCGTTCAACCGGCCGCAGCAGGGCCGTGTACTCGTCGACGGCAACAACCTGTATGACATCAAGCTGCGCGACTATCGATCGAACCTCGGTGTGGTGCTGCAGGACAACTTCCTGTTCGACGGCACGATTGCCGAGAACATCGCTTACGCGCGGCCGCACGCCTCCCGGGAAGACATCAAACGCGTCAGCCGCATCGCGCACTGCGACGAGTTCATCGAGACGTTCGAAAAGCAGTACGACACGATTGTCGGGGAGCGCGGCGTGCGGCTCTCAGGCGGGCAGCGGCAGCGCGTGTCGATCGCGCGCGCGATTCTCGCCAATCCGAGGATCTTGATTCTGGACGAGGCGACGTCGAGCCTCGACAGCGAGAGCGAGGCGATGATCCAGGACGGCCTCCGGTCGCTTCGTGAAGGGCGGACGACGTTCGTCATCGCACACCGGCTCTCGACCATTCAAAGCGCCGATCAGATCCTCGTGCTGGAGCACGGCGAGATCGTCGAGCGCGGCACGCATCACGAGCTGCTCGCGCAAAACGGCCGCTATCGTCAGCTCTACGACAAGCAGTACCGGTTCGAACAGGACCGGTTCATCAATCCGGGTGAAGACTTCACACCTGAACCCGTCGAGGTCGCACCAGTCGCGCGCGCAAGCAGCGCGCTGTAACCGTCCTACCTGCCCTGCTCGCCCGTTAGCTCTGGAAGGCCGGCGGCCGTCAGCTTTGCATTAGCCGCCGCTATGTCCGTGCTCTTCACGACCGCCCAGCGCGCCAGCAGTTTCGCGGCCGTTGCGCGCGCGGCGGCGATCGCGTTCAACTGAACGGTCGTCGGCCTGACGTCGGCGCCTTGCAGCGACGTCATGACCGCGGCCAGCCCGGCGCTCGCGCTCGTCAATGTGTCTGCCGCAGGAGTCGCCGTGCCGCCGCGACCTTCGCCCGGTCCGCCGGCACGACCGCCGCGTCCCCGGCCGTTTGCGGCCGGCCGAGCGCCGGCAAGCGCCTCGAGCTTCTTGTCGAGCGCCGCAAGGGCCGCGGCAAGGTCGCCGGTCGCCTGCGGCATCACCCGTGCGATCTGCTCGCGGATGGCGCGTGCGCGGTTCGCGGCGTCGCGGGTTTCCACAGCGCCGTAATACGCGGCTTTCGATTGCGTGTAGATCGCTTGCATCGCGAGTGCCGCCGTTTTCACGCGGGGATCCTGCTTCACGACGATCGGCTGCGAGTACGTCTTGCCGTTGACGGTCAACTTCACGGTGAACTGTCCGGGGTTGACCCACGGCGTCGTCGGAGCCGGCACCGTGTTGTGGGGTACGGCTGCGATGCCGAGATTTGGTCCGCCGACGACGTTCTCCCCCAGCGGCTGATAGTGAACGTCCCACGTGAACCGGTGCATCCCGGGAGTGGTGGCCAGCGTCATCGGTGGACGAAACCAGTAGAGCGGCAGAGTGCTCGTCGCCGGATCGGGCGTGTACACCTTGTCGTCGCTCGAATAGCGGCGTACGAGCTTGCCGTCGCCGCCGACGATCTCGAGCGTGACGGGTCCAGTCGCTGCGCCGCTCAAGTAGTAGTCGATGATCGCGCCTTCCGGTGGATTTGGCGCGTTGGGCTCGTCGGGCGGCATCGGCGTATCGGTATTCGTGTTCCAGCGCACTCGCCACGCAGTCTCCGGCTTGAACAGCGTCGCTTCGCGCGCGGCGGTCGCCGCATCGATCTGCCGCAGCGGCGTGATGTCGTCGAGAATCCAGATCCCTCTGCCGTGCGTGCCGACGACGAGGTCGTCGTCTTTGACGATGAGATCCCGCACTGAGGACGCCGCCATGTTCAAACGGAGCGACTGCCAGTGACCCCCATCGTCGAACGAGACGTAGACCTGCGTCTCCGATCCGGCGAAGAGAAGCCCCTTGCGTTTCGGATCCTCGCGCACGACGCTGACCGCGGCGCCCCCGGGAATACCGTTGACGATCTCCGTCCACGTCTTGCCCGCATCGTGCGTGCGGTAAATGTGTGGGTTCATATCGTCGAGCCGCAGCGTGTTCACCGCGGCGTACGCCGTGTTCGCGTCGAACCGGCCGGGATCGATCGTGAAGACCTTCATGAACGCGGTGAGCTGCGGCGGCGTCACGTTCGTCCAGTGCAGCCCGCCGTCGGCGGTCGTCGCGATGACGCCGTCGTCTGTGCCGACCCAGATGCGGTTGATGTCGTGGTACGACGGACCGATCGTGTAAATGACCTGCGCGGGAATCGCGCCGCGCTCACGAGCGGTCACGCGGGCGGCGTACGAGCCGACGCTCTTCGGCACGTCCCATTTTTCACGGGTCAGGTCGGGGCTGATCTGCTTCCAGTTGACGCCGCCGTCCACCGTCTTCCAGAGAACATTGTTCGCGTAGAAGAGCGTGTGCGGATCGGCGGCCGAGAACACAACCGGCTGCGTGCGAACCGTCCGGTACGCGGGGCCGCTTGCCGGCGCGCCTCCGCGCCCGCCGCCGGTCGGCCCGACGTTGGACACTTGCGCCGTCCGTCGATCGTAGCGCGTGACCTTGCCGCCGTAGACGACATCGGGATCGAGCGGATCGGGCGCCGCGTAGCCGTACTCTTCGACGCCGACCGGATGCCAGTCGCGAAACGTGATCTGGCCATCGTTGCCGCGGCTCGCGATGCAGACCGAGCCGCTGTCCTGCTGCCCGCCGCACACGCGATAGGGGAACGCGTTGTCGGCCATCACGTGATAGAGCGCAGCCGTCGGCTGCGTGAACCACGAGCTCCACGTCTCGCCGCCGTTCAGCGTGACGACGGCGCCCTGGTCGATGACCATCAGCATGATGTTCGGGTCGATCGGGTTCCACCAGATGTTCTGATTGTCGTCGCCGCCGGGCGCGCCTTTGAACGGGACGAAGGTCTTGCCGCCGTCAGCGGATTTGTAGCTCACGACGTCGGTGACGATCAGCACGTCGGGATTCTGCGGGTTCACGTGCGGCGTGGACTCGTTCACGCGGCTGGTCGGCCGCGCGTCCGTCGTGCTGCGTGCCCAGGTTTCGCCGCCGTCGTCCGAGCGATATACGCCGGTCGCCTCCCCGGCTTCGACCGTTGCATAGAGACGGCGCGGGTTGCTCGGTGCGATGTCGAGCTCTGCATCGATGAGCCCTTCGGGCAACCCCGCCGTGAGCTTCTTCCACGTCGCACCGCCGTCGACCGACTTGAAGATGCCGCCGTTCGTGCCGTTCCAGGCGCCGTTTTCCCACGGACCCTGCCGCTGTTCCCACAGTGTCGCGAACACGATGTCGGGATTCGACGGATCGATGTCGACGTCCTTCCCTCCGGTGTTTTCGTCCTTGAAAAGCACGCGGTCGAACGTGCGGCCGCCGTCAGTCGAACGAAAGATGCCGCGCTCCTGGTTCGGGCCGTAAGGGTGGCCGAGCGCCGCGACGAACAACCGATCGGGGTTCTTCGGATCGACCGCGATCTTCGGAATCTGCTGCGCGTCGCGCAGCCCGAGATGCGTCCACGTCTTGCCCGCGTCGGTCGACTTGTACATCCCGTCGCCGGTCGACAAATCCGGCCGCGGCAGTCCTTCTCCGCTGCCGACGTAAAGGACGTTCGGATCCGAGGGCGCGACGCTCACCCACCCGATGGATCCGGTGTCCTGGTCGTCGAAGATCGGCTTCCACGTGCGGCCTGCGTCGGTGGTTTTCCACACACCGCCATTACACATGCCGATGTAAAAGGTGTAAGGCTGGCTCGGATGCCCGGCGGCGGCCTTCGTCCGTCCGGCTCGAAACGGACCGATGTTTCGCCACTTCATGTCGGCGAACAGGTTTGGGTTCATTTGCGCCGCCTGTTGCGCGGGAACCGACAGCCCCGCAAACGCGACGACGAGGACCAACAGCAGAAACAAGCGCGTGCGCTCGAGCAGCATGGCGATAACATAGTCGATCTCCCAAAGGAGCGACATGCCGGTCCCTGCTGCCGCAATCGCGGAACGCCGCCTCATCGATCGACTGCTGCGCGCCGACGCGGTGCGGCCGGCGTCGGGCATCGTGCTGGATGGTCTTCGCTGGATCGAGCAGCGGCGGCTCGCGAAGCTCGTCGCGCTCGGCGTCGTGCGGCCAGAGGAGGGCGGACGCTACTATCTCTCCGCGCCGGCGCTCGCAGATCGCATGCGCGGCCGACGGCTCCGCTTGGTTGTCGCGCTGGTGATCGTCGTGCTCGTGATGCTCGCGGCCGCCGCGGTCGTGGCGCCGAGCGTCATGTGAGCTGTTACCCAGCGGTTGCTGGCAAATCCTTCAGTCCGGATTCGCCACGTTCTTCATCGCTCGATATTGCAGGCCGCTAGTGCCCGCCACCCGCCGCGATCACGTTCACTTCCTGATGCACGAACGCGCGCGTCCTGCCGTTTGTGCCTATCAGGTTCGCCGTCACCTCATACGTACCGCTCGGCAGGCTGCGGAATTCGAACACCGTGGTGTGCGGCGCCTTGTCGCCATCGAGCTGAACCTCGCTGGACCGATAAAATTCCGGCGACTCGGCGACGATTTCCACCGCGCGGTTGCCGGCATCCGCTTCGATCGTCGCGCGGACGATGAGGTTCGCCGGCGCGAAACAGACGGCCGGGGACACTTTCAACATCAGCGGTTCGCGCGCTCCGACGGGCGCCGCACATATCAATAAAAAAGTACAAAGAATCCAACGCGCCCTCATGTCGTCTCCCCGTCGTTCTTCCGCCGCGCTCCATGCGCCGACAACCGTTGTGCAATCGGCGGACCAGCGACGAAATCGACAACCGATTGACGCGCTTCGAGGTACGCTGACGCACCGCAGGAGGCTCGATGATTCGTCGCCGGAACAAGATCGCGATCGCTCTACCGTTTCTGATGCTGTTCGCTGCCATCCACGTGTGGACCGCTGAGTCGGTGCCGCCATGGCTCAACGAATATCGCGACCCCGCGTCGCGGTTAATCGGCGCCGCGCTCGCCGACACGTCCGCCTGGGATCGCCTCGCCGTGCTCACCGATACGATCGGCAATCGTCTGAGTGGAACGCCGCAGCTCGATCGCGCGATTCAGTGGGCCGCTGCTGAAATGAAGCGCGACGGCCTCGAGAACGTGCACACCGAGCGCGCGATGGTCCCCCGGTGGGTTCGCGGTGAGGAGAGCGCGGAAATCGTCGAACCGGCGCGGCAGCGCCTGGCGATGCTCGGCCTGGGCAACAGCGTCGGTACGCCTGCCGCCGGCGTGCAGGCCGACGTGCTCGTGGTCCACACGTTCGAAGAACTTGACGCTGCCGGCGCGCGCGCGCGCGGGCGAATCGTGCTGTTCAACGTCCCGTTCAAGACGTACGGCGAGACCGTGCGCTTTCGGGCGACCGGGGCTTCGCAGGCGGCGAAGCTTGGCGCCGTCGCCATGCTGATTCGATCGGTGGGCAACGACGGACTGCGCACGGCGCACACCGGCGCGCTCAATTACAGCGACGACGCGCCGAAAATCCCCGCGGCGGCGATCGCAGTCGAAGACGCCGACATGATCCAGCGAATGGTCGATCGTGGCAGCCGCGTCGCGATCTCCCTCAAGATGGCCGCGCGCTTCGAAGCGGATGCCGAATCGGCGAATGTGGTCGGCGAGGTTCGCGGACGCGAGCTGCCGAACGAAGTCGTCCTGGTCAGCGGGCATCTCGATTCGTGGGACGTCGGCGCCGGCGCGACCGACGATGGCGGCGGTTGCGTGGTGACGTGGGAGGCGCTGCGTCTGATGAAAAAGCTGAATCTGCGTCCGCGCCGGACCGTCCGGGTCGTTCTGTGGACGAACGAGGAGAACGGCGGACGCGGCGGCCTCGCGTACCGGGATGCGCATCGCGACGAGCTCGCGAATCACGTGCTGATGCTCGAGTCCGACGGCGGCGTGTTCCGCCCGCTCGGGTTCGGCTTTTCTGGGTCCGACGCGGCGCGGACGACGGTGAAAGCGATCGCGACGCTTCTGAAAGGGATCGACGCGGCGGCGATCGCCGATAGCGGCGGCGGCGCCGACATCACCCCGAGCGTTCAGGAGGGGCACATCCCCGGCATGTCGCTCGAGGTCGATGACACGAAGTATTTCGTCGTCCATCACACGCAAGCCGACACGATCGACAAGATCGATCCGCAGGAGATGGCCAAGTGCACCGCTGCCGTCGCGGTGATGGCGTATGTGGTTGCCGATATGCCGCAGAGGCTCAGGTAGAGGCGCGGATAGGTATACTTGATCGATGTCCCTACGCGGCCTCGGTTTCACGGCGCTGGTCCTGCTTCTCGTTCCAGCGTGTTCGTCGAGCTCGGCGCAGCAGGCGCGTGCGCAATCGTCCGCTGATGTCGTCGCATCTGTCGGATCGACCTCGATCACTCTCGCGCAAGTCGACGACCGGGCGCTGCAGCAGCCGGCGTCGAACTTCGCGTCGATGAAGCTGTCGCAGGCGATCTACGAAGCGCGGCGCGCGGCGCTCGACGAGCTCGTCGGCAACATCCTGCTCGATCAGGAGGCGAAGGCGCGCGGCATCGATCGCGCGGCGCTCGTCGAGAAAGAGATCGGCAGCAAGGTCACGGCCGTGACCGAACCCGAGGTCACCGCGTGGTATCAGGCGAACCAGTCGCGCGTGCAGGGGGCCACGCTCGATCAAGTGCGCGCGCCGATCCGCGCGATGCTCACGCAGGAGCGGATGCAGGCCGCCCGTCGTCAGTTCCTCGATACGTTGAAGGCAAAAACGCCGGTGACGTTGTCGCTCGAACCGCCGCGACAGAAAGTCGCCGCCGCCGATCGTCCGACCCGAGGGCCCGCGAACGCGCCGATCGAGATGATCGAGTTCTCCGATTTTCAGTGTCCGTATTGTCTCCGCGCCAACCCGGTCGTCACGCAAGTGCTGAACGCGTACGGCGACAAGATCAAGTTCACGTACCGCCATTACCCCCTGGGCAATCACCCCGACGCCCGTCCGGCCGCCGAGGCGTCAGAATGCGCGAACGAACAGGGAAAGTTCTGGCCGTATCACGACCGCTTGTTCGCGACCGCCAGCCGGCTCGACACCAACGATCTCAAGCAGGACGCCGCTGCGCTCGGGCTCGATACCGCGAAGTTCAACGCCTGCGTCGATTCGCACAAGTACAAGGCTGATGTCGACGCGGACGTGCTCGCCGGAGACGAAGCGGGCGTCGACGGCACGCCGGCCTTCTTCATCAACGGCCGGATGATCAGCGGCGCGCAGCCCTTCGAGGCGTTCAAACGCATCATCGAGGAGGAGCTCGCCGCCAGGCGATAGGCTGGCATCGCCGTTGCGAGCGCCTTTCCCATGGCGCTCACAGATCAGCTCTCCTCTCAGCTCGACCGTCTCGCATCGCTCGATTCCGGCCCGTTTCCCGTCGTCAGTCTGTATCTGAACCTGCAGCCCGATCAGCACGGGCGCGACAACTTCGAGCCGTTTCTCCGGAAGGAGCTCGCGGACCGCGTGCGCACGTACTCAGCCCAGGGTCCCGAGCGACAGAGCCTGGAGCAGGACGCCGAGAAGATTCGCGAGCATGTGAGGACGATCGACCCTGCCGCCAACGGTCTCGCGCTCTTTGCCTGCTCGGCCGCTGACCTCTTCGAACCGATTCCGCTCGCCGCGCCGGTTCCCGAGCATCGTCTGTACATCTCGGATCAGCCGCACCTGTATCCGCTCGCACGGCTGCTCGACGAGTATCCACGCTACGCGGTGGTGCTCGCGGACACCCATGTCGCGCGGATCTTCGTGTTCGCGGCGAACCAGCTCGAAACCGAGCAGGACATCGCCGGCGTGAAGACGCGCCGGCACAAGATGGGCGGCTGGTCGCAGGCGCGCTATCAGCGGCACATGGAGAACTACCACGTGCACCACGCGAAGGACATTGCGGAGGCGCTCGCGCGTATCGTGAGGGACGAGCACGTCGCCACGATCCTCATCTCAGGCGACGAAGTGATCGTCCCGTTGCTGAAGGAGCAGCTGCCGAAGGATGTCGCAGACTGCGTCGTGGACACGCTGAAGATGGACACGCGAGCGCCACAGGCCGACGTCCTCGAAGCCTCGATCGCTGTCATGCGCGAGCAGGCGGCGGCCACCGATCGAGAGCGGGTCGATGCGCTGTTCGACAACTACCGCGCGGGAGGCCTGGCGTGCGTCGGCGTCGACGACACGCTGAAAGCATTCGAGCTGGGGCAGGTCGACGAGCTGCTGATCACCGGGTCGCCCGACTCGATCGACGCACCCGCGGCTCCGGACTCGGAGTCAGCGGCCGAACCCAGCGCTGAGGAGCGCGCCGCAGACACGCTGATCGTCCAGGCGCGGCAGACATCCGCGAAAGTCCGATTCATTCAGGATCCTGCGCTCCTCGCCGGCGTGGGCGGCGCAGGCGCGTTCTTGAGGTTCAAGCTGTAGCGCTGAGAGATTTGCGGTGGAAACAGCAGGAGCGTCGCGGAACCGCGACGCTCCTGGTGGAGAAGCTACTTCTTCGTCGTCTTGCCGGTCTTGGTCATCGTGCCGGATGTTCCGACGGCTTTGTTGTCGTCCTGCGCGAGCTTCAGATGCGTCTCGAGCGTGGGAAGCGTCTTGGCGGCCCACTGCTTCACTTCGGGATCGGCTCCCGATTTCGACTCGGTCCGGAACTCGTTCACGTCCTCGCGGTGATCCTTGACCATCGCCTGCATGTAGGCGCGATCGAACGCCGCGCCGGACAGCTTGGACAGACGATCGTGGAGCGCCTTGTCCTTCGCGCTGAGGTCGGTCGGAAGCGTGATGTTCTTGCTCTGCGCGAGCGACTTCAGCTCATCGTTCGCCTTGCCGTGATCGTCGACCATCTTCTTGCCGAACTGCTTGACCTGATCGTTTGTCGCCTTGTCCTCGGCGAGCTTGCCAAGCTCGACTTCAGCGAGCCCGCCGCGAGCGGCCTTCATCACGAACGTCTGATCCGCAGCCTTCGCGGTTTTTGTCGTGTTGGCTTTTGCCGTGCCTTGCGACGTCTGGGCCCCCGCCGGGAGCGCGATCGCAAGCGCCATCACACCGGTTGCGAGAATAGTCTTCATCAGTTCTTCCCTCCTCAGGAAATCGAGGGAATCAGTCGCAAGGCGGGTGCCAGTTAGAAAAGGCCGAGGCTGTGGATAACCGAGAAGACGATCGCGAGAAGGGTCGCCAGCAGGCACGCCATCGCCGCGATGAGATGGTCCCCCCGCTCTTTGGTGAGCGGATTGAAAAACGCCGAGGTCACGTAGCCGCCGACGAAGCCGCCCGCATGCGCGAAATTATCGATGCCCCGCATGAGGAACCCGAGCACGAACAGGATGACCGCGTAGCGCATCGCCTGGCTGCCGATCAGGCTGCTGCCGCTCTTCCGGCCGTAGTGCACCATGGCGCCGAGCAGCCCGAAGATCGACGCCGACGCGCCCATCGTCAGCGGGACGCCGACAACGGAGCTCAGAAGGAAGCCGCACACGCCCGCAACGGTGTAGATGATCACCGTCCGCGATGGTCCGATGATGTCGGCCATCTCCGGCCCGAGATCGCGCACCCACATCATGTTGAACAGGATGTGCAGCAGGCTGCCGTGCAGCCAGCTGGCGCTGAGAAGCGTCCACCATGCGCCCATTCCGAACACCGGAATCGCGCCCGCCATCCCGAATCGCAGCAGCGCCGACGTGCTCGGCGCGAGAATGTTCAGTCCGTTCGCAACCTGGAGCTGTTCGCCCGATGCCAGCAGCGTCAGCGCATAGATCGTGACGCACGCGCCGATGACGAGCGGCACGAACCCGAGATCGGCGCCGAGCCGCCGCAGCACCGGCGCGAATCCCCACAGACCCGGATTCGAGCGGCCGCACATGTAGCATTTGTCGTCCCGGACGCCGACAAGCGAGCCGCACGAGGGACACACGACAGAGCCGGTTGTTCGTCGTTGAAACACGGGCTACATCATATCGCTCGGCTGAAGCCCCGCGCTACGAGCCGCTCGGATGAAGCGTTCGCGGTACGAGCGCGGCGTTGTGAACTGCCTCGCACGATGCTTCGGCAGAAACGCCGACCGATCATCACACGCGCACGACGAGACCGATGATCGTTCCGTATGCGACGTGGGTGGCGAGCGCCACGAAGAAGGTGTTCCGCCCGTAGTTCAACATCAGAAAACCGGGAGGCTCGAGGAGCGCCGTTTCGTTAGCCGCCGTTTCCGGCGTGCCGATCCGGGGATGCACGATCGGCAGCAGGACGTTGATCAGCACGGTGCCCGTGAAGAGCGCGTGGACGATCCCGAGGAGCGCGCCGATCCACCAGCCACTGCGCCCGATGAGGACGAAGAAGGCGGCGTACAGCGCCGCGAACGCAACGCCGAGCAGAAAGTGAAAGACGTAGCCGATCGCCTTCGCCTTGCGCCGGTTCTCGGTGACGGTCGTGCCGAGCAGAAACGGGAGGTCCATGCGCGTGAGCCCCAGTTCGCCGGCGCCGCGCGCCATCGACGTCATCACGAGCGTCGCCAGGAACCCGGCACCAAGCCACGAGTACATCATGAGCGTGACGCCTTATCGATGGCGACCGCCGCGTCGATGAGCGCGAGGTGTACGAGCGCCTGGGGAAAGTTGCCGAGAAACGTGCCGTCGACCGGGTCGACCTCTTCGGCGTAGAGACCCACGTCGTTCGCGCGTCCTACAAGAGAGTGCATCAGCGTGGTCGCTTCGCCCACGCGGCCTGCGCGCGCGAGCGCACCGACCAGCCAGAACGAGCAGTTCAGAAAACAGCCTTCCCGGCCGCCGACGCCATCGTCGGCCAGATAGCGGTAGACGAGATCGCCGCGCCGCAGCTTGCGCGACACCGCGTCGATCGTGCCGTTGATCTTCGCGCCGCGCACGTCGCCGTAACCAACGAGAGGCAGCATCAGCAAGCTGGCGTCGACGCGCTCGTCTCCCGCGGTGCGCGTATAGCTGCCCAGCTCGTCGGACCAGCAGCGCTCCTCGACGAAGCGCTCGATCGCGGCAGCCTCGCTCCGCCACCGCGCCGCATGGCGATCGGGCATCTCGCCGCGTTCCGCGAGCCGCACGGCGCGATCGAGCGCCGCCCAGCACATGACCTTCGAGTGCGTGAAGTGAAACGGCCCGTTTCGAACCTCCCAGATGCCCGAGTCGGGCTGCCGCCAGATATCGCACACGTAATCGGCGATGCGGCCAAGCACGATTCCCGTGTCGCGATCGAGCGAGTGATGCCCCTCCGAGTACAGCCATGCCGTTTCGAACAGGTCGCCGTACACGTCGAGCTGCATCTGCTCCAGTGCGCCGTTGCCGACCCGCACGGGGCGCGAGTCGCGATATCCCGACAGCGCGATATCGTGCTCGGCAAGGCCGATGCCGCCGTCCAGCCGATAGAGCACGTGCAACTCCGGCTCGGTGAGTGCGGTGGCCTGCATGAACCACCAGAACAGCGCCTTCGCCTCGTCGTAGCACCCGAGCTCGAGCAGCGCGTAGATGACGAAATTCGAGTCGCGAATCCAGCAGCAGCGGTAATCCCAGTTGCGTTCACCGCCGATCTCTTCTGGCAGCGAGGTGGTCGGCGCGGCGGCGCTGGCGCCCGACGGCGCGAAGATGAGCAGCTTCAGCGCGAGCGCGCTGCGATGGACGGCGGCCATCCAGTCGCCCCGGTACTCGCGCGCACCTGTCCACTGACGCCAGAACGCCGCCGTCTTCGCAAGGCGCCCCTCCGCCGCGGCACGCGAGGGCATCACGAGCGGCTCACTCGACGCCGACGCGAGCGCGAACGTCGAGCGGTCGCCGGCGCGGCTTTCGAACGCGCCGCTGATCGCGGCCGCCTCGAGCGACACTGCGCCCACGTTCCAGTGACAAAGCGCGATCGCCTCGCGCGACGATGTCGCGACGGGCACGCCGGCGCGAGAACCCATCCGGGGCGCGACCGCGCCGTAATCGAACCGCGGCGCGCAGCGCCACCGGATCGGCACCTGGCCGGATACTCCCTCGACGAGCCGCACGATCTCTCGGGCCGGCGCAAGGTGCTCGTCGGGCAGCGTCATGGCGTCCGTGAGGCGCACGACGCCGCGGTCCGTTTCAAACGTGGTTTCGAGAACGTTCGTGTCCGGCAGATACCGGCGCGAGCTCTTGAACGGAATCGACGGCTGGAGCTCGAAGCAGCCGCCGCGTTGCTGGTCGAGGAGCGCGGCGAACACGCTTGGGGAATCGAGGTTAGGCAAGCAAAGCCAATCGATGGATCCGTCGCGCGCGACCAGCGCGGCCGTTCGGCCGTCGCCTATGAGGGCGTAGTCTTCGATAGGCGCATAGCCGTCCTTACGCATGAGGCTCCATAAACCTCATGCAAGGTCGGTGCTTGGAAGCGAAGCCAGACGAGCTACTCGCGGGGCGGCTTCGGCCGCATGTTGGCGGCCAGGATCCGTTTGCGCAGTCGGATCGCCGTGGGTGTGACCTCCACCAGCTCGTCGTCATTGATGAACTCGATGGCCTGCTCGAGCCCGAGTTTGCGCGGCGGGATCAGCCGGATCGCCTCGTCTGCGGACGAGGCCCGCATGTTCGTCTGTTTCTTCTCTTTCGTGACGTTCACGTCCATGTCGTTCGGCCGCGCGTTCTCGCCGATGATCATGCCTTCGTACACCTGCGTCGCCGGCTCGATGAATATTTCGCCGCGCTCCTGCAGGTTGAAGATCGCATACGAGGTCGCCGGGCCCGAACGGTCGGAGACCAGCGCGCCGTTGGCGCGCGCCGGAATCACGCCGTGCCATGGCTCCCAGCTGGCGAAGATGTGGTTCATGATCCCGGTGCCCTTCGTGTCGGTCATGAACTGTGATCGGAATCCGATCAGGCCCCGCGCCGGGATGCGGAATTCGAGCCGCACACGCCCGCTCCCGTTGTTCACCATCTTCGTCATCACGCCTTTGCGCTCGCCGACCTGAGCGATGACAACGCCCTGATGATCTTCAGGCACGTCGATCACGAGCTCCTCGACCGGCTCCACCACCTGCCCGTTGATCTCCTTGGTGACGATGTCGGGGCGGGACACCTGGAGCTCGAAGCCTTCCCGCCGCATCATCTCGATCAGAATGGACAGCTGCAGCTCTCCGCGTCCGACGACCTTCACCTGCTCCGGCGAGTCGGTCGGCTCGAGGCGAATGGACACGTTGCCGAGCAGCTCGCGATCGAGGCGATCCTTCAGCTGCCGCGACGTGACGTACTGACCGTCGCGGCCGGCCACCGGCGACGTGTTGACGCCGAAGATCATGGACACCGTCGGCTCGTCGATCGCGATCGGCGGGATGG
>Ga0105240_10009333_pt1 | contig 13906 bp, 16 predicted proteins | sample KBSC54metaG_FD_80426 | JGI IMG/M metagenome (GOLD analysis project Ga0105240, IMG submission 80426) | Corn rhizosphere microbial communities from Kellogg Biological Station, Michigan, USA - KBS C5-4 metaG | ecosystem: Host-associated > Plants > Roots > Rhizosphere > Soil | place: Michigan, USA... | reverse complement strand
TTCCGCGATGTCGTGAAGATCCACCTGGATCGCGTGGTGCCGATGCGGATCGCGGCGAACATGCTGGGAATCGGGCGCGTGGCGGAGGCGATTCACATCAGGGGAATCTATCCGTAGAAGCAATGACCATAGGAATGAGGGACTGAGAGAACAGGGTATCCAGGCTACAAGCGCTTATCCGTAATTGACGGACTTGCACAAACAATACTTGGGCGGCACAATGATGTGCCGCCCATTTTTTGTCAGAGGAAGAGATAGGGAACGCTTATCGCGATGAGGCTGCTGTGATCGTGGCACCCGCGCTGGTTGGCGACCCTGCTTCAACGGTGGCGGCGACGTTTACGAGGCGCCGGTAGGAATCAAGCCGGGCGTTGTGTTCCCAGGTATCGGTGACGGCAATGACTTCGTCGGCGCCGGTGGAAGTAAGTAGCCTCTCGAGTCCGGCTTTGACAGTGTCTTCGGATCCGACGATGGCCTCGCGGAGGCGGCTTTCGACCGCGACGCGCTCGAAGTCGTTCCATAGCGAATCCATCGAGTCGACGGGCGCGAGAAGTTCGACGGGCTGATTGCGGATGAGGCGGAGAAAGCGCTGCTGCGGTGTGGTGAAGAGGCGGTGTGCGGCTTGATCTGATTCGGCGACGATGACAGGGACAGCGACAAGCAGCCAGGGTTCTTGAAGAGTCTCGCTGGGACGGAAGTTTGTGCGATAGAGACGGGTTGAGTGGAGGAGCATCTCAGGGGCGAAGTGCGCTGCGAATGCGAATGGCAAGCCGAGCTGGGCCGCGAGTCGGGCGCTGAAATCGCTGGAGCCGAGGAGCGTGATGGGGACATTGCTGTTCTGGCCGGGCAGAGCTTTTACGGCCTGGTGCGGGATCCCGGGACCGAGGTAGTTGCGAAGCTCGGCGACGAGTTCCGGGAAATCGTCTCCGGTCTGGCGGAGATCACGACGAAGAGCGCGCATGGTGTGGAAGTCTCCACCAGGTGCGCGGCCCAGGCCGAGATCGATACGGCCAGGGTACAAGGCCTCGAGCGTGCCGAACTGCTCGGCGACGAGCAGGGGCGCGTGGTTGGGGAGCATGATTCCGCCGCTGCCGACCCGGATCGTTTTCGTAGCGGAGGCGACGTGTCCGATCAGGACGGCGGTTGCGGAGCAGGCGAGGCCGTCGAGCGAATGGTGCTCCGCGAGCCAAAAGCGTCGGTAGCCCCACTGCTCGGCATGGCGTGCGAGATCGACGGAGCGGGCGATCGCGGGTGTTGGGGTTTCGCCGGGGTGCATACCGACGAGATCGAGGATGGAGACGGGAAGAGGCATCGGTTATTGGATGAAAACGGGGTCAACGCGATTCAGAGCATGCCCTTGCTATCCGAGTTTGTTGAGGGAGTCCAGGGACATGGGTGGGAGGTAGGTGCCCAGGAGTTGTCGGGACCACCACGCGCCCATCTGGCGCTTTTGCTCTGGAGTGGTGAAGCGATAGCGGTAGAACAGCGCGCGGATGAAGGCGGGTGGCGCGTCGGGGAAGGGGTTTGGCCCCAGGAGGCTGAGGAGCGCGCGGTCGTTGGTGAGCAAACGCTCGATGAAGTTGAAGAACCAGCGGCTGTAGCCGGGGACGCGGATTCCGCTGGGGGTGACGACGACGGAGAAGGGCAGAAACCAGATGAGCCAGTCGAGGCGGAGGTGGTAGGGTGCTATCTGCGGCGGAGTGCGCCGTGGGGCGCCGGGTTTGGCTTTGAAGGCGTACTCGCGCCATTGGGTGGCTGGGGTGATGACGCGGTCGGAGGTGCCTTCTATCACGATCTCGTAGCGCTCGCGCCCAACCTGGCCGAACGCGCCATAGGCTCCGACAAGGTGGAAAGGGTTGTAGCTGTAGTTCATCATCTGGCTGCGCGAGATGAGATTGAGAGCGGGTTTGATGCTGAGGGCGAGGGTCGCGGCGGCGAGCAGGTAGAGAAGAATGTCAAAGGCGAGAGGGCGGTCGGCGAGTGCGTGAGCATCGAACGGGAGGATCACTGGGATGATGCGGTCGTCAAACGCGGAGAAGCCGAGGACGACGGTGAGCCAGTTGAGCCAGGAGTAGTTGCCGCTGACGATAAGGATGATTTGCTGCGAGATGAGAAGCGCGCCCGCGATCGCGGCTACGGGTTGGGGAGCGAAGAGTCCGAAGGGAACGATGACCTGGATGAAGTGGCTGACGAGTGCGGACAAGCGGTGCACGGATTTCGGGACGCGATGGAAGTACCAGCTAAGCGGGTTCGGGAGCGGCTGGGTTTCATAGTGGTAGTAGAGGCAAGTGAGGTCGCGCCAGCAGGGGTCGTGGCGGAGCTTGATGAGTCCGGCACCCATTTCGGTGCGGAAGAGCATCCAGCGGAGAATGAGGATCGGCATGACGGGTGGCTGGGTGTGCGAAGAGCCGAGGAATGCGGTGAAGAAGCCGGCTTCGAGGAGCATGGATTCCCAGCCGAAGCCGAAGAAGTTCTGGCCGACGTTCACAATGGAGAGATAAAAGACATAGAGGATGAGCCAGACAGCGATGGAGACGGCAACGGGGCCGCGCTCAGTAAGGCCTAGAAGGGCGAGGACGGATAGGATGAGGCCGGTCCAGGCGATGATGTCGAGCAGGCCGTCGGAGTAGCGCCAGTGGAAGAGGCTGGGCGTTTCGCGCCAGACGGTGCGGCGAAGGAAATCGGGAACGGGAAGCAAGCCGCGTTCGCCGAGAAGAGGTTTGAATTGGCGAATGACACTGAGGAAGGCGAGCAGGTAGATGGCTGCCACGCCGCGCTGAATGAGAAGGCGGGTAAGGAATAGGTCGCCGAAGTAGTTGTGAATAGAGAGCATAGCGCCGGTTCAAACGGATTGGATGAGCGTGGTGAGGTTTTTGACGTCTCCGATTCTGGGTGCTTACCCAGCCCTTCGGGGTGCGGAGAAATCATAGGACATCGACCCGGGATTACACTCCGGTCTACTCTCGAACCACTCCTCCGGAGCGATCTGAAGTTACGTCAAAAGTTGCAATTACGTTAAGAATTGTTAAGGCCGTCGGGATGCAGCCCAGGTGTGCAAGACTTCATCCGTAAAGGTTTTTGGGCGTAGAGGAATCTGGATTGGCCGTCGCAGTTGAGATAAGGCAGATGGAAGTTCTGGACCGGCAGAGGCAGCTCTCGTTGTTGCTTGTGGATGACGATGTGGAGTTGTGCGGGATGATGTCGGAGTTTTTCACTCAAGAGGGGCATCGATTGGAGTGCATCTACAACGGGCGGGAGGGTCTGGCGGCGGCTCTTCACGGCTCGTTCGATCTGGTGATTCTCGACGTGATGTTGCCGATCCTGGACGGGTTCGAGGTTCTGCAAAGGCTCCGGCGGCGCAAGGATCTGCCGGTGATCATGCTGACGGCGCGCGTGCAGCAAAGTGATCGGATTCGCGGGCTGGATGCCGGCGCTGATGATTATCTGCCCAAGCCATTTGATCCAGATGAACTGCTGGCGCGCATACGAGCGGTATTGAGGCGGTCAGAGTCGCTGGCGCGGGCTGAAGCAGAGGAGATCGTGATTGGTAATATTCGCGTGCGACCTGCGAGGCGCGAGGCGTGGGTCGGTGATCACTTGGTGGATCTGACTGCGGCTGAGTTTGACCTGCTGGAGATGCTAATGCGGTCGGCGGGGCGGGTTGTTTCGCGAGATGAGATCACGGCTGCGCTGTTTGAGCGCGAGGCCACGCCTTACGATCGCTTTCTGGATGTGCACATCAGTCATTTGCGCAAGAAACTGGAGGGCGGTCGCGGATTGATCAGAACTGTTCGTGGAGTGGGATATGTCTTCACCGGCGCAGCCTAAGGTTCTACTGCGGCACTCGCTGTATGTGTGGGTGCTGCTGGCCATGGTGGGCATTCTATCGACGTCGTTTGTAGTGTTTCGGGCGATCTCGCAGAAGGTGCAGGCACAGAGGATCGATCCGGTCTACGACCAGTTTGATGAATTGCAACTGGAGAGTTCCCGGGCGATTCTGCAGAGGTGGGGACGCGATGCTGTCGAGCAATACATGCACCGCCTTGATGGTTTATTCGGGGGATCGCACTACCTTCTGGATGGGAGCGGGAAGGATCTAGTTTCTGGAGTGGACCGCTCCGAACTGCTGCCAGAGGCGCCGGCTGTGAAATCGCGCGGCGCGTGGCACGGGCATTGGGAGATTACGCACCGCTCGGCGGACGGGAAGTTCTGGTTTGCCGCAGAAGGGGCACAGCCGCGATGGAACATCTGGGCGTTTCTGCCTTACTACTTCCTGGTACTGGGGGCGACAGGAATTCTGTGCTGGATTGCTGCGGCTGGAGTGATCTCGCCGATTCGGCGGATCGCAAATAGTATTGCGCAGTTCGGGCAGGGCGATCTGAGCGTGCGCGTGGAGACGGATCGTCCAGATGAGATCGGCCAACTAGGGCGTTCGTTCAACGATATGGCGGAGCGAATGGAGCGGCTGATCACTAGTGAGCGGCGGCTCTTGAGCGATATTTCGCACGAACTGAGGTCGCCGCTGGCCCGGCTGAAATTTGCTATGAAACTGGCACGGACGAGCAATGATCCCGCGACTGCGCTGGAGCGGATCGAGCGGGATGTGAATCGGATTGCGTCGCTGGTCTCGGACATTGTGGCCATCAATGTGGTGGAGGATGATCCAGCACTTGAGGATAAGAAAGAGATCTGCGTCCGAGACATCGTCGACGAAGTGACGGACGATTGCGGAGTTGAGGCGCAGGCTCGTGGATGCAGGATCGTTGTCAGCGGCGACGTGTGCGGGCAGGTGAAGGGAAATCCTGAACTGCTGCGGCGCGCGGTGGAGAACGTGTTGCGCAACGCGATTCGATATTCGCCGGAGAAGACCGAAGTAGAAGTCGCATTGAACGAGGATGAAGACGATGCGTCCATCACGGTGCGTGATTACGGTCCGGGCGTTCCAGACCAGGCCATCGAGCGCATCTTCGATCCGTTCTTCCGGGTAGAGGAGGCGCGAAATACAAATGGCGGAGGTTCGGGGCTGGGATTGTCGATTGCAAAGCGGGCGGTATGCGTGCATCGCGGCAGGATAGCAGCGGAAAACGCAACTCCGGGGTTGCGGGTTACGATTTCGATTCCACTGACGCGCGCAGCGACGACAGTGAGCTAGATCACTTCGCGTGCACTCGAGCGCTTAATGTTTCTTAAGCTGCGATTTGCCAATCGTGTTGTCCACTGTCCACAGTGCCTCATCCTTTCTTATCTGTCCTTAAATTCATTGAGGCATCTGAGGAGAACTTCATGAAGCGTTTGTCTGGATACGCCCTAATGCTTGCACTCGCGGTTGTCCCGGCGATGGCAGCCAAGAATTCCCAGTCGTTAAATTTGTCGCAAAATGTCAAGGTGGGGACGACGGATATCCCTGCGGGCAACGTGAAGGTGAGCTGGACCGGCACCGGTGATGCAGTGCAGGTGACGCTGACATCGAGCGGGAAGTCGATAACGGTTCCTGCAAAGCTGGTCTCAGAGAAGAACGGCCACAAGGGTTATGTGGTGAAGAATAACGGCGGTGTGGACGAATTGCAGACAATCCAGCTGAACGACCTGAGCCTGCAGCTGCAGGGTGGAACTTCGTCCGGTCAGTAGGTTTGTTCCAGCTCTGCTCGCACACAGGCAAGTTGGCAGCGTAACCCAGTTTTGTTTTTCATGTGAATGCACTCCTTTTCCCCTTCCAGACTCTGTCTGGAAGGGGCTTTTCATTGAAGAAGGTGACGAAGACCCCTCGGACTCCGGAGAATGAGGGAGCGGAGGCAGCGGCCCTGTTAGCCGGATTTGGTCTGGGGCGGGGTTCAAGGTATACTAGGAGTTCGGCAAGCTGAAGGGTGGGTGTGTCTTCATTCGCCCATCGCCCGTCTGTGATGTTTGAAGAGCCCGGACGGATGAGAGCTGTGAAAACAGTTCGAGCTGGCGCGGAAATCTGAAGACAAGTTTGGAGCTGAGAGATGGCACAGGTTTGTGATGTTTGCGGCAAGGGGCCGCAGTTTGGAAACAATATTTCGCACGCGCACAACGTGACTAAGCGTCGCTGGAATGTCAATCTGCAGGCGGTTAAGGCGCTTGTGAACGGCGCGCCGAAGCGGATTCGGGTATGCACCAGTTGCATCAAGAGCGGCAAGGTCCAGAAGGGGTAGCCTGCTTTCGTACTTAGCCGGTTATTTTGACCCTATATTGATGTCAAAGAGCCCCGTCTGGTTGAAGGCGGGGTTTCTTTTGTGCCTGCGACCCTCTTCTTGAGATATAGCTTCAGTGCGGGCGGAAGGTTTTGCCGGTCTCCAGCAGCGTTTTCAGTCGTGAAAGAATGCGAGGCCATCCGTCCGCATTTTGCGAGTAGGCGGGATCGTCTTCTGCCCAGCGGTCGTTTATGACGGTAACCTTGACCGCCTCTGACTCGGGCGTCAGTTCAACTTGGACGTGGGACATCTTGTCTCCCATTCCCATCCCAAACTCATACTCAAGAAGTCGGGGAGCGTCGGCTCGCACCACTCTCCCTGTCACATAGCGAGTCGGCTTGCCGTCTTTGCCCGGGCCCGACCAGATCATTGGACCTCCGGGCTTCAGTTCTATCTCAAAGTCCGCGCCCATGAAGATCTCGCGGTTCGCTTCTCGCGAAACGAATCCGTCCCATACTTTCTCGATCGGGGCAGCAATATAGAACGTGAACGCCAGGGGTGGCTTCATAGGACCTCCGTAATACCAGATTGGAATGAGCAAACCAATCAATAGATGGGATGCTTGCGAAGCTACTTATCAGAGTCTTTTTCGTGGGTAAAGGTCAGCGACGCGGAGTTGATGCAGTAGCGCAGGCCAGTTGGACCCGGGCCGTCTGGGAAGACGTGTCCAAGATGTCCGCCGCAGCGAGCGCACGTGACTTCGACTCGGCGCATGCCGTAGGTGTTGTCTTCGTGTTCTTCGACGACGCGAGACTCAGCAGGGATGACGAAGCTCGGCCATCCGCACCCTGAATCGAACTTCGCGCCAGAAAGGAAAAGCAGCGTGCCGCATCCAGCGCAATGGTAGTTGCCCGTCTCGTGATTCTCAGTGAGAGCTCCGGTAAAGGGGCGCTCAGTGCCTTTTTCGCGGAGCACGCGATACTGCTCGGGCGTAAGCTTTTTGCGCCACTCCGAATCGCTATAGGTGACTTTGGCTGAAGTGTCGGGCTGACTGGGTATTTCGCTCATGGAACCTCCGGGGAAGAGAGATGCTTCAGGTGCATTGCGGGATTCAGCCGTCGATCTCGGCGATGAGTTCAATCTCAACGAGAGCGTCCTTAGGCAGGCGTGCGGCTTCAATCGTGGTGCGAGCAGGCGCGATCACGCCTTGTGGTGCAAGGTACTCGGCATACACGGCGTTCATGGCGGCGAAGTCATTCATGTCCTTGAGGTACACGTTGGCTTTGACGACGCGATCCAGTGTGGTGCCTGCAGCTTCGAGGACGGCCTTTAGGTTCTCAATGGTGCGGCGGGTCTGTTCCGTTATTCCGCCCGAGATGAGCTGCTGGGTGTTGGGGTCGAGGGCAGCTTGTCCGGCGGTGTAGACGAGATTACCGACGCGAACGCCCTGGGAGTAAGGGCCGACCGCTTTTGGCGCTAAAGGTGTGGAGACGACGGTTTTGCTCATGGAGCAATTTTAGAGGGTAGCGGGTCGGAGCTTACAGGGTCCTCCACATGGTCATCGCCAGGTGGCGAGAATGCCTCCCACAATAAACAGCCCAACGAGCCAATATCCGCTGTTGATGGCGAACAGATTGAAGGGGCGCTTTTCGTAGAGACCCTGGGGCAGATTCGGGGCCGCGATGAAGCCCATCCAAATCAGAACTCCCATTACTGAACCTTTGGAGAAGCCGGCGATATGTGCCCAGGAAATGATGTTCGCGAGGATGAATGACATCACTAGGTCGCCGAAGAAAGAGGCGGTCATGCCGAGGAGGAGACCGTCGCGCTTGCCGGGTTCCCGGGTGACGCCGATCAGCTTCATCCACTTCTTAGCGAACATCGCGGGGGAATACCATGCAGCCCCGAGCAGCCAGAAGAAGATGGCGCAGGCCAGGACGGCGAGATAGTTGATCTCAGGGAACGGAATCATGCGGTGGCCCTCCAGCGCGCAGGCGCGGTAGCTCAGAGCGAGAACACATCCATGCTGAGTTGCGCCTACACTGTCGCGCTGGAAGAGGCGGGTGTCAAGGAGAAATGATCGCGTTGTAGGTGGTGGATTTGTTTCCCTCCCCAGCCGCAAAGACAAAGCGCGGCCAGGGCGGGGAACAAGATGACGGAGCGCCTAGACGAGTTTTGCGTCGAGGGTGATCTCTGTGTTGTTGGCGAAGAGCTTGGAGATGGGGCATCCAGCCTTAGCATTTCCAGCTGCCTTGTCGAAGGCTTCCTTGGAGGCGTTCGGGACACTGGCCGTGGTGGTGAGGGCGATCTTGGTCACGGCAAAGCCAGCTTCGGTCTTGGCGAGAGTCACCGCTGCCTGAGTTTCGATCTTCGAGGGTGTGAGGCCCGCTTCGCCGAGTTGCGCGCCAAGCGCCATGGAGAAGCAGCTTGCGTGGGCTGCGGCGATGAGTTCCTCGGGGGTGGTGCCACTGCTTGCACCTTCAAAGCGGGTGGCGAAGGAGTAGTTCGCATCCTTCAGTACTCCGGTGGCGGTTGAAATGGTGCCTTTGCCTTCCTTGAGTGAACCGGTCCAGACCGCACTTGCCTTGCTTGCCATAGATATTCTCCTTTGGGGATTGATTGGATTTTGTTCTGGGGGTGTGCCGCGTTCAGGAAAAAAACGGCGGCGTTCGGTTGAAAGCTGCCGGCAGCCACGCGGTAAAGGTGGCGTTACCGTTCAAGTCCATGCTAAAGCATCGGGCTGGCTCGGACCGAGTATGACGGCGTTGAGGAAAGTAGATGGGCGATTGCGCGGGGGTACCTAGTTCGGTATGGCGGGAGGGTGAAGGATGCGCTAATCTCTCACCCATGCTTCCCCAAAGGCCAACTGTTTTCGATGACGGGATTGCTGCGCGTTCGGCGCAGAGCGGAGTAGTTTGTCCTGCTGAGGTGGATGAGTCGCCGGTGGACCATCATTGCCAGATCTGCCCGACTTGCTCGCATCGCTTGATTGGGCATAAATGCAAACTAGTGTGCACGCATTGCGGATACTACCTGAGCTGTGCGGACTACTACTAAGTTGGCAGTCGCCGTTCTCAATTTCCAGTTTCAAGCTATGTGAGTTTGGCTGAAGATCTCAGCTTGTAGCTCCTTGCCGCAAGCGACGATCCGGTGACATCTTCGACTAAAACGGGCGCATCTGAGTGTCGATGCGGCGCGTTGCCGCGGAGGTGTACATGGCAGTGGAGAGCATCAACAATCAATCGGAGCGCAATCAATCAAGGGCCCGGCAACTTGCGGTCGTGACCGGGGCGTCGACGGGGATCGGTTTCTGCCTGGCGCAGGAATTTGCCACGCATGGGTTCGATGTGGTGATGGCCGCGGACGAAGAACGTGTGCGGGAATCAGCCCGGCAGATCGAGAGCCTCGGTGCAAAGGTGTATCCAGTGCAGGTCGATCTCAGCCGGGAGGCTGAGGTTGAGAAGTTGTGGCGTGAAGTGGAGGCCACGGGACGCCCGGTCGATGCGATCGCGATCAATGCGGGAATAGGGACTGCGGGCGAGTTTGCGGATGAGACGGATCTGCAGACCGAGCTAAAGCTGATCGATCTCAATGTGCGGTCGACGGTACACCTGGCGAAACTTGCTTCGCGCCAGATGAAGGCACGCGGGGCGGGACGGATTCTGATCACAGCATCGATTGCAGGGACGATGCCTACGCCGCAGATGGCGGTGTACGGGGCGAGCAAGGCATTCGACCTTGAGTTTGCCCAGAGCCTTCGCTACGAATTGAAGGACACAGGGGTGACGGTGACGGCGCTGAAGCCGGGCGCGACGGATACAGAGTTCTTCAACCGGGCGCATATGGAGGACACCAAACTTGGTTCGAAGGGGAAAGAGTCGAATGATCCCGCCGATGTGGCAAAGCAGGGTTTCGAGGCGTTGATGGCGGGTGAGCAGGAGGTCTTTGCTGAGTCGATGAGCACGAAAGCTGCTGGTGTATTGGGTCGGTTTATGCCGGACTCGGTAAAAGCCTCACAGCACGAGAAGATGGCCAAGCATGGGAGCGGCGAGTAGAGAAGAACAGTTGATAAGGGAACAGAAATCTGTTCCTCGCTTTTGCAAGCGAAGTAGATGGCTAGTGGCCTTGGGTTAGCTCCCAGGGCCTCTTGCTAATGGGTTCCTGGTCCTGCTCGCGACCGCGGAGGCGATCGTACTCGTACAGATCGCTTGTGGTGCCCAGGGACTCGTTGTAGAGGCTCGTTCCGCCGATAGCCTGCGTAAGCTCTTCCTGGAACTGATGAATCGCGTGCAGTTGGGTTGCCGTGGCGGGAAGTTCAAACTGCGCAGTCTTGAGGAACTTCTGGTACCCGCGATCGAGCAGGCGCGCGACCTGCCCGCGAACCAGAACGCCGGGTCGCTCGAAGAAGGTGGCGGGTCCGCCCTCAAGATTGGCTGCTGGCACGAGCACGGCTGCAGCACCGTGTTTTGTTACAAGGATGCCGTCGCGGGCCCCGCTAAAGGAGGAAACGTCAAAGCCGCGTTCGCGGAGGGTTCCCATGCATTGGTCGAAGGTGGGGCGAACTGGCTTTTTGGACATGTCTCAAATCCCTGTCTGGCGTGACTTTAAAGGAGTTTTCCCTTTGATAAAGGGTCGCATACTCTGACGGACGCTCGCAAACGCGCTGCTTGGGGGTGGGATGTGGCTTCGCCAATTTTGATTGCTCATTGCGAGCGGACGGGACTACTATTCGGCCACGTCCCAGATCACCCGCGCTTCGTTCCCATTGGGTTCCCCCCGGGGTAGCAAGTGATCTCCGCGAAAGTTCAGGAGGTTACACATGAAACTCAGACCAATCCTTTGTTTGTCCCTGCTTGCTGCTGGAATGGGCATTGCTGCTGCTCAAGATTCAAGTGATATGAAGCCGCCTGCCGTGATTCAAGTCAATCGTGAATGGCTCAAGCCGGGTAAGAGCGGAGCGATACACGACAAATCAGAAGCGGCATTCGTCAATCTCATGAACAAAGGCAAACTGAAGGGCCATTACATCGCGATGAACTCGATGTCAGGCAAGTCACGCGCGCTCTATATGACGCGCTATCCATCCTTCGAGGCATGGGAGAACGACAACAGGACCTTCGATAAGAACGCCTCCCTCGCTGCGGAACTCGATCGTGACATCTCTGCTGATGGCGAATTGCTCGAAGGCATGGACTCGGCTGTACTGGTTTATAACGAGGACCTGAGCTTCCATCCGCGTCCGGATTTCAGCCATGCGCGCTACTACGAACTCACGGCATTCAAAGTGCGTCTCGGCCACGAAAGAGAATTTCGCCAGGTGACCAAAATGTACAAAGAGGCCTGCGATAAAGCTGGAGTGGCGCTGCATTGGGGAGCATACGAAGTGATGTACGGCGGCGATTCGGGTACATACATCATGCTTACCCATCGCGACAGCCTCGCAGAAGTCGATAAGGAGCGGGCCGAGAGCAAGAAAATTATGGAAGCCATGGGTGGCGAAGACGATGCGGCCAAGATGGACCAGATGTTTGCGTCGGCCGTCGAAAGTGTCCGTAGCGAGTTGTTCACGATCAACCCAAGGCAGAGCTATGTGGACGAGGCGACCATGAAGGCCGATGCGGACTTCTGGAAGCCTAAGGCGATGGCCCCGAAAACCGCAGTAGCTGGAACGGCAAAGCCGGCTCCTGCGGCGGCTACGACCGCGAAACCGGCATCGCGCTGAAACTGCATGGAATGCTGGTTGAAACGGCTCCGGCGATACCGGGGCCGTTTTTATGTTTGTTAACCTAGAAGGAACGCATCTTCCCTCCGAAGGCGCGGCGAGTGGAGTGCTTTTCGGAATCGAAAATGCTCTCCCGATTCTCCAATGGAATGAGCTTTGACAACCATGGCTACTGCTACTGACCCGACTCTTCTGCCGGAACTGACGACCGACGATCTATCTCGCTATTCTCGCCACCTGATCCTGCCCGAAGTGGGGATGGAGGGACAGCGCAAGCTGAAGGCGGCTCGGGTACTTTGCGTGGGCACGGGCGGTCTGGGTTCTCCCCTTGCGTTCTATTTGGCTGCGGCTGGAATTGGAACGCTGGGGCTGGTCGATTTCGATGTCGTGGATGCGAGCAATCTGCAGCGCCAGATCATTCACTCGACCAAAGACATCGGACGAAAAAAGCTGGACTCCGCGGCAGAGAAGCTGACGGCGCTGAATCCAGCGCTGAACGTGGTGAAGCACGAGACGATGCTTTCGAGTGCGAATGCCTTGCACATCTTGAAGGATTACGACATCGTCGCCGATGGTACGGATAACTTTCCGACGCGCTACCTGGTGAACGATGCAAGCGTCCTGCTGAGGAAGCCGAATGCCTATGCGTCGATTTTCCGATTCGAGGGGCAGGCAAGCGTATTCGGCATGGAGGACGGACCGTGCTATCGCTGCCTCTATCCGGAGCCGCCACCGCCTGGGTTGGTGCCCAGTTGCGCAGAGGGCGGCGTACTGGGAATTTTGCCGGGACTGCTGGGCGTCATCCAGGCGACTGAGGTGATCAAGCTCATCCTGGGTAAAGGCGATCCTCTGATCGGACGGTTGCTTCTCGTGGACGCGCTGGGAATGCGGTTCCGGGAATTGAAGCTGCGCAAGAATCCGGAGTGCCCGGTGTGCGGTGAAAATCCCACGGTGACGGAACTGATCGATTATCAGCAGTTCTGCGGGATCATGCCGGAGTCGAAGCAAGATCAGGCCGTGAAGAACGGAATTCCTCAGATCAGCGTGAAAGAGCTGAAGAGACGGCGCGATGCCGGCGAGACGGTTTTCCTTCTGGATGTGCGCGAGCCTTACGAGTACCAGATTGCGCAGATCGGCGGAACCTTGATTCCACAGAACGATGTACCGCAACGGCTTACTGAGATCCCGAAGGACCGGGAGATCGTTGTGCAGTGCCGGTCCGGTGCGCGTTCGCAGAAGATCGCGGAATTCCTGAAGCAGTCGGGGTATTCGCAGGTGGTGAACCTCGCTGGTGGAATTCTGGCGTGGAGCGACGAGATCGATCCTAAGGTGCAGAAGTACTGAGCGAGTCGAGTTAGAGAAATTTCTGGCGACCAGAGGGACCGGGTACCCTTCCTGTGTCCGTGAGGGGATCCAGGAAAGGTAAGACAATGGTCAAGGTAAGCGTGCTGTATCCGAGCAAGGCTGGGAACCGATTCGATGTGGAGTACTACATCGGCGTGCACATGCCGATGGCAAAGCGCCTGCTCGGCGATGCGGTAAGATTTCAGATCCACTTGCGCCCAAGGTCGTTTTCTGCGGCACCCAATTGATTTAATCAGGCCAGACCCCCGGCGGCGTAGAGCACCTATGGCACCTGGTGCATTCTTGCGACAGCCGAAATCTCCGGGACTGGCTGAGCGCGAAGCATGCCACCGGGCTTGTGCGTAGCCTTGATCAACTTGCCCTCACGCGTAAACGTCATCGTCCACTCCATTGAGTGAGTGTGATCGACCACGTCACCGAAGCTGATGACTTCCTCACCCTTCCCGAGTAGGCGGACGTCCAGCGCGGCTGTCAGGGGCGGAACAGCACTCTGTAGCGATGGCCATGAATCGCCTGACAGGATTCGTGGCTGCGCACCCGCGAGAGCGGCGTAGCACAGGGCATTGCCGAGCCAATCATCGTTCGCCGATAGCCCTTCTTCAGTCCGGATGTGATTGAAAGCGGAAATTGTGAGGGCGTTGATCGGAGTTGGGGAAAATAAGGAGTA
>Ga0105240_10009332_pt1 | contig 13906 bp, 7 predicted proteins | sample KBSC54metaG_FD_80426 | JGI IMG/M metagenome (GOLD analysis project Ga0105240, IMG submission 80426) | Corn rhizosphere microbial communities from Kellogg Biological Station, Michigan, USA - KBS C5-4 metaG | ecosystem: Host-associated > Plants > Roots > Rhizosphere > Soil | place: Michigan, USA... | reverse complement strand
CTGTCCGCGATCGATCTGAAGTCCGACACGTCGCGGCTGCCGCCGCCACCGGACTCAGCTCCCCTGATGACGGACATTCCGCGCTTGCGAGCCGGCCACGTCGGTGGTCAGTTCTGGTCCGTCTGGGTACCGGTCAACATCAAGGGCACCGAGGCGGTGCAAACCACCCTCGAGCAGATCGACCTCGTCAAGCGGATGGCCGCGCGCTACCCGGCCGATTTCGCAATGGCGACGACCGCCGCCGACGTACGCAATATTCATCGCGCCGGAAAAATCGCCTGTCTGATGGGGATGGAAGGCGGACACCAGATCAACAACTCGCTCGCCGTGCTGCGCCAGATGTACGAGCTGGGCGTGCGCTACATGACACTGACGCACGTCCTGGACATCGATTGGGCCGACTCGGCCACGGATGCGGGCGTGCATCACGGCCTGACGCCGTTTGGTGTTGATGTCGTTCACGAGATGAATCGCCTGGGGATGCTGGTCGACCTGAGCCATGTTTCGCCGGACACGATGCGGGCAGCGCTGGCGGTCACCCGGGCACCGGTGATCTTTTCTCACTCCTCGGCACGCGCCATAGTCGACCATCCGCGCGATGTGCCGGACGACGTTCTGGAGTTGGTCGCCAGAAACGGCGGCGTGGTGATGGTGAATTTCAACCCGGGCTACGTTTCGGCGGCGCGCAACCAGTGGGATGCGGATCGCGCGGCTGAGCTCGCCCGCTATAGCAGTCCGCCGTATGGCGGCCTCTACATCGGGCAGCCCGAGCGCGCCAAGGCGGCTCTCGAGCGTTGGGAAAGTGAGCACCCCAAACCCATCACCACCCTGGCGCAGGTGGCCGATCACATCGAGCACATCCGCAAGGTCGCGGGTGTGGATCACATCGGTCTCGGATCGGACTTCGACGGCATTCCCGATGGCCCGCGCGAACTCGACGCTGTCGACAAGTACCCGGGGTTGCTCGTGGAGCTCATGCGCCGGGGTTGGAGCGATGCCGATGTTGCGAAAATCGCGGGCGATAACGTGTTGCGGGTGCTGGCAGACGCGGAGCGCGTATCAGCCAAGCTTCGCGTGACCGAGGCGGCTTCCGAAGCCACCATCCAATGAAGTAGTCTGATTGAGGTGCCCCCGCAACGGTGGCACGGAATATGCGACGGGGCGATTCCATTGTGGTATCAACCCTCGTCGCGTTGCTCGGCTTAACGAGCTACTCACCAGCGGACGACCCCTCGCACAAGGATGCGCCGACGGCGTTCAATGCTGCGGAGCCGACGCCCGTTCTGGAGTGGGGCACCGGTGATGCGCGTAGCTTTTGGGTGCCGGCCTGGGAAATTCCGACATTTCAGCTCCTGCTGAATCGCTTTGATCACTACGTGCTGGATTCTGCGAGCTACCCGGCGCCGTGGACGAACCTCCATACGAACCTGCATCGCTCCTGGGTCATTGATAACGACAAGTTCTCCACCAACCAGTTTCTTCATCCCTACCAGGGATCGACCTACCAGGGATTCGCGCGCTCGGCGGGCCTGGACTTCTGGCAGGCCTCCGCCTACACGTTTGTGGGCAGCCTGGTGTGGGAGGAGTCCGGCGAGAACACGGCGCCTTCCATCAACGACCAGATTGCCACCGGCATCGGCGGCAATTTCCTCGGCGAGCCGCTCTTCCGGATGGCCAGCCTGCTGTTGGAGGGCGGCGAAGGTGGCAGTCCCGGGTGGTGGCGCGAGTTGGGTGCGGCGATTCTCTCACCACCCACCGGCATCAACCGGTTGATCTACGGCAAGCGCTTCGATCCGGTCTTCCGCAGTTTCAACCCGGCCGTGTTCACTCGTGTGGACCTCAGCGGCAACCTCAGCACGCACTATAGCTCCGACGTCAACGTCAACGCCGATCCGAGCGCGCCGGTGACACCACAGACTCTGAATCGGGGTAGTGGTGTGGCGACGTTCGCCATCGGTTACGGCCTGCCGGGCAAGCCCGGCTACACGTATGACCGGCCCTTCGATTACTTCAATTTCGAGTTGGCTCTGGACTCCGCGAATGGAGTGGAATCCGTGTTCAGCCGCGGCCTGTTATATGGCTCGGACTACGAGGCGGGATCCAACTATCGCGGTGTCTGGGGAGCCTATGGACTGTACGACTACAGTGCTCCGAATATCTTCCGCGTGTCCAACACGGCGGGCGCGTTCGGCACTACCTCTCAATGGTGGCTATCGCAGGACGTCGCGATGCAGGGGACAGCGCTGCTCGGTGTCGGTTATGCGGGCGGTGGTGTCATCCATGGCTCAGGTGTCACGCGTCCGGGCCCGAACGGCGAGGGGCAGCGTAATTATCACTACGGCATTGCGCCAGAGTCGCTCGTGGCGCTACGGTTCATATTTGGCGATCGCGCGGCACTCGATACCAGCGCGCGCGGCTACTACATCAGCCGCCTCGCCGCATCGGAAAGCACGGGCAGCGAAACGATCGACAGATTCGACGTCGCGCTCACGGTGCGCGTATTCGATTTGCATGGCATCACCCTTCGCTTTACCAAGACCACTCGTGACGGGCGCTATGTGGGCCTGCCGGATTCGCACCAGGTCGTCCGCACCATCAGCCTCGGCTACACCTTGTTGGGACACAGCCGCTTCGGCGCGGTCGACTGGCGCGAGGGCGCGGAGCGCGCGCAGGAGTAGTCGGAACATAAATTGCTAGCAGCCCGCCGGTGTTGCGCAGCCGGAAAAAACCACGCTTTTTTGCCCGGCCCGCGTAGGGGGCGGAAACGCAACTGATGTCCGAAAAAGCGCCGCAGGCGACTTTTTCCCATCGACGAGGGAGGACAGTCCTGTGGCGACAGGGATCAATTACAAGCTGCATCTGAGCGTTCTGGCGGCGTTGTACATCGCGCCAGCTTCCCAAGCACTGGCACAGTCTGCCGCGACGCAGCCTGCACCATCCACCACCGATACCTCCACCGCTGAGCCTGCACCCGGTGCGACTCAGGCCGGATCAGCGGAGGAGACCACGTTACAAACTGTTGTGGTCACCGGCTCCACTTCGAAAAGAACCCTGCTGAATGCGTCGGTGGACGTCAATGTCGCAACGCCCACCGATCTGGCGGAAAAGGCGCCGCGCTCGACCGCGGATGTGCTGGAGCTGGTGCCGGGAATTTTTGTCGAGGGCACGGCCGGTCCGGTATCCAACAACTATTCCGTGCGCGGCTTGCCCGGCGGCGGCCAGAATTTCATCATGTTGCAGGAAGACGGCCTGCCGGTCATCTACGGTGGCGGCGGTGCCGATGAGTACTTCCAGCACGACATCACCATCGATCGCGTGGAATCGGTCGAAGGCGGTACGTCAGGCATCCTGTCAGTCAATGGCGCGGGTGCCACCATCAATTTCGTCTCCAAGCCGATGAACTTCGATGAAGCCGAAGGCGTTGGTCAACTCACGGGTGCAACTTACAATGATCAGCGCGCAGACCTGTACTACACGGCGCCGCTGAAGTTTCTCGGCCCTGGCGTTGCCTTCAGCGCGGGTGGCTACTTCGATTCCACGCACGGCGTGCGCAGCTCGCCGTTCACCTACCAGACCTACCACTTGAAGACCGCGATCGAGAAGCGCTTCGAGAGTGGGGCATCGGTCAAATTTACCTACAAGCGGTGGGACGAGCACGATCCTTACTACGCGGACCAGCCGTACGCTTATTCGAATGGCGAGATCCACGGCGTACCCGGACTCAACCCCCAGTACGGCAATCTGGTCGGCCCGGGCTTCGCTTCCATCGCCATGCCCGATTCGTGCTTCGTGGCGAAGCCCGACTGTCTGCGCCGATTCAGCTCCTCCGAGGGCATCCACGGTACCGGGAATCAGTACCGCATCGATATCGATGTACCCTTCAACGACGAATGGAGTGCGTTCTTCAAGGGGCGCTTTCTCCAATCCAACTGGAACTTCAACGGCATATTTGCCGGCAGCGGCTCGGGTAACTCCGGTCTGGCCTCGGCGGTGGACTATCTCACCCCTGGAGGGAATTCGCCCATCGACTCGCTGTTGACCCAGGGACTGGCGGCCTTTCCGGGCGCCGCCCAGTTCGGAGTCAAGAACCTCACGACCGGCCAGGTCTACGGGGCGTCTGATGTGGCGCTTTTGAATGCGTTGAATGGCAACGGACTGTTGCAGCAGACCGTGCTCAATCGTCAATACCTGTCCACGCGCGATTTCGGCAGCAACTTCGGCGGCCGTTACGAGGTATCGGGCTCCGGGTGGAGCAATTCGCTCACCGTCGGCGGGATGTACTACCATGTCCGCCAATATAACGACCAGTCGGCCGTCTCGACCCTCATCAACGATGTCGCGAACGCCTCGTCGATCTATGACGTCGTGGCCCTGAATGGCGCCGGCAGCGTTATCGGCACCCTGACCAACAATGGCATGATCAGTTACGGCAACTGGGGTGCCGGGACCTGGTCGAACAGTCTCAGCTCCTTCTCCGTGTACTTCAACGACGAGGCGGCGCTGCTCGACAAGAAGCTGCACATCGATTTCGGCGCCCGGCGGGAGGATGTCAACAACATCCTCTACACGGGCAATCCGGCCACGGTCAATCCGCCGATCCCGGCGAACATCGGCGGGTTGGCCCGCGACTCGGGCACGTCGTTCGATGGGACGGTCACGCGGACGGAAAAGACCTTCCTGCCAACTTCGTACACTGTCGGCGCCAACTACACGATAACGGATTACTTTTCGGTCTATGCGCGGCATGCCAATGGTAACGAGACCAATGGCGGGAATAACCTGTCGCAGCCGACGCGGGTCATTCTGTCGGAAGCCGGCGTGCGCTTTGGCGGCTACGGTGTGCTGGCCGCCGTAACCTACTTCCACACCATTTTCAACAATCAGAACTACGGGTTCGTCGATCCGAACAATCCCGCGGTGAACGGCAGCTTCGCGGCGAACTCGACGACCAACGGCGTCGACATCGACGCAGTGTATCGGCCGCAGCTCGAGCTGCTGCATCCTTTCTCGATGGTCCTCAACTACACCTACCAGCGGCCGAAGCTCTCGGACGTGTTCATAGGGCAGATCGTCAACGGCCTGACGGTCAACAGTGCCGCGGCGGCACAATACAACGGGAACGTGCCGCAGCGCACTCCGCAACATCTGCTCATGGTGCAGCCGTCCTACGATCTACCGAATCAACTCGGGACGGTGTATGTCCGCTACAAGTACATCGGTAAAATATACGCCGATTCGGGCGACGGGCTCGCCCTTCCAGGCTACGGGGTCTTGAGTCTCGGCGGTTTCGTGAACATTACGCCGAAGCTGACCTTCAACGTGAGTGTCGACAATGTGACGAATGAGCTAGGATTGACCGAAGGCAATCCTCGCCAGGGCAACACGCAAGCGGTCGTGAATGGATTCTTCTACGGTCGCGGCATCGTCGGCACCAATGCGGTTTTCAGTCTCACCTACCGGTTCTGACGTTACTGCACTCATTGGCGCGCTGATTCTAAGCGTGGGCTCGCTCGCCCACGCTGCTGACGGTAGCGCTCCGCGACAGCAGTTGTCGTTCGATGTGCGGGAAGGCCGGAACCTGAATAGCTTCGTTCGGGCCGACTCCGTAGCGGCGCACCTCTTACTCCGCTCGGGGACTGAACCGCGCATCGTTGTTGCGTTTCCCGCGGGAAACAGCGGGGTAGGGCTCTGGTTCGAGCACGTCGAGCGTCCCGTGACCTGGAAACTGCTGGGTCGCCCGCAGACGGTCGTCCAGAAAGATGCCAAGGGGCGGCTGCTCTCCGGCATCGTGGCGAAAGCGGAAATCACCGGCGCAACCGGCCTCACGATCAAACAGGCGGTCTTGTCCAGTGTCCGCGTATTGCGGGACTACCAGGCGCTCGGCACCGTGCCACCACAGGTTACGGTCAAGCCGTCCGTGGCACGCACTACGGTTATATGGGCGCGCAACAGGCTCGATGGGGCCGCGGGTTACCGGCTCAGTCTCGAGGTCCCCCATGGAACGGTGGAGGGGAACAGCATCGAGCCCGATAGCGATGGGCGGCTCGAAGTCACTCTCATCGCGCTCAGCGGAGAGACTCCGCTGACGCCGCTGCCCGAAGACAAGTTACTCGACGCACGCGCGCGGCCCGACCGCGAAGCGCGGAACACGCTCACTTTCCTGAGCTACCGGGAGAAGTTTCTCGCGGGCTCCTGGCGATTCAATACTTATTTCGGCCGCGATACGCTGATGTCGATGGATCTGCTCATGCCGGCGCTGACGCCCCTTGCGGTGGAGGCCGGGCTGGATTCGGTGTTGGCGCGCCTGTCGCCGCAGGGTGAGGTGGCTCACGAAGAGGATATCGGTGAGTTTGCCATCCTCGATCATTTGCGGGCGGACGGGTCGAGGTCCGACGAGCCGGTCTACAACTACAACATGATCGACGGCACGTTCATGTTGGCGCCCGTGGTCTGCGCCTGGTTGCTGGACGACGGGCGCGGTCGTTCCCGGGCGGAGGCCTTTCTCGCGCGTGATGATGGCCGCAGTGGTGTGTCCAAGCGCACGGCGGGCGCGGACTTGATCTCGAACCTTCGGCTGGTGATGCAAAGCGCACGAGCGTTCGGGGACGCTCCTGGCGTGCAGAACCTGGTGGGCCTGAAGGACAAGCTGGCCGCGGGAGAGTGGCGGGACAGCGGCGATGGTCTTGGAGGAGGGCATTATCCGTACGACGTCAATGCGGTTCTGGTTCCGGCGGCATTGGATGCGGCTGCGCGTCTGTTTGCAAGTCGCCTCCTGGATCCCTACCTGAATGAGAACGATCGCGCTTTGTTGGTTCGCGCGGCGGCACTGAGGGATGTATGGCGCGCAAAGGCGCCTTCTTATTTCGACGTGAGTGAGCCCAACGAGATTGCACGGCGGGCTGTGCAGGGCTACGCGGCTTCATTGAAGGTCTCGGCGGATGCGGCGCTGGCGTCATTGGGAAACGACACGGTGCGGTTTCACGCGCTGGCTTTGAGATCCGACGGCACCCCCGTGCCCGTTGTGAACTCCGACGTGGGTTTCGCGCTCCTTTTGGGGCATCCCCCTCCGCAGGAGATTGAAGAAGCCGTCCGCTCGGTCATGCGGCCCTTTCCGGCCGGGTTGCTGACCGATGCCGGAGTCGTCGTCGCGAATCCCGTGTTCGCGTCTCGCGATTTGCAGGAGCGGTTTACCAACCGTGCCTACCACGGGACCGTTATTTGGTCGTGGCAGCAGGCCATGTTGGCGGCGGGCCTCGAGCGGCAACTGCGACGCCGGGATCTGCCAGCCGCGGTGGTGAAAAAGCTCGAGGACGCGCAGCGCCAACTATGGCGAGTCATCGGCGCAGCGAAGAGTATGGCGAACTCCGAGTTGTGGACTTGGAGGTATGAGGCGGGGGCCGGCCAGTACCGCATCGCGCCGTTCGGCGGGAGCAATGCCGACGCCGATGAGTCGAATGCCGCGCAACTGTGGAGCACCGTATACCTTGCGATCTGGCCGCCCGGCGAGTTGCCCAGCGTGCGTCAGAAAGTCGGACGCCTGCAATGAGCGTAAGCCGCGTCAGAAAGGTCGTCATCGTCGGTGGTGGCACCGCGGGTTGGATGACGGCCGCGGCGTTGGCCCAGGGCCTGGACGCGCGACAGTGTCAGATCGTCCTCGTGGAGTCCGACGACATCGGCACGATCGGCGTGGGCGAAGCCACCATTCCCACCATCCACTGGTTCAACAAGATTATCGCGCTCGAGGAGCGCGATTTCATGCGCACCACCGGCGCCACTTTCAAGCTGGGAATCGAATTTCGCGATTGGGTCCGTCCGGGCCACAGCTACTTCCATCCCTTCGGCCGCTACGGCGCCGCGCAGGACGGGGTTGCGTTTCAACATCGTTGGATCAGGGCGCAGCTCGAAGGCCGGCCCGATAATTTCGAAGACTACTCATTGAACACGGTGGCGGCGCGAACCGGAAAGTTCTCGTTTCCGGCGAACGACCCACGTTCGTTGCTGGCGACGCTCGGCTACGCCTATCACTTCGATGCCAATCTGTATGCGAAGTATCTGCGCGCTCGCGCGGAGCTCAAGGGTGTACGACGTCACGAGGGAAAGGTCCAGACGGTCGACCAACATCCGGAATCCGGGTTCGTCACGGCGGTACGCACGCACCGCGAAGAGGTGATCGACGGCGACCTGTTCATCGATTGTTCCGGCCTGCGAGGCCTGCTCATCGAGGGGGTGCTGAAGAGCGGATTCGAGAGCTGGTCACGCTGGCTGCCGTGCGATCGTGCCCTCGCGGTGCCATCCGAGCGGACCGAGCCTCTTATCCCGCATACGCGCTCGACCGCGCGTGCGGCGGGGTGGCAGTGGCGCATCCCACTCCAACATCGTACCGGCAACGGCTACGTGTACAGCAGTCAATATACGAGCGACGACGAGGCGGCCAGCGTGTTGCTCGGCAATCTCGAGGGGCGGGCGTTGGCGGAGCCCCGGCTCATTCGTTTCGAAACCGGCCGGCGGCGCCGGGCCTGGCACAAGAACGTCATTGCGATCGGCCTCTCGAGCGGGTTCCTCGAGCCGTTGGAATCGACCAGCATTCATTCGATCCAGAGCGGGATCGCGAAGCTGTTATCCCTGTTTCCCAACCGCGAGTGTGACGAGCGGACGGTCGAGCAATACAACCGCCTCATCGCCGACGAATTCGAGGGGATCCGCGACTTCCTGACGTTGCACTACCATTCGCAGCATCGTGCCGAGCCGCTGTGGGAGTACTGTCGCGCGATGGAGTTGCCCGATTCCCTGGTGCGCAAGGAGGAGTTGTTTCATCGCACCGGCCGCATCGTGTTGTCGGCGGAGGAGTTGTTCCGGGACGCGAGCTGGTTCGCGGTCCTGGTGGGGCAGGGACACCAGCCGCGGGACTACAATCCCCTCCTCGATTCGATCGCGGCGCAGGAGAACCTGGCCCACCTGCGACGGGTCAAAGACGATATCCGGCAGATTGCCGCGAGAATGCCCGATCACCTGGCCGCATTGACCACGCACGGCGGCGTCGTAAAATCCTGAAGCTATGGAGAAGGGGCTCGAAACGGTCGAGAAAGAGATCGCGGGCGAGAAGGCCGCGGCCCTGGGCCGTAGCGGTCGTAAGTTGCGGTCAGCGCTCGATAAATTGCGTCGTTTCGACGAGAGCAGTCGTCGTTCCCCGGAAGGGGATGCGCGCACCAGGTTGATAGAGACCGCCGGCGAAGCCCTTTGGGCGTACGTCGTGCAGCGGGAAGCCATAGGGCTCATCGACGCGGAGTACATCAGGAAGGAGTACGCCGTGCCGGCGGAGGTCTGGCAGCACATGCGCCCGAAGCTGGAAGCGGCTCACTCTAACCGCTAGCCTGGACTGTGCTTTCGGGTGGCAGAACACCCATGGTCTGGTACAAGGCGATGAGCCGCTGGGAGACCGCGGCGGCGGCATCCGACCAGCTCAGCTCGGTGTTGTATTCAGCTTGCTCGGCAATCAACACGTTCAATAACGCGAGCGCGCCGGCCTGGTACTGACGGCGTGCGAGTCGGGACGCCGTCCGGGCGGATTCGAGCGCCGTGTCCATCTGCTGTTTGCGCAAGACACCTTGCGCATACATCACGATCGCGGTCTGTGTAGCTTGAAGCGCGCCACGCACCGTCTGCTCGTACGACAGATAGGCTTCCAGTTGCTGGGCGTCCGCCTGGTCGATCGAGGAGCGGATCCGGCCGAAATCGAACAGGGGCAGGGTCAGATTCAGGCCGACGTTGTAGGCCGCCGAGCCCGGCTTCATCAGTTGACCGACTTCCGTCGCCGCGGAGCCGAACATGCCGCCGAGTGTCAACTGCGGATACCGCTGCGCCAGCGCGGCCTTCAGGGTCGCCGCTGCGCTCACCAGGCGAAACTCCGCTGCCTGGATGTCCGGTCGCTGCTCGATCACTTGCGCCGGGGTGAGGAGCACTTCGAGCGGGTCGCCGTTGGGAAGCTGCGGGTTTTCCTTTACACCGACGGGGAGCTCGGTGGCGACCGCCTGGGGTGTCGTGGCGAGCAGCAGAATGAGGGAATTGCGCGCGGCGTCCGCTTGCTCATAGGCCTGTGGGACCGCGGCGCGGGTGAGCGCGAGCTGCGAGACCACTTGCTCCAGGTCGAGGCGGCTGGCAGCGCCTTGCTCAAATCGCAGACGGGTGATGCGCACCACTTCGGCTTGCGACTCGGCCGAGCGTGTTGCAATCGCATACTGCAGTTGGAACAAACGGTACTGGAGATAGTCGGTAGCGATCTGCGCGGTCAGGGTCACCTTGGTAGCGTCGTAGTCGAGCTGCGTCGCTTGCAGGGTCGCCGTCGCGGCCCGCTCCTGGTTGCGCAACTGCCCGAAGAGATCGACGTTCCAACTCGCGTTCAATGCCGCGGTGAAACTATTCAACGGCGTGCTGCTCGGCAGTAGCGGTGACTTGTTACGCTCGCCCGCGGCGGAGGCCGTCAGGTCGGGCCACAGCGCCGCCACGGTGGCGAGTCGTTGAGCGCGCGCCTGCTGAATACGGGCCTGGGCCTGCCGCAGGTCGAGATTGTTCTCGAGTCCCAGTGTCATCAGGTGATCCAGCACAGGATCGTGAAAGACCTGCCACCAGGCCGTCGGCGCGAGCGGTGTGCCGGGCTGCGAGATGCCGGTCGGGACCTGCTCCCATTGCATCTGAACGGGCGTGTGCACCGGGGTTTTGAGTATCGGATGCGGGGCGCAGCCGGCGAGGGCTAGGCCGAGGAGCGCTGCCGCGGTGACCCCTCTCACGTCTGGAGACTCGGTTGCGGGTGCCGGTGAAAAACGCGATCCAGGGCCAGATAGACGACCGGCGTGGTGAACAATGTCAGGAGTTGGCTGAGCAACAGGCCGCCGAACACCGCTACGCCAAGCGGCTGGCGCAGCTCCGAGCCGACCCCGAAGCCGATCATCAGGGGAACCGCACCGAGCATCGCAGCGATGGTCGTCATGATGATGGGACGGAAGCGGACCAGGCAGGCGCGGTGCACCGCTTCGACGGGCGACAGTCCGAGGTTGCGTTGCGCGTCAAGTGCGAAGTCCACCATCAGAATCCCGTTCTTCTTGACGATACCGATGAGGAGCACGATGCCGATCAGGGCCATGATCGTGAAATCGAGCTGCCAGGCCGCCAGGAGCAACAACGCGCCGATGCCCGCGGAGGGGAGTGTCGACAGGATGGTCAGGGGATGAACGAAGCTCTCGTAAAGGATGCCGAGAATGATGTAGACGGTGACGAGGGCCGCGAGAATGAGCAAGGGGGTGGTGGAGAGCGATTCCTGGAAGGCCTTCGCGTTGCCAAGAAAAGTGCCGGTGATGGAGGTCGGCATGCCGAGCTCTTGCTGGGTGCTGTTAACGATGTTCACGGCTTCCCCTAGAGAGACTCCCGCGGCGAGATTGAAAGAAATGTTGACGGCGGGGAACATGCCGAGGTGTTGGATCGTCAACGGACCGACCGACGAGGGCTCCAGGTTGGCGACCGCCAGCAAGGGAACCATCTGCCCCGTCAGGGGGGATCGAAGTCGAAAATACGCGAGGCTCTCCGCCGTGCCGCGCACGGCCGGATCGACTTCGAGAACCACATAGTACTGGTTGGTTTGGGTCTGGTACTGGGTCACCTGCCGTTGCCCGAAGGCATCGTACAACGCCTGGTCGATGTCGTCGGTGCTCACCCCGAAACGCGCCGCGGCGGCACGATCTATGGTTAAGCGGGTGACGCGCGCACCGAGCTCCAGGTCGCTGGATACGTCAGTGAGCTCGGATCTTTTGGTGAGGGCGCCCGTGAGTCGCTGCGCCCAGCGGTAAAGGACGTCGTTGTCGGTGCTGCGCAGTACGTAGACGAACTGGGCGCGTGCACCGAATCCGCTCAAGTTGATGTCCTGCGCCGGGCGCAGAAAGCTCTGTATTCCCGGAACCTGTTGCAACAAGGGTCGCATCCGGTCGATGAAACCCGCGGCGGAGATGTCACGCTCGTTGCGACGCTTGAGCATGATGAACATGTTGCCTTGGGACACCGGGCCGCGTGAGCCGCCGAGCGCGCTGCCGGAGTGCTCGACCGCGGGGTCGTGTTGGACGATCGCGCTGACGGCGTGTTGTTTGGTGAGCATGTCCTCGAACGAGATGTCCTGCGCCGCCTGCGTACTGGCAAACACGAAACCGGTATCCTGCTGGGGGAAGAACCCCTTCGGGATGAAGACGTAGCACAGAATGCTGATCACGACAGTCAGTCCGAACATGACCAGCACCGCTTGCTGGTGCGCCAGGACCCGGGTCAGTGCCCGATCGTACTGGGCCAGGAGCCAGCGAGGGATGCTGAAGCCCGTGCTCTCGTGGTGATGCGGCTGCGGCTTCATATAGCGCGAGGCCAACATCGGTGCCAGGGTCAGTGCCGTCAACACGGAGACGAGGATGCCGCCGGTCACGGTGAGCGCGAATTCGCGGAAAATGCGGCCGATGATGCCGCTCATGAAGAGCAACGGAATGAACACCGCGATCAGCGAGAAACTGATGGTGATGATGGTGAAGCTGATCTCGCTGGCGCCTTTGATGGCCGCCTGCATCATGGAGTCGCCGTTTTCCAGGTGGCGGTGAATGTTTTCCACCACGACGATGGCGTCATCGACGATGAAACCCACCGCGATGACGAGCGCGACCAAGGTGAGATTGTTGAGACTGAAGCCGAAGGCGTACATCAGCGCAAGCGTCGATAGCAGCGAGACACACAGGATCGCGCCGACGATCAGGGTCGCGGAGGTCTGGCGCAGGAACAGGCTCATCACCAGGATGACGAGCACCATGGAGACCGCGAGCGTGATGCCGACATCGTGCAGTGAGGCTCGTATGGTCTGCGTACGGTCCTCCATCAGCTGCACGTCCATGCTGGCCGGCAGGGTTTTTTTCAACTGCTCCATCGCCGCCATGACCCGTTCGGCGGTTTGCACGATATTGGAGCCGGGTTGGCGGTTGACCCCCAGTTGGAAGCCGCTCTGCCCGTCCTGCCAGGCGGAGGTAAAGACATCCTGTGAGCTGTTGATCACCTTGGCGACATCGCCGAGCTGCACCGGTCGTCCCTTGCGGTACGCGATGACGAGCTGGTGATAGGCGGCGGGGTCGAAGATCTGGTCGTTGGTGGCTAACGTGGAGGTTTGCTGCTGGCCGTATAACGCGCCCTTGGGGTTGTTGACGGTGGTGCTCTCGACGGCCTGGCGGATGTCGGCGAGGGTCAGGCCGTAGGCAGCCAGCTTCGCGGGGGATGCCTGGATGCGCAGCGCCGGCCTGCGCTGGCCGTTGATCCAGACTTGCGAGACCCCCTGGATCTGGCTCAGGGGCCGCTGCAGCTTCACCTCGATCGCATCACTCAATGCCGGCAGCGTCATGAGCTTCGAGTGGATGGCGAACACCAGGATCGGCGGATCGCTCGGGTTGGCTTTGCGCCAGATGGGCTGGTTGGGAAGGCTCTTGGGCAACAATCCCGAGGCGGCGGTGATGGCGGCCTGGACCTCCTGGGCCGCCGTGTCGATGTTCTTTTCCAGCAGGAACTGCAGCGTGATCTGTGTCTGGCCCAGGACGCTACCGGAGGTCATCTCGGTGATGCCCGGGACATTGCTCAACTGCACCTCGAGCGGCGTGGCCACGGCCGAGGCCATCGTTTCGGCACTCGCGCCGGGCAGACTGGCGCTCACCTGGATGGTCGGGAAGTCGACCTGCGGCAGCGACGAGACGGGGAGCCAGAAATAGCCGAGCCAGCCACCCAGAACGGTGGCAAAGGCGAGCAGCGAGGTCGCGATCGGCCGCGTGATGAAGGGGGCCGAGACGCTCATCGGGCGTCGGGCGGGTTGCCCGCTTCCCTCCGGCGTCTGCCGTCACCGCGCTTG
>Ga0105240_10009331_pt1 | contig 13906 bp, 15 predicted proteins | sample KBSC54metaG_FD_80426 | JGI IMG/M metagenome (GOLD analysis project Ga0105240, IMG submission 80426) | Corn rhizosphere microbial communities from Kellogg Biological Station, Michigan, USA - KBS C5-4 metaG | ecosystem: Host-associated > Plants > Roots > Rhizosphere > Soil | place: Michigan, USA... | reverse complement strand
TTGATGCACGGCGCGCAGCAACGCCATGCCTTCGATCAATTCATCCCGGGTAAGCACAATCAAACGCCCCTTGGGAATCACGCCCAGACGATGTCCGGACCGGCCGACGCGTTGTAAGAAAGTCGCAATCGAGCGCGGTGAACCCAGTTGGCAAACTAAATCAATAAAGCCGATATCAATCCCCAGTTCTAAAGAGGAAGTGGCTACGACTGCTTTGAGTTCGCCTTTTTTGAAACGTTCTTCCGTCGTCAAACGCGTGATGCGCGACAGGCTGCCATGATGACTGCCCACGGCATTGTCTCCTAAGATGTCACGCAGGCGATAGCTCAAGCGTTCGGCCATACGGCGTGTATTGACGAAGATGAGCGTGCTGCGGTGCGAGTTAATTAGTTCGACGAGGCGTTTATAAATTTCATCCCATTGCTCATTGGAACATACCACCGCTAGTTCCGATTCCGGAACTTCAATCCCTAAGTCCAAGGTCCGCAAATGACCGGAATCTACGATCCGACAATCCAGGTCTTTCTCGGGATGCCGCGCGCCCACTAAAAAGCGGGCAATGTCTTCAATGGGTTTTTGCGTGGCGGAGAGTCCGATGCGGATGGGGGGGGTGGCACACAGCGCGTCCAACCGCTGAAGCGAAAGCGCCAAATGCGTTCCGCGTTTATCGCGTGCCAGCGCGTGAATTTCATCGACGATAACGGTTTTTACGTGCCGGAGTGTTTCGCGCCCGCGCGAGGAGGTTAAGAGCAGATAAAGCGACTCCGGTGTGGTCACTAAAATATGGGGCGGCGTTTTTAACATTTTTGTGCGCTCGTGAGCCGGAGTATCGCCCGTGCGCACCTTTGCGCGAATGGGCGGCAGAGGCAGGCCGGTTTTTTGCGCCGCTTCTAAAATAGCCTCTAAGGGACCTGTGAGGTTTCGTTGAATGTCATTGCTGAGTGCCTTAAGCGGCGAAATGTATACCACCTGTGTCTGATCCGTCAACGTTCCTTCAATCGCCTGACGCAACAGCCGATCGATACAGACCAGAAAAGCGGCCAGTGTTTTTCCAGACCCGGTGGGCGCCGCAATCAACGTGTTTTCGCCCGCCGCAATCGCCGGCCAACCCAGGCGTTGGGGTTCCGTAGGTTCGCCCAACGTTTGACGAAACCAAGTTTCAATAATGGGGTGAAACGCGGTGAGACTCATAGAGACATTTTACCGCCATATTATTGGTCGATCAGATAAAAAAATTGATGAATAAATGGTTGTCTCATCGCCTCTAATGGGCAGGGGCGCCAGCTGGCGCCCCCTACAATTCATATGGGGGTCTCATTATGTATGGACATCGATTATCAACACGTTTGACAGAATATGATTACCGATACGGGGCATTTTTCATTAGCATCGTTGTGAAAAATCGTTTTCCATTGTTCGGAAAAATTATCCTGGAGGCAGTAGATTTATCGCCCGAAGGGCAAATCATTAAAGAAGAATGGTTGCGAACGCCTCTGATTCGTCCGTCGGTTCAATTGGACGAATGGATCATAATGCCCGACCATTTTCAGGCCATTGCCATTATTAATGATGGGAATGAAAATGGAACTGTAGGGGGCGCCAGCTGGCGCCCCTGCCCATCGGAATACGATGCCAACCGAATTCAATCCATTCAACCTGTCAAACGATCATTGGCAAAAATGATCAATCAATTCAAAGCCACAACCACCCGCCGTATTAATGATTTGCGTCAACGTCCAGGCCAATCCGTATGGCAACGAAATTATCATGACCGCATCATCCGCAACGAGGTTGAATTAGACAGGGTACGACGCTATATCCGCAATAATCCGCGTAACGCCTAGCCAGGCCTATTTTTGTCTGGATCTTTTGGCTGTAAAAATTGGACTTTGGTCGTCATGCCTCCGTAACCTTGTGTTGATACCCTTAGAGGGTCCATATGTCTATGAATATTCTTCTCAAAATACGCCACATTATGGCCCTCACGCTCTGCGGAATCTTCCTTTTAAATACGGGGGTTCAAGGTTATCCCGGAATGTCCTTCCCGTCGCGGCATCCGGTTTCTGCCGAATGGAAATTAGAAGCGCTTACAAACGCCGGCATCCCGTACTTCCGGCACGCCTTTAGCGGGACCACGCGCGTGGTGATCGCGTTACTTGCGGTATCTGTCCTGGACGCGCAAAAAATGGCCACGCTTCCGTTAAAACCGGAGTCGAGGAGTTATTCGACGAACTGGTCGGTGGCGAACCCGGAGCAAGTATCCGCGAGAGTGCAAAAATTTGCGGCCTGGTTCATAGCGACGAAACCCAAAGGTAAACCGTTTGATGTGTTGCGCGTGGAAAAAACTGGCGATGGATCGTTTAAATTTTTCTATCTGGCTAATAAAAATGCCTGGCCGATGATGCTTTTTAAAGCGCAACCAGCGGCGAACGGAACGCTAGAGTTTTCGATTCCGCTCTTAGACGTGATTCAAATTCCTGACGCCATAGATCAAGAAAAGTTTCAGGTCCGTCTCCCGATAGGCTCTTTTGAATTCGCTCCCGATAGTCAGGGAGGATATATCGCGACGGCACATTCCACGAAAGGCGTGGACGTTAATTTTACGTTCCCGGGCTTAGGATTACCGCCTGTAAAATTAAATTTTTTCGGCTCTGTAAGCCTCAAAGAAGCGTTAAAAAAACTCTATCAACAATTACCACCGGAAGCGCGTGCACGCCTGTTTGTTTTAGACGAAGAAGATCAGCCCCAGCTGTTGCCTCAGTGGCAGGTCATTACACCTAAAATCACTAGCGTAGGAGGCGCGGGCCCGTTAGAGCAAATGAATTGGCCCTTGGAAAATGAAGATGCGCTAGAGGGCCAATCTCTACAAATTGTCAGAAAAATTCCGACTCATCTGATCAAAGCTCCCAGTGGAACCTATCGTCAGCCAGGCCTTTTTGGTGCGCTGGAGCAGGATATTCTTCAAAATCTGGATGATCGACAGGACGAATTCTTAGCGGACGCTTTAGCACGCGGTAAAGATGAAAAGTTAAGCGGGAAAACATTCCGACTCGTTTATCGTGCCGATCTTCCGGAATCGATTCGCGCTTATCAATTCACAAAAGCGGGGAAGCTCTACATTGTTTTTAATCGCGCGGAACCGCTAAAAAGAATCAGTAGTGAAGCGGAAACCTTTTTTCATGAAATTCGCGAAGCCCATTGGATGGAGAAAGGATTGTCGCGAAATGATGCGCATATTATGGCTAGTGCCGAACAGCGCAGAGCTTTTTCCCATAATCACCAGCTCACGCCACAAGACATCGCGCATCTTTCAAAAATGAATATTCCGCAACTCGAATCGATTATTCGCGAGACTGCCGATATGCGTTCCCGCCATCACACACTTTTAGAAAGTTTCCAAGATCAAGTGGAGGAGCCCGGCAATTTTGTTGCCGACGCCAAAGAGTATGAAAATGTTTTTTATAGACGAGCACAAAAAGAATTATTGGCGCGACGCGTGGATGAGCTTCAACCCAAAATATACTCCCAAGCAGAGCTTGCTCAAGCGCTAAAACTTAGTAAAGAGGAATTACCAACCATTCTCCCAGAACTCAACCAAAATCGAACGCTTTTGGTGTGGTTTACATTTATAGGTTCAGAGAATGTGCAAGTTGAACGGTTGGATCCGGTGATCATGCGGAAAAGAGCCGATTATTTAAGAAACGAAGGGCACCAGTTGAACCTCAAGCTTCAATCGATTTGGAAATATACGAATTTACTTTTACAGATGGTGGGGATAAACAGAATAGAAACAGCCGTTAAGGAAATCGAAAAACTTGTTACTGCAATAACGCTCCCCGATATCAAAGCTCATCTTCTGACTTCAGCGCGAGATAAAGCGGAAATGATTTTGGATTCCACCGCGGCCCATTTTCTGAACAATGCGGCAATGCTCTTTGCTTACATTGGAATGGTGCAACCTGGAACAGTTCGAAAAAGTGTGGAGCATATGAACGAACACATACAAAAATACATAGAAATTCTAGAGGCTTTATCCAACATGCAACACATCCAAATGGGTGAAAGAGGAAAGCCTATTTTCGAAAATCTATTGGATGTGCCGACATTACTCCAAAGACGCGCTCATTCCACATCCAACGAAGCTCTCAAAGCCTCTGTTTAGAGACGTTAACATAGGCGTTAGATCCGAACTAAGGAGAATTCTCCTTTGATATTGAAGCGGTCTAAATATGGCATTCTCATCGTAGCGATTAGTTTTCCAATCGCGATGGATGAATCGTTTCAAAAAGCAGATTTATTATCTTCGCTACAGCAATCTGCCCTTGCCCTTCGCACGATAAGTGGAAAATCCGTCTCTTCCGTTATCCCTTCAGCGCAATTCGAAATTAGGCGTCGAACTAAAGCTCTAAGAGACGATACTAGTTTGCATCATCGACTTCAGGGCGCGCTAGAGCTTTGCCAAAAAATTTCAACTGATTCCATGAATAAACTTAAGCGTGACGCAGACAAGATATGGACGCATGGACATCGTATTGTTCATGCGGGACATCCTTCTGCCGATAAACATTCAACAGCTCAACCTAATCACCAAACCATTATTAACCTGCAAGCGCACGATATTTTTTCCGTATCAGACACAGCAAATTGCCAAGGAGTGATCGGAATAACCCAAGGTAAAAGAATGTCGGGTTATGTGCTCCATCAAGGTATTCCCATCCGAATAGCACCGGAGAAATTTATGGATCAAGTAGAAATTATGACGGAACAGATTTTAGAATTATCCGCTGGGATTACCTTTCCTGAAGGCTCGCCGGTGCTATTGGTTTCTTCTTATCGGATAGATGCCAAGATATTTCTTGAGACCGCGGTGAAAAAGATAATGGAAAGATTTGATCGCCACGAGATAAAAATTCTTTTTGTTGAACGAGGGATGATTGCCGATATGATTGGAACCATAGACGGAATTGCTATTGCTTCTCGCAATTGGCGAGAAGAAAAGGAACAGGATCTTATTTTGAGTTGGAAGGAGCTAAGATCTTATCTTGGAATAAAACCCTATGATTTTGTATCTAAAGCGAGATTGCAAGAATGGCAGGCCTAAAATTCTAAATATTTCATGACCGCCAAAAATTATTTACGTATGCTAAAAGGCCTGCCTGACTGCGGGCCTTTGGAATGGTCAGTCTATATTTTGAAATGTGGGGATGGGTCGCTTTATACGGGGATTGCTAAGAATGTGGAATTGCGCCTGGCTTGCCACCAGGCCGGCCGGGGCGCGGCCTATACCCGGACCCATTTGCCCGTCACTCTTATCTATAAGGAAGAGGCCCTCACCCGCTCCCAGGCCCTGATCCGCGAAGCCGCCATTAAGCGCCTTCCTCGACGAAAAAAAGACGCTCTTGTGGCAGGACCTCCTAAGCCCCTAGGCCCTCTAGGGCGGCATTATTACCCGACCGACATATAGAAGGAAAATTTTTGTTAAGGTAAGCTAAAGATGTCCGCCATACGGGTCGCACCTATTTATGCCTCCTCTACTTTATCGGATCATCGCCGTTATTTTAATCCCCGCTTTAGTTTCTCAGGCCGGATGGACGCATTCGGGCTCGATCGCTGCTCCGAGACCGGTGTCTGTGGATGTTTATCCTGCGCAAGCGCTAGGAAACGCCGCATTGGCCTTTACGCATCCCCGGTTATTGAGTCCTAAAGAAAGTGAAATCTTGACGCATTTTTTAAAAATCGCTTTCGTAGGGACTTCGATTCCTTTACTGGCCGCAACAAAAAAGGCGGATTCTGGCGCCTATACCCCCAATCTCCAAGAACAAATTTTCCTATCTATTTATTATTTTTTTGAAAGACACCCGTATGTGCTCGTCATTTTAGTGACGATGGGTGTTTTCATTATCGGAAGCTCCAGTACCATCGCCATCCAGCGCGCCATCTTAAGTAGACGACAGGCTAAATTCGAACAGCGCGTCAAAGAGATCCGAAAAGCGGTATCGCGCGAACGAACGTCCAAATTTGTTGCGCGTCGATCGAGCCAAGAAGACGCGGATCCCCTCCATGTGATGCATCAGTTTATTTGGGATATTTCGGAAAGCCTATTCGATCGTCTTCGCTCGAGTCTCGATCATGCGCTGGATCCTTTTGCGCTCGAGAACAGTTTAGGTGAGGCGCTCCGCTATATCGATAAACTAAAAGGCTTCTACGTCTATTTGGGGGAAGCGCAGACGCATGTTCTGCAAGCGGATGCAGTTGAGAATTTAGAACTCAATGGCCTTATGGAAAAAGGCCGCATGGTTCTGACTTTTCCTTGGCATCGAAACCCCTCCCCCGCCATGAGATCTTTATCGGAAGAACGCATTAAAGGAGTGGAGGATTTGAAAGTTCGAATTCAAGCGCTGCTCTCCGATGTGAGAACGGCAAAACCCAAAAGCTTTTCCGTTAAAATAAAAAATACACGGAATTATTTTGAACAGAAGATTAAAAATCCTCCTACGCTGCGGCTATTCCAGAAAAAAGCATAGTCTGATTAAAGGGCATTTCTTAGAATGGAGAGGTAAAAGCCATTCCACTTTAAGGAGATTCCTATGACCCAAGTCCGCGCGAGCCACATTTTGGTGGATGATGAATCCATGGCGAAAGATTTGAAAAAACAGATTGAAGGCGGCGCTTCCTTCGAAGCCGTGGCCAAAGAACATAGCAGCTGCCCTTCCAGCGCCAAAGGCGGAGACCTAGGATGGTTCGGCAAAGGCCAAATGGTGAAACCCTTTGAAGACGCCGCCTTCAGCACCCCCGAAGGCCAACTCAGCAATCCCGTTAAAACCCAATTCGGTTACCACCTCATTAAGGTGACGGGGCAGAAACCCTAAACCTGCCGACGGATGTAGTCCCTACGCATACTGTCACCGCTGCGGAAGCCGAGGGGAGGAATTCATTTGTTTCATTTAGCCACAGATTGATTCCAGAGAAATGGCCCGGCTTCTCTTGCACCCATGCCCAGTCCAAGGATTGATACTACCCTATCCTTTGCGCCGGTATGACGTCGGTTTAAATCTGGCATACTAAGTGAATGAAACACCATTGGGTCGTCATTTTTACTTTGGCGCTTTCGGGCTGCATAACGATGGGGCGTACGTTTGATACGCACCAGGTTCCTTCTATTGTGCTTGGGAAAACCACGCAAAGCGAAATTCAAAAAGAGTTTGGCGAACCTTACCGGACCGGCATCGAGAACGGTGATCTCACATGGACATATTTGCATTATCATTTCTCGATTCTCGGTGATCAGCGTACGACGGATTTATATGTCCGCTTTAATGCGGATCATACCGTCAAGTCGTACGCGTTGAATACGAATATCCCCGAAGATCAAGTGAAATAAATAAACGCGCCGCTAGGGTAAAATTATCTTATGGATATACCCTTAAAACAACGCATCGCTGAAATTCGCAACGCCTTAGCAGAAAGCGATGATCCGTCCATTGGGCTTTTGTCGGCCGGCACCACGCAGAACCACATGCCTTCCGAGATTCCCGCTATTTATAAAGATTTTTTACGCGAAGTGGATGGCGCCGTTTGCGGGATGGTGACGCTGTATGAACATGATGAGCTGCTGGGTCAGCAAGAGCTGATGAAAAAACTTCCCGGTGGTCGGCATCATTGGTTCTGTTTTGGCGAAATCGAGAGCAAGGCATTGATTTTGGATACTCGCCTGAATACGGTGCACGTTTTTGACCCGGAAGAAAAATTTGACCCCGATGAATCCTTAGGCGAATTCGATTACGCGCTACTGACCTATGTGTTTGGCGAAGGCTATGCGGAGCTGGTCTTAAATCCCGCGGATGATGGATGGTATCAGCTCCTAGAATCTCTTCAGCTTAATGCTTAATGACATAGGTCATGAAATCTAAATCCTTCGGTACGCGTAAATTTAGAATTATGCTGGTCGATAACCATGCCATATTCCGCGAAGGACTTTCTTTGATCATTGCGCAAGAAGCTAATTTAACCGTTTGCGGATCGTTTGAAGATGCCCCCGCAGCCTTAAAACAAGCGGGCGCTTTGAAGGCGGACCTGGCGATTATTGAGATTTCTTTGGAAGGCATGAATGGCGTTGAATTAACAAAACAGCTGCGTGCCCGTTTTCCCGAGATGCGTCTTTTAATTCTCTCCATGCACAAAGAATTTTTATACGCCGAACGCGTGCTGCGCGCCGGTGCCAACGGCTACATTATGAAACGTGAGACGCGGCAAAGCGTGGTTGCAGCGATTCATCAGGTGCTAAAAGGCGAAACGTATGTCAGCGATTCGGTCAAAGAACTTATTTTGCAAAACCTTTCGGTATCCAAAAAACAGGAAGTTTCACCTATGGATCGTTTAAGCGATCGCGAGCTGGAAGTCTTTCAGCTGATTGCCCGTGGGTACGGCACACGTCAAATGGCGGATCATTTAAATATCAGCATTAAGACTATTGAAACGCATCGTGAGCATATCCGCGAGAAATTAAATATTAGGACGACTTTTGAATTGGTGCAGTATGCCCTCGAGCAGGGTTAAATCCCTAGATTGGCCTATATTATAATCAGCTATTAGCTGATTAATTATTTTCCCTAATTACGCTATTCTTGCCAAGAAGTGACAAACGCAAAGGGGCGTTTCGTCGCATCTGTTGGCACTGTGGCCTTGATCAGAGATTTGATCAGGGCTTTTTTTATGCCTATTTTCCTTGTGCACCGCGCGCGTGCCACGAGCTGTTTTCGAGTGCAAGGAGGTTGTATGGACATGATCCTACACGATGGGCTTTTCTCTGTGGAAGCGCGCTTTGCGATTGGAATGGATGCCTTGATGTTGCGCGGACTTTTCCGCCGCAGATGTTCTTTTGTGAGTTATTACGCTGGCTATTTTGAGACGACTATTTTAAAAGGAGACTTTAACGTATGAAACCCATAACCGCCCGGTGGAGCTTATTGGCTTTACTGGCGTATTTAACCTGCAGCGCCGTGGTTCCGTGTCTTTCGCGCGCTGATGATGCTGTGGCCGTCCCTGCTGCTCCCGCTGTGGCTTCCACTCCGGCTCCAAAAATTGATACCGGCGATACGGCCTGGGTATTAACCTCGGCCAGCCTCGTGCTTTTGATGACCCCCGGCCTCGCCTTTTTCTATGGCGGACTTGTGCGTCGTAAGAATGTGTTATCCGTGCTTCAGCAATGCATGATGGCGCTGGCGCTGATTACCGTGCAATGGATGTTGGTAGGGTACAGTTTGTCTTTTGGTCCCGACCAAGGCGGGCTTATAGGAAGTTTAGCCTGGTTTGCGCTGAAAGGCGTGGGACTGGATCCCAACCCGGATTATGCGGCGACCATTCCGCATCAAGCCTTCATGATCTTTCAGGCCATGTTTGCGATTATTACACCGGCCTTGATTATCGGCGCCTTTGCCGAACGTATGAAATTCTCCGCTTACTGCATTTTCATTCTCTTGTGGTCCACGCTTGTCTATGACCCGGTAGCGCATTGGGTCTGGGGTGTGGGTGGTTTCTTGCACAAAATGGGCGCCTTGGATTTTGCCGGCGGCACCGTTGTGCATATCAATGCCGGCGTCGCGGCTTTAGCGGCGGCTTTGATTTTAAAGAAACGCCAAGGGTTCCCGACCAAAATCTCTCCGCCGCATAACCTGCCGTTTGCCGTCTTAGGCGCAGGTCTTTTATGGTTTGGTTGGTTTGGCTTTAATGCTGGCAGCGCGTTAGGCGCCAACGGACTGGCGACTGCCGCGTTGGTGGCTTCGCATATTGCAGCGGCTGCCGCGGGATTGACGTGGGTGCTTTTAGACCTGGCGATCAATAAACATATGACCATGCTCGGCATGATCACCGGTGCTGTCGCAGGGCTTGTGGCCATCACGCCGGCGGCTGGTTTTGTAAACCCGGTCGGCGCGCTCCTCATTGGAATTACGGTGTCGTTGATCTGTTACTTTGCTGTCGCCTTCCTCAAGCCGCGGTTTGGTTATGATGATTCCTTGGACGCTTTTGGCGTGCATGGAATTGGCGGAATGTGGGGCGCATTAGCCACAGGTCTATGGGCGACAAAAACCGTGAATTCCGCTGGAGCCGACGGCTTGTTTTTTGGCAATCCCGCGCAATTCATTATTCAAATCAAAGCCGTCTTGGCGAGCGCCATTTATTCGTTTGTGGTGTCTTGGATTCTGTTTAAAGTTCTCGATATGACCATTGGCTTACGCGTCAGCGAACAAGATGAGCGGATCGGCTTGGATCTCACGCAACACAGCGAAGCCGGCTACACGATGATCGATTAAGGAGACTATCAATGAAATATATCGTCGCTATCATTCAACCGGACCGCGTAGACGAAGTGCTACAGCGGCTTGAAAACAAAGACATTCACTTGGTGACGGTCACCAGCGTCATGGGACGCGGACGTCAGAAGGGAATTTCTGAAGTCTATCGCAGCCACAAAGAAGCAGGAAGTTTGCTGCGTAAAGTAAAACTGGAGATCGCCGTTAACGATGAATTCTTGAAGCCCACCATTGAAGCCATTATGGGCGGTGCTAAAACGGGAAATATCGGAGATGGCAAGATCTTTGTGCTGGATCTTCAAGACGTGATTCGGATTCGTACGGCCGAGCAAGGATCCGTCGCCGTCGGCTAAGTCCGTCTTCATTGTCAGCTCGAAACGCCCTCTCGGAAAATCTCTGGGAGGGCGTTTTTCTGCTTACCTCTTTTTAGGGAGGCGCGTGGCGTCATACAGCCAACGCAAATACCGAGGACTGCCGGCGGTGATGGGGACCGCGATGACTTCGGGAACATCATAAGAATGAAGCGCATGAATGCGTCGCGTCAGAGCGGAAAGGCGGGCCGACGTCGTCTTTATTAGTAAAAGAATTTCTGGATCACTGTGCACGGATCCGTTCCACCAATAATACGCGGTCATTTTGGGAAGTACATTAACGCAAGCCGCCAAATGTTCAGTCACGAGCGTGCGCGCGATTTTCTTTGCTTCGGATACTTTAGAGGCGGTACTTAAAACCAGCAGTGCGCTCACGCGTTTTCTTTCACCGGCCGAATGGCCAGCCAAAACCCGCAAAAAGAAAAAAAGGCCGTGCTCAGAACCCACACGTTCAACCAATGCCGGCCAATGAGAAACCCGGCTAAAATGGGCGCCAAGATCTGCCCGACTGAAATCAACGATTGGCTGATACCCATGACAGCGCCTTGTTCGTGGCGTCCAGCGCGTTGACTAATAAGACTGGCCAACGCCGGCCGCAAGACGCCCGAGCCAAAAGAATTCAATAACGTAGTCACTAATAAAACGGGCATCTGGTAAACCAGGACCATCGCGGCATAGCCTAAGGCTTGCGTTAAAAACCCAGCCACAACTAGCTTTTCTTCCCCGAAGCGTTTTAATAATCGCGGCAACATATAGCCTTGACTGACAATGGCGAGTAATCCCAAGTACGTATAAAAATAACCCACTTCCCGCGCGCCTAGAGGATGTCCATTCGACAGGAAACGCCGTTCGGCAAAGAGGGCAAAGCCGGACATAAAATTCCCGAAAGAAAAACTAAAAACAAAATACAAAAGCAGCAACCGCCCTAATGCCGCATTGGCAAAATATTTTTTATACAGGTGAAGATTAAAAGGAGAATTACTAATATCGGTGACCGCATGGGGAGATTCATGGTTCACATGCGCCGGCAAAAGAAAATAAGTGCAAAACACGCTGATTAAAGAAAGCAGCGAGGCCGCCCAGGCCGGCGCCGCATACCCAAATTGTGACAAATAACCGGAAATCCCGGGACCAATAAAAAATCCCACACCAAAAGCAATCCCGATAATACCGAACGCTTTTCCGCGATCTTGCGGTTCTGTGACATCGGAAATGTACGCTTGAGCAATCGGTAAGTTCCCAGCGGTAATCCCATCGATAAAACGGGAGAGAAAAATCATTCCTAGGGAATGCGAGCGCGCTAAAAGAATAAACCCTAAACAGGTTCCCAACTGACTGACGATAAGCATCGGTTTGCGACCGGTGCGATCCGATAAGCGCCCGAGTATGGGGCCAGACACCAGCTGACAGAGGGCATAAATCGTGACTAAAAAACCGACGGCCTGCGGACTGGCTCCATAATGTTCGGCATAAAAAGGCAAAATCGGCAGCACCAGTGTCAGCCCGAGAATATCAACGGCGACAATGAGGAAAATCGGAAGCAGGGAAATTTTAGATTTTGAATTCACAGCGTAAGTTCATTATAAACATAGAACGTTAAAACCCTGGCGTTTTTGCGAAACACCCTGTAACCTCACAAAACAAGAATGTTCTAAACAATGACGTAAGGGGAAAGCATGAATTATCGTCACAGGGGATTAATTTTAACGGTGATGGCCGCCTGGTGTTGTGGGCGCCTGTATGCCGACCCGCCTAGTTCATCGGGGGCGGATAAAACGACAAAAGCGGCAACAAAAAAGCCGCTTTCAGATCAGGAAATTTTATCGCAACTTCATCTCAGCAATAAAACGGATATCGAAGCCGCGCAACTCTCTGAAGAACGCGCATCGACCGATGATGTCCTGGATTTTGCCCATCATTTAGGAAAAGAGCATACCGTCGCCGATCTTAAAGTGCGCGCGCTTGCCGGCCGGCTGGGCATTAAATTGAAAGAGGCCCTAACGCCGATTACAGACGATGATAAAAAAATAGTGGCGCGGCATGAATCCACCATGGCCCGCTTGCGTTCCTCAAAGGGACGAGAATTCGAACACATTCTCCTGCGTTTGGTAACGCGCGAACATGCCACGCATATTCATTTACTGGAACGTCAGTTAAAGCTGTTGCCTAAAGATTCTCCCGTCTATGAATTAGTCACGCAGTGTTTGCCCGAGTTGCGTGAACAATATCAAACCGCTTCTCATCTAGGCGGACTCCCCCAATAAGAAGATTGCTTTAGTAGGATCGTTTTATGTTATGGGTATTTTGGGTGGTGGCGGCCTTGGTGGCGATTTTTGTTTCGCACAATGTGCGTTACGCCATCAAGCAATATTGGGCCAATCGACAACGCGCCGTATTCACGATTTACGTTTTATTCTTAGTGATATTTACCTATCTTGTGATTCATCTCACCACGCATGTGTTAAGTTTTACACAAGACGTTCAACAAATGGATTTGCTAGAAGCTAGAGAAAAATAAAAAAGCCGTCCAGGGAGCACACCCGGACGGCTGTATATAGTTAGACGCCTTGTCAGTATAAAGGTTTCATTCAAATCAAATGGTAATAACCACGTCGGAAGATCAACTGCAAAGGGGATTTAAAAAGCGTTGAAAGAATCGCTGGTTTTAAAATAGCCGCCTTTTTCCCATCGCGAAAGATCGTGCCATTTTTAAGCAGCATGACCCGTTGGATCTCGGGAATAATATCGTGCAAGTCATGTGTGACGACAATTACCGTGGTGCCGGCCTGAGCGACGTGGCGTAACGTTTGACGAAATTCACGAATTGCTTTTGGATCTAAACTGGTTGTGGGTTCATCCAACACAAGCGCTTGGGGATCATGCACTAAAGCGCGGCCAATCAAGGCCCGACGGTGTTCACCCGAAGACATGGCTTGTAGCGGTCGTTGCGCCAAGTGCGTAATATTTAGAAAGCGCAAGATCGATTTTGTTTTGCGTTCCATGGCCGGCGTGACACGATGGTGCGGCCATAACCCCAAACTACTAAAAAATCCAGAAAGAACGAGCTCGCGCACAGTAACCGTCCGGGTCAGAGGATAAAGAATGTCCGGCGATACCAGGCCTAAATGACGCCGGAGCTCAGAAACATCCCATAAGGAGTGACCCAAAATTTCAAAATGCGACTCTGTGTGGGGAACTGGATAGAGTTCACGCGTTAGCGTTTTA
>Ga0105240_10009329_pt1 | contig 13908 bp, 15 predicted proteins | sample KBSC54metaG_FD_80426 | JGI IMG/M metagenome (GOLD analysis project Ga0105240, IMG submission 80426) | Corn rhizosphere microbial communities from Kellogg Biological Station, Michigan, USA - KBS C5-4 metaG | ecosystem: Host-associated > Plants > Roots > Rhizosphere > Soil | place: Michigan, USA... | reverse complement strand
CTCGTGGGCCTGGCGAACGACGATGCCCCGCCTTCGCGTGCCGCGGAGACCTCGCTCCTGCAACTCGAGGATCGGATTGCCAGTGGGACCGCGAGCCTCGAGGATTTTCAGGACCTGGAAGGGAGAGTGGCCTATTGCGGTCTCACCTGCCCTGCATGCAACAGCGCGCTTTGCGAGCTGCCCGATCGCGGGATGCTGCGTTTCCGGTGCCGCGCTGGGCATGCCTTTTCGGCACCGAGTGTACTGTCTGCGCAGGCGGCTGTCCGTGACAGCGAGCTCTCGAGCTTGTATGGGCGCATCCGTGAAGAGTCGAGCCTGGCCCATCGCCTTCTTGCCGACCCGCGCTACCACAACGCGGCGCAAGATCTCACTCAACGCCTCGATGGCCTGAGCCATAAGGCGACACAGCTGCTGCCGTGGACCCGGGAGATCCCTGCCCTGTACGCAGTGCCACCCTTGCCTCAAGAGGAATCCGCGGCGCCCGTCTTTCCTGGCGGTACGTACTAACCGCAGTCCGGCTGCGGCTTCCCTGCATGGCTTTCATCGCGCTTCCGCTCGATGATGAGGCAGCAGCGCGAGGCTGCCATGGGCCCACATCCTTTTTACGGGAGAGTTGCGGTGATCGACGGCGAACAAACAGGCAAGACGTGGGCTCTGGTGCTGGCCGCGGGCGAGGGCAGTCGACTGCGGAGCCTCACGACGGCGGTCTCGGGCGAAACGGTCCCGAAGCAGTTCTGCTCTCTTTATGAGGGGCCCTCTCTTCTGCACGAAGCCCTCGAGCGAGCACACACGGTGGCCGGTCGTTCCCGAATCTGTGCCGTGGTTGCCGAGCAGCACAGACATTGGTGGACTGGCGCGCTGGCGAGTCTGCCCGCCGCCAACGTGATCGTGCAGCCTGAGAATCGGGGCACGGGAAATGGGATCCTTCTGCCGCTCCTGCACCTTGTCGAACGTGACCCGCGAGCCCGCATCGTGCTGCTGCCCTCCGATCATCACGTGCGCAACGAAGCTGTTCTGGCGTCATCGCTGGAACGAGCCGTGCAGCATGTGGGGGGGTCTTGCGAGGACACCGTACTGCTGGGCCTGCAGCCGGAGGAAGCCGATCCGGAGCTCGGTTACATCGTCCCGGAGGGCGGCGCAGACGCTGGCGGCTTCCAGACTGTTGAGCGCTTCGTCGAGAAGCCCTCGCGCGAGCTTGCGAGTCGGCTCATCCAGAGCGGGGCGTTGTGGAACGCGTTCATCATCGCCTCCACTGTCCCGGCGCTTCTTGCGATGTTTCGCCGGCGCCTCCCGCAGATCGTCACCCGTTTCGAAGCGGCCGTTCGATCCGACCTATGGGTGGGAAGCCGTTGCGCTACCGAGGAGCTGTACGAGAGTCTGCCCGCGATCGACTTTTCGCGCGACATCCTCTGTGGCGAGGAGTCGAACCTGAGCGTATTGCCTGTTCCGCCGTGCGGGTGGAGTGACCTCGGGACGCCGAAACGAGTGGCGGAAGTCCTGTACAAGGCACCGCGCCCGGCGGCGTTAGGACCCTTGCAAGGAGCTCTGGGGTATCTGAGCCTCGCCACACAGCACGAGCGCCTGCCGTTTTCGTCAGCGTATCACCGCCATCCCGGTGCATGAGCATGCAGTGCGTCGATCGTACCGAAGCCCATTGGACTACTGCCGCATTGCTCGCGCTCGCTGGCGTGTTCGCGCAGTCGGCTCACGCAGGAGCGCCCGTGGGCAGTCCTGAAGGGACGCGAATTCCCGAGCCCCCGCGGCTGTCCGCCTTGCGCTACGACTACGAGTACCCGGTCATCGGCTACTCGGGGAAGCCAACGAATAACCGCATCGCGCGGCTGCAGAGTCGCCTCGAGCAAGGGAAATTGCAGCTGCGTTTCCAGGCTCCGCGTGGCTACCTGGATTCGTTGCTCGGGGCGCTGCGGATCGATGCCAGCTCCCAGACCCTCGTGTTCTCCAAGACCAGCCTGCAGGTGGATTGGATCAAGGCTGCGACTCCGCGTGCGATCTATTTCAACGACGACACATTCGTGGCCTGGGTTCAGGGATCGGGTTTGCTCGAGATGGTGACCATGGATAGCTCCCTGGGGCCGGTCTTCTATACGCTGGACAATCCCGGACCGTCGCCTCCGAGCTTCGACAGAGAGGTCCTGCGTTGCCTGGCGTGCCACGACAAGTTTTCCCTGGCCGGGGGCGGCGTGCCGCTCTTTCTCGTTGCCTCATCACAGGTGGATGTCAACGGCATGCTGCTGGGAACGGCGATCTCCAGTCCGGTCTCGGACGAAACACCGATCGAGCAGCGCTGGGCGGGCTGGTATGTTACCGGCGGAAGTAACGAGCAGAGTCATCTCGGCAACATACTCACGCACTCCGAGAACGATTACGTGCAGGGCACCCGTCTCGCTACGCGCAATCGGAACGGCCTCGAGGACCTGCTCGACACGAAGCCGTACCCCGATGGCACAAGCGACGTCGTAGCGCTCCTGGTTCTCGAGCACGAGGCGACGGTCTACAACCTGATCACGCGGCTCAACTTCAAGGCAAGGACGCTGCTGTCGCGGGAATCGCCCGGCGCGGAATCGAGCTGCACCTGGGAGAGTCTAGCGCCTCAGACGCAGCTGGCGATCCGCCGCATGTCAGAACCATTGGTCCAGGCCATGCTGTTTACCCATGCGGCGCCGATTGCGGGCAGGATCCGCGGTAGCTCCGGATTTGATGCCTGGTTCGAGTCGCTCGGCCCGCGGGATTCGCAGGGACGCTCGCTCAGGGAGCTGCAGCTGCAGGAGCGACTGTTCAAGTATCCCTTGAGCTACCTGGTGTACTCGGAAGCCTTCGATGCGATGCCGCGATGCGCCAGGCAATTCATCTATCAACGCTTCGCCGACATCCTGGAAGGGCGCGACGAGAGCTCACCCTTCCAGAAGTTGTCCGCGCAGGATCGCCTCGCCGTGGAGCAGATCCTCACGGCCACCAAACCGGAATTCGCAAGCGTTGCACGCCGATAGCTTGCCGACTAACAGACGCAGGCCATCCTGTGTCGAGGGCTGCGCCATGAGCATCGTGCTGCTGCTGATTCCTCTGGCATTCGTCCTGGTTGCGCTCGCCGTTGCGGCATTGTTCTGGGGCAGTGGATTCAGATCAATACGACAATCTGGATGAGGCATCGCAGGCCCTCTGGAAGGCGACGCTGACAACGACGCCGATGCGCCTGTTTCGGTAACTACGGATTACCCGCCGCTGGCGGGCTCGTAAGCTGTTTTCATGATCTCGGAAGTCTCCCACACCATCCCCGGTACGACGATCTTCGGCCCTCGCGAGGCTCTTCGAGGTTACGCCCTGAACAGGATGTGCTTCTCGTTCAACGATGCAATGAATCGTGCAGCGTTTCTCGAGGACGAGGATGCGTACTGCAAGGCATTCGGCCTGACCGAGGAACAGCGCAAGGCGGTGCGCGAGCGCAGTGTGCTGGCGCTGATCGCAGCCGGCGGCAACATCTACTACCTGGGAAAGCTGGCGGGTGTCGTCGGGCTCGATATGCAGGATATCGGCGCTCAGCAGACGGGCACCACCGTCGAGGAGTTCAAGGCGCGGCTGATACGGGGAGGGCGCTGACATGGCCACGATCGTGGGTGCCGTCACGACCTCGCACGTTCCGCTGATCGGCAAGGCAATCGCACGGGGGCTGCAGCAGGAGCCGTACTGGAAACCGTTCTTCGAGGGTTTCGCCCCGGTGCATCGCTGGCTTCAGGAAGTGAACCCCGATGTGGCGGTTGTGATCTACAACGACCATGGGTTGAATTTCTTCCTGGATACGATGCCCACGTTCGCCATCGGCGCAGCCGGGGAGTATGCGAATGCGGATGAAGGCTGGGGTCTACCGGTGCTGCGCTCCTTCCCGGGCGACCCGGATCTGTCCTGGCATCTCATCCAGGCGCTGATCGATGATGAATTCGATGTCGCCAGTTGCCAGCGCATGCTGGTGGATCATGCCTTTACCATTCCGATGTCGCTGCTGTGGCCGGGTGGCGGTGCCTGGCCGGTGAGGACTGTGCCTGTCTCGATCAATACCGTGCAGCATCCGCTGCCCTCGCCGTTACGATGCTTCAAGTTCGGCGCGGCGATCGGACGGGCTCTTTCTCATTACGATCGGGATTGTCGCGCGGTGATCGTGGGTACCGGCGGGCTGTCACATCAGCTGGATGGAGCGCGCGCCGGTTTCATCAACGAGGAGTTCGATCGGCTGTGCATGCATCGCCTGGTGAGCGATCCGGTATCCCTGACACGCTTTACGAACCACGACCTGATCGAGAACGCGGGCTCCCAGGGCGTCGAGTTGCTCATGTGGTTGGCAGCCCGAGGCGCGTTGCAGGGCAGTGCGTCCGCCGTTCATCAGAACTATCATGTGCCGATCTCCAGCACTGCGACTGGTCTGCTCGTGATGGAAAGCAGCGGAGCCTAGCGTCCCGGCAGTCCGCGGCGGTCTGACTCCCGGTCAAGTCGCCGGAATCTTCTGGTTCGGGTACCAGTACGTGAGGTGGCAGGCTTCGCACGCCTCATCGATGTCGCCGCCGGCCTGCAGCAAGGCCTCGGAGTCTTGCTTGTCGATCGCCTCCAGCGCCTTTGTAGCCGTGGCATGCAGTCCGTGCGCGAATCGGACGAATGCCTCCCGATCGGAGGCAATGCGCTGATCGATCTGCTGCGGAGACAGCTCGCCCTCGCCGGGCTGCGTGCCGGCCGGCGCGGCATGCCGGCCGTCCATGACCAGTAGATTCGTGGCTTCGATCAGGGTAATCGCGTGGCGTCTCACGGCCAACCACTCCTGCGGTGTGCGCGGTTTCCTCTCCTGTTCCCCGGACATCGAATAGACGATCGCCACGGACTCCCACAGGGCATCCGCGGAAGGGTCCACGGTGGAATCCATGAGCTCCCGGATCGTTGCGGTCGCAATGAAGGGTGAGTCCCGATCGGGCGCAGGTGAACCTTGTGCGAGTTGCGACTGGCCCGCCATGCCGCCTTGCGAGCAGGCAGTGAGCGCCGCGATAGTGGCAGCAGCGCAGAGGAACCGATCGATTTTCTTCATGGAAATTGCTCTCACCGCAACGATGTCAGTGCGCGGTTGAGCGTGAGCATGGGCTGGCAACAGGAGGGGCTCCATACGCGCTTCTACGTAAGCTTCCGCCCGCCCGCCGCCTGCTCGGCGGCTTGGCGGCGCCGTTTGCCGGCTAGTTGCGCCCTTGCTCCGCCGTTTCGACGATCTCACGCAGCCTGACCAGCGCCTTGTCGCTTGCGGTCTTGGCGCACTCCTGCTCGCCGGGGGTGGCGCCGGGATACTGCCGGCCGATCTCCTTGCAGGCAGCCTGTGCAGCTCTGTTGACGCGGTTCCGCGAGAGTGAGCGGAAAAACCCGGATGCAACGATGCGCGAGCTCGATATACATTCCTATCTGGCTGTGCGGGAATGCGATCCGACTTGTCAGGATATGACATGCACTGACGTGGCTTGCGGGCCAAGGTCGCCGGGCTCTTCGCAGAAGCGCACCTGGACCCCCGTGGCCAGGTCCTTGAACCTGGCCCCCACGAGGCTGTTGTGGTGGAAGTACACTATCCGGCCTTCCTCCGTTTCGATGCGGCCGAAGCCGCGTGCCGTGTCCAGCTCGCTGATCCGTCCATGAGCCGGTGTCGCGTGCGTCTTGACATCACGCCGCCGCTTTCGCGCATAGTCCTGCACCTTGCGGCGCGCGGCGGCGAATACGTCGCGCAAGGCCACGTATGGGTCCTCGTGTGAGCGATCCGCCGGATGCGCGCGAATGGCGATCTCCTCTCCCGACAGCGTGACGTCAACCGTGAAGTCGAATAGAGCGCCTTGATGCTGGTGGTGCGAGGGTGGCTCGACGATCACATGGCAACGGGTGATATGGGAGCTGAAGCGCTCGAGCTGCCCGGCCAGCTTGCGAATGCGAGCCTCCAGAGCGGCGGAGGGCTCCATGTGGCGGAAGGTGATGTGCAGCGGAAGTTTCATGGGATTCTCCGGCGACTGCGCATCCGAGGTCAGGCTAGGAAATCGCGGACGGCAGCGGGATCCGCGAATGTACCTATGTCGCCGCAGCAAACGCCGGCAGATCGATGCCGCACGCCAGGTGAAATACGTGTGATAGACCGTGTCGCGATCCTTGTGGAACGCGGCTCAACCCTCGCGACCGGACATGCGTGTCATGCCCAGGTCGACGGGCCTCATAATTGAACACCGTTTGGCCGCTTGCGATCTGCTCGGGAGTGAAGGCGAGGGCTGCCCGGCGCCTCCACCATGCGCGATGTCTCACGCGAGTTGCCGCGCAGACGCCTTCAAGGCTTACTTTTCGCTCTTCCCATCCGCTGATGGGGAGGCCCTGTGGCCGTGCCCCATGCCCATGCCGCCTCCCATGCCCATCATCGGACAGGTCTGGCTCCCCAGGTCCCGGCAGCCCTGCATCATTTGCGTGCGGCACTCGGCAAGGCTCTTCTCGGAGCGCAGACACGCCGCCATCTGCTCGTGCAGGGAGGCCATCTTCTCCCGCATTTCCTTGGAGGGGGCCGCTTGCGCGGCCGCCGTGCCTGGAGCATCTGCAGACCAGGCAGAGCCCATCGGTAGGAGCGCAAGGGCAATGACGGCCGCATTTCGGAGGACGAGTCGCAGGGCTGTGTGTTTGTGTTGCATAGTTCACCTCGTGTCTGGTGCGTCCCTGGCGGGACACTCTCTCTGCCGGCCTCCCGATGCCATACGCAGTTTCCACCATTCGAATGCCAGCGCCCTCGGATCCGCGCCGCAACGCCAATCAGCGCCCGTGGCAACAACGGCGGCTCTGGCTGAGCCCGGTGTATCCATGGAGGCGAGCATCGATCATCGGGAGCTCCGCGGCCCTAAGGAGAAGTGCTGCTGCGGTTGGCCGGCGGCAATGGCAGAGTACTGGGGAAGTGCCTTCGTGAGCATCCGGCCCAATGGTCGCAGTGCCACGGGTACGCAATTGCCCGCATGTTCCGCAGCCGAACGGGGTCCGCTACTCGGTCGTCGCATCATGGCAGGGCGCGACGAGGAGTGCCTGATGTGCTGGCATGCTTGAATGCTGAGTTTGATCGCAATCGAAGATCGTCACCTCATTGTCGCAACACGCACTTGGCATAGAGGTCGGGCAGGGCGCCCGCCGCGTCGTAGCGCGCCTTGAGGGCTGAGTAAGCCGCATGGTCGAACATGCGCCAAAACTCCTCTCCCGTGTAGTACGAATCGGAATACAGGCTCTTCCAACCCCCCAGTTCCGCGACCTTGTGCTCGATCATTCGATTCCGCTGGCCTGGCGGATGCCGCTCGCGGGCCCGTACGATGTCCCAGAAGCCGAAGTTGATGTAAGTAGTTTGCGGGCGCAGCGGGTAGAGCGTAAACGACAACGCTGGGGGCGGCGCCCGGATTGGACACAGCCAGATCGGCAGAATACCGATTTCGCGGTGCAGGAAATCGAGGAACTCCGCGGAGCGGTCGATCGGAATGTCCACGTCCTGAATCACTGTTTCACTTTTACGTCCTGCGAGCACGGACAGCGCACGGGTGACGCCCCAGCGGCTGTTCCACCGCATGATTCGCTGGTACGTGATCGAGTTCAGTCGCTTGCGACCCAGCAGGTGACGTATCAGCGGGTGCTGGGCGCCGAGGTTTTTCGAACACCAGAACCAATCGGTGTCCCAGCGCCACAGGTAATCGTAAACGGTGAGAAAGTCCGTCGCCCGTTGGCGGATCGAGCGGTAGTAGATGTGCTCGAAAGTGTAGTCGCTCGTGTAGGGCGCCTCTGATGCGAAGCGGCCGAGCGTGAGGTACAGTTCGTCGGGGGCAAAGACGACACCATCTAGAAAATCGAGCTGCCGATCCTCGCAGTGACGGGCTATCGCTGCGAAACAGGCGCCCGCACTGTCGTAGCGGACGTGCTCCAGCGCAACGAACGGCTCGACGGGTACGGTCCGGGCGGTCACGGCGAGCGCGTAGCCGAGCGTGCCATATGAGTTTGGAAAGCCGAAAAAGAGATCGCGGTATTCATTAGCCGGCGTGCAGGTCAGGATGCGGCCGTCACCGGTAAGCACCTCGAGGGCAGTGATCGTATCGTGTACCAGGCCGTACTTGAATGAAGACGATTCGATGCCGACACCGGCCAGCGCGCCGCCCAAGGTGATCGATTTGAGTTGAGGGACCACGGCGGGCATCATCCTTTGTCGCAGCGTCGCATCTGCGAGCGCGGCATATGGAATCATTCCTTCGGCTTCGACGACTCGCGCTGCCCCGTCGATCCGGATCACCTCATCAAAGTTCGCGAGGTTGATCCTCGGCCGCGACCGCGGCGAGCGATCTCGGAACAAGTTAGAGGTGTGCTTGGAAAGCCCAACCGTGGCGCTTCTATCTGTCTGCGCAGCCGCGAGAGAGAGGGTGAGATGTGATTTCTTGTCGGTATGCGTAGTCATTTGCCGTACAGAAACGCGCGGCTCATCGGGTAGCTGCTACCTACGCTGTTTTTGCTTACCGTGACTTGAAAAAGGTTGAGCTGCGGGGTTTTGGTGCGGAAGGCTTCCGCGCAGGACCACAGGTAAGTCCGCCAGTTGCGCCGCAAGCGTTCGTTGAAGCGCTTGGGATCCAGCGAGTGAATGGCTTCCCAGTTGCGGTCGAAACGCTCAGCCCACGCATCCAGCGTCAAGGCATAGTGACGCCGCAGGTTCTCGACATCCAGTACCTCCAACCCGCATCGCTCCATCCAGTCGATTGCGCTCGACAGGCTTGGGATCCAGCCGCCCGGAAAGACGTGCTTGCGGATATAGAACTCGGTGTCGCGTTCCCCGACGTGTCCAATGAAATGGATCACGCCGAGCCCGCCTGGTTTGAGCGCGTTGGCGTGCGCGCGGACGACCTGCGGAAGCTGGTCTCGTCCGGCATGCTCGAGCGTGCCGATGGACAGGAGCTTGTCGTATTGGCCCGGGATCTCGCGAAAGTCACATTCAATCACGCGGATTCTGTCGGCGAGTCCGCGGCGTTCTATCTCCTGCTGTGTCTCCTTCACCTGCTCGGTCGTCGTATTGATGCCGGTGCCGAGCGCCCCGAAGTGTTCCCACGCATGAAAGAGCAGACCGCCCCAACCCGATCCGACATCGACGAACGTATCGCCGGCCTGCAGCTGCACCTTGCGGCATACGTGATTCATCTTGTTACATTGGGCTTCTTCGAGTGTCTTCGTACCTTCCTTCCAGTACGCACAGGTATACGTCATCGAAGGATGATCCAGCCAGAGGCGATAGAATTCCCTGCCCAGGCCGTAATGGAACCGGGCATTCGCCTTCGCCTGAGCCAACGAACGATTCGAACGGCGGTACTCGAACCATTGGCTGCGCAACCGCACCAGCGGCGTCTGTCCCTGGTCGAAGCCGCTTTCGTAACCGGCTTTGAAGGCGAGCGCGAGGTTCCCCTCGATGTCGGCGCTGCCACCGAAATACGATTCGAGCAAACCGATATACCCGAAGAGAGCCACCCGCCGCTCCGCCGCCCGTGTTCGGAATGTCAGCGTGAAGGCCGGGGCCCCGTCATCTCGCTGGATGACCGCACCATTGGCCATGGTCACACGGAACGGAATGTCACTCGCAGCCATGAGGGCCGCGAACCTGCGGGCGAGTGCTGCGGGGGGACTCGCGACGCGTGCTTCGGACGGACTGCGCATACGGCGGTCGAGATCGTATGTTTCCATTGGAGTCTCAATGGGGGCGAACGGGCCGGTCGTACTGGCATCCTAACTCATGCTCACGTGAGGAGGGTACCGCCGGGGCCCCGCTCACGCACCTGCCAAGCCGGATTGGACCGAACCTGGCATGCTCAGGTGGGGACCTCCCACTGTTTCGACCATCGAGTCCGGTCGGCTCGCGCGCGCTGGTGAGCCAGGTCGGATGCGACGGAACTGCGAGTGCGAGACTCGCCGACTGCTCGAATTCGATGCACTTACGGATGGGGTCCGAGAAGTGCCTCATGAGACGAGGCTATACCGATGAGCGTGAGAAAGCAGATCAGCTGAACACCAAAGAACGAAAACCGCGCTGCCACGAATGCATCGGTCTGCACATGGGACACGTGGACCAGTGACTGACAGACGCGGAACGGCGCGGTTGGCTGACGGGTTTACGCGATCCGCAAATTGGGCGCGCGTTGGCGGCGCTTCATGCGCGTCCGAGCGAGGCGTGGACGGCGGAAACGCTGGCGAGCGAAGTGGGGATGTCGCGTTCAGTGTTTGCGGAGCGATTCACTTCCTTGATCGGACAGCCACCGATGCATTATCTGGCCCTTTGGCGCATGCAGGTCGCGGCGCAACACCGGAGGGAAGGCCGCGGCAGCATCGCGCAGATAGCCTTCGAGGTGGGCTACGACTCCGAAGCGGCATTCAGCCGTGCATTCAAACGCGAGTTCGGGGCATCACCGGGCATCTGGCGTCGGCAGGCAGGATGAGGCTCGCAGTTTCGATCACGTGCGCCGCTGCCTGCGGCGCTACGAACTGCAGATCGTGGGTGTACGACATCTCTTCCAGCCGTCTGCGTGGTTCGGGGATGGTCAGTCTTGCATCAATGCGGGAAAATGGAGGCGCTGCCTGCGAAAGCGGGGCCAGTTGTCGCGCCATGATCCCAGGAGGGCTGCCATGTCCGAGCCCGGAATGAAGTTAGAAGGCGGATGCTTGTGTGGGGCGATCCGCTATTGCATCAATGGCAAAGTGCGCTTCGTGAGTCAGTGCTGCTGCAGAGACTGTCAGCGGGCCACGGGAACCGGTCACACGACCATCATCGGCGTGCTGCGCTCTGAGCTCAGTGTTCGCGGAGTACCCGTGACCTATACTTCCAAGGGTGAATCCGGTGGTGACGTGACTCGACATTTCTGTGGCACTTGTGGTGGACGCCTGTACACCTCGGGCACTCTCCCCGGTGCCGTAGTCATGGTGCAGGCTGGATCCCTGGATGACCCGAATCGTATCGCGCCCGATAGCGTTGTCTACTACAAGGACGCTCTGAGCTGGGATCGGTTCGATCCGCAGTTGCCGCGTTTCGAGCGTCTTCCCCAGCGATCTCCGCCGTAACCCCGCGCTGCGGGGCTTCGGCTGAACCTACTCCGCCGACGCCTTCCCCGGACCGTAGTCCGTGGTCGGCCAGCCTGTCGGCATCGCATCCGGCATGTTGAATAGCACCGCATGGATCTCGCGGATCCAGCCGTTCTGGATCGCGAAGAACTCGCCCACCAGGCGATCGGCGGCCGTCGCTGTACTCTGGCTCTTCGCACCAGCCTTCAAGCCGAAGCGCAGAATCGTGAGCACGATGCCGCGCTCTTCATCCACCACCGCGTAGCGGCGATCCCAGAGGTTGCGGCCGAGGAAGCTGCCTTCGTCGAAGCCGCGCGCCGTGTCGTTCTGTCGGCCGTTGCGCACCACGGTTGGGCCCGTGGTGTGCACGCCGTTCTCTACACGGTCCGAATCCGCGGCGAGGCGCGCGCGGTGGTACGCGGGCGTGCCGTTCGTCTGGAACGCGCGCCAGTAGCTTTCGGTCGCGCCGATGAGATCGTAGTACGAATCGCGTTCGGCCTCACGTATCGAGAGCGTCAGCCGCGGCGACACCGTGGTCAGACCATCCGGATTCCACAATGCTCCCGCGTCGCCCTTGTTGCATTTGATGCTCTCGATCTCGGTGATCGCGCCGTTGACCACCTTCAGGCGCAGCACCATCATCGTCTTGGAGCCGTCCGTGTTGCGTACCACGACTTCCGTGCCGGTATCGCCACGTCTCGTGTTCACGATGTCCCAGCGATACACCACCTCTGCGGCGCTGTTCCAGAACGTCTGCGCGAGCTTCTTCTGTGCACCATTCTCGGTGATGCGCGCCTTCGCAGCCTGGGGCAGCTTCGTGGCATCGTGCGCCACGAGCGCCGCGAAGTAGGAGTCGACGACCTTGGTGAGACACGCGCGGTCGCACGCCTGCTGGGCATTGGACGTGGAGGAGAACAGCGCACTGACCAGCACCATGCCGGCCACGGCACGGAATCCGAGAGTTGCCATGTGTTCCTGCCCCTCAATCTTGGTTGTGGGCCATCCCGGGGATGGCATGCGAAGGCTAGCCGATCCCTCGACGGCCGGCCAGCCATGCGCAGTCAATGCAGGCGTGTCGGGCAGCGGCGCTCGTGGGCACTGCCGGTCCCTCCGGTTCGTGTGCTGTTCCGAACAGCTAGGGGCTGCGCGACCCGCTGGGCGCCGCCTTTGCGAGCGCATCGGGTCGGGGACCCGATGGCAGCGGGTCGACATCGATGACTTCAGCCGAGAGATCAGCCTGCCTGAACCCGGTGACTTTCAGCAGCGCCTCGAAAGAATCCGCACGTATGCCAGGGTGCGCACGCAGCTTCGCCTCGAGCCGGCTCAACCCATCCGGCGAGGTCACCGTGCGCACGATCTGCAGCACGCCTGCATTGCGTACCCCGGATGTGATCACCATGATGTGGTTGCCGCTGGGCCCGAGGAATTTCGCCACGATCGCATAGTCCTCGCGCTCGGCTCCCAGCGTGCCTCGCGCAACGAACGTCCTGTGGCGGTCCAGGTCGGTCACCGCGGAGTCCGCAGCCTCTACGCGGTAGCGTGAGCGGGCCTGATAGTAACCGGACAGCAGGCCCAGGCCCATCATAGGTCCGACATAGATGATGTCGTTGTTGCGCACTTCGTCGGCCTGCAGGTCATCGCGCACCGTGACCTCGAAATGCCGATCAGGCTGATCGACGATCTGCAGCACATCCGCCATGCCGATGGCAGCCGTTTTCTGGATCACAGTGACATAGCGCTGCCCACGCTCGGCGGCAAACGAGGGATTGCTGGCCAGGAATGCCCGCAGGTCTTCGCTGGAGTTGATTTGAGAATCGCGAACGGTGAGCGTCCGGCCGGTCTTGGGATCCACCTGAGTAAACATGAAGAGGTCGCCCAGTACCAGGGTGAGCGGTCGGCGGCTGGCGATCAGGTCATCCCAGACAGGACTGGCACGTACGCGCATGCGAACGGGGTTCGGCATCGACTCAGCAAACTGGGAGCGGGAGGAGCCGCTGTACCACAGCCACACGTTGCCCAGTGCAGAAAGCACCAGCAGGGCTGCGAGCGCGGCGGTCCAGTAACCGCCTCGCGGACGTGCGGGCTTGCCTGAAGCAGGGTCCCTATCAGGCGCTGGGGACGGCGAGTCCGTTCTTACGGTGAGGCGATACCCGCCCTTGGGAATGACGAACTGCAGTCCGTCACCGGATCCGGCACCCGCGTAGCATTCGGCGAGCTTCTGCCGCAGCGTGCGCACGGCGACGCGGACGGCAGAATCTTCGGCGCCATTGAATGCAGCACCCTTGCCGAAGACATCGATCGCGATCTCGACTTCCTTGGGCGTGGTGTTCTGCAGCGCCCGCTCCACCAGATAGGACAGCAGCCGCTGACTGGCCTCGGACTTTCCCAGCGGCTCCGAGCCCAGCAGCTGCTCGAGATGGCGCCGGATCGCGGCGGGATCGACTTCGGTCATCAATGTTCACACGCCGCGTGACTTCCAGCTGCACACGTGCCCCTTGGGCGGGACTGTAAGCCCCGCGGCGCCTCTTGCCAATATCGGTTGCAGGATAGGCCATTTCTCTGCTTCAGAAGGCGGTGCTCATCCACGTTAGCAACCGCGTTACTAACCTTTCTCGAGGCCCTGGCTAACCGTTTGACACTTTATCGCGCGACCGCCGAGCCTCTTAATCCCCCTCGATCGAACAGCGGGCTGCGAGACGGCCGCTCATCGAGGGGGACACATGTCGAGGCAGAGGCGCTCGGGGCCGGACAGACGTGGGCGCACCGCCGCCCGATCCATGCTGCTTGGCCTGG
>Ga0105240_10009325_pt1 | contig 13913 bp, 19 predicted proteins | sample KBSC54metaG_FD_80426 | JGI IMG/M metagenome (GOLD analysis project Ga0105240, IMG submission 80426) | Corn rhizosphere microbial communities from Kellogg Biological Station, Michigan, USA - KBS C5-4 metaG | ecosystem: Host-associated > Plants > Roots > Rhizosphere > Soil | place: Michigan, USA... | reverse complement strand
TCGTAGCGCGTGGTTCGGCGGCTACCGTCCTCGCGCGGCTCGGCTTCGATGGTGATCGCGAGCGCCGGGCAGATCGCCTCGCACAGCTTGCACGCGATGCAGCGCTCCTCGCCGTTGGGGTAGCGGCGAAGCGCATGCTCGCCGCGGAAGCGCGGAGAGGTCGGGAATTTCTCGTACGGATAATTGATCGTCGCCTTGGGCTTGAAGAAATATTTCAGCGTCAGCCAGTGGGCCTGGATGAAGTCCCAGAGGAAGAAGGACGTAATCGAGCGGATCATACGGCGGCCCTCGGCGTGCAGCGCCCGGACATGAACGCCTGGAACGGTTTGCTCCATTCACCTTCCGAACCGATTGCGGAGGGCTGGATCAGGATTTGCGCGCTCGAATCTTTCTGAAGGCTCAGCGTGTACATGAACATGCATGAGGTCTGCGTGAAGAGGCACGGACCGGGATGAATTGAGACAAAGCTGTAGTCGTGCGCGCCTATTTCCATGGCGGCGACCGCGTTGCCGACGCGGATAGGATCACCCGGCCAATCCAGCTTTACGTCGATCGTGTCCTCTTTCGGTGTGATGAGGAGATCGAACTTCCATTTATTCATCTCCGGAGGAAGCCTGATCGCCGCAGCCGAGGCCTTGTCGCCATCAAGGTGAACGGTCCGCGGGGGCTGCACTTCGCAGGAGAGTGAGATCGTCGAGGCGAGCGCCACCAACATTCCAATCATGCGAACCTCGTGAGCATCAGCCATCCGGACACGAGGACGACGAACAGGAGCGACAGGGGCAGGAAAATCTTCCAGCCGAGGCGCATCAGCTGGTCGTAGCGGTAGCGCGGCACGGTCGCCTTCACCCAGCTGAAGACGAAGAAGAAGAACAGCATCTTGGCGAACAGCCAGATGATGCCCGGAATCAGGTAGAGCGGCGCCCAGTCGACCGGCGGCAGCCACCCGCCCCAGAACAGGATGGCGTTGAGCGCGCACATCAGGATCACGTTCGCATATTCGCCGAGCCAGAAGAGCGCGAAGCTCATCGACGAATATTCGGTCTGGTGCCCGGCGACGAGCTCGCTTTCCGCCTCGACCAGGTCGAACGGCGTCCGGAACGTCTCCGCCATCGAGCTGATCAGGAAGACGATCGACATCGGGAACAGCAGCAGGTTGAATCCGAACGCATTGACGATGCCGAGGCCGAAGCCCTTCTGCATCAGCACGATGCCGCTCAAGTTGAAAGTGCCTGCGTAGAGCACGACGGTGATCAGGACGAAGCCGATCGAGACTTCGTAGCTCACCATCTGAGCCGCGGCGCGAAGCGCCGAGAAGAAGGGATATTTGGAGTTGGACGCCCAGCCGGCGACGATCACGCCATAAACGCCGAGCGAGCTTGCCGCGAGGACGTACAGCAGTCCGACGTTGACGTCGGCGAGCACGACGCCAGGCTGGAACGGCACCACCGCCCACACGATGAGCGCGACGGAGAAGGTGACGATCGGCGCAATCAGGAACAGGCCCTTGTTCGCGCTCGTCGGGATGATGGTTTCCTTGAGGAAGACCTTGAGGCCATCGGCGAAGCTCTGCAGCAGCCCCCACGGCCCGACCACGTTCGGTCCGCGCCGGAGCGCCATCGCCGCCCAGATCTTGCGGTCGGCATAGATGATCATCGCGACCGCGAGCATCAGCGGAAGCGCGATGACGAGAATGCCGATGATCGTGGCGAGGAACCACGCCCAGCCATAGTCCATGCCGTGGCTGACGAAGAATTGGGTCATTGGCGGCCCTTCCCTGCGGGCCAATGCTCATCCAACCGGTACAGAAGACACGCTCCGAAGAATGACCACACGCTATTGCTGAGCGCCTGCGCGACGGAGCGCCAGAACAGCACGAAGTGCGAAGTTGGAGCGACTTCCGGCATGGAGCGGCTCATCTCGGGCCCCTCCACGAAGAAGAAGTTCGCGAACGACACCACCAAGATCAGGATCGAGGCACAAAAGAGGATGACTGCGCCGCTGCGCATAGCCCAGCGATAGAAGCTCACTCCGCCGCCTCCTCATAATGCAGGCCCTGCACCAGCTCCTCGGAGCAGCGGCGCATGGTCGGGCTGTTGCGGCAGATCGCGTTGGTGAGGAAGAAGTCGGCGATCGGATAGCGGATCGGGCCCGAGGCTTTCCCGTCGAGCTTCGGCGGCGACCACGGCAGGTCGATCAGGCCGTCCCTGCCCAGCTGCGGATATTCGCTCACCATCTGCTGGCGAAGCTGGGCGAAGCTGTCGAACGGCAGCGTCTTGCCCGCAAGCTCGCTGACGGCGCGCAGGATCGACCAGTCCTCGCGCGCCTCGCCCGGCGGGAAGGCCGCTTTCTCGCCGCGCTGCACCCGGCCTTCGGTGTTGACGTAGGTGCCGTGCTTTTCGGCATAGGCCGCACCCGGAAGCACCAGGTCGGCCTGCCGCGCCCCATTGTCGCCGTGGTGGCCGATATAGACCTTGTACGCGCCTTCGAGCCGGTCGGCCGGCATCTCGTCCGCGCCGAGCAGCAGCGCCAGCTCGGGCTTGGCCGCTTCGATGTCAGCAAGGCCGCCGGGCTGCGCATAGCCGAGAATCAGCGACGCCATCCGCGAAGCGGAGGTGTGGAGGACGTTGAAGCCGTTCCACTCGCCCTTGATCAGGCCGAGCGGTTCGACCAGCGCCAGCGCCGCGCCGAGGCCGTCTCCCGCGAGCGCGCCCGGGCCGACGATCACAGCCGGCCGCTCCGCCTTCGCGAACGCCTCCGTCACTGCTTTCGGCAGCTTGCCGAGCAACTTGAAATCGTCGCCCAGCCATTCGACCTTCATTCCGAGGTCGACCTCGGGTCCGATCGCGAAGACCCTGCCGCCCTTGCGCGCGACCTTGCGCACGCGGGTGGCGATCAGCGGCGCTTCCCAGCGGATGTTTGAGCCGACCAACAGCACCACGTCGGCATTCTCGATTCCGGCGATGGTCGAATTGAACGCGACCGCCGAAAGGCTCGTGCAATCGTAGGTCAGCCCGGTCTGCCGCCCTTCGAGCAGGCCCGACCCCTGCCCTTCGAGCAGCTTCTTCACTGCGTACATCGTCTCGGCGTCGAGAAGGTCGCCGGCGATCGCCGCGACCTTGCTTCCGGCCGTCTTCAGCCGCGCCGCGAAGATGCCGAGCGCCTCGCTCCAGCTCGCCTCGCGCAGCCTGCCCTTCTCGCGCACCCACGGGCGGTCGAGGCGGTTGCGCACTAGCGCGTCCACGTGGTGGCGCGTCTTGTCGTGGATCCACTCCTCGTTGACGTCCTCGTTGATCCTCGGGAGGATGCGCATCACCTGCCGCTGCCGAGTGTCGAGGCGGATGTTCGAGCCGACCGCGTCCATGACGTCGATTCCGGGCACGCGCTTCAGCTCCCACGAGCGGAATTCGAAGATGTGCGGCTTCTGAAGCAGCGCACCGACCGGGCAGACGTCGGCGAGATTGCCCGCGAGCTCGCTGGTCACGGTCTTCTCGAGGTAGGAGGTGATCTGGCTGTCCTCGCCGCGGTAGAGCATGCCGATCTCGGGCACGCCCGCCACCTCCTCGGAAAAGCGGATGCACCGCGTGCACTGGATGCACCGCGTCATCGAGGTCTTGATGACAGGGCCCATGTACTTATCGTCGATCGCCCGCTTGTTCTCCTCGAAGCGCGAGAAGCCGCGGCCGTAGGCCACCGCCTGATCCTGCAGATCGCATTCGCCGCCCTGGTCGCAAATCGGGCAGTCGAGCGGGTGGTTGATGAGGAGGAACTCCATCACCCCTTCGCGCGCCTTCTTGACCATCGGCGTATCGGTGCGGATCGTCTGGCCGTCAGCGGCCGGCAGGGCGCAGCTCGCCTGCGGCTTCGGTGGGCCGGGCGCGACCTCGACCAGGCACATGCGGCAATTGCCGGCGATCGACAGGCGTTCGTGGTAGCAGAAGCGCGGGATCTCCTTGCCCGCAAGCTCGCACGCCTGCAGCACGGTCGCTCCCTGCGGAACCTCGATCTCGACGCCGTCGACGGTGACCTTAGGCATCGCCGGAGTCCTTCTTGCGCGTGACGGTGCGGGTGATCTCGGTCACGCGCGCGCGGCGCGCCCGGCGCATCGACAGGATCACCGCGAAGATGACCACCAGCGCGACGAGCATGATGATGCTCATTCCGCCGCCTCCAGCATCTGGCGCGCCGAGCGCTCGGCGATGCGGCGCTCTAGCTCGGGGCGGAAATGGCGGATCAGGCCCTGGATCGGCCAGGCAGCGGCGTCGCCGAGCGCGCAGATGGTGTGGCCTTCGACCTGCTTGGTGACGTCGAGCAGCTTGTCGATATCCGCGACCTCGACGTCGCCGTCGCGCATCTTCTCCATGATCCGCCACATCCAGCCGGTGCCTTCGCGGCACGGCGTGCACTGGCCGCAGCTCTCGTGCTTGTAGAAATAGCTGATCCGGCTGATTGCGCGGACCACGTCGGTCGTTTTGTCCATGACGATCACCGCCGCGGTGCCGAGGCCGGAGCCGAGCGCCTTCAACCCGTCGAAGTCCATCGGCGCGTCGAGGATCTCCTCGGCGGGCACCAAAGGAACCGACGATCCGCCCGGAATGACCGCCAGCAAGTTGCTGAAATCGTCCGGGTTCTTGCCTCCGCGGATGCCGTGACCGTGGCGGCTGATCAGCTCACGGAAGCTGATGCCCATCGATTCCTCGACCACGCACGGCGTGTTGATGTGGCCAGAGAGCTGGAACAGCTTGGTGCCTTCGTTCTTGGGATTGCCGATGCTCGCGAACCAGTTCGCGCCGCGGCGGAGGATGGTCGGGACGACCGCGATGCTCTCGACATTATTGACCGTGGTGGGACAGCCGTAGAGGCCAGCGCCGGCGGGGAACGGCGGCTTGAGGCGAGGCCACCCCTTCTTCCCCTCGAGGCTGCTCAGCATCGCCGTCTCTTCGCCGCAAATGTAGGCGCCGGCGCCGCGGTGGACGAACAGGTCGAAATCAAAGCCGGAGCCGGCGGCGTTCTTGCCGAACAGCCCGGCGTCATAGCATTCCTGAACAGCGCGGCGTAACACCTCGGTTTCGCGGATGAATTCGCCGCGGATGTAAATGTAGGCCGCCCTCGCGCGCATAGCGAAGCCGGCGATCAGCGCGCCTTCCAGCAGCTTGTGCGGATCGTGGCGGATGATCTCCCGGTCCTTGCACGATCCGGGCTCGGATTCGTCGGCGTTGATGACCAGAAAATTCGGCTTCCCGGGCTTGGGCTCCTTGGGCATGAAGCTCCACTTCATCGCCGTCGGGAATCCGGCGCCCCCGCGGCCGCGGAGCCCGGACGCCTTCACCTCCTCGATGATCTTGTCCTCGCCCATGGCCATCAGCGCCTTGGTATTGTCCCAGTCGCCGCGCTGCTGCGCCGCCTTCAGGTAAGGCGACTGGAAGCCATAGACGTTGGTGAAAATACGGTCCTTGTCCGCGAGCGGTCCGGTGTAGCCCATCAGTGTGCCACCCCACTGACGAAGAACCAGATCAGGAACACGGCGATCAGCGCCAGGCAGCCGATCTTGATCAGCCCCTTCACGAAGCGGAAGGCGACGATCGCGAGCACCACGGCGACGATGATGGCGAGAATGCTCATTTGAGCCGCTTCGGCCCCGACACATTCTCGACCAGCTTGACCGCGCCATAGACGATGAGACCCGCGACCACGAGGCCGACGAGAAGTCCGATCAGGCCCTTCAAAATCTTCCACACGATCACGATCACGATGATCGCGACGATGATCTTCAGGATGTCCTTCATTGCGCCCCCTCCGGCGGACCCGCGGTTGCGGTCCACAGCGGCCGATAGTCGTAATTGCGCTCGGCCATCTTCTTGAGCGTGGTCGGGCCGCCGACGGGGCAGCTGGTCTGCCGATCGATCTGCGGGCCGGACCGGGGCGACTTGCCGGCGGCGAGCGCGTCGAGGATCGCGCCCATGGTCTCGGCCGTCAGGTCCTCGTAATTGTCGTCGTTGATCTGGACCATCGGCGCATTGGCACAGGCGCCGAGGCACTCGACCTCACTCAAAGTGAACAGCCCGTCATCGGTCGTATGTCCCTTCCTGAGACCGCGCTTGTAGCAAGCCTGGAACAGGTCGTCGGAGCCGCGGAGCATGCACGGCGTCGTCCCGCACACCTGGACGTGGAATCGGCCGACCGGCTCGAGGTTGAACATCGTGTAGAAGGTCGCGACCTCGAGGATCTGGACGTAGGGCATGTCGAGCTCGCGCGCGACGAACTCCATCACCGGGATGGGCAGCCAGCCTTGCGTCCCCGTCTCCGCCCCGACCTGCCGCTGCGCGAGGTCGAGGAGCGGGATCGACGCCGACATCTGGCGTCCCTCGGGATAGCGCGCGACGATCTCCTTCGCCGCGCGCGCATTCTCGTCGGTCCACTGGAAGCCTTCCCAGCGGGCGCGCCGCTCGGGGCTGTCGAGGATTCCTGCCTGGCCGGCCATCAGCGGTCACCTTCCCGCGAGCGGCGGGCGCGCGTGAGGATCGGAGCGGCGAGTGCACAAAGCAGGCCTGCGAACACCGCCAGCCTCGCGCCGGACTCGTGACCGGGGAACATCAGTCCCGCGGCGACACCGGCGCCCGCGAAGATCACCACCAGCGCGAACAATGTGAGCTTGCTTATCCTCACCGGTCGATCTCCCCGAACACCGGATCGATCGCCGACAGCACCGCGGTCGTGTCGGCTAGCATGTGGCCACGCATCATCATGTCCATCGCCTGGAGGTGGCTCATCATCGTCGGGCGGATCTTGCACCGGTAGGGCCGGTTGGTCCCATCGGCGACGAGATAGACCCCGAACTCGCCCTTGGGACTCTCGGTCGCGACGTACACCTCGCCCGCGGGCACGTGATAGCCCTCGGTGTAGAGCTTGAAGTGGTGGATGAGCGCTTCCATCGAGGTCTTCATCGTCGAGCGCATCGGCGGGAAGACCTTGTTGTCCGCGCCGATCGGACCGGGCGGCAGCTGGTTGAGGCACTGGCGCGCGATCTTCCAGCTCTGGCGGACCTCCTCGACCCGAACCATGAAGCGGTCGTAGCAATCGCCGTTGGTCCCGATTGGGATTTCGAAATCCATCCGGTCATAGACTTCGTAAGGCTGCGATTTGCGGATGTCCCACGGGACGCCGGACGCGCGGATCATTGGCCCGGAAAAGCCCCAGGCAATCGCGTCCTCCTTGCTGACGATTCCGATGTCGACGTTGCGCTGCTTGAAGATCCGGTTGTCGGCGACGAGGCTGATCGAATCCTCGAAGATTTGCAGGCGGTTGTCGAGGAACTCTCCGATCTTGTCGAGCACAGCGGGCGGGATGTCCGCGCGGACGCCCCCGGCACGGAAATAGTTCGCATGCATCCGCGCGCCCGACACATGCTCGTAGAGCTGCATCAAATCCTCGCGGATCTCGAACAGCCACAAATTGGGGGTCATTGCCCCCACGTCCATGATGTGGCTGCCGAGGTTGAGGACGTGGTTCTTGATGCGGGTCAGCTCCGCCATCATCGTCCGGATGTACTGGGCGCGAAGCGGGATCTCGAGGCCGAGCAGCTTCTCGATCGCGAGCACAAAGCCGTGCTCCATGCACATCGGCGAGCAGTAATCGAGCCGGTCGAAGTACGGGAGCGCCTGCGCGTAGGTCTTGTATTCGATCAGCTTTTCGGTGCCGCGGTGGAGCAGGCCCACGTGCGGATCGACGCGCTCGACCACCTCGCCGTCGAGCTCCATAATCAGCCGCAGCACGCCGTGCGCGGCCGGGTGCTGCGGGCCGAAGTTGATTGTGTAATTGTTGAGCTTCTCGTCGCCCGGATCGCGGCCGGCAGGATGGATCGCGCCCGGACGGCCAGGAAGCGGCACGCCCTCGCCGCCCGCGCCCATGCTGACTTCGATCGTCCGGCTCATGCCGCCCCCCCGCCCTTGCGCGGCCGGCCGGAGCGCCTCGGCTTGGGCGCGGTCCCGTCCTTGGACTTGGTCGCCGCCTGCCCGGCCTTCGTCGCCCGCGGCTTGCGCGCCTCCTTCCTGGCCGCAGCATTGCCCGGCTTGCCCGCGCCGGTCTCCGCCGGACCGCTGGTCGTCTGCGGCACGTTGGTCGGTGTCTTGACGTTCTGCGGCGTTGGCGAGCCCGGGGCCGGCGCCGGGCTCGGCGCTCCCGGCCCCTCGCCGGTCGCCTTCTCGTCACCCGGGAGATGATATTCCGGGCCTTCCCAGGGCATCAGGAAGTCGAAGGTGCGGAAATCCTGGGGGAGCGACACCGGCTCGTAGACAACCCGCTTCTCGGCCTCGGAATAGCGCATCTCGACATGGCCGGTCAGCGGAAAGTCCTTGCGGAAGGGGAAGCCCTCGAAGCCGTAATCGGTGAAAATCCGTCGAAGGTCGGGATTGCCGGCGAAAATCACGCCGTAGAAGTCGAACACTTCGCGTTCGAACCAGCCCACAACCGGCCACAGTGAGACGATGCTCGGCACCGGAGTCTGCTCGTCGGTCGAGATTTTGACGCGGATTCGGCGGTTCTGCGTCAGCGACAGAAGGTGATAATTGACCTCGAACCGCTCCGGCCGCTCCGGATAGTCGACACCGGCAATGTCCATCAGCTGCTGATATTCGAGGCCGGGCGTGTCGCGGAGCGCCCTGCAGACATCGACGATGCTCTCGCGCTTCACGGTGAGCGTGATTTCGCCCACCTCCTCCTTCGCGTCGAGCAGCGCGTCGCCGAGCGCCGCCTTCGCAGCCTCGATGACGCCGTCGTTCGAGACCGTTTTCGGCACGTGGGAGGCGAGCTTCGTCGCCATCAGCAATCCCCGCTCCTCCCCCTGAGGGGGAGGTGGCGCGAAGCGCCGGAGGGGGTGTGGACAGCGAACTTCTGGCCCCCTCCGTCATGCTGCGCATGACGTCTCCCCCAAAGGGGGAGTCGCTGATGGAGGCCGCCATTCATCGCTCAATGGTCCCCTCGCGGCGGATTTTTCGCTGCAACTGAAGGATTCCGTAGAGCAAGGCTTCCGCGGTCGGCGGGCAGCCGGGCACGTAGATGTCGACCGGAACGATCCGGTCGCAGCCGCGAACGACACTGTAGCTGTAGTGGTAATAGCCACCGCCATTCGCGCAGCTGCCCATCGAGATCACGTAGCGCGGCTCGCTCATCTGGTCGTAGACCCGGCGAAGCGCCGGCGCCATTTTGTTGCACAGGGTCCCGGCAACGATCATCACGTCCGACTGGCGGGGGCTTGCACGCGGCGCAACGCCAAATCTTTCAAGATCATAGCGCGGCATGTTCACATGAATCATCTCGACCGCGCAGCAGGCGAGGCCGAAGGTCATCCACCACAAGGAGCCGGTCCGCGCCCAGGTGAACAGGTCCTCGGCCGTCGTGACCATGAAACCCTTCTCGTTCAGCGACTGCTGGAGTTCGAGAAGCTTAGCCTGGTCGACTTCGCCCGGGACAAGGCCGGAAATGCGCGCAAGCTCTTCCTCGCTCGGCATCCGGTCTTCGGGTCCGCGGAGCATCACTCCCATTCGAGCGCCCCTTTCTTCCACGCGTAAGCGAGGCCGAGCGCAAGTTCGACGAGGAAGATGATCATCGCCGCCCATCCGGTCCACCTGGTGAAGCTGAGGCTCACCGCCCACGGGAACAGGAAGGCGGCCTCAAGGTCGAAGACGATGAACAGGATCGCGACGAGATAGAAGCGCACGTCGAACTCGGCCCGGGCATCCTCGAACGCCGGGAAGCCGCATTCATATTCGCTGAGCTTGGCGGGGTCGGGCTGGTGCGCGCCGGTGAAACGCGACACGATCATCGGCAGTACGACGAACCCCGTGGACAGGCCCAGGGCGACGATCAGGAACAAGAGGATCGGCAGGTAGCCTGCGGCAACGCTTGCCAAGGGAAACTCCAACGGACGAACAGAAAACTTGCCGGCGCTTTAGGACAGCGAGTTGCATGTCGCAACCATCGGCAAGGCTATCGCAATGCCCCGCCGACAAGCTTCTGCAGCTTCGAGTGAATCGAGCCGGCTGCAGCGATGTACTCGCCGCGCTCGAATGAGCGGTCGGACCCGCGATAGTCGGTGACGAATCCGCCTGCTTCCCTGACCAGAAGCACGCCCGCCGCCGTGTCCCACAAGTCCAGATCGTCCTCCCAGAAGCCATCCATCCGTCCCGCCGCGACCCAGGCGAGGTCGAGCGCCGCGGATCCGAAGCGCCTTACGCCGGATACCTGCGGTCCGACCGCCGCGTAGATCCTGGCCCATTTGGCCGCGTCGCCGCGCCCGCAATGCGGGATTCCAGTGCCAATGACGCAGTCGGCAAGGTCACGCCGGGCGGAAACCCTGAGCCGCGCGTCCTGGAGCCAGGCGCCCCTGCCTTTTTCGGCCCAGAAACCTTCGTCCGTGAGCGGCTGGTACACCAGCGCCTGGGTGATTTCGGTGCCGCCTCCGGGCTTCTTCTCCTCGACCGCGACGGAGATCGAGAAGTGCGGGATTCCGTGGAGGAAGTTGGTGGTGCCGTCGAGCGGGTCGACGATCCACCGCGGTTTGGCGGGATCGCCCTCGATCTCGCCGCCTTCCTCGAGCAGCATGCCCCAGTCGGGCCGCGCATTGCGCAGCTCCTCGACGATCGTCTGTTCGGCGCGCTTGTCGGCCAATGACACGAAGTCTGCGGGGCCCTTGCGGCTGACCTGCAGCTGCTCGACCTCCCCGAAGTCGCGCCTCAGCCGCGGCGCGGCCTTGCGCGCGGCGCGGGTCATGACGGTGATCAGGCCTGAATGGGCGACCATGAGCTAGTCCGCGCGGCGGACATACTCGCGGTTGTACACGTCGACGACGATCTTCGTGCCCGCGGTGATGTGCGGCGGCACCAGCACCTTCACGCCGTTGTCGAGCACTGCGGGCTTGTACGAGGAGCTCGCGGTCTGCCCCTTCACCACCGCGTCCGCTTCGACGATCGTCGCTTCGACCTGGTCCGGCAGCTGAACCGAAATCGGCCGCTCGTTGTAGAGTTCCATCACCACGTCCATGCCGTCCTGCAGGAACTCTGCAGCGTCGCCGAGGAGGTCCTCGGGAAGCGACACCTGGTCGTAAGTATCCTTGTCCATGAACACGAGCATGTCGCCGTCATGGTAGAGGTACTGGAAGTCCTTGGTGTCGAGCCGGACGCGCTCCACCGTCTCGGCCGAGCGGAAGCGGACATTGGTCTTGCGGCCATCGATCAGGTTCTTCATCTCGACCTGCATGTAGGCGCCGCCCTTGCCCGGCTGCGTGTGCTGGATCTTCACGGCTCGCCAGATGCCGCCCTCATATTCGATGATGTTGCCGGGACGGATGTCCACGCCGCTGATCTTCATGACTGTTCTCTTGGGATAGAGTTTGAAAGAGCTGGCGCGGCCTTAGCCGCCGGCCTTTTTCCCGGCAAGCAGCGGGTACGGGTTGATCGGCGTACCCTGCCACCAGCGCTGGCCCTGGCCCATCGCGTTGATCGCGAAATGGAGGTGCGGCCCGGACGGGCTCGCGTCGCCGGTATGATCGACGAACGCGATCACCTGCCCGCGCTTGACCTGCTGGCCCTCGGCCAGGCCGGGCGCGTAACGCTGGAGGTGCGCGTAATAGTACTGCCATTTGGGATCGGTCGCGCGCTCGTAGATGGTGATTCCCCCGCCACCGTTGCTGAAGAACAATTTCTCGATGGTTCCGTCGGCGGCGGCAATCACCGGCGTCCCCTCGCCGGCCATGATATCGATGGCGTCATGACGCCGCCCGGCAGCGCGCGCATCGTCGAACGTGTCCACCAGATCGGTCGGCTTCACTCCGACGACAGGGATGGCGAGGCCGGCGGGACCGACGACCACCTGCTGGGCTATCTCGACAGGCGGCGCGTTCTTCGGCTGCACTGCGACCACGTTGCCGCTCCGGGCGACGGCGGGCTTCGGTTCGGGCGCTGAATTGTAGAACCAGATCCAGAACGCGCTGACGATGACCGCGGTGAACACGGCCGTGAACAAGGCGGTCGCCGCATATTTCAGCGCAACTCTCCGGCAATCAGCATGGTTGAGCTGCAACGATGGAAGAAACAACTGTTTCCAAGATTCACGTCGGCTGCTCGGGCTGGGTGTACAGGCACTGGCGCGGGTCCTTCTATCCCGAGGGCCTTCCCCAGAAACGCTGGTTCCACCGCTATGCCGAGGAATTCGACACAGTGGAAATAAACGCGAGCTTCTACCGACTTCCGCTTGCCACGACATTCGAAGGCTGGCGCGAGAAAGCGCCCCACGGCTTCCGCTACGCGGTCAAGGTCAACCGCTTCATCACCCACATGAAGAAGCTGCTCGAATGCGACGAAGCTGTCGGCCGGTTCATCGAGCTCGCACGACTGCTCGGCGACAAGCTCGGGCCATTGCTCTACCAGCTCCCGCCGAGCCTCCACAAAGACTTCGAGCGGCTCGATGCCTTTCTCGACCTTTTGCCCAAGGACATCGAGCAGGTCGTCGAGTTCCGCCACAACAGCTGGTACGACGAGGATGTCCTCGCGCTGCTGGACCGTCACGGAGTCGGCTTCGTCTGCCACGATTTGAGGGGCTTCCTGTCGCCGCGCTGGGCCAGCGGACGCACCGCGTACGTCCGCTTCCACGGTACAAGCGGCCGATATCACGGCCGCTATTCGGACGAGACGCTGCTCGCCTGGAGCGACTGGCTCATCGAGCAGAGGAAGGAAGGGCGCAGTTGCTGGTGCTACTTCAACAATGACATCCACGGCCACGCGATCGAGGACGCGCGCACGCTGAAGGCGATGGTGCGTCAGATGAACCGCTGATTGGCAAGACGGCCGTTCTCAAGCACTATGTCGTCATGGCGACCAATGCCGAACCGATGCCTTATTTCGAGCCGACGGTGCCCTATGCCGAGCAGCGCTCCGACCTTCGCGCCGGGACCGGACGGCGCGTCGGGGAGAATCTCGACAACCGTCCCGGCCTATGGCGGTTGACGAGCAGCCCGGAGCGGCCGGTCCAGCTTTACGTGAGGGGCAATTTTCTGAGCCCCGACGAATGCCAGGCTTTGTGCCGGCAAATCGATTCCAACACCTATCCTTCGCCGCTCTACGAAAAGGAAAAGTACGAGGGGGTGCGCACCAGCTACAGCTGCAATCTCGACGTGCATGATCCGCTCGTCGCCGAGGTGGATACCCGGATCGCAAACCTGCTCGGAATCGAGCGGTCATGGGGCGAGCCGCTCCAGGGGCAGCGATACGAGGTGGGGCAGCAATTCAAGGAGCACACCGACTTCTTCTACGTCGACCAGCCCTATTGGGAGGAATATTCATCACATGGCGGGCAGCGAACGTGGACCGCGATGATCTACCTCAACATGCCCGAGAAAGGCGGTTCGACCGCGTTCAAATATCTTGAGCTCGCAGTCGCACCGCTCACCGGACGGCTGCTCATCTGGAACAACATGGCGCTCGACGGCAGCCCGAACCCGTGGACGCTCCACGAAGGCCAACCGGTCGAGGCCGGGACCAAGTACATCGTCACCAAATGGTACCGCGAGCGGACGTTCGTCTAGCCTAGGAGACATCGGCGAACGCGCGCACCGCGGCCGCCGAATCTTCACGGCCCCATACCGCCTGGCAGACAGCGAGAAAGTCTGCGCCTGCTTCGACCAGCGGTTTGGCGTTGTCAGGGGTGATTCCGCCGATCGCCACGCAGGGAATCTCGAACAGCGCCGACCACCAGGTGAGGATCGACCGGTCCGGACGGTAGTCGGATGGCTTCGTCGTGGTCGGATGGAAAGCGCCGAACGCGACATAGTCGGCGCCCGCCTCCCCCGCTTCCATCGCCAGGTGACGGCTGTCGTGGCAGGTCTTGCCGATCTGCGCCGACGGGCCGAGCAGCGCCCGCGC
>Ga0105240_10009320_pt1 | contig 13916 bp, 14 predicted proteins | sample KBSC54metaG_FD_80426 | JGI IMG/M metagenome (GOLD analysis project Ga0105240, IMG submission 80426) | Corn rhizosphere microbial communities from Kellogg Biological Station, Michigan, USA - KBS C5-4 metaG | ecosystem: Host-associated > Plants > Roots > Rhizosphere > Soil | place: Michigan, USA... | reverse complement strand
GCTGCGCGACATCGGTTTCTCGACCTGTGTTGGCATCGGCGGCGACCCGGTCGTCGGCACCACCCACATCGATTGCCTGCGTGCGTTCCAGGACGACCCCGACACCGACGCGATCGTGATGATCGGCGAGATCGGTGGCGACGCCGAAGAGCGGGCGGCTGCCTTCATCGAAGCGAATGTCACCAAGCCGGTGGTCGGCTACGTGGCCGGTTTCACCGCGCCCGAGGGCAAGACGATGGGGCACGCCGGGGCGATCGTGTCGGGTTCGTCCGGCACCGCCGCGGCGAAGAAGGAAGCGTTGGAGAAGGTCGGTGTGCAGGTCGGCAAGACGCCGTCCGAGACCGCCCGCCTCATGCGGGAAATCATGCAGTCGCTCTAGCGAGTGGCTTGCTCTATCTGCCGGGCTGAAGTTTTCGACGTTTGCTGTGGCTGAGCAACACCAAACGTCGCCGATTTTCTTCAGCCGGGCGATTTAGAGCGATTAGTCCGATCGCCGAGCGTAGTTCTCGACTGCGAGTTTTGTTGGCGCGTATCAGGGCGCCCGCTCGCTGCTCTTTCTTCGCGACGGGACGGCGACACGCCCGAAAAGTCCGGCGGCGCCAACCCGTAGACAGCGGGCCGGTCTTAGACCACCCTTGTCTCACTCTTTGCACGGCCCATACCGGCCGGCACTTCCTACAGGAGGATCGGCAACATGTCCGGGTTCGACTTGAAGCAAGTAAGTCGCAACGACAAGGGCGTCCTAGGTGCCGGGATCGTCGCGCTCATCTTTTCGTTTGTGTCCCATTACTACGGCGGTTCTGTAAACGTCGGCGGATTCCACTACTCCGCCGGCGTGAATGCGTGGCACAGCTATGCCATCTTCGGCATGCTGCTCATCCTGCTCGCAACGGTGGTCGCGGCTATCCGGGTCGCAGGTGCGGCTCAACTGCCGAAGCTTCCCGTCGGGCCGAACCTGCTGATTGCTGGCTTGGCCGGCCTGGGCACGCTGCTCGTCCTCGTTCGGGGGCTCACGGCCGGCAGCGGCGGCGGCCCGGGTTACTCCTACGGCATCCAGTGGTCGGGGTACATCGTCATCATCGCAGGCGTCATCGAGACCGCCTTTGCAATCATGAACTTCCTCGCTTCTGGCGAGAAGCTGGCTTGGGACGCGACCGCGATGAACCGCCCGGCAGCGCCGCAGACCGGGTACGCGCCGCCGGTCGCGCCGCCGGCCCAGCCGGCCGCACCGACCACTGAGCAGTCGACCACCTACCCGCCGACCGACCAGGGCTCGCCAACCGTTTAGTGCACTCACACAACAGGGCCGGATGACATTCGTCGTCCGGCCTTGTTGTGCTGCGACACCCTGCCGAACTGTGCCGCGTCGCGACACCCTGCCGAACTGTGCCGCGTCGCGACACCCTGCCGAACTGTGCCGCTTCGCGACACCCCGACAACCCCGCAGTTTCAGGGGATCTCCCGGCGCGGCTGCCAGCATGGACCGCATGGCCGACACCCTCCTTCGCCCGTCCAGGCAGGGCCGGGGCGGAGCTGCGGACGGGTCGAACGACGGACCGACGACGCGGCCGGTCGTGCTCGTCGGCATCGCGGTTGCCGGCTGGACGGTCGCCCTCGGCGTCGCGATTCTCGTGTGCCTGACACTCACGGCGTGGGTGACGGCGGCTCATCACGACGACGCGATCCACCCGGCGATCGCAGCAGCGCTTCAGGCCTGGCTTCTCGCGCAGCACACCGCCATCGGGCTCGGTGGCCATTCCGGCGGCGCCGTCACGATCGTGCCCATCGGGCTCACCGTTTTGCTCGGTGCCCTGCTTGTTCGCGGGGGCCGGCTCGCAGCGCGGCATTCCGGCGGGTCGGACTTCCTCGACGCGGCGGCGTCGACGTTCTCCGTATCGGTGCCCTACGCGGTGATGGCGGCGCTCCTGACGAAGCCCGCTCAGGTCGGCACCGTGAGGCCGTCGCCGTTGCAGGCGCTCGTTGGCGCGCTGCTGCTCGCCGTGTTGTGCACGGGGCTAGGGGCGTTACGCGAGTGCGGCCTGCTGACGCCGCTGTTCGGGCGAATCCCGGACGACGCCCGATCCGCGCTGCGGGCAGGGTTCGCGGCGTCCGCCGTGATCGTCGGCGTCGGCGGGGCCGCGGTTGTCGTCGGGCTCGCGGCAAGCGCGGGACGCGCGGCGGAGCTTGCGAGTTCGGTGCACGGCGGCTACTCGGGCGTCGTGTTGATGGGCATCATCTCGATGGCGTACGCGCCGAACGTCGTCGGCTGGGCGAGCGCCTATTCGCTCGGGCCCGGGTTCGCGGTCGGGACGCAGACATCGGTGTCCCTGCACGGCGTGCACCTTGGTGCGGTGCCGTCGCTGCCGTTGCTCGCACCGCTGCCGAACAGCGGAAGCTCACCCGTCCTCGGCTGGCTGATGGTCGCCGGGCCGGTTGCGGGTGGGGCTCTAGCGGGCTGGTTGATCGCGCGCGGTCGCGCCGTCACACCGCCTGCGCAGGACGCGGAGTGGTGGGTGCGCTACCGGCTGTCGGCCGCGGCATGGGGGTTGGCCGCTGGTGGTGCCGGCGGCACTGCGCTCGCCGTGCTGTGCTGGCTGTCGGCCGGCTCGCTCGGTGCGGGCCGCATGAGTGAACTAGGGCCGAGCGCGGCCTGGGTGCTGCTGGCCGCAGTGCTCGAAATCGGCATCGCCGCCGCGGCAACGATCTGGGTCTACGGCTGGAACACGTTGCGTCGTCCGCCTCGCGAGATCGTGCTCGACGGCGGGTCATAGCCGTGGACGGCGAGCCGATATCGTGGGCGCGCACCGTGCCGCGCAGGACACTTGTGGGAGATTCCGCTGCACACCAGCCCGTTGCGGGTCGTCGTCCTCGTTTCGGGGGCGGGCACGAACCTGCAGGCGCTGCTCGACGCCTGCTCTGATGCCTCCTACAACGCGGAGGTAGTGGCAGTCGGCGCAGACAGGCATGGCACGCTCGCAATCGAGCGTGCGCAGAAGACCGATGTGCCGACTTTTGTCTTGCAGGTAAGCGAATTCGCCGATCGTGCTGCGTGGGATGCGGCGTTAGCCGACGCCGTCGCCGGTTACGCGCCTGATCTGGTCGTGCTTGCGGGGTTCATGAAGCTCGTCGGCCCGGCGTTCATGCGCAAGTTCGACGGCCGCATCGTCAACACGCATCCCGCGCTCTCGCCCGCCTTTCCGGGCATGCACGGCCCGCGCGACGCCCTCGCGTACGGCGTCAAGGTCACGGGTTGCACACTGTTCGTCGTCGACGACGGCATCGACACCGGCCCGATCATCGCGCAGGCGGCGGTGCCTGTGCTCGACGCGGACGACGAGGAGTCGCTGCACGAGCGCATCAAGACCGTCGAGCGCAAGCTGCTCGTCGACACGATCGGGAAGATGGCCCGCGAGGGCTGGACCGTCACCGGGAGAAAGGTCACGATTCCGTGAGCATCAGCACCGGCAGTTCTGCAAGCGCTGGCGGCACTGTCGAGGAGGGCCGGCGTCCGATCAAGCGGGCGTTGATTTCGGTGTACGACAAGACGTCTCTTGTCGAGTTGGGCCAGGGGCTTGCTTCGGCTGGGGTCGAGATCGTGTCGACCGGCACGACGGCGGCGGTGCTCGCCGAGGCTGGTGTGCCGGTGGTCAAGGTCGAGGAGCTCACCGGATTTCCGGAGTGCCTCGAGGGCCGGGTGAAGACACTGCACCCGAAGGTGCACGCCGGATTGCTGGCCGACACCAGAAAGCCCGAGCACCTTCGCCAGCTGGAAGAACTCGGTATCGCGCCGTTCGACCTGCTCGTGTCGAACCTCTATCCCTTCCGCGAAACCGTCGCCAAGGGCGCTGCGCCTGACGACGTCGTCGAGCAGATCGACATCGGTGGCCCCTCGATGGTGCGCGCTGCGGCGAAGAACCACCCGTCGGTCGCCGTGGTTACCTCGCCCGCGCGTTATGTCGAGATCCTCGACGCTGTGGTCGACGGCGGATTTACCCTGGAACAAAGGAAATCCCTGGCTGTCGACGCCTTCGTGCACACCGCTTCGTACGACATCGCGGTCGCGTCGTGGCTCGGCAACGTCTACGCGCCGACCGATGATGGCAGCGGCTTTCCCGACTGGCTCGGTGCGAGCTGGCATCGAGCAGAAGTGTTGCGCTACGGCGAAAACCCGCAACAGCGCGCCGCCTTGTATCGCTCAGAGCACAGTTCGCTCGGCCTGGCGCAGGCGAAAGTGCTGCACGGCAAGGCGATGTCGTACAACAACTACGTCGACACCGACGCCGCTCGCCGTGCCGCCTACGACTTCACCGAGCCTTGCGTCGCCATCATCAAGCACGCGAACCCGTGCGGCATCGCAGTCGGCACCGACCTTGCTGAGGCGCATCTCAAGGCGCTGGCGTGTGACCCCGTGTCGGCCTATGGCGGCGTGGTCGCGACCAACCGCCCGATCACTGCCGCGGTCGCGCAACAGATCGCGGAAGTGTTCACCGAGGTCGTGTGCGCTCCCGGCTTCGACGAAGAAGCGTTGGACATCCTGACTGCGAAGAAAAACCTGCGGCTGTTGCTGTGTGCCGGTTTGCATCCCGCGCACCACGTCGTCGAGACCCGCCAGATCAGCGGCGGGCTGCTCATGCAAAGCGTCGACGACATCGAGGCGGACGGCGACGACTCCGCTAACTGGGTCCTGAAAGCCGGTTCACCGGCCGATGCAGCAACGCTGGCCGATCTCGAGTTCGCCTGGCGCGCGTGCCGTTCGGTGAAGTCGAACGCGATCCTGCTCGCTGCCGACCGTGCATCGGTGGGTGTCGGCATGGGCCAGGTGAACCGGGTCGACTCCGCGAAGCTGGCGGTGGCTCGCGCGGGCGACCGGGCGGCCGGTTCCGTCGCGGCGTCCGACGCGTTCTTCCCGTTTGCAGACGGCTTGCAGATCCTCATCGATGCCGGTGTCCGCGCGGTCGTCGAACCGGGCGGCTCGATCCGCGACGACGACGTGGTCGCCGCTGCGGCCGACGCCGGCATCACGCTCTACTTCACCGGAACCCGCCACTTCTTCCACTAGCGGTCGCGGGGTCGGTGGCTCGCGGAGTCGCGCGGTCGCGCGGTCGCGGGGTCGCGGCCCGGGAGCCGGTTGCGTGCGCACCGCTGGGCGGCCCGGGTCGCCGGGTGGACTCGGTTCCCCGGTTTTGTGGACGTCAGCAGCGTTAGGGCAACCGAGTTCGTCCACCCGAATGTGAAATCGGTGTCGGCTAGGCTCCGGGCGGGCCGACGAATCTCGTCCACCGAAACGGCATGAAAGACTGGAGCCATGACGGCGAAGAGTCTGGACGGCAGACCTGTTGCAGCGGCGGTCTTGGCCGACTTGCTGCCGCGCATCAAGGCGCTGGTCGACGCGGGCCATCGGCCGGGGCTCGGCACCATCTTGGTGGGCGACGATTCGGCGAGCGCCGGCTACATCAAGATGAAGCAAGACAAGGCCGTCGAGCTCGGTCTTACTTCTCCGCACGTGCATCTGCCGCAGAGCGCCACGCAAGCAGACCTCGTTTCCGCCATCCGCGACTTCAACGACGACAAGAGTGTCGACGCGATGCTGGTGCAGCACCCGACGCCACCGCAGATCGATTTCGAAGCGGCGTTGATGGAGATGGATCCCGACAAGGACGTCGACGGCCTGCACCCCACGAACATGGGCCGGCTCGCGCTTGGCATGGAAGGCCCGGTTCCGTGTACGCCGGCCGGAATCGAAGCGTTGCTCGCCTACCACGAGATCCCGGTGTCCGGCCGCTCCGTGTGCATCCTGGGCCGCGGCACCACACTCGGGCGTCCGCTCGCGATGCTGCTGAGCCAGAAGCGGCCCACGGCGAACGCGGCCGTCACGGTCGTGCACACGGGCGTGCCCGATTGGCCCGACTACACCAGGCGAGCCGAAATCGTCGTAGCCGCCGCAGGCGTGCCAGGCATTCTCCGGGCCGAACACGTGAGCCCAGGCGCGGTCGTCGTTGGCGGCGGCGTTCGATACGAGGGCCGCAAGTTGCTTCCGGACGTCGACGAAGGCGTGGCCGAGGTCGCCGGTGCGGTGACGCCCCGGATCGGCGGCGTCGGGCCGACCACCGTGGCGATGCTGTTCCGCAACTGTGTCGAAGCCGCCCAGCGGGCGGCCGCAAGGTAGGGCGGCGAGCTAGCCCGCACGCCGGATCGGACCGGGCGGGCGCGTGTCGCCGTCCTTGTTCGGCAGCCGGTTGTTCTCGGGCAGCGGCCGGACGACGCCTGCGCTAATGACCTCGTTAGCCAACCGGGCGCGCCTTCCAACCCCTTCGGGGATACGGAATTTCGAGTACAGCCGCAGCAGGTGCTGCTTCACCGCCGCTTCGGTGACGACGAGCTCGTCGGCGATTTCGCGCGCGGTCGCCGGAGCGACGAACGCCTCCTGCGAAAGCGCCGGGCGGCACAAAGCGGTCAGCACCTCGGATTCGCGCCGGGTGAGGTCGGGTGCGTTGCCGCGCCGCAGCTCGGTCGGTGATTCCTCGACCTCCTTCAGGTCGAGCCCGCCCACCCGGCACCGGGCCGCGCCGAACGCGACGACGTCGCCGTCGGCGAGCAGCCGGCGTCCGACCGGACGGCCATTCACTCGGGTGCCGTTCGACGACAATCCGAGGTCGCTCACATAGAGGTACGGCCCACGGCGCACGAGTTCGGCATGCAATCGCGAGACCGTCGGGTCGGTCAGCGCGACGTCGATGCCGTCACCACGCCCTACCGTGGTGCACTCCTGCTCAAGGACAAAGATCTCGCCGGTGTCTTCGACGCTCAGGTACGGCGCGTCCACAGTTGTGCCTCCACGATTGCCCGCATGTCTGTTGCGGCTACTACCCGTCAGGGCACATCACACACACCTGTCCTGGCTCGGGCCTTACCGCGCCGGTACCGTTGAAATGTGGGGCTGGACCTCGGGGCCTGGAATGGAGGACGGATGAGATCGGAACCGCTCGACACGAGCGCCGACCTCACGATCGTCACCGAACCCGGCCCGCCCGACGACGCAGCGGCCGACCCGCCGACGCTCGCGGTCGAGCCGCAGCGCAAGCGCGGCAAGGTCGCGGCGTTCTTCGGCGAAATCCCGCTGGCTCTGGTGATTTGCGGCGTTGGCGTCGGTCTCGTCATCATCGCGATGCACCACTTCCGCTGGGGCAATCTGGCCATCTCGATCTCGGTGCTGGGCGGGGCCCTGTTCCGGCTCGTGCTCCCCAGCCGCACCGCAGGCCTGCTGGCGGTGCGAACTCGTTTCACCGATGTGGTGACGATGGGCTTTATCGGGGGAGCCCTCATGGTGCTGGCCGCGGTCACCAGTACGTGACTCCGATTCACCTGACCCCCGACTCGCGGCCGGTCCGCGGCCGCGAATAGCATGACGGCCGTACTGTGTGGCGTTCTTCTTCTCGGGAGCCTTCATCATGAGCAGTTCACGCCAGGGCAAGATCGCCGTCGTCGGCGCGGGTTTCTACGGCTCGACCACGGCACTGCGGCTTGCGGAGTACGACATCTTCGAGACCGTCGTGCTCACCGACATCGTCGAAGGCAAGCCCGAGGGCCTGGCGCTCGACATGAATCAGTCGAGACCGATCGAAGGGTTCGAGACGAAGCTGGTCGGTCAAACGACCGGGGCGGACGGCGAGGGGTACGAGGCCATCGCGGGCTCAGACATCGTCATCATCACGGCGGGGCTGCCGCGCAAGCCGGGCATGAGCCGCATGGATCTCATCGAGACCAACGCGAAAATCGTGCGCGGGGTTGCCGAGAACGTCGCCAAGCACGCGCCGTCCGCCGTCGTCATTGTCGTCAGCAACCCGCTCGATGAGATGACCGCGCTGACCCAGCTCGCGACGGGCTTTCCGAGGAACCGGGTGCTCGGCCAGGCAGGAATGCTCGACACCGCAAGGTTTTCCAACTTCGTCGCCGAGGAACTGAAGGTGCCGGTCGGCGCGGTGCGCACGCTCACCCTCGGCTCGCACGGCGACACCATGGTGCCGGTGCCGTCGCAGTGCACGGTCACCGTCGACGGCCAGCAACGCGCGCTCACCGACCTGCTGGGCAACGAAAAGATCGACGAACTCGTGACGCGCACCCGCAACGGTGGCGCCGAAGTGGTGGCGCTGCTCAAGACCGGCTCTGCTTATTTCGCGCCGTCGTCGGCGGCAGCGCGCATGGCGAAGGCCGTGCACGAGGATTCCGGCGCGGTCATGCCGGTGTGCGCATGGGTCGAGGGCCAGTTCGGCATCAACGGCGTCTACCTCGGGGTCGAGGCCGAAATCGGTGCGGGCGGTGTGAAGCGGGTCGTCGAGACGCAGCTCACCGAATCCGAGCTGGCCGCACTGCACGAGGCAGCCGAGGCCGTGCGGGCCAAGCAGGCCGACGTCAGCAACCTCTGAAACGACTACAGGGAGACCAGCGCGCGATGGCGAAGATTAAGGTTGCGAACCCGGTCGTCGAGCTCGACGGCGACGAGATGACCCGCATCATTTGGCAGTTCATCAAGGACCAGCTGATCCTGCCCTACCTCGACGTCGACCTTAAGTACTACGACCTCGGCATCGAGCACCGCGATGCCACCGACGATCAGGCCACCATCGACGCCGCCAACGCCATCAAGCAGTACGGCGTCGGCGTGAAATGTGCGACCATCACGCCCGACGAAGCGCGGGTCAAGGAATTCGGCCTGAAGAAGATGTGGAAGTCGCCGAACGGCACTATCCGCAACATCTTGGGCGGCGTGATTTTCCGTGAGCCCATCATCATTTCGAACATCCCGCGGCTGGTGCCGAGCTGGACCAAGCCCATCGTCATCGGCCGTCACGCGCACGCCGACCAGTACAAGGCGACCGACTTCGTCGTCCCAGGCCCCGGTACGGTCACCATCACCTACACCCCGGACGACGGCAGCCAGCCGATGGAATTCGAGGTTGCGAAGTTCCCCGGCGGCGGCGTCGCGATGGGCATGTACAACTACGACGACTCGATCCGCGATTTCGCGCGGGCGTCGTTCCGCTACGGTCTCGAACGCGGTTACCCCGTCTACCTGTCGACCAAGAACACGATCCTGAAGGCCTACGACGGCCGCTTCAAGGACCTGTTCGCCGAGGTCTTCGAGTCGGAATTCAAAGCGGAGTTCGAAAAAGAAGGCATCACCTACGAGCACCGGCTCATCGACGACATGGTCGCGTCCGCGCTCAAGTGGGAGGGCGGCTACGTCTGGGCGTGCAAGAACTACGACGGCGACGTCCAGTCCGACACGGTCGCGCAGGGCTTCGGCTCGCTCGGCCTGATGACCTCGGTGCTCATGACGCCCGACGGCAAGACGGTCGAAGCCGAGGCCGCCCACGGCACGGTCACGCGGCACTTCCGCCAGCACCAGCAGGGCAAGCCGACGTCCACCAACCCCATCGCCTCGATCTACGCCTGGACCCGCGGCCTCCAGCACCGCGGCAAGCTCGACAACACTCCCGAGGTCGAGCACTTTGCCGACACGCTCGAGCAGGTCTGCGTCGAGACGGTCGAGAGCGGAAAAATGACCAAAGACCTCGCGCTTCTCGTCGGGCCCGAAACCCCGTGGTTGACCACTCAAGAGTTTCTCGCCGCGCTTGACGAGAATCTGCGCGCGAAGGTCGGCTGACCGAAAAACCTTGGTCACCGCTCTTGCCGGGCGGTGTTGCGCGAACGACGATGGGCGGATCTTCTGCGCGCCCAAGGAGGTCGCGATGTCCATCAACACCGACGCTCTCAACCACGTCTACGAGATCTTCAGCAAAGGCAATCTCGACGAACTCGATGCGTACGTCACAGACGATTTCGTCGAGCACGACGACCTCATGGGCATGCCGCAGAACAAGGAGGGCGTCAAGCAGTTCTTCAAGATGTTCCGATCCGCGTTCCCTGACCTGACGATGCGTGCCACTCACATCCTCGAAGACGGCGACCTGCTCGCAGCCCGATTCGAGGCTCACGGCACCCACACCGGTGACTTCATGGGCGTCGCCCCAACCGGCCGGAGCTTCACCGTGTCCGGCTTCGACCTGCTTCGCGCGTCGGACGGCCGGGCCTCCGAGCACTGGGGCGCCTTTGACACGGTCGCGATGTGCCAGCAGCTCGAGATCGACCCTGCGCGTCTGATGCCGCAGTCTGGTTGACAGTCTGGTTGATGCCTGGCTGATCGCCAGCGGGTGACCGGCACTAGGGAACTCGGCCAACCGGATAATCTGGACCGCTATGGACGGGTGCCATAGATCGGGCCGGATCAGCGGCCGTGCGGAGTCGGCTGCGTGAGCGTCGGGCTGAACGTTCTCGTCGTCCTCGCACTGATCCTGGTCGAGGCGATCTTCGTCGCCACTGAGATCTCCCTGGTGTCGCTACGCGACAGCCAGGTCAAGGGCCTGGCCGCGAAGGGCCGGCGTGGCGCAGCTGTCGCCCACCTGACCGCTGACCCAAACCGCTTCCTGGCCGCCGTCCAGATCGGTGTGACGCTCACGTCGTTGCTGTCGTCGGCCTACGGCGCGGTGACGCTCTCGCACGCCACCGCCGACGGGCTGGTCTCGCTGGGCATGGCCCGCGGCGCTGCCAGCGTGCTCGGCTTCCTCCTCGTCACGATCGTCATCTCTTTCGTGACGCTGGTGATCGGCGAGCTCGCACCGAAACGGCTGGCTCTGCAGCGGGCGGAGGCGGCCGCGCAGCTCGCGGCGCCGGCGCTCGACCGGTTCGCCGGGCTGATGCGACCGGTCATCTGGCTGCTGTCGCTGTCGACCAACCTGGTCGTGCGGTTCCTCGGCGGCGACCCTGGTGCCACTCGCGAGTCGATCAGCGAGGAGGAGCTGCGCGGCCTGGTCAGCTCGCACGAAGCGCTCGGCCGCGACGAGCGCCGGCTCATCGACGAGGTCTTCACCGCAAGCGACCGTCGGCTGCGCGAAGTGCTCGTCCCGCGCACCGAGGTGCAGTTCCTCGATGCAGGCACGACCGTCGCCCAGGCGTGGCGCGCGGTCAAAGCCGGCCCGCACTCGCGCTACCCCGTTGTCCGCGGCTCGCACGACGACGTCGTCGGTTTCGTGCACATCCGCGATCTGTTCGCGCCGAGTGCGGAAGGCGACGCCCGCTCGATCCGGGTCGGCGACCTGGCCCGGCCGGTGATGCTGCTGCCCGACGGCAAGAACGTTCTCGCCGCGCTTGCCGAGATGCGCCGCGAGCGGCTGCACCTCGCCATCGTCGTCGACGAGTACGGCGGAACGGCGGGCATCGTCACGCTGGAAGACCTCGTCGAGGAGGTCGTCGGCGACATCCGCGACGAGTACGACGTCGAGACCAACGCCGCCCAGCGGCTGGGTGGCGGTGACGTGGTCGTCGACGGCCTGCTCAACACCGACGACTTCGCCGAGGAGTCCGGCGTCGAACTCCCTGAGGGCCCTTACGAGACCGTGGCCGGCTACGTGATGGCCGAGCTCGGTCACGTGCCCCAGATCGGTGAGGCGGTCGACGTCGCCGGCTACCGGCTCACGGTCGACGAACTAGATGGACGCCGAGTGGCGCGGGTGCGCATCAGCCGCACAGGCCCCGGCGTACCCGAGGCTGGGGAGAGGTCAGAAGCGGCCCAAGCGGCCGGTGCCGACGGTTTGGAACAATGACCGCCATGCCCAGTGATACCTCTCAGCGATCCAGGCAGCGGGTGCTGTCCGGCATTCAGCCGACGTCCGACTCTTTTCATCTCGGCAACTACCTCGGCGCGCTGCGGCACTGGGTGGCGCTGCAAGACGACTACGACGCCTTCTACTGCGTCGTCGACCTGCACGCGATCACCGTCGACTGGGAGCCGGAAGAGCTGCGGCGGCGCACCCGCGTCTCGGCCGCGCAACTGCTCGCGGTCGGGCTCGACCCGGAGAAGTGCGCGCTGTTCGTGCAAAGCCACGTACCCGAGCACACCGAGCTTGCCTGGATCTTCTCCTGCCTCACCGGGTTCGGCGAGGCCAGCCGGATGACCCAGTTCAAGGACAAGTCGGCCCGCTCGCAGAACGTCGGCGTCGGCCTGTTCACCTATCCGATCCTGCAGGTCGCCGACATCACGATCTATCAGGCCGACCGGGTGCCGGTCGGTGAAGACCAGCGCCAGCATGTCGAGCTCACCCGCGATCTCGCGCAGCGGTTCAACGCCCGGTTCGGGCCCACCTTCGTCGTCCCGGAGCCGCACATCGTGCGGGAAACGGCGAAGATCTACGACCTGCAGGAGCCGACCGCCAAGATGAGCAAGTCGCTGCCCGACGCGGGCACGATCAACCTGCTCGACGACCCGAAAAAGCTGGCGAAGAAGATCCGGTCGGCGGTCACCGACAGCGGCACCGAGGTGCGCTTCGACGAAGCCGGAAAGCCCGGCATCAGCAACCTGCTGACGATTTCTTCGGCGCTGACCGGGCGATCTATCGCCGATCTCGAAGCGGCCTACTCGGGCAAGGGCTACGGTGACTTCAAGAAGGACGTTGCCGACGTCGTCGTCGAATTCGTGACGCCGATCCAGGAGAAGGTGCACAGCTATCTCGATGACCCCGCCGCACTCGACGACATTCTGCGCGCTGGTGCCGAGCGTGCACGTGGTGTCGCGGCCACAACCATGGAACTCGTCCGCGACCGTGTCGGTTTCCTGCCAGGGAAGGTCTGAGCGCGCGGTGCCTCAATGGTGAGCCTGCGCACGATTGGCGTGGCCGTCGGGATTCCGGAGCCGTACGCCGCCGAGCTGCAGAAGTGGCGCGAGAGCCTCGGCGACCCGCTCGCGCTCGCGATTCCGCCACACGTGACGCTCGTGCCGCCGACCGAGGTCGCGCCCGCCGATCTTCCGCTGATCGAGAAGCACCTCGAGGCGGTGGCGGCGCAGCAGTGGCCGTTCGAGATGCAGCTGCGCGGCACCGGCAGCTTCCGGCCGGTCTCGCCGGTCGTTTTCGTCTCGGTAGCGACCGGCATCAGCGGCTGCGAGCGGCTCGAGACGGCGGTCCGCACCGGGCCGCTCGACCGGCCGCGCCGGTTCAACTACCACCCGCATGTAACCGTCGCGCACGACGTGTCAGAGGAGATGCTCGACCGCGCGTTCGTCGAACTCTCCGACTACCACGCGGAGTTCGATGTGGTGCAGTTCGGTCTGTTCGAGCGTGACGCCGACGGAGTGTGGCGCACCGAACTGGAGTTCCCGCTGACCGGTGCCACCCGCCCGCTCACGCGGTAGCGATCGGGCGCACGCCTTCTGCCTGCGGGCCCTTCTGGCCCTGCGTGACTTCGAACTCGACCCGCTGATCCTGGTCGAGCGACTTGTAGCCGTCCATCTGGATCGCTGAGTAGTGGACGAAGACGTCCGGACCACCGTCGACCGCGATGAAGCCGAACCCCTTCTCGGCGTTGAACCACTTGACCGTGCCTTGCGCCACCGCTTGCTCCCTGGACTTCGTGATGTGGGACCCTCGGGCCCTTCACGCCGGTGATCTCGTGCGAGCCCGAACGGCCGGAAAGCTACACGTCGTGATCGTCCAGGGGAAGGCTGTCAGTGGAAGTTGGGCCAAGTTGGTGCGCTAAGCCGGGATCACGGACGGTCCGAAACCTGCCCTAACGCCGATAAACGTGACAAACCTGCGAGGTATCTTTCGTCGCTGTCATGCCGGCGTCGCCGCCTGAAGGCCAGTTGCCCGCAGGCTGCCAGGAAGACGAGGCCGCCGATGCCGACCGCCGTCCACATCAAGATCCCGCCCACCGGCAGACCCGAGTTGTCGCCGCGAGCACCGTCGCCCGTGGAGCCGGTTGCGGCGATACTCGCGGGCGGGCCGGCCGCGCCGCCCGGGCCTCCGGCGACCTGCGTCGTCGGCGAAGGCGCCGACGACGACGGTGGTTGCGCCGGCCCGACGAGC
>Ga0105240_10009319_pt1 | contig 13917 bp, 14 predicted proteins | sample KBSC54metaG_FD_80426 | JGI IMG/M metagenome (GOLD analysis project Ga0105240, IMG submission 80426) | Corn rhizosphere microbial communities from Kellogg Biological Station, Michigan, USA - KBS C5-4 metaG | ecosystem: Host-associated > Plants > Roots > Rhizosphere > Soil | place: Michigan, USA... | reverse complement strand
GTAATTGGGAAGGCATATTCTTAATCCTATCGATTTTGGTTTATTTTTATTATCTAAAGGCAAAAACCACATTTCCAAAGGTTTAAGCTCAACATCTTCGAAAACGCAGACATAATCCAAATCACCGGGCTGCATAAAGGCGATAAACGACCAATTTTCCAGTTCGGGCGCTTTTTCAATTAGTTCTTCTACGGCGTCGAAGTAATCCGTATTGCCTTCAGCTGTTATGATAAGCTCTTGCTCCCCGCCATACTCCCCGCCGATATTAAAATACAATTTATCGCAATATGTGTGCAGGTTATCTAACAATTCATCAAGTATCTTCTCTTTTTTATCTTCCGCTAAAGATGGGTTACCAATGTCCGCAAGGCTTTTACTATTTGCTGTAAACCAATTCCAAAATCTTGTTGTTGACTGTGACATGTTTATGTGTTTTTCAAAAATAATAAGTTATTGGTTGAAGTGAATGACCTGCCCTATATTTTATGCAATCAATTACTTTCTGACTAATTTCTAATAGATTTGCTTCACAAGTACCATTTATGACCCTTAGTAATAGTAATTTTAAATTAGATGTAACATCCGAGATTGGAAACCTGCGCGCCCTGTTAATTCATAGTCCGGACAACGGACTTGGTAAAGTGGTGCCGTCAAAAGCGCAAGACTGGCTTTTTGAAGACATTGTGCACCTGGATACAATGCGCAAAAACGAGTACGACTACTACGTTAAGCTGCTGATGTATTTCCTGGACCCGGCTAAAATAAAGGGTAAGCTGGCAGAAATAGATAACGATGACAACCGCTCATTTTATAAACCCGACGATAAGAGTTTTCACAGCTCAAGCAAAGTAATAGAGATACAAACCCTGCTGGAAGATATTTTGCACGAACCCGATATCCGTAAAAAACTGGTAGCATCGGTTTGTGCCATTGAGGGTTGCAGCTATAACCTGCAAACGCAACTGATAGATACTGAACCGTCTGAGCTGGCAAAAATCATTATTTCCGGTTCGTTGAATAAGGATGAGATGATATTTGCGCCCATACCTAATCTTATATTCAGCAGGGACATCGGTGTGGCTATTAACAATTACATGCTGCTGAACAAGCCTGCAAAAAAGGCCCGTGCACGTGAAACGCTGCTGGCGCGGTACATTTTTTTTAATCATGGGCTGTTCGCCGCTTACCGCAACAATATTTTAGAAATACCGGAAACTGTTCAACATTTTTTACGCCCCGGCGAGGAGGGCGATCAAAAAACCACCCTTGAAGGCGGGGATGTGATGATGGTTAGTCCGCAGCATTTGCTGATTGGCTGCAGTGAACGTACATCAGCCAGCGGCGCAAATGAGGCGATTAAGCTGTTGTTTAAGCACGATGTAGTAAAGAAGGTAACCATTGTTAAAATTCCGCACAAACGGGATTATATGCATATCGATACCATATTTACGCAAGTAAAGCGCAATATGTGGGTGCTGTTGAAAACACTTTCGATAACAGAAAGTCCGGATGATTTGGACGACCCGCTTACCTGGTTTAGTGGCAAAAAATCAAAGGACAAGGTGGAAATTGTTCAATTCAGAAAAGATAAAAAACCGAAGACCTTCCAGACTATAGAAGACCTGCTGCGCAATATCAGCGAAAAAGACCTGGAATGCGAAGAAGGCAGTACTGAATTTGTTTATTCCGGCGGCGACGTTTTCCCCTATAACTCGCGTGAGCAATGGACAGATTCCTGCAACTTACTGGCCGTAAAAGAAGGTGTTGTATTGGGCTACGACCGTAATGATCATACGGTAGACGCATTCAGGCAAAAAGGCTTTAACATTGTAAAAGTTGCCGACCTGCTCAAACAATTCGAGAGCGGCGAGCGTAACCCTGAAAGCATGAAAGATACGCTGATACTGATGCCATCAGCAGAATTATCCCGTGCACGTGGCGGGTTCCATTGCATGAGCATGCCCTTGCAGCGGGACAATATTGTCTGAACCATAATTCGCTTGATTTTAGGATTATTCGATGGCTTGGCCTGTTGATATGCATCAGAAGAATCCCCGAATCAGGAAAATCAGGCTTCAGACAAGGACCAATGAACAAACAACCAGTAAACAAATGAACCAATCCACCTCCTACATATTAATGATTCGCCCGGTGAATTTCGGGTTTAATGAGGAAACCGCTGGCAGCAATGCCTTCCAGGACAGGAATGCGGCTAAAGACGGCGTAAATGAAAAAGCACAGCAGGAATTTGACCGGATGGTGAATACGCTGTGCGCCAATGGTGTTGATGTTACTGTTATTGACGATACGCCGGAACCTTATACACCCGACTCTATTTTTCCAAACAATTGGGTATCATTTCATGCCGATGGCGGCGTATTCCTCTACCCTATGCAGGCCGAAAACCGCCGACTGGAGCGCCGGGAGGATATCATAGCCCGGATAGAAGACAGATTTGTCGTAAAGCATATCATTGATTTAAGTCGCTTTGAAGTAGAAGATAAATTTTTGGAAGGCACGGGCAGCATGGTGCTCGACAGGGTAAACAAAATCGCCTATGCCTGTCTCTCTCCGCGTACTGAAAAAGAGGTGTTAGATTTATTTTGTGAACAAGCCGGTTATACTGCTGTAAGCTTTGATGCAGTTGATGAAAAAGGAAAAGCTATCTATCATACCAACGTGCTGATGTGCGTGGGCAGCGAATTTGCTGTAATTTGTTTAGACAGCATTCCTAATCCGCACGAAAAGATTGTGGTTAAAGAATCGCTGCTATCTACCCAAAAAGAAATTATCGATATCAGCTTTGCCCAGATGAACCGCTTTGCGGGGAATATGCTGGAGGTAAAAAATGCAGATGAGGAAACCTTGATTGTGATGTCGAAAAACGCATTTGATGCTTTGGATGAGGAGCAAAAAAGTACCCTTGAGAAACACGGCAAGCTGGTTTATTCGGATATTAATACGATTGAAACCAATGGCGGCGGTAGTGCGAGGTGTATGATGGCAGAGGTGCATTTGCCGGAGGTGCAGTAATCCCTTGTTTGTCTTCCTGCAGCGCGAGCGAAGGATCTTAACTGATAGACAGGCAGGCAAGCGATAACTCGCACGTTTACCTGTCCTGTGCATATCTCGCTTTGTAAAGATCCTTCGCTCTCGCTCAGGATGACAAAAAATTATGCTTCCGCGGCAACTTGCCGTTTAATTTTATACTCCTTCACCGTTATCGATGTCGCCACCTTCATTGGCATTTCAATCATCATGTTTTTCCATGGGGTGTGCGGCAGTATTTTCCAAATCTGGCGGCTCATCCATAGTTTAAAACGGGTGGTGGGCACAAACCATTCTGCTCCTTCGGCCATCTTTTGAGCGGCGGCGACAAAGGGGCGCATGTTTTGTTCGTAGCGGGCAAAAGCACGTGCATAATTGCCATCGGCTTCCATCAACTCGCCAGCCAGGATATACGCACCGGTAACCGCCATGCTGGTACCCATGCCCGACATCGGCGAAGCGCAATAACCGGCATCACCCAGCAAAGCTACCCGGTCGTTCGACCAGCGGTCCATCCTTATCTGGCTTACCGAATCAAAATAAAAATCATCGGCATTTTCCATATATTTCAGCATGGTTGGTATTTGCCATGGTTCGCCTGCAAACTTGTCGCGGATAATTTGTTTTTGTGCGGCAATATCGCGGTAGTTATAATCGAACTTTGGTGAGGCAAAATAAAAGCTCGATTGCGACTTAGTATCTTTTTTAGCACTGAATACTCCAGCCCGCTTACCCAGGCTTCCATAATAAAGACCTGCCATATCCTTTAAATTCATAAAATTCGTCGATGTAAAAATGGCGAAATAGATGCCCAGGTGATGCAGAAACCGATCCTCATCGCCGAAAGCGAGGTTACGGACATTGGAGTGCAGGCCGTCGGCGCCTATAACCAAATCGAAAGTGCGCGACGCGTTCCGGGCGAAGCTAACGTCGACGCCATTGGCTGTTTGCTGCATACCGGTAATTGAATCATCAAAAATATATTCGATGTCGTCTTTCGTGGCGTTGTAAAATACGTTCGCCAAATCGCCGCGCAGAATTTCCAACTCACCACTGGTAAAGCCATCGGGCATGGCGGCCAGCTTTTTGTTGTTTTTATCTACTATAGTAATCTTGCCGGCGCGGGTTTCGTACTTTTTTATTTCTTTAACGATGTCCATCTTTTCCAGCACTTCCATCGCCACACCTCTAAAATCAACTGCATAGCCGCCGGGCCTTATTCCGGGTGCGCGTTCAATTATTGTAGCCTTAAAGCCGTATTTATTGAGCCAGAACGCCAGCGCAGGACCAGCCACACTTGCACCTGAGATTAATATCGTTTTAGTTTCCATAATGTCGTGTTAAAGCGACAAAACTATGTCTCGCCGCATCTGTGGGCAATCCAAATCCGGTGAACAGGTGGGTTTAATCGGTGAAAGGAATGGATTAAGGGATAAGTATATTTGATATTTAATCACGATATTGAGGATGCAGGAGAAAAAAGTATCGCAGATGTTTACTGATTGCGCAGATAACGCTGATGTCTTAGGCCTTAATCAAACAACCATCGGCGTAATCAGTGTAATCTACCTTCATCTGCGATTTAAAATTCATCACAATGTCTGCTAATCCTGTAGATTATCTCCTTGACCCTTATTAAAAAAAATTATCAGACAATCATCTGCGCAATCAGCGTTATCTGCTTCCATCTGCGATGGAAAACTCTGCGCTCTCTGTGCCTCCTCCGCGCTCTCCGTGGTTAATAAAAAACACGACATTTCTTAACAAAAACTTAATCATCTATTTTACATTCCTACTATAAAAATTCTGCTAACAAATAGCACATTATTCCGTTTAAAATATACATTTGCCAAAATTTTTTACAGCATGCAGAGTTACGAGGAATTTCTTGACCTGAGCGTAGGCTTTCCACAGGATGGTTTTGAGATAATTGAGGATGAACTTTATTTTCACGACCTCAATTTAATGGAGATGATTGAAACGTATGGCACACCGCTGCGGTTCACTTATCTGCCTATGATATCCAAAAAGATTCAGCAGGCTAAGCTGCTATTTCAGCAAGCAATTATTAAAAATAATTACCGCGGCAGCTACAAATATTGCTACTGCACCAAAAGCTCGCACTTTAAACATATAGTTGAAGAAGCGCTTAAAAATGATATCCACCTGGAAACATCATCAGCTTTTGATATGCCGATGATTGACGCGCTGGAGAAAAAAGGCGCTGTTACCAAGGATATAACGGTTATCTGCAACGGCTTTAAGACTTTCCAATACAAAACTTATCTTATTGACATGCTGCATGATGGCTTCAAAAACATCATACCGGTACTGGATAACAAGGAAGAGTTTAACATCTACGACGATGAGATCGAGATGGATACCCCATGCAACCTTGGCATCCGTATAGCTGCTGAAGAGCAACCGGATTCGCAGTTCTATACTTCGCGCCTGGGAGTCCGAATGGAGGACATCATCGATTTTTATCATAACAAGATAGAAAGCAATCCTAATTTCAGGGTAAAGCTGCTTCATTTCTTCATCAACTCGGGTATATCAGATACGCCGTACTACTGGAATGAGCTGGAGAAATACGTTACCCTGTATTGCAAGTTCAAAAAGATAAACCCACACCTGGATACGCTTGATATAGGCGGCGGCATGCCTTTTAAGGATTCGCTGGTATTCGACTTCGATTACGAGTACATGATAAACGAAATCGTGAGCCGTATCAAAGAAATTTGCGCAGAGCACGATACAATTGAACCGGATATCATTACTGAATTTGGTAAATACACCGTTGCGGAGGCTTCCGGCATCCTATACAAAGTATTAGGCCGTAAACAACAAAACGACCGCGAACGCTGGCTGATGCTTGACGGTTCATTTATAACCAACCTCCCCGATGTTTGGGCACTTAACCAGAAATACGTGCTGCTGCCTATAAACAACTGGGACAGCGAATACGAACGCGTAAACCTTGGCGGCATCACCTGCGACGGCCAGGATTATTACAACCAGGAAGCACACATGAACAGCGTGTTTATGCCGAAAACCCGTAAGGTGCAATACCTGGGCTTTTTCAACACCGGCGCTTACCAGGAAGTATTGAGCGGCTACGGCGGCATACACCACTGTTTATTGCCATCGCCTAAGCATGTTATCATCCGCCGCAACAGGGATGAAACGTTTAACTTTGAGGTATTTGGTGAAGAACAAAATAGTAAACAGGTGCTGAAAATATTAGGTTACACTACATAATCCGCTAAACTTACGAAGTTTTTGAAACTTCGTAAGTTTGATGAACACTTTTGAGGCACACATACTGTGCCTTTTTTATTTTTTCGCCGTGAAACACATTCCGCTGCATAAAATTCGTGAACGGGTAGATACCGGGCTGGAGATAAGGTATTATTGCGATGGTGATAAGATACGCCGCGATGGCGACATTCTCGGCATTCACCGCGATGACCATTATATATTCTTTGTAGTAGAAACCGGCAATGCTGAGATATTGGTCGATTTCAACAATATTCAACTGCCCACTCAATCATTGTACTATATGCTGCCGGGCCAAGTGCATCATCGCATCAAAACAGGAGACGCCAGCGGGTGGTTTCTTGCAGTGGATTCAGGCCTGATACAAAACGACTACCGCGAAATTTTCGAAGACCAGCTTTTATTACAGTCGCCATGCCCTTTAACCGATATGCGCTTGCAGGAATGCGGCCAGGTGTTGCGCCTGTTAAACGATGCCTACAATACCGAAAACGAAGGGCCGTTTCATTTGCCAATGGCCTACTCCCTATTGAATTATTTTTTGGGGATAGCGGCTAGCTGCTATCATAAAAGCAATACGCAGCAAAAATGCAGCTCAAGGATAAACCAGATAGCGCACGATTTTAAAAAGCTATTGCCCGATAACTTTAAAACCGAAAAGAGTCCTTCGGCCTATGCCGCTATGCTTAATATTTCAGGCTCATATTTAAATGAGGCCGTTAGCGCAGTCACCGGGTTGCCTGTCTCCTACTGGATTATTCACGAAGTTATGCTGGAGGCTAAGCGGCTTTTATACTATACTCAGCTTACCGTAAAAGAAATTGCGCACCAGTTGGGTTATGACGATCATACCTATTTTTCGCGCCTGTTTAAAAACACTGAAGGCGTAACGCCGCTGGCCTTTCGCGAAAGCTACCGCAAATAGTCCAATACCTACCCCATTCTATCTATTTTAACACAGCGTGTTGTGCAGTTTCTTTGCATAATCAAAATGCGATAATCATGAACACACACATACTTAACCGTTTAAAGAAAACAGCATCCGGAATCATAGAAAACCGTGTTATGAAGACGGCAAGGGTGTTGGAGGTACGCAAATGGCCTTCAGCTTCTATAATTGAAATAGACTTGCACATGCCGCAAACTACTATGGACGACTGGAACGAAGTAAACTATATTAAATGCAAGGTGGCCGACCTCACTTACCGCGATTATACCCCATCCGGTTGGGATGCCGAAACACAAACCTGCACGCTTTATATCGACGTTAATCATAAAGGGCCGGGGAGTAACTGGGCCAACAATCTTGACAAAGATGATGAGGTTGGTTATATCGGCATCAAGTCGACACAGCAGACGCCTGTGAATACCTCCGCAGTGATATGCCTGGGCGATGAAAGCAGCCTCGGCCATTTGTTGGCTATGCAGCAGCTGGCTATGCCGGCTTCGCGTTTTTCGGGTGCTGTGCTAATGGGCGATGAACATAACCGCAACCTTTTCAGCGAATATTTCCGGACACCGCTGCAACCCGTTTTACGAACCGACGTGCATGGTCATCATTCATTAACCGAATGGCTTTTGCAGCAAACTTATCATTTGGAGAATACTATCTTTTACCTTACCGGTAACAATACTATGGTGGGACAATTACGAAAAATATTGCGTAGCCAGGGCTATACATCAAACCAGATAATGGCGCAGGGATTTTGGTCCTAAATCAGCCGGCTTTTGAAAGTTTCAATTTTCTTGCAAGGCTTTTTTCGATAAGTTTTTCTTCGGCAAGCTTTACAGCCGGCTGCGCTAAAGAATCTGTGACATCGGTAGTTATTTGCTCATCGAGCTTTGCGGAAATGTTTTTGATAGCGGAATCCATGTTTTGGGCGGACGAAAGCAGGTGCTCTTCAAAAAGCTTATATTCTTTTACCCGGTCGTCGCTGGTTTTTATTACATCAATAATGCCCATAATGTTGGAAAGGTGCTTCCGTACTTCATGCGAGTTGATGAAGGCCAGTTCCTCTTTCTGGGCGGTGTATAACAATTTCTCGTAATGGCGTTTCTGCCTAGCGCTACGGTAAAACATGGCAATCAGGATGATAACGAAAAGCGCCACTACCACCACAAATGTAAGCCATATACGTTCCCGCTTATAGGCTTCATCTTTCTGCAGGTAATTGCCTTCCACCTCATCTATTTGTATCTGGGAGGATATACTGCCCACCTGTGTAAGCCTGCCAATCATATCTTCCGACTGCTGCAGCGAAAGTTTAAAATTTATCGAGGCCAGGTTATGGTCGCCCCTGGCTTCGGCAATCTGCCCCAGCACTTTATATAAATGATATTTTATCTCAGGGTGATTTACCTCCAGCGGCTGCTCCAGCAATTCCTTAATAATCGTTATCGCAGAATCCGGCTGCCCGCCATTATAATAAGCATCGGCCAGGTTTTGCTGGTCCTGGTCGGTGTATTTATATAAGCTATCCCGCTGCAGGCTTTTAATGATCGTTATCGCGCGCTTAAAATCATATTTAAGGATATCAAGGTAATATTCAGTTCTTTTTTGATAGGTATATAACTTGTAGATATTCCCTTTAATAGCCATCAGCTTATCATGGTAAAGCTTCAAAGAATCAGGCTTATTCATCCTGAAGAAATTTTCGGCTTTATTATAATAGATGATTTTATTGATATGGTCGGCGTTCGGATCGTACTTTTTAACTAATTCTTCGGCCTGGTTCAGATAAAACAATGATTGACTGTAGAAGCTATTTTTATAGTAAACGTCGGACATATTTACGGCCAGTTGTGTCTGCAGCTGTGGGTCCTTTAACTTTAAGGCTTCCTTTTTTGAAAGCCCGTAGCTTGTCACTGCATCTATTGCATTCCCTTCATCTGTTTGTATAAACGCAAGGTGACTTAGAAATGAGTACATGAGGTAATGGTCGCCGTTGTACCCTGCATGTTTAATGGCCTTTACCATCGCAGTTTCGGCCTCGTCCATGTGCATCAGACGCCGCTGGTAAATGCTTTCAGTAAAATATTCAAAGGCAGCCCGGTTTTCAACGTGGAATTGCGCAAGCAACTTATTGATAGATTGTTTAATAGCCGGTAAGCTTGATTCGGGGGAGTCTTGCAAACAGGCTTTGATATAGCTTACAATCTTCTTTTCCCGCTCAACCTGGTTTTCTATTTTTAAGATGGTTTGAAGCCTGGCAGGGTCAACAGCGGTTGCAGCACTTGCTTTTAAAATAAAGCAGGCACAAAATACCACAATGTATAAAAGCTTCTTTAACATTCCCCCGGTCTTAGTTCCACTCCGCGTTAATCACTAAGCACCAGGATTCTTCAAGGTGCAAATTACCGGACATTGTTTTATAAGGCGCCGGCAGATTAGTTTTTTCGTAGCAGATAATTAGCTTTATACTGATACTACGATAGAAATGTTACAAAAGGTTGCTTTTTAGTCTGAAGAGTCAGTAAAGTTGTGGTGACAGATTACTAAGGACAAGTGAGTCCCGTAAGCTAGTTAAGAACTAACTAGCTATACACCACACACAGCTTCTTTCGGACTTCCGGACTTTATTCCCCCTATGAATCAAATTTTTCCAGCTGTTTTAAAAGCGTTTCGAAATCTTTGGGATAAGGTGCATGAACTAAAATATCTTTGCCATCCATCAACTTAAAGGTTACTTCGTAAGCGTGCAGGGCAAAGCGTTTCATGATTGGCTGCTCTTCCTGGTCCTTACCAAGATGATATTTGCGTTTTATTTTGGAGAGATACACTGGCTGGCCTTTGTACATTTCATCACCGGCAATTGCTGCACGCTGGCTGGCCAGGTGTATGCGTATCTGGTGCATGCGGCCGGTAACCGGGCGACATTCAACCAATGTGTAATGCTTAAAGTATTTGATTGACTGAAACCAGGTTTCAGCCCGCTTGCCCTCTTGCCGGCTAATGGTTACGTTGCCTTTACCTACATTGAGTATCGGCAAGTCTATAAACAGGTTTTCAAATACGTGCGTACCATCAATTATGGCATGATACACCTTTTTAACCTGCCGCCTTTCAAACTGCATCGATATTGTCCGGTACGCGTCGGGATTTTTGGCTATAATCAAAGCTCCTGAGGTTTCTTTATCCAGGCGGTGGCATATTTGTGCATCGTCAGCATATTGTTTGGCCAAACGCAGCATATTGACTTCGCCGCCTTCACGTTCATCCAGCGAACTGATAAACGGTGGCTTGTTAACCACAATTATATCATCATCCTCAAACAATATCAGGTCGGCAAATTTTGCAATCTTCATATTTTATCAACAACCGGCAAAAATACGGTTATTAATATAAAAAGCAGGTGTTGGTTTCTTTAATATTACTTTACAATTAAAATAAAATAGCGGCCCAGCCGAAACAGTACCGCTATGAAACATAATGCCAATTTTTTAAATTAAAAACCTTGCGTTACGGGCGCATTCCACGCCGGTAGGGATAGTGTAAAACCACCGCCAGAGCCGCCATTCCCGCCAAATAAATTACCTGATAAAACTGTCACTTTATTTTTGGCGGTAGTCACGTCAAGGGTCTTCTGCGAAATTACCGTACGGCCATTAAGCGCTGTTATATCCACTGTGAGTGTTCCATTTGATATAAAGGTAGGGCTTGACAATGTATAATTAGCCGTACCCAAAGCAGATGATGGAATGGGGAAATAAAAAGCAAATGGATAAGGCTGACTACCCGTTTCTGACCCGATTGCAAATGAGTTATAAAGGTTTACCACGTGTATCTGTATTTCAGTGATATTTGAGGGTATCTTATCCTTAATTATTACCTGTAGCTTAGAGTTAATCCTTTGAAGATTTACAGCTTGTGTTGTGCTAACATCACCAACCGTAAATGTCATCTTCTTAAAAAACACTTCGGTAAAACGTGAGGTGAAGTATATCTTACTCAAATCAGCAATGCTATAATTAAGGGCGCCTTTCAAACCTATAACAGCAACTGTATAACTACCTGCATGAAGGCTGTCTATAATTGTTCCAAAATGAACATCGCTAATGTCTTGCGATACATTCAGAAGGTTCTTACCATTTGAATCATACACCAGGTAATATAACATATTGATGTTATTAGTAACAGAAGTATCGGCCGATGCTAATTTCAGGTTAGATGTAAAGCCGCTGCTGATTTGCGAAAAGCCTACCTGGAAAGTAACTCTATGTAAAACATCGGCACTCTTCTTAATATCATGTTCTTTTTTACATGCCGTTAATATAACGACCATAGTAAGTAATATTGCTATAATCCTTTTCATTTTGCTGATTTTAAAAGGAAACAAAAATTGGCGCATCCCATTTTGCGTTCACAGTGATACCGAACTTATTATCCACCCCGTTAAATAAATTACCGGTCAAAATTGTTTGTGTATTGGCATGCACAACAACATTATTAACGGATGCCGAAGCCATAATTGCGCCCGAAGAATCAAAACACTTGATTATTACAATTGAAGGAGTCTCTGTGTTCAAAGTCATCAGGCTGACTTTGTAGTTAGTAGTTCCCTTAGCAGCGGCCGGTATGATAAAAGTTTGATTAAATTCGGCCGATTCACCGGAAACCAGTCCCTTTGAAAAATAATAGTTTTTATACGAAATGGCAGTTACCTGGATACGATATGCGTTGGCCGGAATTGCATCCAGCACATTTACAGTAAGTTGACTGACTATTCTATCGAGAGTGATAGATTGAGTTATATCTGATTTGGTAACTGTTATTTGAAATTTATCGAAAAAAGTATCAAGCCAGGGTAGACTTCCATATCCGGCTAAACGAAAATTAACAATATTAGTTTGAGTGAATTGACTTGAGTAATCATTAGCGATCAACAATCCGCTTTTCCCGGCAGCAAAAACAACGGTATAGGTTCCGGCAGGCAACTCATCGGAGACGCTTCCGAAATTCGAAGCGCTGGAAAGCTGCTCGAAATAATGTACAAATTTTCCGTTTTTATCAAAAACGAAATAATATATCTCGTCGATAAAGGACGACAATGGTTGGGTGGCATTCGTTTTTAACCCATCGGTATGGGTTTTATTTGTTGAATGGTCGACCAGCGTTTCTGTGAAATCCGAGACATTAAAATTTACCTTGTGGGTTTCGGCAGGGGGAACGGAACCTTTCTTTTGGTCTTTTTTGCACGAGCTACAAACCGCTATCGCCATAAACATGATTAGTATGGCTTTTTTCATGAATGTAATTTTAAATAAATGTATAGATATTTATTTTGTGAAGCAATAGTTTACAAATTTTTTGCATAAAAGCAAATGGTTCGGTAAACGAGTTTCGAAGTGACCTTAATAGTATACAAATTAATAACCAGAAATAAATTTACAGCAAGAATAAGCCTCAATATAGCTTGGAACAGTATTTGTTTTATTAAATACATTACATCTAACCATAAAAACAAAATGAGCACAAATTCAACCAAGCCTGAAGAAAAGGGATTTTTCGAGAAGGTTGCAGATGCGATTGAGAGCCTTTGGGAAGGAACCAAAGACACAGCCGAAGACGTTAAAGAAGCAGCCGAAGACAAGTTTGAAGAAGTAAAAGAAGCAGTAATTGCTAAAAAACCTGCTGTTAAACGCAAAGTAACGGCGGCTAAACAAGCCGTTGCCAATAAAACTGCGGATGCTACCGCAAAGGCTAAAGCAACTGTTACAAAAGCTAAAGAAGCAGCCAGCAAGGAAGTTAAAGCCGTTAAAGCAAAAGCGGCCGATGAAACAGCAAAAGCAAAAAAAGCAGTGGCCGATGTGAAAGCTAAGGCTGATAAAAAAGTTAAAACTGTAACTGCTAAAGCGAACGCTGAAACAGCCGCCGCAAAGAAAGCAGTAGCAGCTAAAACAGCAAAAGCGAAGCCCGCCGCAACAAAGAAAAAAACGGCAGCAGCTCATTAGCGCTATAACTATTGATTTACACAACTTGTAAACTCAACAGAAACGAAACAGGCCCCGCAAATTGCAGGGCCTGTTTCGTTTTATATAATATGAGTTGATTAGGCTTCGAATTTGTAACCAACACCTTTTACGGTCGATACGCAATCATCGCCAAGCTTTTCGCGCAGCTTGCGGATATGTACGTCGATGGTACGGTTAGTTACCACTACTGAGTCTTCCCAGATATTTTTAAGGATAACCTCGCGGGTGTAAACTTTGCCTGGCTTTGATGCCAGCAGATAAAGCAGCTCAAATTCCTTTTTGGCTAACACCACCTTTTGGCCACGCTGAAAAACCAGGTAAGCTTCACGGTCGATAACCAAATCGCCAATTTCCAGCTTGTTATCGGTAACGTCTTCGGCAGGTGCATTGCGGCGAAGGATGGCGTTAATGCGGCTAACCAGAGCACGTGGCTTTATCGGTTTGGCAATATAATCATCGGCGCCAACATTAAAGCCGGCAATTTCAGAATACTCCTCGCTGCGGGCCGTTAAAAACACCATAAAGGTATTTTTAAACTCAGGCATAGTGCGCATAATGCGGCAGGCTTCTATACCGTCCATTTTCGGCATCATAATGTCGAGCACTATCAGGTCTGGT
>Ga0105240_10009317_pt1 | contig 13919 bp, 8 predicted proteins | sample KBSC54metaG_FD_80426 | JGI IMG/M metagenome (GOLD analysis project Ga0105240, IMG submission 80426) | Corn rhizosphere microbial communities from Kellogg Biological Station, Michigan, USA - KBS C5-4 metaG | ecosystem: Host-associated > Plants > Roots > Rhizosphere > Soil | place: Michigan, USA... | reverse complement strand
CCTGCTAACCGACCGCGACGGTTAGGGGAAGTAAACATGGACATCGCAAACTCAGCCGAACCTAAAGAGGAAGCCTCCGTCCGTGAGCAAGCCGCTCAATGGCTGAGCGCGTTACCGAGTTCGACGCTCAAGCAGCGACGCGACTTCCTCGCCTGGTTGCGCAAGTCACCGCTACATGTGCGTGAAATGCTGCTCACGGGCGCCTTTGATCAAGTACTGGATCAGATTGATCCACAGCGCCGTATCGATCTCGACAAGCTTAGAGCTCAGGCGCTGTTATCCAACATAACTACATTGGACAGCGGCTCGCTTATCGCGAATGCCACACGGCCTTCGCAAAGTTATCGTTGGTCGTGGGCGGCGGCTGCGCTAGTAGCGGTGTCGTTGCTCACAGCGGTATGCTTCATTTTCGCGAACCGCTGGAGTGGCGCAAAGGGCTACGAGACGGACGTGGGGGAGCAACGTACGATCCACCTTGCGGACGGCTCGCTCGTTTACCTCGACACGCACTCGAAGATTCGGGTGGGCTTTTCTCAAGACCGGCGTGATTTAGAGTTACTGACAGGGCAGGCCATTTTCAAGGTGGCTCGAGATCCCAATCGGCCGTTCAGGGTCCGAGTCGGAGCAACCTCAGTGCAAGCTCTGAGCACACAGTTCGATATCTATCGACGCCCTAACCGCCGCACCACAATCTCCGTACTCGAAGGGGCGGTGCAGATTGATAGCAATCGGCCAACTTCCGCGGGACCTTTCGAAGTCGCCAAGCCCTCCACCGCTGTTTCTCCGAATACGCCGGCCAGAGTTTCCGCTGGCGAAACGGCGACAGTCGAATTGAACGGTCAACTGACCTCACGAGCGCCTGCTGATGTTGCCCAAGTCACTGCCTGGCGTGACCGCCGACTCATCTTTCGCGCCACCCCACTGCAGGAGATTGCACAGGAGTTCAACCGCTACAATCACCTGCAGCTGCGCGTGGAAGGAGAGGACCTGAAGCGAATGCAGTTTTGGGGTGTATTCGATGCGGATAGTCCGGACAGCCTAATTCGCTCACTCGCAGACAATGCGGGCAGCCGCGCCTCATTCCACCTCGACCGGCGCGGCAACGAGCTGATCATTCAAGGGCGGGTGACTAGTCCCTGAAGTCAGAGCCCCGTGCCAGGGTTCCGGTAGTAAAAATCGCGCCTGACCTCATCTATAACCCATATGTGGCAGCAGCATTGAATCCGTGGCTCGGCTGTTTGGCGGTGCGCCAAAGCCGCCTCCGCCAGGTGTCTCAATCACAAATATATCTCCCGCGTTCATCTGGGCCTCCGCGGTCGACCCCAGCTCGACGATCGTGCCGTCGGCTCTTTCGATCCGCCCTCTGCCCGGTGAGCCGGGAGATCCCCCTTGCAGTCCAAAAGGAGGTACGCGCCGGCGGTTCGCAAGCAGTGCGGCCGCCATGGGCTCTCGAAACCGGATGCGTCGAATTACGCCATCCCCACCGCGCCAGCGACCGGCTCCGCCCGATCCTTCGCGGATCTGGAACGCTTCCACCAAGACGGGGAAGCGCCACTCGAGCACCTCGGGGTCAGTGAGCCGGCTGTTGGTCATGTGAGTATGTACGGCGCTCGTTCCATCGAATCCCGGCCCCGCCCCAGAGCCGCCGCAGAGGGTCTCGTAATACTGGTAACGTTCGTTGCCGAAGGTGAAATTATTCATGGTTCCTTGAGCGGCGGCGAGTTGGCCCGTCGCTCCGTAAAGAGCATCGGTTATGACCTGACTGGTCTCCACATTGCCCGCGACCACGGCCGCAGGGTGGCGCGGCTTGAGCATTGAGCCTTCGGGAATGACCAGCTCGATGGGTTCAAGGCATCCATCGTTCATTGGGATGTCGTCGTCGAGCAGGGTACGAATCACATAGAGCGCCGCCGCGCGACATATCGAAGCGGGAGCATTGAAGTTCGTTGGCTGTTGGGGACTCGTGCCGGAGAAGTCGATCTTGGCGCGGCCGGCATTACGATCGACCGTGATGGTAACCTCAACTGCCGCGCCGTTGTCTAGCTCATAACGGAAGTGGCCGTCGGGAAGAGTAGCGAGCATGCGTTGCACCGAAGCCGCTGCATTGGCGCGCACGTGTCCCATGTATGCCAACACAACATCGCGACCGAAGGTATTCATTAGGCGCTGCAACTCTTCGGCGCCGCGCACGCAGGCAGCCACCTGAGCCTTGAGGTCGCCGAGATTCTGCTCGATGTTGCGAGCAGGGTGAGGACCGGAGCCGAGCAGAGAGCGAAGCTCTGCCTCTCGGAATCGTCCGCCACTCACCAGTAGCAAGTTATCGATCAAGACCCCTTCTTCGACCAATGATGTGCTGTTGGAAGGCATCGAGCCCGGTGTGCTGCCGCCGATGTCGGCGTGGTGTCCTCGAGCCGCGACTGTGAAGAGGATCCGTTCTCCCGCCGCATCAAATACCGGCATCACCACGGTAACATCTGGAAAATGTGTACCGCCGTTGTAAGGATTGTTCAGAGCGATGACGTCGCCGGGTTTGGGTCGCGTCTCGAGTGCCGCCCGTACACTGTCGCCCATCGAACCGAGGTGTACCGGCATATGCGGAGCGTTGGCGATCAACGCTCCGGCTGCATCGAAGAGCGCGCAGGAGAAATCCAGCCGTTCCTTGATGTTCACTGAATAGGCTGTGTTCTGTAGCGCGAGTCCCATCTGTTCTGCCACAGACATAAAGAGGTTGTTGAAGGTTTCCAACCGTACTGGATCAACGGTCACGGACGTTGCGCGGGCCGCATGACCTTGCGTGCGCTCGATGATTAGATCTCCTCGCTTGGAGTGCGCCGCTATCCAGCCCGGTTCAACAACCGTAGTCGAGGCCGAGTCGAAAATCACCGCAGGCCCGGAAACTTTCTGACCAGGAGGTAGATAGTCGCGATCAAAGAATGGGGTCCAACGTAATTCGCCAGCCATGTAGGTTTCTACAGTTTTAACCGGTGTGGCTTCGTTGCCAGCCGGCAAGCTCGCGAGGACTGCAGTAATGCTGTCCGCTGCTGCAATGACTTCTACCGACACCGACTCGACGATCAAAGGAATCTCAGGCATTGTGAAGGCGAAACGCCGGCGATAGGCTTCTTCAAAGCGTTGGATCATGACGTCTAACGAGTCGTACTCGATCTCCAGCGCACTATCGGATCCACGATATTTGATGTGAACGCGCGCTTCTCGTCGAAGGCGTTCGTGGGCAATATTCTGACCGGCGAGATCTGTCTCTGCCTTTTGGGCCAGTTGGTCAATGAGCTCGTCAAGCCGAGTCAGGACACTCGAGTCCAACGGCGCTTCAACTGTCTGCTGGTTTAATAATCGAGCATCTGCTAACCCGATCCCATAAGCCGAGAGGACCCCAGCCAGGGGGTGAATCATGATCCGCGTTATTCCCAGTGCGTTAGCCACCAGACACGCGTGTTGACCGCCGGCGCCGCCGAAGCAAGCAAGCGTGTATCGTGTCACGTCGTAGCCGCGGGCTACCGACACGCGTTTTATAGCGTTGGCCATGTTGTCGACGGCGATTGCCAGGAAGCCCGCTGCAATCTGCAGCGAGTCGAGGGGCCTGCCGGTTGCATTCGATACTTCCTCGGCCAGGAGCTCGAACTTTGTGCGCACTGTCTCACAGTCCAGTGTTTGGTTGCCGCCGGGCCCAAAGACGGAAGGAAAGAGGTCCGCCTGAAGCTTGCCCGTCATGACGTTGCAGTCCGTGATAGTAATCGGACCCCCACGGCGGTAACTGGCCGGCCCGGGGTTGGCTCCCGCAGACTCCGGCCCAACACGAAAACGGGTCCCATCGAAGCGGCAGATAGAGCCGCCTCCCGCTGCCACTGTATGGATGTTCATCATCGGCGCACGCAGGCGCACGCCTGCGACAATGGTTTCGAAGCTGCGTTCGTAGCTGCCGGCGTAGTGAGATACATCCGTTGAGGTGCCGCCCATGTCAAAGCCGATGACGTGATCGAACCCCGCGGCGCTGGCTGTCTGCACCATTCCCACAATCCCGCCGGCCGGGCCTGAAAGGATGGCGTCCTTACCCTGAAAGCAGGCGGCTGCGATCAAACCGCCGTTGGACTGCATGAAGGACAACGGAACCTCCGGTCCAAGCTCACGCGTCACCTGTTCCACATAGCGCCGTAGAATAGGTGAGAGATAGGCGTCCGCGACTGTAGTGTCGCCACGGCCAACGAGCTTCATCAACGCTGCTGTCTGATGGCTCGTAGAAACTTGGGTGAAGCCGACTTCGTGAGCCCATCCTGCAACACGAGTTTCATGGGCTGGGTAGCGATAGCCATGCATGAAGACTATGGCGACCGATCGGAACCCGTGGTCGAACGCTTCGCGCAAAGCGTCCCTGACTACTTGTTCGTCCGGAATCTCCAGCGCCTCGCCTTGGGCGGTCACGCGCTCATTGACTTCCAACACCTCCTCGTAGAGCGAGGCCGGTAGAACGATTTTGCGCTCGAACAGCTTAGGCCGGTTTTGATAGCCGATTCGCAAGGCGTCCTTGAATCCGTGGGTAATCACTAGCAGCGTGCGCTCACCCTTGCGCTCAAGCAGCGCGTTGGTGGCCACTGTCGTCCCCATTTTGACTTCAGCGATTAAGTCGCCCGGGATGGGCCCTTGTGGTACTCCCAAAAGGTCGCGGATTCCTTGCACCGCTGCGTCGGTGTAGCGATCGGGGTTTTCCGAAAGCAGCTTGTGTAGCGCGAGACTCCCGTCCGGACGTTGTGCCACGACATCCGTAAAAGTACCGCCTCGATCGATCCAAAAGCGCCAACGGGGGGGTGACATAGACAGGTGCTTATCTCTCTATTGGAAGTCGCTCTACTAGCGCCAGTAATCGACCGCATTGGCGGTCCGACCGGGCTTGGGGAGGTGGGACCGCCATCCGGATTGTAACCGTGGTGGCGGTCAATATCCCCATATGCACTTTTGCAAAAATGAGGCTCTCTCCGCGCTGGCGCCGGCCGCGCGCGGTTGGAGTCGAATTTTCGACGAAGCTTGGAAAGCGGCCTTGATTGCATAAAGACAAAACTCCCCCACCGACCCTCACCTCTGCCGCGAGATATTTCTTGAAGCGTTAGAGGGAACTCCGATTCCTCTAGATTTTGCGGTCTACGGCTGGCATCGTCCTCCAATGGACTGGATTAGCAGCCATACCCGGCGCTTACATAAGCTTTTGAGACGGCGCGGAGTGAAGCATCACGACGCCGAGGACGTCATTCAGGACGCATTCCTCAAGATGCAAATGTATTGCAACGAGGGCGGCCAGGTACACAATTCCGAGGCTTTCCTCGTACGTACCGTGTTGAATCTGTTCGCAAACTCTCGGGCCAAGAAAAAAGCGGTGGTCTTCGTAGAGGAAACAGAGCACGACCCGGTGTCGCTAGGGGGGCTAGCGCCGGCTCCGGATGAGGAGGTGGCTGCGGAAGACTGCCTGCGACAGGTGAGCTCTCTGGTCGATGGCATGACCTCTCGTACTCGACAGATTTTTCTTCTGCACTACATAGAAAACTACAGCTACGCACAAATCGCCAGTCAGCTTGGCATCAGCGTCAGCGCGATAGAGAAGCACGTCGCTCGAGCTATGCTTGCTCTTACACAGGAGTTCCCTGGAAATGAGTAGCGAACAGGCGGCGCCGCTGACTCACCCTTCATTGGACAAGCGCGCACAAGCCGCCGCGTGGCTGGCGCGCCTGCGTGGTCCGCAACGTTCCCCGGAAACCGAACGCGGCTTCCGCCGCTGGTTGCTGGCCGACCCTGAGCACCAACGTGCGTTTGAATTATTGACCGAGCGTCTGGAAGTAGCAGAACGGTTGCGAGGCCGGCCTTTGCCGCTGAAATGGCGTCGCCACCGCTACTCCAACGGCACTCCTCTGTTGCCCACGCTGGTCGGACTCGCAGCCACTCTCGTTGTGCTCGTTGTCGGGGGATTTCTTTATTGGCACGACGAGGGAGTAACAACCCAAGTTGGGGAGCAGCGGACCCTGGCCCTTTCTGACGGCAGTCACGCGTATCTCAACACCAATACCCGTGTGGTGGTACGTTTTGATAGTCACAGTCGTACTATCGAACTCAAGAGCGGCGAGGCGCTGTTCGAGGTCGCTCGCAGTCCGGGCCGTCCCTTTGTGGTAGTTGCCGGGGAGCGGCGCGTCGAGGCGTTAGGTACGACTTTCCTGGTTCGCCGTGACTCGGACCGAACGGCGGTGACTCTCATTGAGGGTAAAGTGGCCGTGGCTTCACCGGCCTTGATGATCCTGTCGCCGGGCGAACGTGCCATATTTGACTCTGAAAAGCAGGTCCAGAAGGATCAGCCGTCACTGGAAAAAATAACGGCCTGGCGTCAAGGGCGAGTTGCGTTAGAGGATATGCCGCTATCGAGCGCGGTCGCCGAGATGAACCGCTACAGCACAGTGAAACTCAGTGTAGAGCGGCCGGAGGCGGAGCCACTGCGCGTCGGAGGGTTCTTCCGAATGGGCGATTCGGCGAGTTTCGCACGTGCTGTAGCGTCGCGATACGGCCTGCGCGTTATCGAATCTCCGGATCGTATCGTGCTGTCCGGCGAGCCGACCCGTTGAGCGAAGAAGTAACTTCCCGCTGGGGGTGAGGGTTGGATTGAGAAATCTGTCTAGTACTGTGTAGTGACTCAAATCATACGGCGATGGACTGCTGTTACGGGGAGTATATCCAGTATGTATGGCAGGTCTTTGCTGCTCACGATCTGTACAGCGGCGCTCTTGATTAGCACTCAGACCAGCGCAGCGCGTGCTCAAAGTACTTTGAGCGTCGATTTACCCGCGCAGCCGCTGATCGAATCCCTTCGGGAGTTATCCAGTCAAGCGAATTCAAACGTTTTCTTCGAACCCAAGCTGGTTGAAGGCTTGCAGGCGCCTGCGGTCAAAGGGCAAGTGAGCATGGATGAGGCGTTGACGCGAGTCTTAAACGGCACCGGCCTGTCGTTCACTTATCTAGACGACAATACAGTGACTATTATTCCTGCAGCAGGACTTCAGACGCGAGGGGCACCAACGGGCGGCGGTGCGGCGCCCACGCGGGATTCGGCCTCCGACCCAAAGGAGGGGCAGCAGAGTTCTGCTGCCAGCTTTCAACTGGCTCAAGCGGATCACGCAGATGCTGCGCAATCTTCTACCTTAGCGACCTCGAGCTCTGCGCAGGCCCCTAATAATTCAGCTCAACTCCAAGAGGTGGTCGTCACAGCACAGAAGCGTGAGGAGCGTCTGGTTGACGTGCCGATCCCCGTAGCGACGATCAATACCGACAAGCTTACCGAAAACGGCCAAGTACTGCTGCGCGACTACTATGCAACCGTCCCTGGTCTGTCGATCGCTCCGGGTCCGACAAACCAACAGACGTTGTCCATTCGTGGCATCACCACCGGCAGCACGACGAACTCAACCGTTGCCTTTCTGATCGACGATCGTCCTTATGGAGCCTCGGCGGGTCTGGGCATGGCTGCCCAAACGCCCGATATCGATCCTGGCGATCTTGAGCGCATTGAAGTGTTGCGGGGTCCACAGGGGACCCTCTATGGCGACAATGCCATGGGCGGCCTTATCAAGTACGTGACCAAAGATCCTTCGACCGATGGCTACAGCGGGCGCGCCGAAGTCGGCGCCACTGGTGTCTACAACGGCGCCGCGGCTGGGTTCGATGTTCATGCTTCCGCCAATATCCCGCTCAGCAACCTCTTGGCGTTTCGCATCAGTGCGTACGACCGCCAAGACCCGGGCTATATTGACAATGTTGTGACCCATCAGGACGGCCTCAACGAGGAGCGAGCCCATGGCGGAATGCTCTCGGCGCTCTTGAAAGCCGCGGACAATTTTTCGATCAAGCTGAACGCGCTCTATCAGCATTTGCAAAGCGGCGGCAGCGCCGAGGAGGTCTTAAGCCCCGGCTTGGGGGACTTTCAACAGAATTTCCCTTATGGAGCCGGTGCCTTTGCGAGAACCGTTCAAAGTTATGGGCTTACACTCAAGGCGGATTTTGGCGACATTGATTTGACGTCGGTCAGCGGCTATAGCATCAATACCTTCCGCTATTTCCCGGATGCCACGACTATTTTCGGTTCTGTCGCCCAGAAATACTACGGCACTGCGAATGCCATCGGAATTTCCCCCGGCGATACCCACAGAGTCACCCAAGAGCTACGACTCTCCGGCAAGTTGTCGCAGGGATTTGATTGGCTACTTGGCGGCTTCTACTCGCACGAAAGAAGCTCTTATCCGGCGAACTACTTTGCGATTATCGGCGCGACGGGCCAATACCTCGGCCAGTTTCTCCATTACGATCAATCCAACACATTTGAGGAGTACGCGGCGTTCGTCAATCTGACGTACCATGTGACAGAGCGCTTCGACATCCAACTTGGCGGACGCGAAAGCTATGCGGATTTCAACGGCTCGCCGCGCAAGGAAGTCGGACTCTATTACACCGCCGTCGCGCATCTTCCCAGTCCGACTATCATACCGGGCGCTGACGAAAGGGGCACTGTGTTTACTTATGCGGTGACGCCCACTTTCAAACTGTCTAGGGATTTCATGGTTTACGCCCGAGTCGCCTCGGGGTACCGGCCGGGAGGAGCCAATACCACTACCGGAGCGCCGATGAGCTATGCTCCCGATAAAACAAGAAACTATGAGGTCGGCACTAAAGCGGATTTTCTCGATAACACGCTGTCGATCGATACCTCGGTCTACTACATCGACTGGAGTGACATTCAAATACAGCTGCGCACGCCGCTAGGCTTCGCCTATTCTGGTAACGGCGGCAAAGCCAAGAGTGAGGGTGTTGAGTTTTCTGCCACCTTGCGGCCGCTAGCGGACACAACGATCGCCGCGTGGGTCTCCTACGACGACGCGCGATTGACGCAGGACTTCGTCAACAGTCCTACTTTTGGGCTGAAGGGGAACGTAATACCGAACACTCCCGAGTACTCCGGCAATATTTCCGCCGACCAGAGTTTGCCACTCTGGCACGATTGGACAGGCTTCATAGGTGGAGTGGTCAGTTATGTGGGTGACCGTACCGGCCCTTTTCAACCTAAAACGGCCCCCCAACGACAGGATTTCCCGTCCTACACGACGGTCGATCTGCACACCGGCGTGACGTACGGCACGTGGAAGTTCAGTGTTTATGCCAATAACCTGGGCAATACGCGCGCCTTGATTGGTGGCGGGTTGGGTTACTATGAACCTGCCACGCGCATCTATATTCCCCCGCGAACCTATGGGGTGAGTGTTATAACTAAATTTTGATACAGCTTGTATGGACGTTGGCATCGACCTTATAGTCGCCTCTCGTGTGATCTATTGAATGGTTGGGCGAGTCATGGCGCATAGTCGACGAATCAGCCGGCGGCAGTTCCTCACAATGGCAACCGCCATGGGCGCCGCGGCTGCTTGGGCGGCCGAGTCACCGAGCCGATCACGGTACACGCCGCGCGAAAGGCGCGACTTGTATCCTGCAGGGGTCGCCTCCGGGGACCCGGATACAACAAGCGTACTGCTCTGGACACGTCGCCCGTTCTCGGACCGTGCGCAAGCTAGTTTGCAGGTGGAAGTCGCCGAGGACGAAGCTTTTACGCGCGTGATTGTGCACGCGAGCGCGAAGGTGATGGCAACCTCCGACTGGACTTGTCGCGTATTGGCCGGCAATCTCAAACCGTCTCATGTCTACTGGTATCGATTCGTCGATCCGGAAGGTAACTCCAGCCGTGTCGGCCGAACGCGGACCGCACCGACCTTGCAGGATACGCGTCCGGTCCGCTTCGCCTTCGTGTCCTGTCAAAATATCAACGTCGGCGCGCAGCATGCCTACCGTCGCATGATTTTTGAGGATGAGCAGGCTGCGGATGAGGACCGCCTGGCTTTTGTTCTGCACCAGGGCGATTTCATCTATGAGATCGTGGCCTACCCGGAGGACAACCCCAACGGCTTATGGGGCCGGCCGATCCGCGAGGCAATTCGTCTCCCCGAGGGGGAGCGTGTGGCTGGTCCCGGTGGCGCATGGCACATTCCCACTACGTTGGGAGACTACCGCACACTCTACCGCGCCTATCTGAATGATCCAGACATCCAGGACGCGCGAGCGCGCTGGCCGTTTGTCTCCATGTGGGATAACCACGAGTTCTCTGCTGGTGGTTGGCAGTCGCTGCAAAATTTCGGTGGCGTGGACCGGCCACGACAAACCCGTAAGGTCGCCGCATTGCAAGCCTGGTTTGAGTACCAGCCCGCGCGGGTCACCAAATCCAGTGGCCCTTCGCTGGAGAGCTTTGCCCCGCCTAAGGTCCAAGACGCACCGATCGAGCACTTTGATGAACACGGAATGGGCGTGGAGCCCAATAACCAGGCCGCGCTCAAGAGCCTAACGGGCTATCGCACTGTCCACTGGGGTCCTCATGTCGATCTAGTTCTCACTGACCAACATAGCTATCGCTCCAAAGACCCCGCGAGGCGCCGCGAGGCGAGTGTCTTCAAGAGCGACGACTTTCCGGAGTTGTTTCCTCAGGAGGCGATGGAGGTTCTGGATGCTGGACGTGAGTATGGTGGTGGCCAGCCACCGGAGACGATCCGGTACGGCACTCAGGAGATTACGAACTTTCGCAAAGAGGAACCGGCGCAGACGATCTTAGGCGCGACACAGAAGGCATGGTTTCTGAAGCAACTGACGCAGTCCCGTGCGACCTGGAAGATCTGGAGTTGCACGCTGGGGACGCTGGAGCACCGGGTGGATCCCCAGAACCTTCCGCCTGGATTAACGCGAGGGTGGCCTGGAGCGGGATATGCCACGGTGGCCACTCGCGATCACAGCACCGCCTACCTAGAGCGAGCTGAGATTTACGCGCATGTCCGGGATCAGAAGATCACTGGATTTGCCACGGTATGCGGAGACCGGCATGCCTTTTGGGCAGGGTTGGCGGCGGCCTCCCTGCCACCGAAAGCCTTCGAGCCTGTCGGGGTGGCTTTCATCGCCGGATCGCTTTCAACCCCGGGGATGGTGGAGACCCTGGAGTCGAGTTTGTCGCTCACGCATCCGCTGAGACGGTTCTATCTAACAGAAGGATCGCCGGGGAAGGCGCCGATCCTTAACTTGTTATTCCGACACGGCGTGCGTTCGAGCCTGGAGTATCAGCGTACGGGTGATCTCACACGCGCGCGAAGTCTGTCAAACCCGCACCTGTCACCTCATCTGTCATTCCTAGACCTACAAGGTCACGGTTACGCAACAGTGTGCGCATCGAAGGACAGACTTGAATGCGAGTTCGTGTGCATTCCACGGCCGATCGAGCGTGTCCCGGGTCAGGACGGCGGGCCGCTACTGTATCGAGTGGTCCATCGCGTGCCGTTATGGCGTGCCGGCGAGAAGCCGCAACTGGAACAGACAGTGATCTCAGGTGACCCTGCGTTTTCCTTGTAGGTAGACCGCATCCACGCGGCACCTTGGGCGCGATCCGCTGAATGTCAGAATCGAGCAAGGTGCTGACTCGAGCTTTTCCGCGGGCCGGTTCTCTATGTGACAATCGATCTTTGATCCGCCTGCTCAGGTTTCTTACTGGCCGGAGTGACCGGACAGAAGTTTATCGCCCTGCCGATGTCGCGGCGGGTTGCCTGAGATCTCTGGCAGGTCTGGCGGGTTGTCAGGAAGGATCTGGCGGCGCTGAGCGCGGGACCGCAGCAGTCAGGACTTCAACAACTGGACGGGCTTGCCATGCGGAGTGCGATGATATGCATCCCTCCAGGCCTGCTTGCGTTCACTCAGCGCCGGCCGGTCGGTAAGCCCCTTCTGAATGACTAACGCCTCGAGTGCCGCGAGCCAATGCTCGTAGTAATGCGAGCCGTCATCGACCTCACCACGGCCAGTCACCTTTTGCAATTCTTGCGCAAGCGCGGTGGTCCATTCACTGCGTGTGAAATGTCCCCCTTCGGAGAGTCTCAGCGCCAGCGCGAATGCGCGGGCCTGCCAGGGCTCGGCAAACACTGGATCGGCCGGGGAGGGGTCAGGCGGGGTCAAGATAGTCATCCCACAGATCAAGGTAGACAGTGTCCTGTGCCGCAGCCTGCTCACCCCACAATTCACGTGCGGTGAATCGCACCGAATAAAGATGCTGCGGCTTCTCGCCTTGAAAGTGAGCGTTGGTATCCGGAAAGACGAATACTCCGTGGATGCGATCGATCGTGCCATTCTTGGCACGCGCATATCTGGGCAGGCGTGTATGACCCTCCGGGTTGATGTTGCGCGTTCGAACCCGCTGCTCTGCCTGAAAACGAGGCGTTGTGTTGCTGTCTCGGTTCGCGGGTGAGCCTTTTGCCAGCATCAATGGGACTTTGTCGGCGGTAAGCGCCGGCGTCAGTTTTGCTGAGCCTGCTGCCGCGTGGCCACTCTCGAGTTCGGCACGCGTAATCAGCCCCTTTTTGATCATCAACTCGATGAGCCCTGCGAGCCACTTCTCAAAGTAACTCATGCGCAAATAGTCGGCGCCGGGAATCAGCTCGCGTTGGTGTCGGGAGGCGTCGATGTTCCATTTGCGCCAAGACCCCATAGCCCGCACCATGGCAAAGACCCGGGCTTCCCAGCGTTCGTGAAAGACCGGCTCGTTTTGTTCTGGTTGGATGGGGCCCAAGCCATGCATGCCGCCCATGTCGTGCACGCTGTTCATAAACTCTCTTGCGTGCGAGGGGGGTGTACGAGAGCGACACCAATCATCGCATCTCGCGTGATCAACGACGCTAACTGCTCTTCACCGAGGCGCTCAGTGCCGGCAGGCCGTTGCGGTACGACCAGATAGCGGATTTCCGCTGTACTGTCCCACACGCGGATTTCAGTGTCCTGCGGGAGCTCGAGTCCAAACTCACGCAATACACCACGTGGGTCGATCACCGCCCTTGAGCGATAGGGCGAAGACTTGTACCAGACCGGGGGCAAACCGAGGATAGAGTGCGGATAGCAGGAGCAAAGCGTGCAGACGACCAGGTTGTGCACCTTGGGGGTGTTTTCAACCGCGACCATATGCTCGCCTTGCATGCCGCCAATGCCGAGCTCAGCGATGGCGCGAGTCGCATCGGCCATCAGGCGAGTTTTGTAGGCGGAGTCCGTCCAGGCGCGCGCAATGACTTTGGCGCCGTTGCGGGGCCCTATCTTGTGCTCGTAGCTGTCGACAAGAGCATCGAGCGCCGCTGGGTCGACCAGCCCTTTCTCGATTAGAAGCGACTCAAGCGCTGCGACACGTAGTGTCACCTCGGGTGGAGCGGCTTGATGAGCGCCGTCGTGGTCGTGATCGTGGTTATGATCGTGATCGGTCATGGAGGGCAAATTATCAATTTGCCTGCGGAAGCGCTACTGAGCTCGAAGGCATGCCGGACCCACTGGTCCAGTTGGTTGGATGGGCTTCTTGCGCTCGCCTTCGCGAGGTTCGCTCTCCACAAAGTTTTGACCTCATGGGCAGCCCTCTTAAGGGGTGCCTTACGGCGGACCGGACGGTCGACCTTTATCGCCGCAAGGCTGTGCTCTAAAACCCACATTCTGAGCAGGCGAACGCCAGCTGACCTTTGCGTGGGTCGCCGTTCGAACCCGGGGCCCGCCGCCCGCTTAGCGGTGGGGGGTAGCACCGGCCCAGAGTTCGTATATACTTCGCGGCCCGTCGCGAAAGGGACCTGAAAGCGCGGTGGATTTCGGGGGGCGACCTCGTAAGCTCTTGATTAAAAAGGGTTTAGACGGGGCAGCGGGCGGTGACGCCTCGCTTAACCACGAGCTCCCGCCTCGAGACCGCCAGGTACGCCGGTTGCGCGACGGGCAGATCGTTGGTGGGCGTAGCTCAGTTGGTAGAGCCCCGGGTTGTGATCCCGGTTGTCGTGGGTTCGAGT
>Ga0105240_10009316_pt1 | contig 13919 bp, 7 predicted proteins | sample KBSC54metaG_FD_80426 | JGI IMG/M metagenome (GOLD analysis project Ga0105240, IMG submission 80426) | Corn rhizosphere microbial communities from Kellogg Biological Station, Michigan, USA - KBS C5-4 metaG | ecosystem: Host-associated > Plants > Roots > Rhizosphere > Soil | place: Michigan, USA... | reverse complement strand
GTGCAGGCCACCCACCACGTCCCACCGGATCGGCTGCCCCTTCGACCGCACCTGCGGCAGCTCGGCGCGATAGACCCAGCGACCGCCCTTGGCCTGCGCGTCCTCGGCGGCGTCCTTGAACGACTTGAAGTTGAGCTCTCCGTCGAGCCTCGTCGTGGCATCCCCGAACACCTCGGCTGGCGGTTTGTCGGAGACCACGAAGCGGGTGCGCGCGCCCGTCAGGCGCGACTGCTGGAGCGCGGTCACCAGCGCATCCGCAGCAGGTGGTGCCGTGCGGCCGCTCCCGGGGCGGTACTGCGCGACGAGCTGGTCGGCGTGGGCGACGACCACGTCGGCATCGGCCAGCGTACGCACGCCCGGCTGCACCAGCGCGCCGCCCCGCGTCCGCGCCGCGCTGGCCGGGGGCGCAAGATCGGCCCAGGCATCGGCGGCGGGGTTCGCGACGACGAGCGCGGTCGGCTGCTGCTGCCCGTCGACGAAGATCGAGCCCGCGACGTCGTCCGAGGCCAGGTGCGCGCCCTTGCCGAGCGCGGCCGGGTCGACGTTGGTGCCGCTGACCCGGTGCACCCAGGCGCCGCCACGAAGCTTGCGGTTCTGCCCCAGCGCCGCCACCGCGTCGTCGAAGGTGGCGTAGGCCTTGCTCGTGTCCACGCCCCTGCCGTCCGCGATCGCGCGGCCGGGGCCGCGCCGCGAGACGACGAAGAAGTCCCGCGAGCCCGCCGCCGGATCGGCCCGCAGCGCGTCTGCGATCGCCGCCGCGGCGGGGTCGGCCTGCGCCAGCGGGGGCGCCGAACCCGCGGCTTCGGCGTCGGCCTGCGTGGCGCGCGTCGTCCAGTCCATCGTGTCGATGTCCACCGCCGCGTGCTCGGGCAGGCGCATCTTCGCAGCCCTGAATTCCGGCGCGGGCGTCGTGGCGACGCTGCGCGTGGTCGAGCCCGGCTCGATGCCCGCGGCATCGAACTCGGGCCGCACCCCCAGGCCCTTGCCGGGACCGAAGACCTCGCGGCCGCCTTCGGTGATGCCGACGATCTTCAGCCCGGGCTGGTAGCGCCGGAATGTCGGCGCCGGCTGGTGCGGATTGGCGGGGGTGCGCGCCAGCGACAGCGAGGAGATCGCGGTGTCCGGCGGGTCGGCCAGCGCCCGGCCGCCGAGCTTGACCTGGCCGTCGGCGCCGTAGACGTCCACCCCCAGCTCGCTGGCCAGCTCCTGCGCGAACTGCACGCGGCCCTCGCCGGCCTGGCAGATGTTGAGGAACACCGGGCGGCCCTGCCACCCCGGATCCTGGCGCACGAGCGCGGCCACTTCCGCCGCGTCCATCGCGCGGCCGTCCGGGCCCATCACCCAGCGGCCGGTGTCGGCCCCATGCGTCTCGATGGCGTAGTAGCCCTCGGGCACCGGGAATTCCTCGTCCACCTTCTGCCCCGTGCGCTCGTTCACGCCGCGATGCTCGTCGCTGAACAGGCGCAGGTCGGCCGCGCGGCGACGGAACACGTTGACCGCGAGCGGCGCGTCGGCCGCGGGCGCGTTCAGCAGGTCGACGGCGCCGTCGCCCTGCCCCGAGATCAGCGGGTCGCCGGGCTTCCAGCCCGCAGGCCAGGCGACGCGCACGTCGCCCGCCGACGCCGCATTGCGGTCGACACCCGCCAGCGCGGACGGATCGTCGTGGCGAAACCGCAGACGCGCGAGCACCTGCGTGGGTGCCGCATCGCCGCCGGGCCCGTGCCCGTTGCGCGCCACGATCGCGACGTCGTGGCGCTCGAAGCTGCCGTCGCCGGGCTGGCGCGCTGCGAGGGCCGCGTCCAGCGTGTCGTATGCGACGGGCGTCGTGCTGGTGTCGACAGCCGCATCGCCCTCGCGCGCAATGCCATCCAGCCCGTCCGTGAGCGCGTTGGTCGCCAGGCCCGTCTCGTCGGAGTAGCGCACCGGGTACACGACGAAGTCCGCGTCGTCGAGGCGGCCGCCGGCCTGGAGAACGTCCATCAGCGTGCCGTCGGCCACGCGCGATCCGTAGCGCGCCGAGTCCAGCGTCCAGCCGGCGTCGTCGACGCCCGAGGCCGTGTCGGCCGTGCGCTTCGGGCCGGTCGAGCCGGCGCGCTGGTAGTCGATCGGCGGCGTGGACAGGCTGTCGGCCGAGCGCCGCCAGCGATCGGCCTGCGCGTTCGGATAGCGCAGCTGGATATGCGCGTGGATGGCCTCCATGCCGTCGCCGGCGCCGAAGGTGCCCTCGGGCAGCAGCGCCGGGAACTCCGCCTCGCCGAACGTCTCGGTGCCCAGGCCCATCGCCCGCGCGAACTCGAGCTGGTGGAAGTACGCGCGCGCCTCCTGGTCGCCGCCGGGGAACGGCCCCGGCGCGTGCTGGCCGGCGTCCAGCGTCTGCCCCTTGAACTGGATGCGGTAGTCGCGGCCGACGTCGTAGCCGCTGAGGTTGTCCAGCGCGTGCGTGCCTTCGTGCACGGCGTCGAGCAACAGCGCCCACCCCTGGTTTCCGCCCTCGCCCCGGCCGAGGTCGAGGTAGATGGTGTGCCCCTGCGTGAACGCGAGCGGGCTGTCGCCCTGCCCGCCGAGCTTCGCATGCGTGCTCACGTAGGTGTCGTGATCCAGCAGCTCCACCTTCATGTCGCCGTTCCTGATCGCCGTGGCGATGCGTCCGGCATGGCGCGTCGTGTTCTCCAGGGCGGTGGCCAGGTCGGTCGCGGTCCTCAGTTGCGGCGGGCGCGAGGGGCGGATCGCGTAGGTGTCGGCCCACGGCGCGTTGGCCGGCGCGTAGCCGTCCAGCTCCACGCGCTGACCTTCATGCTCGAGCTCGCCGAGCGCGTCGCGCACCATCCCGAGGAAGCTGCGCTGCGTCTGGGGCAAGCTGAGCGCGGCGTCCACCTGCGCGCCGTCGCCGAACATCGCCTCGACCCTCGGCGCCATCTCCTCGGGCGTCACGTGGTTGTATTCGGCAAGTCGCTCGGTGATCTTCGCGCGCACCGCCGGGTGCATCGCGGCACGCTTCATGGTCTGGAGGTACCAGCCCGGGTCCACCAGGTCCGTCTCGGGCTGCGGCACCTCGTGGCCCACGCGAGCCGCGTCGATGGCCGCATCCGCCGAAGCGCCGCGCGCGGTCGCGCCCGGGCCAGCCTGCGCGCCGCGCACGCCGTTCGCGCCGCCCGCCGCCTTGGCCGCGCGTTCATCGCGTGCCGCCACCACCCGATCCAGCAGGCGCCGGCTGCGCGCCTCCAGCCGTTCGCGCCGCGCCCGCTGCCGTGCGACGGCAGCGGGCGAGCGCCCCGTCGGCCCGTTGTCGACGCCGCCCGCGGCCGTCGCGCCAGCGGGGTCGGACAGCAGCGTGTCGGTGGCGGCCAGGTCGACCGGCGCCGGCGCCGCGTCGACGTGCGGTGCGGCCGCGCTCGTCGTGGCGACGCCGTCGTCGGCGCGCACGACGGCGGGCGTGGCGGCGTTCGACGTCGCCGGCGCACCGCGGCTGAAGTCCACCGGCGCCAGGGGCGCCGCGCCGTCGGTCGACGCCGTAGCCTGCGTGCCGCCCGTGCGGTCGTCGACAAGCGTGACGTGGGGCGCGTCGTCCGCCTCCCCGCGGCCATGGCCCGTGCCCGTGCGCACGCTGCGCGTGCCGGTGGTGTCGGTGCCCAGCCCGGGCGCGCCGTCGTGGCCGGGCGTCGCGGTCGCGTCCGCGGCCCGCGTCGTCTCCGCGGTGACGGCCGGCGCCGGATCGGCGCCACGCGCGCCGCGCGCGCCGGCAATGCGGCCCGCGGCATGCCCGCCCACCATCATGCCGAGGTTCAGCAGCAGGCCACTGCCCTGCTGCTCGCGCTCCGCACTGGTCATCGTGCTCCAGTTCTGCGCCACGTACAGGGTCTGGTCGGCCATGCCGGCGCCGCCGAGCACGCCTGCCGTGACGCGCGTGGCGTTCGTCAAGCCGGACGAGCCGGCGAGAAGGTGGTAGTCCTGCGCCTGGTCGGTCACGTCGGTGCCGTTGCGCAGCAGCGCCCGGCCCTTGCTCGTGACCACCGCGATGCTGTCGGCATCGACGCCGGCACGCGTGAGGGTGGCCGTCTCGCTGCTGACACGCGCCGCCGAGCCCAGGCCCGGCAGCGCGAGCGCCGAGGCGCCCAGGTTGAGCCAGTCCATGCCCGCCTCGCGGTTCGTGAACGGGTCGATGCTCAGGCCGTGCTGAGACCGGTTGGCGAGGTCCTGTGCCGAGGTGCCCGCCAGGTAGGCGGTCGACGCGATCGCCAGCGGCGCGGCGATCTCGGTGAGGATGCCCGCGGAGCCGACCTCCAGCACGATGCCCGCCGCCAGGCCCACCACGCCGACGACGGTGTCGAAGTGGGTGACGCGCGTGAAGTGCTCCCATCCCGTCTCGGTGCGCGCCTTGCCCGTGAACAGCTCGACGTTGCCGTTGGCGTCCAGCGTGAAGTCGCCGTCCTTGGGCATCGCCAGGTTGACGCCGTCGACCGGAAGGTTGTTGTTGCCGCGGTAGTCGTCGACGCTGTCGTAGCGCTCGCCGTACGCGTCCACGAACTTGAACGACTTGGGGTCGCTGCCGTCCTGCACCTTGAACAGCGCGGTCTTGACGATCCCACCGCCCTTGTCCGCGTCGGCATCCATCGCGTAGACCACCGGGATGATGGTCACCTTCGCGTTGTCGCCGCCGACCTTCACGATCTGGTCGACGATCGTCTTCGTCGCGTCCGCATTCGTGTACAGCTCGCCGCTGACCATCCTGCCGATCGCATCGCGCCCGGCGTAGGTCTGCGGCACGCCGCCATTGCGGATGTAGTCCTGGTCGATGATGGACTGCGCCATCACCTGCGGATCCTTGTTGAACAGCTTGTACAGCTCGTGCGGGTCGCTCTCCTTGCCGGGTGCGAGGTTCTGCGCGATGTAGGCCTTCTGGCGCGCGTCGGAATCGGTGGTCGCGGCCAGCGTCAGCTCGCGCCGGGCGAGGTCCACCTTGCCGTGCGCCGCCTGCAGCGCCTGGTACTGCGACGATGCGTCGACCGACTCCGTGGACAGGTACGAATGCGCGCCGTGCCACTGGTCGAACGCGGACTGCGCGGCGTCGAGGTCCTGCTGCGCTCCGCCCACCGCCACCTTCTGCTGCGACGAGCGCCAATCCGCCACCTTGGACACCGCGACCTTGTAGAGCTTGTCCTCGGCCTGCTGCGGCGGCGTCGCGTAGCACATCATCGCCGGCCGGCCGTCGCGCGTATCCGCGTCGTCGATCTGCCGCGTCAGCCGCGCCTGCTGCCAGTCCAGCACCGCGCCGATCGCGCCCTGGTGCGAGACGGCGAGTTCGTAGTCGGACTGCGCCTTCGCCTGCGCCGCCTTCAGCGTGGCGTCCCCGGGCGCGGCCGCCGCGGCGGACTTGGCGTCGGCCAGCGTCGTGGACAGCCTGGCGACGTCGGCGTCGGCCGACGACTTGGCGGCGGACTGGTCCGTGTTGAAGTCGATCGCAGCCACCGTCTCGCCGGCCACGTTCGTCGTCGTGGCGGTCGACAGCTGGTGGTCGGGGCCGAGCACGGGCTTGCCCGCGGCGTCGGTCTGCGGGTCGAGCTTGAACTGCGCCAGTGCCTTGTCGTAGTTGTCCTTGGCGACCACCAGCGCGCTGCGGCCGACGCCCGGATCGGTGTTCGTCGCCTCCCACAGCCGCGCGGTGGCGGGATCGAGCTTGTACTTGTGGCCCTTCTCGATCGCGATGTCCCCCTGCTTCGAACCGTCGACGTAGCTGCGCACCGGGAACCGGCCGCCGGTCCAGCGCGCCGCGTACGCGCCCGAGTCCTTGCCGAACACGGCGTACCAGGTGTCGCCCTCCTTCTCGACCTTGACGTCCGAGGCCTGGATGTTGGACGGCAGGCCGCTGATCCTGGGATGCCCGTCGGGGCCGCCCGGCGTGATGCCCCAGGTCAGCGCCGCATCGGCTTCGTCGCTGTGCCCGGTCCGGGTGAGGTCGACGCCCGTCAGCCGGGTCGACCGGCCGTACTCGTACGGTGCGGCGGACGCGGCGTCCTGCGCGTCCTGCAGCGCGACGGCGTTCTTCTGCAGCGTGATCTTGTCGTCGAGCCAGTCGCGCTGGTCCAGCAGCGACTTCAGTGCCGGGCTGCCGGTGTCGCCCTTGTCGCGCGCGGTCTTGATCTGCTGGTCGAGGCCGGCGAGCGTCTTCGACTCGCCGGGCAGCGTCGTCGTCACGAGGGTCTTGCGGTCGTCGACCGAGACGAGGCGCGTGCCCTGCAGGTCGTCGACCGTCTTCTGCGCAGCGCGCACGTTGGCCGTCAAGGTGTCGAGGTCCGCGGGCTGGGCGCCGCCGTCCGTCGACATCTGGGCCTGGCGCAGCGCCTGCATCGCGTCCAGCCGCTTGACCTTGGCCTGCGCGAGATCCACCGCCTGCTGCGCCAGCCCGAGCCGCGTGCGCGCATCGGCCAGCGTGGGCGCGCCGGGACGGCCGAACTGCGCCGCGTCGAATTCGGACTGCGCGGCGGACAGGTCGGTCTGCGCGGTCGTGAGCGCCCCGCGCACGTCGGCGGCCGCGTCGACGGTCCCGCTGACGTCCAGTCCGCGGCCGTCGCTGCCGCCCTTCTGGTCGGTCCACACCTGGTCGAGTGCGGCCTGCGCGTCTTGCGACTTCTTGGTGGCCTCGGTGAACGCGGCATTCGCGCTGGCCAGACGCTGCTGCGGCGTCTGCGCGCCGGCGGGCGCGTTGTCGGAGACCAGCAAATCGGTCTGCCCGAAGCTGGAGGTCGTCGTGGTGAGGAAGGGGCTCGCGGGCTGCGACGCGAGCGCGGCCTGCGCGGCCGTCCTGTCCTGGGTGGCACGCAGCAGCGCGGCGCCGGCATTGGTGGCGTCCTGCAGCTTCAGCGCCAGCGTCTGCTGGTCCACGGCGCCCTGCCAGGCATCGTAGGCCGCGGACAGGTCCTTGGCCTTGGTGGACGGGTCCCCCGCGAGCTTGAGGTACGCCGCCTTGGCCTGCGCGGCCGCCGTGGTGGCGCAGCGGGCGTTGTAGTCGGCCTGCAGCGTGCCGATGGTGTCGTTCTTCTCGTTCTTCGGATCGGTGTGGCCGTAGACGGCCTCGAGATTGGCGAGTTTGTCCTTGGCGGCATCGAGGGCGTCGTGCGCGGCCGCGGCCTTCTGTTGCGCCGGCGTCAGCAGCAGCGGCCTGCCGCTGCCCGCGCTCGTGGTCAGCAGCGACGGCGTCGGCCCGCGCCCGGGCACGTACGGCCCGTAGACCTTCGGCGCCGCGGCCGCGGCGTCCGCGGCATCGGCCTTGGCCTGGAGATCCTTGATCCGGCCCTGCAGGTCGGCGATCTGAGCCTGGCCGGCGGCGCTCTCGGACTGGTACTCCATCCCGGCGCGGATCTGGTCGGGCGGCGCGGTGCCGAGCTGGTCGGTCAGCGGCTGCAGCGCCTTGCCCACCGACGCGCGATCGAAGGTGCCGTCCTTGTCGATCGCCTTCAGCACGCCATCGAGCTGCGACTGCACCGCGGCCTTCTGGTCCTGGCCCTTGGCACCGGCCTCCAGTGCGGCCACCTGCATCTGGTGCTGCACCGCGTCCAGCCAGGCGGCGCGGGCCGCGTCCGCCTTGGCACGGTCACCCGAGTTCGTGGCGGCCGAGAAGGCCTTGAACTTGGCCGCGGCATCGGCCTGGGCCGCGGCGAGGGGATCGTCCGCGCCGGCAGGCGGATTGACGATCGCGTCCTCCTTGCCGGCCGCGTCGAAGTCGGCCTGCGCCTTGACGGTGGCCGCCGACGGGTTGGTCGCCGGATCGCGGCCGGCTTTCAGGTCGTCGCGCTTCGAGTCCTCGAGCGTCGCCTTCTTCTGCGCGAGATCGGACGCCGAGGCCTTCTTCTGGGCGTCGGCGTCATCGATGGCGGCCTGCTGCTTCGCCTTGGCGGCGGCGTCCTTGTCCGCCTGCGTCGCCCCCTTCTTCGCGGCCGTGGCGGCCGCCTCCTGCGCGGCCTGGCGCGAGGCCGCGGCCTTCCTCGCGGCGGCGGCCGCCGCCTCGCGCGCCGCCCGCGCCGCGGCTTCGGCCGCCGCGGCCGCCGCCTGGGCCGCGGCGAGCGCGCGCGCCCGCGCGGCGGCCTGTGCGGCCTGGTCGTTGTTCGGGTTGAACAGCAGCGGCGTGAAGGGCGTGTTGCTGCCGGAAGCGGTAAGACCGGGGGTGGACATCGCGACTCCTATCGAAGCAAGGGTTCAGGCATCGCCGTGCGCCCAGCGCAGCAGCTTGGCCACGGGCGCGTACAGCGCGCGCGGGATCGGGTGGTCGAGCGGCACCTCGGCGTACAGGCGCTCGGCGAGGCCGGCATCGTCGGCCAGCGGAACGCGCGCGTCGGCGGCCAGCTCTCGCAGGCGCATCGCCACCTCGTTCTCGCCGCGCGCGATCACGCGCGGCAGGTCACTCTCGCCCAGGTACTGCAGCGCCACGGCCACGCGCGCCGAATGGATCACCGCGGACGACGCCGCGACGCGGTCGCCGAGGCCGGCGTAGATCGCCTCCAGGTGCCCCCCGCGGCGCCGCGCGCGCGTGAGCGGGTCGCCTTCGGCGTCCTTGTGGTCGCGCCGGACCTCGTCGATCGACATGCGCAGGCCCTTCACGTGCTCGTGGTGCTGGTGCACGTAGTCCACCGCCGCGAGCGCCGCGTAGATCACGGTGGCCGCGGCGAACAGGCCCAGCAGCGCGTGCGCACCCACGGCCATGATCGCCTCGGGCGCCAGCCAGCCGAGCTTGAGCGCCGTGTCCAGCAGTCCGCGCAGCGTCGCACCCACCAGCAGGGCCAGCAGCAGCGTCTTGACCAGCATCTTCACCAGGTTGACGAGGTTGCGCGTCGAGAAGATCCGCTGCAGGCCGCGCGAAGGCGACAACCGCCCGACGTCGGGCTTCAGGCGCTCGAAGGCGAGGAGGCCGCCGACCTGGAAGAACGAGCCCGCGATGCCCGCCAGCGCCGCGAGCCCGGTGAAGGGCAGCGCGATCCACAGCAGCACGCGGCCGGTATGGCGCAGCAGCTCGGGCAGGCGATCGTCCGGCCGCGTGAGCAACTCCGCGCTCGTGGCGTGCAGCCACAGCTCGCGCAGCAGGCCGAAGCTCGTTGCCCCCAGCAGCCACAGCGCGGCGACGACGATCGCGAACACCGCGGTCGAGGCCACGTCCGCGCTGAACACCACGTCGCCGCGCTTGCGCGCCTCGCGCAGCCGGCGCGGCGTGGGCTTCTGGTCCTTGTTCGCGCTCACAAGGCGTTCCTCAGGAAGTCCAGCACGCCGTTCTCCGGCTTGAGGAACTCCCGCAGCGAGTCGTACAGGAAGTACATGAACAGCAGCAGCATCAGGTTCGCGAGCACGCTCTTGACCGGCTGCGCGAAGACGAAGATGTTGAGCTGCGGCGCGACGCGGCCGACGAGGCCGATGCCCAGTTCCACCAGCAGCAGCACGAAGATCACGGGCGCCGCCAGCTTGACCGTCCACAGGAACAGCGTGTCGCCCTGGCGCACCGCGAACTGCTCGACGACCGCGCCAATGTGCGGATAGAACGACGCCACCGGCCACAGGCGGAACGAATCGACGATCACGCGCACCATCGCGAGCATCCCGCCGGCCGACATGAACAGCGTGATGACCACCCAGCCGAGGAACTGGCCCGTCGGGCCGCCGTCGTGGCCGCCGACCGGATCGAAGAACGGCGCGCTGCCCGAGCCCGTCTGGAAGTCGACCAGGTCGCCCACGCTCTGCACGGCCCAGACGAAGATGCCGAAGCCCAGGCCCAGCAGCACGCCGATGAAGGCCTCCTTGACCGACACCAGCACCCAGCCCCCCAGCGTCAGCACGGGCAGGTCGCTGGCCGCGGGCGACATGAAGATCGCCAGCAGCAGCACGATGCCGTTGCGCACCAGGCCGCTCATGAGGTTGCCCGAAAAGAAGGGCGCGATCGCGAACACCGCGAGGATGCGCGGCAGCGTCAGCGCGACCGGCGTGAACCAGGCTTGCAGTGCGGCGAGCTCGAGCGGCGTGTCCATCGCGTCAACCCCGGGCGCGCCGCGCGGCCCAGCGCGCCGCGGCAAGATCCTCGGCCGTCGATTCCAGGCGCACGTCCTCGCGCCGCCGGCCCTGCGCGCGCGCCTCCTGCGCGAGCCGCGCCGCCTTCTCGACGCCGCTGGCCGCGCGCCGCAGTGCCTCGCGGCTGGCCTCGGCCGCGTGCGCGCAGGCCTGGGCGTGCGCCTGTGCCTGCACGACCGCGGCGCCTTCGCGCGCGATGCGCTCGTCCAGCACGCGGCTCCACGCCGCGGCGCCCGCCAGCGCGCCCACGTTCAGCGCCGGATCCGCGCCCGCGTCCTGCCAGTGGCTCGCCTTCGCGCGCTGCGCCACGGCGCGTGCATCCTCTGCGGCGCGCAGCGCGGCGGCCTGCGCGTCCGCGGCGCGGCGGTCGGCCAGCATCGTCTCCAGCGCGCAGCGGCGCCGGCGCTCGCGCACTTCTTCGAGGCGCGCCCAGTCGATCATGGCGCGCCCTCCGCGGCGGGCGCCAGGCGCTCCAGCGCGGCCACCGTCTGCGCGAACGGGGCCAGCTCGCCGGGCGACTGCGCGAGGAAGCGCTGCATCTGCGCGCGCAGCCGCACCGCCTCGTCGGCCAGTGCATCGGCCCCCTCGCGGTACTCGCCGATCTGGATCAGCAGTTCCAGTTCCTGGTAGCTCGCCATCAGCGCACGCCAGCGGCCAGCCGCGGCGCGATGATCCGCCGACACGACCTGCGCCATCGTGCGGCTGATGCTGGCCGGCACGTCGATGGCCGGGAACTGGTTGGCGGCGGCGAGCTTGCGCGAGAGCACGACGTGACCGTCCAGGATGGAGCGCACCTCCTCGGCGATCGGGTCGTTGTCCTCGTCGCCTTCCGTGAGCACCGCGTAGACCGCGCTCAGCGACCCGCGCTCGCCCTGCCCGGCGCGCTCCAGCAGCTGCGGCAGCATCGAGAAGATCGAGGGCGGATAGCTGCGCCGCGTCGGCGGCTCGCCACTGGCCAGGCCGATCTCGCGCTGGGCGCGCGCGAAGCGTGTCAACGAGTCCACCAGCAGCAGCACGCTGGCGCCCTCGTCGCGGAAGTGCTCGGCGATGGTGGTGCCCACGTAGGCCGACTTGATGCGCTCCATCGGCGGACGGTCGGACGTGGACACCACCACCACCGTCCGGCGCAAGCCCTCCTCGCCCAGGCTGGCCGCGATGAACTCCTGCACCTCGCGCCCGCGCTCGCCCACGAGCACGACCACGTTGACATCCGCCGACGACCCGCGCGCCAGCATGCCCAGCAACGTGCTCTTGCCCACGCCCGGCGGCGCGAACACGCCCAGGCGCTGGCCTACGCCCAGCGTGAGCAGCCCGTCGATGGCGCGGATGCCGGTGGGCAGCGGCCGCTCGATGGGCCGGCGCGCGAGCGGAGCGACCGGGTCCCGATGCACCGGCGCCAGCGCATGCGGCCCCAGCGGCCCGCGGTCGTCCAGCGGGCGGCCGAACGCGTCCAGCACCCGGCCCAGCAACGCCGGCCCCACCGGGCACGCGTGGCCGCGGCCGGTGGGCACCACCTCCGTCAGCGCCGACAGTCCGCTGGTGGCACCCAGCGGCGTGAGGATGGCCGTGTTGTGCTGGAAGCCGACCACCTCGGCCAGCAGGGGCGGTTCGCCAGGCGTGACCAGCTCGCACAGCTCGCCCACGTGCGCCTGGATGCCGGTGGCCTCGATCACCAGGCCCACGGCCTTGCTGACGCGTCCGCGCATGGCCACCGGAACGACGCGGCCGAACGCCTGCTCGAGGTCCACCGCGACGCCCCGCGCCGCGGCGGCGAGCGACGCGGACGCCAGCGCGCCGGAGGGCGACCTCATCGCACGCTCCCCGCCGCCTCGACGGCCTTGCGGAACGCCTCGAGCTGCGCGTCGACACCGATCTCGAGCGTGCCCGATGCAGTGGAGACGACGCACATGCCGTCGGCCAGCGCGGGGTCGGCGCTGATCGCGGCCGCCAGCGCCCAGCCGGCGTCCTGTCCCAGCGCGGCCAGGGCGCGCCGCAGGGCGTCCTCCTGCGCCGGCGCGACGCGCATCGCGACGAACGGCTCGGCGCGCAGCAGCGCGTCCACCCGCCGCAGCGCCGACTCCAGCAGGCGCGCCGGATCGACCTCCGCCATGAAGTGCCCGACCGCGCGCACCACGATCTGCGCCATCGACGCACGCAGCGCCTGCAGTTGCCGCTGCGTGGCCAGCGCGTCGGCCGCCAGGCGCTGCGCGTACTCGGCCTGCGCGCGGCGCAAGCCCTCGGCGCGGCCCTGCTCCAGCGCGTGCGCGGCGTCGCGCGCCGCCTGCCCGGCCACCCGCGCGGCCTCCTCGCGCGCGGCGTCCAGCACCGCCGCGGCATCCAGCAGCGCCGCGTACTCGGCCTCCTTGAACACCTTGCGCTCGCTCAGGAGCTGCAGGTTGTCCGTGGAGATCAGAAAAGCCAGTCCCATCGCGGCAGCCTTTCGGGAACGATGCACGCGAGCACGAGCTCGCGCAGCTGTTGCTTCTGGCGCGCCGCGAGCGTGGGCACCGGCAGGGCCGCGACACGCCGCGGCAGCATGCGCGCGAGGCGTTCGGCGGCCGACTCGCCCTCGTCGGCGAGCAGCGCGGCCAGCAGCCGATAGCCGCGCTCGACCACCACGCGCCCGCAGGCCCCGGGGCGATCCTTCAGCGCGTGCGCTGACATCTGCAGCTCGCTGGCCTGCGGCGCGCGCTCGAGCACGAACTCCACAGCGTCCTCGTCGAGCCGCCGGGCCTGGCGTCGCAGCGCCGAGGCGAGCGCGTTGCGTCGCGGGCGCATCAGCGGCCCATGCACGCATAGGCTGGCGTAGAACGCGAGCCGGCGCAGCGCGCCCGCATCCAGCAGCAGCAGGCGCTTGAGCGGCGAGTCGAACGCATAGTCCTGCGTCGCCGGCAGCACGCCCAGGCGCACCAGCACGTCGCGCAGCACCGCTTGCGCCTCCGGACCGAGACGGCCGAGGCGCGCGCGCGCCGAGACCGGCCAGTCCGCGGGCAGCCAGCTCGGATGCAGGCTCGCCTCGGGATGGAGGTTGAAGCGCAGCACGAGCCGCATCCGGTCCAGCGGACCGCCGGCGGACGGCGCAAGGATGGCGCTCATCGCCGCAGCATCTCGCGCTGCAGCCACGTGCGCAGGTCCAGGCCGCGCCGCGCCAGCAGCGTCGGCAGCGCCATCAGCGCGATCGCGGCCATCACGAGCAGCACCAGCAGCGTCACCGCCGCGCGCTGCGACATGCCCAGCACCTCGCGCGGCCCATCGACGGGGCCCGGGCTGGCCGCCGGCGCCACGCTGCGCGGCGCCGGGAACAGCGTCAGCGCCACCCGGTCCGGCGCGAGGCCCTCGATGCTGTGCGCGACGAGATCCTTGACCGCGGGGGCCAGCAGCCGCAGGTCGACGTCGGGCCGGTGCTTGATGAAAACCGCCGCCGACGACGGCCGCACCTTGTCGCTGAGCGGATCGTCCTGCGGGATCACGACATGCACCCTCGCCTCGACCACGCCATCGATCGAGCGCAGCGTGCGCGACAGCTCCTGCGAGACCGCGAAGATGTAGCGCATGCGCTCCTCCGCCGGCGTGGAGACCAGGCCCTGCTTCTGGAACATGTCGCCCATGCTCGCGTAGTGCTGCGTCGGCAAACCTTGCGCGCGCAGCAGCTCCAGCGCCGCGTTGACCTGGTCCTCGTCGACTTGCACCTGTCAGTCGGCGTCGTCGACGTGTTCCTTGCGCGCGGCGATGCGCCCGTCGGTGAGCGTCGCGACGATCTCGTTGGCCTCGGTCTCGTTGAGGTTGGAATATAGCTCGACCTTGCAGCCGGCCAGCGCGACCACGAGCGCCATGCAGGCGGCCAGGCGCAGCGGTGAAATGTTGTGGGACATGGC
>Ga0105240_10009314_pt1 | contig 13923 bp, 14 predicted proteins | sample KBSC54metaG_FD_80426 | JGI IMG/M metagenome (GOLD analysis project Ga0105240, IMG submission 80426) | Corn rhizosphere microbial communities from Kellogg Biological Station, Michigan, USA - KBS C5-4 metaG | ecosystem: Host-associated > Plants > Roots > Rhizosphere > Soil | place: Michigan, USA... | reverse complement strand
GCAGCCAGACTGCCCGGCTTGTGCTCGGAGATCAGAGCGATCGCAGCGCTGCAAAGCTCTCTGCGGCTGTTCTTCCGCGCCTCTTCGGCATTGCTGCAGGCGGAAATGTCGGTGCGGGCAACTGCTGTTTCCACCAGCTGAATGCTGTCCTCGCCCTCTCCAACCAGCATCGACGCCATGCTGTACAACCCCGCGGCAATCACGTCGAGCAGCGCATCCATGCCGCCCAGCGTCTTTGAAACGGTCGCCTCGTCCTTCGACTGGCCATCGAGCAACCCATGCAATTTCTGCGAAAACTCCTCGGCGCCCGCTGGCACAGGCTGCGTGGGGATCAAGACGTCTTTCGTATCGGAGTCATGAGACATAGGATCAGCACCTCGCTCGGGGAAAACGCACATTGAGCCGAGCCTTTATCCTCCACCCGGCCCCCGTGCCAGGTCAATCATCCTTCCCATCGATTTCACGCCGCTTTTCGCACTCCGTTAACATGATTCCTCCCATCATCTGTAAGCATGACGAGCAGTTACAATCACAGCTTCGGATATCTATCCGCCGGCAGAACGCTGTAGACTTTGCATCACAGTTTGAATCGAAACCGATGGCTCGAACCAAGCAGAAACAAAAGCTCTTTACCGGACGCGACCACTCGTGGATGCAGTTCAATCGCCGCGTTCTGGAAGAAGCGGAAGACTCTACGAATCCTCTGCTTGAGAGGGTCAAGTTCCTGGCCATTACCGGCTCTAATCTCGACGAGTACGTCGAAATCCGTCAGGCCAGCCTCATGCAGCGAATTGAGGATGGCTATCGCGAGCCCGGCTACGACGGCCTTCGCCCAGATGAGTCACTGGCTGCACTGACAGCCGAAATCCACACGTTTGTCGAGGCCCAGTACCGTTGCTGGAACGATTTGCTTCTGCCCGAACTCCGTAAGCAGGGGATCCGACTGCTTGAGTGGAACGAACTCGACGCGGACCAGCGCGCTTATGCGCAGAGCTTTTTTCAGCGCGATGTCGATCCCCTTCTGACTCCCATCGCTATCGATCCAGCGCATCCGTTTCCGCGGGTCTTGAATAAGGCTCTCTGTCTAGCCCTGCTTCTCCGCCGCAAGCGCAAGAGTTCAGGCCCACTGGTTCTCGGTGTAGTCACTGTGCCACGCGCCCTTCCGCGCTTCGTTCGCCTGCCTGCCGAGGACGGCAAGTTCGACTACCTCCTGCTTCAGGACCTGATCGCTCAGAACCTGGGAGGGATGTACCGCGGGTATGAAGTGCAATCGCGCGTAGCCTTCCGCGTCACGCGCAACTCCAACCTCTACATCGAAGAGGAAGAAGCCCGCTCTTTGCTTGAGACGGTACGTGTTGAACTGACCAACCGCCGTAAAGGCGACTCTGTGCGGCTCGAAATCGAGGCCGGAGCCGATCCCGAGATTGTCGAGCGCCTCCGCGTCAACTTCGAACTCGACGAAGATCAGGTATTCCGCGGAGATGGTCCGGTCAATCTCTCGCGGGTGATGTTCTTCTACAGCGACATCAACCGCCCCGATCTGAAGTACCCGCCTTTCGCGGCACGCGCGCTGCACCTCAGCCGCAAGTCAACGAACATCTTCGATGAACTCCGGCAGCACGACATTTTGCTTCATCATCCCTACGACTCGTACGAAGCTGTCGTCGACTTCATCCAGCAAGGCGCTGAAGATCCGGCGGTTGTCAGCATGAAGCAGACGTTGTACCGGACCAGCCAGGATTCGCCCGTCTTCTCTGCTCTGACTGAGGCCGCTGCCACCAAGGAAGCCACTCTCGTCGTCGAGTTGATGGCGCGCTTCGATGAGGCGTCGAACATCCGCTGGGCGCGCAGCATGGAAGACGCGGGCGTCCAGGTTTTCCATGGCGTAGTCGGTCTCAAGACGCATTGCAAGCTGGCTCTGCTGGTGCGTCGCGATGAGGACGGAGTCACGCGTCGCTACTGCCACCTCGGCACCGGCAACTACAACCCGATCACGGCACGTTTCTACACCGACCTCAGCCTGCTCACGTGCGACCCGCAGATTACCGAGCGCGTGCACATGGTCTTCAACTATCTGACCGCCCATGCCGAGATCGACGACTATAGCCCGCTGCTTGTCGCCCCGCTGACGATGGCCGAAAGCTTCCTGCGTCTGATTCGCCGCGAGATGGAGCACGCCCGCGCCGGCCGTCCCGCGCACATTATCGCCAAGATGAATGCGCTGCTCGAGCCCAGCGTGATCGAAGCTCTGTATGACGCGTCCAATGCCGGCGTCGAAGTCGATCTGATCATTCGTGGACTATCGATACTTCGCCCCGGTGTCCCCGGCCTTTCAACCCGCATTCGCGTGCGTTCTATTGTTGGCAGATTCCTCGAGCACTCCCGCATTTTCCACTTCGCGAATGGCGGCGAGGACGAGATCTATCTCGGATCGGCTGACTGGATGCCGCGCAACCTCTTCGAACGGTGCGAAGTCGTTTTTCCTGTGAGGGATCCTGCGGTGAAAGCGCGCATTCACGACGAGATTCTGCCTGCCTACCTCGCGGACACGATCAAAGCCCGCCTGCAGCAGCCGGACGGCACCTATCGCCGCGCCCTGGTTACGAAGGAGAGTCCCTCCTTCAGCGCGCAGGAGTTTCTGATGAAGCTGGCGGAAGGCAGGGCTGACCTAAGCGCCATTCCGAAAGCGAAAGAGCTCGTCTCCGCAAAACCGCGCGCGAGATCAAAAAAGAAAACTGCTGAACCTGCACACGCCGCAGACTGAAACGTCTCTCAACGCACCATTTTCTCTCCGGTTGCATCCTACTCGGCGTCATGGGACATTTCCGGCGTAGTCCTGGCTGCCGCACCGCTCCGCTCAAATCCGTCAAAAAGCCCACTGTGCGATCCGGCCTCCTCTGCGCCCGGAGACTTCTCCCATAGCTCAACCAGGAGAAAATCATGAAGCGTACTCTCGCCGCAGTTTGCTGCATCGTCCTCGCCTCTGTACCCGCACTCGCCCAGAAAAAAGCCTCTGCCGGAAAAGCAATGACCGATCAGCAATTCGTAGACTTCGCGGCACAAACTGACATGGTGGAAGCCAATGTTGGCCAGCTCGCTGCAAACGCCGCCTCTTCGCAGCAGGTGAAAGACTACGCATCAACTCTGGTCACTGATCACACGACCGACTATGGCCAGCTCTCCGCCGCCGCCAAGCAGGCAAATCTCACCGTCCCGAACGCCATCGATACTGAGCACAACAAAATGATCTCTCCATTCGAAAAGCTGAAGGGCGCGGCCTTCGATCACAAATACGCGCAGGAGATGGTCATGGGGCACACCAAAGCGGTCGAAATGTACAAGAAGGAAGCCTCAGACGGGCAGAACGACGCAATCAAGAACTACGCGCAGACGGCTCTGCCGGTTTTGGAAAAGCACCTGACGGGCGCCAAGGATCTGGAGAAAGCGAAGTCTTCAGGAAAGTAGAGACCACGCCGGCGCATCCAAGGACTGAGGAGAGTTGTCATGCCAGAGCAGCCGCCAGACCCTCTGCACTATGAGATGAAGATTCCGCCGGAGCCCGATCCAAACAAGCAGCATGAACCCGAGAAGCCTCCTTCAGACAAGAACGAAGACGCTTCGCAAACCGCCCGCGATACAAACGCCGTCAGGGGAGACGACAAGCCTCAGGCTGGTAGAGGTGGTAACTGACACTCCGTTGACGTAACTTCCATCTGTGTAGAAGACTCCCATCGACAGCAGCACGTACCCCTTGGGTCGGGCGCTGTCGATGGAGGGTCGAATGATCGCACGCAGAATCAGCCGTCGTCCTGCTGAGTGGCACGTCACGAAAACCGAATTGGGCCGCTCCTGGTTGATTCCCCTTCGCCGCATCGAATGGATCTTTGAGTGGATTGCTTACGGCTTGAGCCGCTGGAGCTTCCTCGAAGTCCTCGAGTACCTTGGAAGCCTCTCCCTGCTCGTCGGCATCATTTTCTATTTCAGCGAGACCGGCGACCGCATCAAGCAGCGGCACTACCAAGCCTGGCAGGTGATCAATACCGCCCAGGGCAAAGGCGGCAGCGGCGGACGCATTGAAGCTCTGCAGGAGTTGAACGCAGACAAAGTGCCGCTTGTGGGTGTCAATGTCTCTTCAGCGTTTCTACAAGGCGTGCATCTTGAACGCGCCAATCTGCTCCGAGCGGATCTGAGTGCCGCCGATCTTCGCGGCAGCGTTCTTGGCCATGCTGACCTCACCTTCGCGGATCTTCAATCGACCAACTTCAGAGGCAGCGATCTACAGGGGTCAGATCTGGCAAACGCTAACCTGACCAACTCCGATCTTGTGGGCAGCAACCTCGCAGGCGCCAAACTGGACGAGGCGGATCTCAGCTCCGCCGATCTACGCAATGCGAACCTCAAAGGCATAGGGTGGCAGCATATTGCCTCGGTGAAGTCCGCAAATATCGCGGGCGTGAAAGATGCTCCAGACGGGTTTCGCGACTGGGCTCTCAGGAATGGCGCCATCGAAATCCAGAGCCCGGATAACTGACCACCGCGTCAGGCGGCGCTCGCTTCCACGCTGTGCTCCGCTGCCGACGCTTCATCAAACTGTGTCAGGCACCAGGTAGGCATCTTTTGCATGTGCCAGATCTGCTTGTAGCCCTCATCGCCTCGCAGCATGTCGATTGTTTTGACGCCCTCGTTCGCGGCATGCTCGACGGCGTAGGCGATCAACAGCGTTCCCGGCCGGAAGTCGGCATGCTCAGGTGAGTACGCCGTGATGTAGAAATACTGCGTACGCTCGGCCAACCCTTCCCGGCCGATTAGCGAGTAGAGGACCGCAATCACCTCGTCGTCCAGTCGCAACGCCATGAGCCGCAGCAGGCCCGCTTTGAGCAATTCAGGGACCGCCTCCCGATGCCAGCTTACGACGCGCTCATCAACAAGAACGCCGTCCTTTCCTCGCGTCTGCCAGCGCAGTGTGTGCAAGCGGCGCAACGCATCGAAGATCTCCTCCCAATTGGACTCATCCGCCTGCACAAGTTCCAGACTTGCGCTTCGCTGGGCCCGGTTGCGATAGTACATCGCATTCCGCCGGATCTTTTTCGGCAGATCAGCCATGGTTACAGCCGGCATTCGCGAACAACCGTCGGACATCGACAGAAACGCCCGTTGTCCATCCGTACCCTGATCCCTGATGCCCGTTTCCTGCTTCAACACTTCCAGCAACCGCGAATGCTCCGGCAGTTGCGGCACGCAAAACTCATCGTGCTCCGCTTCGCTACGCAGAATCTTTATGGCTTGGCGAATCTCTTCAAGTGAGCACTCCGGAGCGAAGACCCCATCCAGGTAATCCGTGGTTCCAACGCCCAGGGGCAGCAGCTGCCGCTTCTGCCTTGCCGTATCGCAGAAGACATAGAACGGCAGAAACGCGATCGCCTCACCTCCACGCTCGATGACGACAGCACACAACTCCTCGCTCCCGAATTGGCGCCACCAGGGAAGAAGCCACGCGGGACTTTGGAACGGCGAGGCATCAGGATCGCGCTTCCACAACCTCCACCAGGCAGGAACGAAACTGCTCAGCTCTTCCGCGGATCGCAGCACGCGATGTCGAGTGGCGGACAACTGCACTGGACCTCGGCTCTCCTGAATGACCTTCTGATAGAGGCCGAAGTAGCGCTCAATCATGCGCACTCTGGAGAACCGCCGCTCCGCTGCCTGGCGGCACGCCTGGGAAGATATCGCGCCTACCTTCCCGATCGCCTCGGCCATCTCGTTCACATCGTTCACCAGGAACCCGGTCACGCCGTCCTCGACGATCTCAGGCAGCGCTCCGGACCTGTACGCAATGACGGGCGTTCCCGCAGCCAGAGCTTCCATCGCCACGAGTGAACTCGTCTCTGGCGCGAGCGTGGGATGGAGAAGGCACTTTGCCTCGACCAGCAGCTGATGTCTGCGCTCCGGCGAGAGAGGTCCGACGAATTCATGGTTCGCGGGGTGGGCGCTCTTCTCAAGGTGAGGCTCGATCTTTTCTTCGAAGTACTGCTGATGCGCACGGTACGGATACACCTGCCCGCCGATGACAACGCGAACATGCGCCTTCGTTCCGGCTTCGAGCGCGCTGTGCGCGTTTTTTTCCGGACAGATTCGCCCCATGACCAGCGCGAAATCCGATCTCTTGCTCTCAGGATGGAAGGGCTGGAGCTCAACTCCGTTCTCAATCACCGGAGCATCGCCAAATATCTTCATGCCGACGCGCTTCTGGCTCGTGGATACGTAGCAGAACTGAGCCCGTCCTTTGTACCTTTCCATTGCCGGCGACGCATACCATTCGATGGGAAGGTGCAGCGTAATCAGCACGGGAAGGCCTGGCGGAAAATCATATCCATAAAGGTCCATGCTGTGAACATGCACAATGTCCACCGTTTCCGATGCCAGCGCGCGATCTACCGCTCTGTGAAACTGGTGGCGGCACCACTCCTTGTCCGCCTCGTCCAGCATTTCTCGACAGGGTAGAGGCACCGCAAAGAGCTGACCCGCAGGTTTCGATCCCTCACATGCGACGACGAGCGACCGATGTCCAGCGGCGACAAGCGCCTGATCGAGATCCCAGAGAATCTGCTCCGCGCCCCCCACCAGATTCGGCCCGACCGGCGCGAACGGATAAGCAATGCTCAGAACCGTAGTCACATCTGCCTCGCCATATGATTCTCCAGCTCGGCCTGGGCTTCTTCTGCGAGTTGGCAGAATCGGTCTGAAGTCATACCCCAGGGGTAATGCTCGTAGAGCAATTTGCCTGAGTGCGGCGGCTTGGTGAAGTCGTAGACGGGAGCGATTCGGAACTGCTCTGTGGAATCGTGAAACCCCTTGAGCGTTTCCTGCTGCGTCGAGAAGCATGCCACGAGATTTCGCTTGCGTTGCTTTTCCACGTCCGAGAGTTCATACGAGATTTCCGGCATCCATCCGTCATGCTTCAGAAACGTCCCGGATTCGAATCCATTGGAGCCCGCGTGATAGAAGGGTGCCTCAATGACCAGCGGTCTTCCGCCGCCTTGAGCCCGGTTAATCTCCACCCCATGATGCACCGCGAAAGCACACGCATCGTGATCCGGATGTCCACCCTCGTACGGATGAGTGAAGATTATTTCCGGCTCATGGAGAGCAATTTGCTCCGCAATCTGGCGGGTGGCTTCAGCGAGGTTGAGACTTGCTTCCTGATCCCGAACCTTCAGAGAGATCAGGCATGCCTGATGCAGACCTGCCTCGCGAAACATGCCGGTCAGTTCCTGAGCTCTTGCCTCGCGGTATTCGTCGAGATTCTTGAAGCCGTGCGCCCGGCTGTCTTCTTCATTGCGCGGTGCGCCATCTGTCACGTGAACAAAAGTCGCTTCGGCAAGGCGCCTCATTCTTGCGCCCAGTGCGATGGTCTCGTCGTCAGGGTGCGCCATCACCACCATTGCGCGCGGGATCGGAAGGTCGGACTCGACCGGCGCAGTGCCCCGCCGCAACAAGTCTTCTGCCAATACCATTGACTGCGAGGGGCCCACGTGCAGTTCTGATGCGCAGAGTTCCTTCTGCCGTGCCACTCGCAATCTAAAGCGAACAACGTGACAAACTTTGGACCCTCCGTTCGCTTCACCCTGCGCGAGAAGAATGCATCGATTTAGAAATGATCTATGAGCACGATGCGCGCCATGAAAGGCGGATGGGTTGATCGAAAGTCCGTCCCGCGGGGCCCGAATGGCCGCGGCCTGTGCCGCTGGTGCTCGCTCGAGGTCCCCAAAAGGCGCTTCACCTTTTGCTCTGAATTCTGCGTCCATGAGTGGAAGCTGCGAACCCAGCCGGGGTATCTACGCGAAAGGGTATTTGAGCGCGATCACGGTATCTGCACCGATTGCGGCGTCGACACCATCGCCGCAGCTCGAAAGCTTCGTTTCTCGCGCGGAGCCGCACGATCCTCGCTCTTGACTCATTGGGGCCTCCGGACGCGCTCACGAAGATCTCTGTGGGATGCGGACCACATCGTCCCGGTAATTGAGGGAGGCGGAGAGTGCGACCTGTCGAATATCCGCACGCTGTGCTTGCGCTGTCATCGCGACGCCACGATTGCATTGAGAAAACGCATACGCGGCATCAGTAACTTCTGAGTAAAGAATGCCTTACTTTCCACATTGGCGGCAGCAAACCAGCCACACGCTTCGGTGCATCTATCGTGAATAGATGTTTGTTCCACTAATTAACCAATGGTGAAAGGCTATGCCATACGAGATTCCGCTGAACGTTATAGAGATTCTTAAAAGCACGTTGTACCTCTTAGAGCACACCATCTATCCAGGAAAAGACGGCAAGACAGTAACCGACCTGAAGCAATGCATTACCGGTGCTATCAACTCCCTTTCAACTGAGGCGACGCAAGCTTCCGGCGAAATCTAAAGGTCTTCACCTCAGTGGCGCGGAGGTCCTTTTGCCTGCGCTGATGGTCCGAGGTTTCTAATCTCTGCGGGCAACACGGCGAGTTGTTGCTCGATCCGACGGCGTGACGGCTGTCACCACCGTCGAAGCACCGTGACGAATGTCACCAACTGTATCGTTCACATCGGCCAGAATTGTGGGACCATTTCCAGGAAGATCAATGCAAGTGTTCACGACAATCTATCTGGCCGAAACGCTTCGCGCCAACGTCAAGTGCCTGGAAGAGGCCGAGGGCCTCGACCAGCAGCATCCCGGGGTGCTGGAGTTCAAGCACACCCTCCGCGAGCGGATTGCCATTCTGGAGAATCGCGGCTTCTACGAGGATGACTGCACCGGCGACCTTGACGACTGAGCCGGCCAGATCGCTATCTGGCGCCTGCCGGAACACCCTTTGAAGGGACCGCGGGACAGTCTCACTCCGCTCAATTCCCAACGTTTTCAGATTGTGAAATGCTGCGCAGCGTTCCCGCGTGCCTCAGCTAAACCATCCAAGGGTTTTCTGAATCATAATTACTGATGCGCCAGTCATACACTCCAAACTTGATCGACGTGCTGCGCTCAACCATGGAGAATGTTGAGCAGACATCGGGGCTTCGGGCCGACGATGAATCGCTGCAGGAACTCCGAACCATCCTCAACCGTCGCGTCGCCGAGCTCGAATGCGCCATGGCATTTGAACTGTCTGAGGCGGCCTCTAAGCCCGTCGATCGTGAAGATGGTGAGGACCTTGAAGATCTGGATTGGAAGATGGCGTCCTGAGCTTGTAACCGGCACACTAGAATCAAAGATGTGGCTTCTCCTGTTCTCAGCTCACAACTAGATTGTCAGACCGACCCTCTGAAGGGGGCGCAGCTGCGCCGTGTTTGCGCACGTGTTCTGGGTTCGTGGCACCTTGCCAGCCTCGACGCGCCCTGTGTTGCGGTCGTGTGGGCATACGCTTTGGCTTTGGCAGCGCACGTCCGTCTCCAGCCCTGGATCGCAGTCCTTCTGTTCACTGGCACCTGGACCGTCTACGTAATCGACAGAATTCTCGACGCGGGGCGTGCCATTATCGCCCAAACTCCCGCGCTCCTGCGCGAGCGTCATCACTTCCATTGGCGCTATCGCCGAGCTCTCATCCCCCTTGCCGCATGTACGGGTGCGGCAGCCGTGGCAATCATCCTCAGGCTCATGCCTGCGACCGCGCGCGAGCACGATTCCGTGATCGCCGCCGCGGCGCTCGCTTATTTCTCAAGCGTGCATTCATCGGCTCGTTTTCCGCATTCGCTGCGACGTCTCTGCTCGAAGGAAATGCTCGTAGGGATCCTCTTTGCTGCTGGATGCGTCGCTCCCACTCTGACGCGCATCCGCTCCGCGTTCTTGTGGCCCACGTTCCTTAGCTTCGCGTTCCTGGCCGGCATTGCGTGGCTCAATTGTGCCGCTATCTCACGCTGGGAGTCACACCGTTCATCTCGCGACATCTCAGGTGCGGGAGTGACAATCTGTTTAGCCGGACTGGGCGTCGCGATCATGCTCCCGCCGCCGCTCGGAGGCACATCGATACTCTTCATTTGCGTTGCGTTCAGCGCCCTGATGATCGCCGGCCTTAATCATCTGCGGCATCGCCTGGAGCCTGTGACTCTGCGCGCGCTTGCCGATCTCGTCCTGCTAACGCCCGCGGTCCTTTTGATTTCGCGAGTGTGGCCTGAATGACAAGTCGCACCCTGGAACTTTCCCTTCGCGAACAATCAGCTTCCAGCGAAGCGCCCGACTTCAGTCGTCTTGCTCGCCTCTACCGTTGGATGGAGTGGCTCACCTTTGGGCCTTTTCTACAGCGCTGCCGCTGCGCATTTCTCTCCAGTCTTGCTGAACGTCGCCATGCCCTCGTACTTGGAGACGGGGACGGCCGGTTCACCGCACGGCTGCTCAGTTCGAACAGCACAATTAAGGTCGACGCCGTTGACGCAAGCGAAGCCATGCTCAGCCAGCTCACACGCCGAGCCTCGTCTGATCGCATCCGCACACACTTAACAGATGCCCGTATTTTCGCGCCCGCGCGCCGCGATTACGACCTGATTGCCACGCACTTCTTTCTTGACTGCCTCACGGACAGCGAAGTGAATGATCTGGCCTCGCGGCTTCGCCGTTATGCGGCTCCCAACGCGATCTGGATCGTCTCGGAGTTCGCAATTCCAACGAATCTCTACGGCCGCGCTCTAGCCGCCCCGCTCATTCGCGGTCTGTACCTGGCATTCGGGCTGCTCACGAGGCTCAGAGTCCGTAAGCTGCCGGATCATCATTCTGCGCTCGTCCAATCGGGGTGGTCCCTTCTCGATCAGCGAAAGATCCTCGGAGGCCTGCTGGTGAGCGAGATGTGGCAGTTTGCTTCAGGAACCGGCACTTCGTCGAATCTTTGTCCTTAAGCATCAGCTTCGCGCCCTGTCCTGAGCACAATTCCCTTGCTGCTTCAACCGGAGGTACTGCTCATCAGTCAGCTGCAGCCATACGCCTCCGCGCCCTATCCCTAATCCATAGTCCAGCGCCTGACGATCCTGTAGGTTGGCGAAATTGCCCACCTTGTCGACAATCGCCCGGACCTTGTCAGCGCTCCTGAAATGAAGCCGTCCCGGCAGCGGAGTCTTCAGATCTTCCTCGAGGAACTGGCACATCCAGTATTCGCGAAGTATGTAGTACATGTAGACCCGATGCATGCCGGGCGACTTGCACTTGGAGCACAACCGCTCACCGGGCGTTGGGGGCGGATCGTGCAATCTGTTGCCGCATCGGGCACAGATTTTCCCAGCCAATCGTAGCCGCGCCGTTGAAGCTCGTTCTCCGCTCATGTGCAGCAGTATAAGGCGAATAAAAGGCGAAGATTTGCACAGAGATACGGCGGGGCAAAGATCGTCAGTATCTAAGCCAGGCGTCTCCTGCACCGCCACTAAGCCCGCCGAAACCGCTTCAGCCGCTCGACCATCTTTTGCCCATCTTCTGTTCCGCGTCTCTCCAGCAGTTGAGAGAAGGTGAATACGCACATCCCGTCCACAGCACTCTTCTCCAACTCATCCACTGCGCATTCAAACTCATCCGCGGAAATTGTGGCGTTTCGTCCTCGGCCGGCGTGCATGCCGTCGAGATAGAGCGCCTGCGCCTGCACAGTGCAGATCACCTGCCTGTCCGTCCGCCTCTTGATGTCGCTCCCCAGTGCCGCTGGCCACGCGGCATCGCGTCGCAGAATCTGGTGATACGACATGACCTCGAAGACGTCCACCACCTCCGAGAGCCGCCCGATGTCTTGCCCAAACACCTCTTCAACTGCGTCTTCAAAGTCCGACTGAAAGAACGGCAATGTGTTGATGGCGATCGGCGTACCCGGTCTCTTGCACTGAACCGTCGCTCGCATCTGGGCAATCGCATCCACCGTGACGCTGCATTTCCAGTCGCGCCACTCGCGGCGGTAGCGTTCGGCAATCATCCGGGCAGCCCCTCGCGCATCGTTCAGCGGCAGGTCCACTTGAGCGGCCTGGCAGAAGCGCTGCAACGTTGCCGGCGAGTAGGAGTAATCAGGCATCTTGGTGCGATCGACATCTGAAAGCCATATCTCCCAGAACCCGGGCCAGCGCACAAAGCCCAGATGGATTCCGTCGGGATCGAGCGCTGGAACTGCGCGGTCGAGGATCTCCCTCTTGTGATCGAGATTCTCCTGGCAATCGGGCGGCAGACCGATGTACCAGTCCTGCTTTGCTTCGGTCCTGCCGAACTGATCGATGGGAAGCAGCTCTGGATGTGCGGCCGCGAACGCCGGATCGAAGCAGATATTCAGACACCCGAGATACCCGATTCCTCGCTCGCGCAAAGCGTTGCGGAAGGCGACATCATCGAGCGCCTCATATCGCCCACCCGAGTTGCGCACCTGGCTCTCCACTGCGGAGTCCTGCATGGGCAGAAACCGGCTCTGCGCAATCACGAATGTCGCTCCGAGGTCCGCGAGCAAGTCTGCGGCTTGCTCCGGCGCCAATCCGTGTTTGAGGAACCAATCGTTGTCGTAAATCTTGAACCCGAGCCGCAGATCGATCACTCCTCGCCTCCATCCCGAACCAATCTAACCGACCTATGCCGATCTTCCGTCGTGAATAAGCCCCGCAGATCAAGATACATCCGACGCTTCGAGCGATCTCGCGCATGTTAAAGCCGTGTTAAAATCGCTGAATAGGAAGTGGCAATCAGGCCGAAATTCCCTCTGCCTTTGCAGGACTCTCCTGCCGCCCGGAGCTCATCCCCACGCTATGAACCTCTACCTCATGCGCCACGCGAACGCCGGTGTTCCTCGTGAAAGCGCGAAGCTCGATGCCAAGCGCGGCCTCATCGCCGAAGGCAAGGAGCAGTGCATGCTCATGGGCCGGCTGCTCGGCGCTCTCAGGGTCCAGCCCGACATCATCGTCTCCAGCCCGCTCAAGCGCGCTCTGCAGACTGCCCAATTTGTTGGCAACGAACTCGGCTACGAAAGCAAGGTCGAGATCAGCCCCGCCCTCGACCTCACTGCCACCTACGCAGACTTCCAGAAGCTCATCAACAAGTACGCCGACCGCGCGGACGTGATGTTCGTCGGCCACAATCCGAATCTGTTCCAGTTCCTCGGCAGGCTTATAACCGGGAATGGCGGAGCCGGCGTTCGCATGCGCAAGGGCTCAGTGGTTCGCATCGACATGGATAAGCACCCGCCGCTGCTGCAGTGGCTCATCGACCCGCGGATGGCCCGGTGGATCTACGCCAGCGTTGCGAAGAGTTCGCGCTCGAAGACCTCGCGAAAGTAGTCAGCTTCTTTTCTCAGCGACCACAGCTCGAGTTCCGCGCCAGTGCGCCCCGGCTCCAATTCCAGGTAGACGCGCTTCGGATAGACCTTGGCGGCGACTTTGAGCACATCGCTGGCCCTGTCCTGGTTCAGCGCGACTGCAAGCCTCAGCAGCACTACCGCTCTCTCCACGTGCTTGTGTTCGTCGGGTGGAATGTTGCGTAGCGCGCGATCGTTCGGCTGCGGACGGCTCTTACCCAGGTAGCGCGAGATCGCCGACACAATCGTCCGTTGCACCTGCGTGTACCCATACATCTCTGAGCTCGAAACGATGTACTGTGTGTGGCGGTGGTGCCCCTGGTGGTTGATGAACTTCCCGGTATCCCGAAGCACCGCCGCAGCTGCCAGATAGGTTTCGTACTCTTCCGGCAGCCGGTGCAGCGAACTCAAGTCGCGAAAGAGCTGCACAACATGGCCCCGTACCGGCTCAGCCTGTCGCATATCGACGCCGTAGCGTTGCGCCGTCGCAACCACTGACTCCCATCGTTCCTGTTCGAACTGGCGATGCACCGCAGCGCGCTGATCCTGGGTAGCCAGCATTTGCGCCAATATGCCATCGCGCAGCCCGAGCGGCGAGTACCGGAAGCCCGGCAGGTTGTAGCTCTCCAGCAACTCCGCAAACACCTGCGCACCCG
>Ga0105240_10009312_pt1 | contig 13925 bp, 10 predicted proteins | sample KBSC54metaG_FD_80426 | JGI IMG/M metagenome (GOLD analysis project Ga0105240, IMG submission 80426) | Corn rhizosphere microbial communities from Kellogg Biological Station, Michigan, USA - KBS C5-4 metaG | ecosystem: Host-associated > Plants > Roots > Rhizosphere > Soil | place: Michigan, USA... | reverse complement strand
CGCGTCGAAGATCCAGCCGATCTTTATCTGCTGTGCGACGTCGATGTGCCGTTTGCACCCGATCGCATCCGCTATTTTCCCGATCCCGCCGCGCGCGCGAAGATGTTTGCGCAATGTCGGACCGAACTCGAGACGCGCAAGCTCGCCTTCGTCACGATCCAGGGCTCGCATGAGCAGCGCCTGGCAGAAGCCGTCAAGGCCATCACCGAACGCTTTCCGGAGCTATCCGCCGCATGAGCATGTCCACCTCGCGCCCTGGCGAAATTCGCGCATTGGCGGGCGCGCGCGCCATACCGCCGCTCATCCTGGTGCTTTACCACTATTGCGAAGGCCATCATTACCGCAACTTCAAGCCCTTCGACCTCTTGATCGGCCACGGCTATCTCTGGGTCGAGTTCTTCTTCGCGCTCTCCGGATTCATTCTGACCTATGTCTATGGCGCCCGGGCATTGGAGTTTTTTCAGGGGCGCACATATCGTGAATTTCTCGTCGCGCGGCTGTCGCGACTTTATCCACTGCACCTCGCGATGCTGCTTTACATTCTCGCGCTGCTGATCGTCCTGAATGCGATCGCGCATGCCACCGGCACGGTGTCGATCTACGAGGAGCAATATCACCCCGTCGTCACCTGGCAGACTTTCATCGCCAACCTGTTCCTGGTGCAGGCCTGGAACATCTTCCCCTATCTCTCCTGGAACGGTGCAAGCTGGTTCGTCAGCGTCGAGTTCCTGCTCTGCCTTCTTTTTCCCATCTACATGATCCTGACGCGTGGCGGCTGGCTCAGCGCATTCGGCCTCATCGTCGCAGGTATCATCGGGCTCGCGATCCTCTCGCTCACCGGCAAGCACGGCCTCGACATCACGTTCCACAACGGCATTTTCCGCGGCATGAGCGCCTTCGCCGTCGGAGTCGGCATGTGCGTGCTCTACGGCGAGACCAAACAGTGGGGCGAGACGCTGCCGGAATGGGCCTGGTCGCTCGCGCAGGCTCTTGTTCTCGTCGCAATGGGCTTCGGCATCTTCGACAATGGCTGGTCGCACACGCCGCGCGATATCTACACTGTCGTGCCGATGCTGGCGCTCGTGTATGTGCTCGCCTTCGATCGCGGCTTCGCAGCACGCTTCCTGCAGACCCGCCCGCTCGCCAAGCTTGGCGAATGGTCCTATGCGATCTACATGGGCCAGACCGCGTGGCTGCAGCTCATCCGCTTCTTCGAAAGCGGCTATCCTTCCAACGACACGCTCATCTTCGGCATCCGGTTCGGCGATCTCATCTGGTGGCCGGAGCCATTCCTATTGCTCGCGGTCTGCGTTGCCTGGGGTGCGTTTCTCTGCACTTATATAGAGGTGCCGGCAAACCGCGCGCTACGGCACTTTTTCGCGCATGCACCCGCCACGGCTTGACCGCCAAACCAGCCTGCGCCATCACTCTGCCCGTCTTATTCAGCTGGAGTTTTCCTCATGACCATCGAGTTCAAGGGCAAGGTCGCGATCGTTACGGGTGCGGGCGGCGGACTTGGCCGTTGTCACGCCATCGAGCTCGCAAAGCGCGGCGCCAAGGTCGTGGTCAATGATCTGGGCGGCGCGGTCGATGGCAGCGGCGGAAATTCAGCCGCAGCGGAAGCTGTGGTTGCCGAGATCAAGGCGGCCGGTGGTGAGGCGATGGCCAACGGCGCGTCTGTGAGCGACGATGCCGGCGTCGATCATCTCGTCAAGCAGACGATGGATGCCTGGGGTCGCGTCGACATTCTTGTCGCCAATGCCGGCATCCTGCGCGACAAGAGCTTCGCCAAGATGGAGATGAGGGACTTCGACGCCGTGATGCAGGTGCATCTGATGGGCACCGTCAAACCCTGCAAGGCGCTGTGGGAGATTTTCAAGAAGCAGCAATATGGCCGCATCGTCGTGACGACATCCTCGACGGGCCTGTACGGCAATTTCGGCCAGACCAACTACGCAGCCGCAAAGCTTTCGCTGATCGGCTTTATGAACACGCTGAAGCTCGAAGGCGCCAAGGACAACATCAAGGTCAATGCCATCTGTCCGGTCGCCGGCACGCGCATGACGGAGAACCTGATGCCGCCGAACGTGCTCGCCATGCTGAAGCCGGAATATGTCACGCCCGGCGTCGTCTATCTCGTCAGCGAGGACGCGCCGACTGGCGTGATCCTGACCGCAGCCGCCGGGGTGTTTGCCGCCGCGGAGCTGGTCGAGACGGACGGCATCAACCTCGGCCACAACGCGACCGCCGACGACGTCGCCGCCAACTGGGCCAAGATCACCGACTTCACCGGCGCCAAGCACTACACGCAGGGCGGCGAGCAAAGCGCGAAGTTCTTCGCGCGCATCAACGACAAGCCGGTCGTGGGGTAGTGTTCGCTTGTTGCTCATCCTTCGACGGGCTCAGGATGAGGAATGCGCGAGAACCCCATCCTGAGCTTGCCGAAGGATGAGGGCGATGATGGAGGCTCCATGATCACCGGTATCGACCATGTCGCCATCCTCGTTCGCGACTTCGACGCGACGGTCAAAAGCTACGAGACGATTTTTGGACGCGCGCCGAACTGGCTGGGATTCATGCCTGGCGGGCGCCACGCCTGGTTTCAGTTCGACGGCATGGCGCTCGACATCATTGGTTCGGACGGAACGGGACCCGAAGCCGATGCATCGCGCGCCGAGATCGCGAAGTTCGGCGACGCGATCTGGGGCTTGGGTTTTTCCGTTCCCGACCTCGATGCCGCGACGCGACTGTTCGAGCGCCGCGGGCTGAACTTTCTGCCGCGCCATACCACACGGACGACGAACGCCAGCGGCGCGACGCGCAGCTGGGAAGTTGCGGTGATAAAACGGAAGAGTGCCCACGGCGTGGCACTATTCCTTGTCGAGAACAAGCCAGCTGCATCGCCATGGCCCGTGGCACCCACCAAAGTCGCCGACGAAGCAGCCGTGAGCACGCTCGATCACATCGTCGTCAACACCACCCATCCCGAGCGCGCGACCGCGCTCTATGGCGCGCGACTCGGCCTCGACCTTCGGCTCGATCGCACGAACGAACAATGGGGCGCGCGGCAGTTGTTCTTTCGCTGCGGCCAGTCGATCGTCGAAGTCGGCGCCAATCTCAAATTACCGCCAGGCGATGCGCCCGATACATTCGGCGGACTGGCCTGGCGGGTGCGCGATCCGGAGAGCGCGCGCGCCCGCATCGCGGCGGCGGCATCGATGTGTCGGAGGTACGCAAGGGGCGCAAGCCTGGCACATCCGTGTTCACGGTGCGCAGTGGGACCGGTGGCGTCCCGACCCTCATGCTCTCCGGCAACGAATGAGCGCTCTCAGTCCGGCCCGGCCGACTTTTCGAGCGGTTTCTGTTTGTCGGCGACCTTCGCCATGTCGAGCAGGCGGATGAACTCCGCGCGATAGCCGAAGCGATCGTCGCCACGCGCGGCAACCGCGATGGTGCGCGCCCGGTCATAGTCGAAGTCCTTGATATAAGGATCGTGACGCAGAAGCTGTGCCGTTCCGACGACCGACGCGGCAAAGCGCATGTCCGGCGAGAGCGTATTGAAGTCGGCCGTTGCGTCGGCATCGGTGATCGGACGCTCGATGAGCTTGGACACTTTCTCGCCGGGCAGCTTGTAGCGCATCTTGAGGAAGGCGATCTCGCCGCCCTTCGACGCCTTCACCGGCTTGCCGTAGCGCAGCGGATCGGACATCACGGCCTTGGAACCGACCGGCGTGATCTCATACAAAGCGGTCACCGTCGTACCCGACCCGATGTCGCCGGCATCGACGCGATCATTGTTGAAATCGGTGCGATTGAGCAAACGGGTCTCGTATCCAATCAAGCGGTATTCCGCGACGCGGGCCGGATTGAACTCGACCTGGATCTTCACGTCATTCGCGATGGTGAAGAGCGTGCCGGCGATCTGATCGACAAACACTTTGTGGCCCTCGTTCAGCGTATCGATGAAGGCTGCATTGCCGTTTCCGGCCTGGGCCAGCTTCTGCATCATCGCGTCATTGTAGTTGTCGGTGCCGAAGCCTAGACACGTCAGATAGACGCCCGTGCCGCGCTCGCGGGTGACGAAGTCCTCCAGCGCCTTGGGATCGGTGATGCCGACATTGAAGTCGCCGTCGGTCGCCAGCAGCACGCGGTTGACGCCGCCCTTCATGAAGTTGGCTTCGGCGAGCTGATAGGCCATGCGGATGCCCTCGCCGCCCGCCGTCGAGCCGCCGGCTTCAAGCTGATCGAGCGCCGCCAGGATCTTCGCCTTATCGGCTCCCGACGTCGGCGGCAGCACGACGCCGGCGGCACCCGCATAGGTCACGATCGTGACGCGGTCCTTGGCGTTCAACTGGTCGACGAGGAGATGGAAGGCGCTCTTCAACAGCGGCAGCTTCTTCGGTTCGTCCATCGAACCCGAACTGTCGATCAGGAAGACGAGATTGGCAGGCGGGCGCTCCTTCTTCGGAATGTCGAAACCTTTGATGCCGATATGCAGGATCTGCGTTTCCTTGTTCCAGGGCGTCGGATAGACGCGAATGCTGGCACGGAACGGAACAGTGCGGTTCTCCGGCAGCGGGTAGGAATAGTCGAAGTAGTTCACCATCTCCTCGACGCGGACCGCGTCCGCCTGCGGAAGCGCACCGTCGTTGAGCGCATCGCGCACGTAACCGTAGGATGCGGTGTCGACGTCGATCGAAAAGGTCGAAACCGGCTGCTCCGCGGTCACGACGACCGCATTCGGCTTGGCATCGGGGAATTTCGAGGTGTTGGCGGGCTGCCAATAACCAGGATGCTGCGGCAGCGCCGCGAAGGCGCTGATTCGACCCATCACCATGGGTGAAGGCGGCGGTGCCGCCGCATTCATCGCCTGCTCCCGCGCGGCAGTCACAGTCGTGACAGACGGCTGGGCCGTACTGCTTTTACTCGCCAACTCCGGCTTTTCGGTATTACAGGCGGCAAGAGCGAGGATGAGCGCCGCAGCTACAAGCGCCAAATGCGGTGTGCGTGCCATGAGGATCCCCTGTCCGAGCAGACAAAGGCACGATGGGCGTAAATCGCGCCCGCGCCGCGGCGCGATTGAGGCGGATTTCCGGCCAAGCGATCACGCTCGCGCGAGGCCCGCCTCAAATCCTAACAAAACGTTTCGTCCCACCCCGCGTAATTCACTTTTAACTCCGCAAGGATAACTTCGCTGAGCATCCAGGACGCGAACCGACCGTCAGAGTCGGAAATAGGCCGGGGAAACAAGTGTCGTCAGCTAACCATGACCAGCGCGGTTTGGCCGCGAGCGTCGAGATCGACCTCGACGCCAACGGCGTCGTCCTGAACATCGCGAGCAGCCGGGAAAGCCAGCGCCTGGTCAGCGACGTGAACGAAGGCGAGTCCCTTCTCAACCATATCCATCCGGACGACTACGATTTCTTCCTGGCAAGCGCGCAATGGGTGATGGCGAGTCGCGGCGGCGAACAGACGATCGTCCTGCGCTGGGCACGCGCCAATGGTCGCTGGGCCAAGATCAACGCCACGCTGCGCAGCGACAACGAACACACCGTTCGGGTCGTACTTCGTCCCGACGAAGTCGAACACGCAAGGCGGGCCGAACTCCAGCTGCGCCGGGTCGTGGAAGGTTCTGCGCAAGGTGTGATCGTGCGCACGGCGACGGACATCCTCTTCACCAACGATGCCTTCGCGCACCTGATGGGATTTCCTTCGGTGCGGGAATTGTCGGCGCACACCGAAGAAGAAACCAGGGCCGGCCGAAATACCAACAGCAACGGCGCTATCCATCCCGAAGATCGCGCGCTCATCACCGAACACATTCGCCGCCGTCTCGCCGGCGAAGAAACGATCTCGCGCTACGAGTTTCGCCTGCAGCGGCCTGACGGCACGATCGTATGGGTCGATACCGCAGCAGCCCTGGTGCAATGGGACGGCCAACCCGCTTCGCTGTCCTGGCTCACCGACATCTCGCGCAGGAAGCGCATGGAAGAGGAGCTGATCAAGAGCAAGGAAGCCGCGGAGTTTGCCAATCGGACGAAGACCGAGTTCCTTGCCAACATGAGTCACGAGCTTAGAACGCCGCTCAACGCCATCATCGGATTCGCGGAAGTCATCAAGGATCAGATGTTCGGACCCATCGGTCTCAAAAAATATGCCGACTATGCCAAGGACATCCATAGCAGCGGACGTCACTTGTTGGCCGTGATCAACGACATTCTCGACTTGTCGAAGCTCGAGGCGGGAAAACTCGAATTGCGCGAATCCGAAGTGTCGCTCGACCGTGTCGGCGAAGAGTGCATGATGCTGATCCGCGATCGGGCCGGCAAAAGCAAGGTTCGCCTCATCGGCGAGTTCGAGCCGCTGATGCCGCCCCTGCTTTGCGACGAACGCGCGCTGAAGCAGGTGCTGCTCAATTTCCTGTCGAACGCGGTCAAATTCACGCCGCCGGGCGGTCACGTCACGCTCGGCATCCGCCGCGTCGGCGACGGCGTCGCCATCAGTGTCGCCGACACCGGTATCGGCATGAGCAAAGACGAGATCGCCGTCGCGCTATCCGTGTTCGGTCAGGTCGATTCGAAGCTCGCGCGTCGTCATCGCGGCACCGGCCTGGGAATGCCAATCGCCAAGTCGCTCATCGAACTGCATGGCGGCACCTTGACCGTCGAAAGCACGCCGAAAGTCGGAACCACGATGACGGCGACGTTCCCCGCCTCGCGCATCGTCGCGAAAGCCGCCTGACGCTATCGCCCTTTGAACATCGGTTCACGTTTTTCGACGAAAGCCTTTGCGGCCTCGCGATGATCCTCGGTGAAGCCGGTATGGACATGGTGCGTGGCTTCGAGATCGAGGCAGTCATCGACGTCGGCGCCCGATGCGGCGCGATTGATGTTCTCCTTCATGTAGCGATAGGCGACGCGCGGTCCCCTCGCCAGCCTCTGCGCCAGCTTCAACGTCTCGGTCTCGAGCTGCTCGGCCGGCACGACGAAATTGACCAGGCCGAGGCGCAAGGCCGTGCTCATGTCGATGCGCTCGGAGAGAAAATAGAGCTCGCGTGCTTTCGCCGTGCCCACCAGCTGGCTGAGAAAATAGGTGCCGCCGTAGTCGCCGGAGAAGCCGACCTTGGCGAACGCCGTCGTCATTACGGCTTTCTCGGACGCGATGCGCAGGTCGCAGGCAAGTGCCAGTGAAAGACCGGCGCCCGCTGCGGCGCCTGGGAGCGAGGCGATCGTCGGCTTCGGCATCTTGAAGAGCCGGCCGGCCGTCGCGCGCTGGCTGACGCGTTGCGCGTGGATGCGGCTGTCGAGATCGGTGCCTGCCGCCGCGGTCGAGCCGCCGCCTGTGCCTTCCGCCATGCCCTTGACGTCGCCGCCGGCGCAAAAGGCTCCGCCGGCTCCGGTGAGCACTATGCAGGCGACTTCGGAATCGGTTTCGAAGGCTGCCAGCGCCGCCGCCATCGCCGTCAGCATCACGCCGGAGAGCGCGTTTCGCCGCTCCGGCCGGTTCATCGTGATGACGGCGACGCCGTCCTCGACGTGGACCAGAAGATCCTTCGTACCAGTATCAACCGTGCGTTTCGTCATCGCGTCTCTCCATGGCTGGAAGGACAGCGTGACACGGCAATGCGGCCCATTGAAGGGCCGTCACGTCCTGACGTGGTGACGCGATGCAGTCACGACAAGGTTCGGATGCATGCCAAATTTGCATGTCTCGCACAACGCGCAATGCATCGATCCCGCTATTGTGGACTCCCGCACACACCCCATTTCTGCGCTGTGGCCGCTTGAGATTGGCCGCAAAAATGGAGTGGGCCATGCAGACATATTTGAACGACGAAGCCATCGGCGCGAAGGCCTTCACCTGGGCGATCATCGCGGCAAGCGCGTTGCTGCTTGTCGAGGTGACATGGCCGCAAGCTTTGCCCGCGCCCGCCGTTGAAAGCGCGGTAGTACAGACGGTGAGCGTCAGCGCCCATCCAGGGCACGTAGCCAAAGCGGGCTGAACGAGACGGATCTTTCGCGCCACGCGCGCCGTTCATGTCCGCTCCGGCTCAACGATCAGGCGCGCGCCGTGGTCGTAGCTGAGGTAGCGCCAGAGCCATTGGATCGCAACCAGCAGGCGATGCTCGAAGCCGGTGAGCAGATAGATGTGGATGAATGCCCAGAGGAACCAGGCGAGCGGGCCGCTGAGACGCGACCAGCCGAAATCGAAGATCGCCGAGTGACGCCCGACGATCGCGGCATTGCCGCGGTTGCGGAAGACGAAATCCGGCGAGGCTTTGCCTTCTCGGATGCTTTTCGCGAGCGCGCGCCCGAGATACTGGCCTTCCTGCTTGGCAACCTGCGCCAGGCCCGCAAGCTGGTTGCCTGAGGCATCGCGCACCAGCGCGGTGTCGCCGAGGACATAGACGTTCGCCAGTCCGGGCACCGAGAGATCGCGGTTCACCATCACGCGGCCGGCTTTGTCCGTCGCTACGCCGAGCAACGCGCCGAGCAGTGACGCCTTCACGCCGGCCGCCCAGATCGCGACGCTCGCGGGAATTATTTCGTCGCCCACCTGGACGCCATCTTTCGTGATCGCGCCGACCGCTCCATTCACGCGCACCGTCACGCCGAGCGCCGCCAGCTTGCGCACGGCATAGTCCGCGAGTTTTTCAGGAAACGCCGTGAGGATGCGCGGACCGGCTTCAAGGAGAAGCACGTTCACCTCTTTGAAGCCGACGCGGTGGAAGTCCTTTGTCAGCGTATAGCGCGCCAGCTCCGCGATCGCGCCTGCGAGTTCGACTCCGGTCGGACCGCCGCCGATCACGATGAATGTCATCAGCCGTCTGCGTGCGGCGGGATCGTCGATCATCTCCGCCTCTTCGAACGCGGTGAGGAGGCGCGAGCGAATGGCGCGCGCGTCGGCGATGGATTTCAAGCTGGGCGCGAAGCGGGCCCAATCGTCGTGACCAAAATAGGCGTGTGTCGCCCCGGTCGCGAGCACCAGGCGATCGTAGGTCAGGACTTTGCCATCGCCCAGAGTGACGCGTTGCGCGCCAACGTCGATGCCGGACGCTTCGCCCAAAACGACATCGACGCTCGGATGGCGGCGCAGCATCCGGCGCACCGGCTCTGCGATGTCGGCCGGCGACAAGGCTGCGGTTGCGACCTGATAGAGGAGCGGCTGGAACAGGTGATAATTCTGCTTGTCGACCAGCGTTACCGGCACGCCCGCCGCACCCAGCCCCTTTGCGACCGCGACGCCCGCAAAACCTGCGCCGATGACGACGACCCTTTCGGTCATGGCGTGATCCTACTCCAAAAACGTCATCGCCCGGTCCTGAGCGAAGGGTCCGGGCGAACCAATTTGACGGAAGAACGGCAGGAAACAAAATGGGTCGCCCGCATGAAGCGGGCGATGACGATTTTTCTGATTAGGCTTGAGATACCGCTACGCCGCCTGCTCTTCCAGCTTCACGTCGTGGCCCCAAAGGCGCTCGACATGTGCCAGGACCAGTTCTTTCGTCTGGTTATGCAGCGGCACGCCGCGATGCATGTTGTGCGCGAGATGGAGCGTACGATTGCCCTTGAGATCGGCGCTCACCACCTGGATGTTCGGGTCGGCGGTACTGGCATCGAACTGCCGCGCGAGTTTGGAGCGTACCGCGCGATAGCCGCTCTCATTGTGAATGTCTGACACCTTATAGACGCTCTCGTCCGCCTTGTCGTAGAGCGCGAAGAGGCGGAAATCGCGCATGACTTTCGGCGAGAGAAACTGCTCGATGAAACTCTCGTCGCGGTAATTCGCCCAGGCGGTCTTCAGCGTGTCGATCCACGCGCCCTTGCCGGCGAATTCGGGAAACCAATCGCGATCCTCCGGCGTGGGGTCTTCGCAGATGCGCCGGATGTCGGCCATCATGCCATAGCCCAACGCATAGGGATTGAAGCCGCTGTAGCGACGGTCGTTGAAGTCGGGCTGGAATACGACGCTGGTGTGGCTGTGCATGAATTCCATCCACGAACCCTCGGTGATCAGGCCGCGGTCGAACAGCAAATTCATGATCGTGTAGTGGACGAAGGTGGCGCAACCTTCGTTCATCACCTTGAGCTGGCGCTGCGGATAGAAATACTGCGAGAGGTTGCGCACGATGCGCAACGTCTCGCGTTGCCAGGCCTTGAGCGTCGGCGAATTCTTTTCGATGAAATAGAGAAGGTTCTCTTCCGGCAGCTTCATCTCGCCGCTGAACTCGTCTTCCGGATCGACGACGGGGGGCGCACTCGGCGGCTCGACGCCCGCAGGCAAGGTGCGCCAAAGCTCGTTGTAGGCTTCCTCGTCATATTGCGCGCGGCGGCGCCGCTTCTCGAGGACGCGATCCCTGGACGGCTTGGGCGGGCGGCGATAGCGGAAGACGCCTTGGTCCATCAAGGCATGCGCGGAATCGAGCGTGGCTTCGACCTCGTCGCGGCCGTGCCGCTCCTCGCAGGCCGCAATGTATTTCTTCGCGAACGCCAGATAATCGAGAATGCTTTCGGCATTGGTCCATTGCCGGAAGAGATAGTTGTTCTTGAAGAAATGATTGTGGCCGAAGGCGGCATGCGCCATGACCAGCGCCTGCATCGTCATCGTGTTTTCTTCGAGCAGATAGGAGATGCAGGGGCTCGAGTTGATGACGATTTCGTAGGCGAGCGCCGAATAGCCCATGCGGTAGAGGACTTCCTCGCGCGCGAAGAGCTTGCCGAACGACCAATGATTGTACATCAACGGCATGGCGAGCGAGGAATAGGCGTCGAGCATCTGCTCGGACGAGATGACCTCGATCTGATTGGGATAGACGTCGAGCTTCAGATCGTTGAGCGCGATCTCCTCGATCGCCTTGTAGGTGCGATCGAGGGTGGCGAAATCCCACTCCGGTTCGGAGAAGAGCAGCTTCGTCATCCCGCAGCCTCGGATTTTTTGAACAGTTCGTGGAATACCGGGAAGATGTCGGACGGCTTGGCGATGCGCTTGGTCGCGAAATTCGGCCATTCCTCGGCGACGGTGCGATAGGCGCGCCACAGTTCCGCTCCGGAATCTTCGGACGCGAAGACTTCCATCTCGCGCTCGTCGAGAATCTCAATGTAAGCGTAGTATTGGCAGAGCGGCATAATCGCCTGATTCAGAAGATCGACGCAGTGGCGTGCATCGCCCGACTGGGTGTAGCCGTCCGACGCCTGCGCCGCATAGATGTTCCAGTCGGCTGTCGCATAACGCTCCTTCTGGATCTCCAGCATCTTGTCGAGGGCGGTCGATACGATGGTGCCGCCCGACTGGCGCGAGTAGAAGAACTCCTGCTCGTCCACCTCCTGCGCGTCATGGGTGTGACGGATGAAGACGACGTCGACTTTCTTGTAGCGCCGCTTGAGAAAGAGATGCAGCAGCATGTAGAAGCGCTTGGCCAGATCCTTCTCGCGCTCGCCCATCGAACCGGACACGTCCATCAGGCAGAACATCACCGCCTGACTGGTCGGCACCGGCTGCTCGACGAAGGAATTGAACCGGACGTCGATGGGATCGATGAAGCCGACCCATTTGCGCTTGGCGTTGGCGCGCGCGAGTTGCTCCTTCAGCGCGGCGATCTTTTCGTCGCTCGTCGGCGTCTCCTGTTCGGCGCGATCGAGTTCCGACTGCAGGTGATCGATGTCGGCCTGGCTCGGCCGCTTGAGCGCGAGACGGCGGCCGAACGAGTTGCGCATCGTGCGCAGCAGGTTGATCTGGGTCGGCGCGCCCGAGGTGGAAATGCCGGCGCGGCGCCAGACCTTGTTCGGCGTCTCCTTGAGCGTGGTCCGCACGAGGTTCGGCAGTTCGAGATCCTCGAAGAAGATGTCGAGGATCTCCTCCTGCGTCATGGTGAACTCGAAATCGTCCTCGCCTTCGCCCGAGTCCGACGCCTCTTTCCCGCCCTGTCCGGCACCCGTCTTCGGCTTGTCGATCGTATCGCCGGGCGTGAAGTCCTTGTTGCCGGGGAGCACGAAATCGCGCTCGCCGGAGGTGCGCGGATCGAGGCGAAAGCGCGGCTCGTTGGTTCCGCGCGCGGAAATCTTGATCTTGCGCTCCTTGCCGATGTCGGCGACGGCCGCATCCTTGAGCGACTTCTGCACGGCTTCGCGAATCTGCGTGCGCGCGCGGCGCAGGAAGCGCTGGCGATTGCCGAGGCTCTTGCCCTTGGGATTGAGGCGCCGGTCGATGAAGTGCGTCATGGCACATTCATCAGGGATGACATCTCACTCACCCCGCCTTGTTGACCCGCATGTACCATTCGACGAGGCGGCGAACCTGTCGCGGCGTGTAGCCTCGCGCCAGCATGCGCTTGATGAATTCGTTGTGTTTGTTCGCCGTCTCATTGTCCTTCTTCGACTCGAACGAAATCACCGGCAAGAGATCCTCAACCTGGGTGAACATTCGCTTTTCGATGACGGAGCGAATTTTCTCGTAAGCCGTCCAGGACGGATTCTTGCCGTCGTGCTGGGCGCGATAACGCAGCGCGAACTTGACCACTTCGTTGCGGAAATCCTTGGGATTGGCGATGCCCGCCGGCTTCTCGATCTTCGAGAGTTCGTTGTCGAGCGCACTGCGATCCAATAGCTGGCCGGTGTCCGCGTCCTTGTAATCCTGATCTTCGATCCAGGCGTCGGCATAGGCGATGTAGCGGTCGAACAGGTTCTGGCCGTATTCGCCATACGACTCGAGATACGCCTTCTGGATTTCCTTGCCGATGAACTCGGCATAGCGTGGCGCCAGTTCCGACTTGATGAAATCGAGATACTTCTTCTCGATGTCGTCCGGATATTGCTCGCGCTTGATGGCGAGTTCGAGCACATACATCAGGTGCACGGGGTCGGCGCCGACCTCGGTGACATCATAGTTGAAGGTCTCCGACAGGGTCTTGTATGCGAAACGTGTCGAAATTCCCGTCATGCCTTCGTCGACGCCGGCCATGTCTTTATATTCCTGCAGCGTCTTGGCCTTGGGATCGGTGTCCTTGAGCTTTTCGCCGTCATAGACGCGCATCTTCGAGATGATGTTGGAGTTCTCATGCTCCTTGAGCCTCGTGGCGACGCAGAACTTCGCCAGCATCTCGAGCGTCTCCGGTGCGGTCGGCGTGTTGATGAGATTGGAAGCGGCCAGCAGCTTCTTGTAAATCTGCGTCTCTTCCGTCACGCGCAGGCAGTAAGGCACGGTCACGACGCTGATGCGGTCGAGGAATGCCTCGTTGTTGCGGTTGCCCTTGAACACCGTCCACTCCGCCTCGTTCGAGTGCGCGAGGATGACGCCATTATAAGGAATAGGACCGAGCGTTTCGGTGCCGATATAGTTGCCTTCCTGCGTCGCGGTCAGCAGCGGATGCAGAACCTTGATCGGCGCCTTGAACATCTCGACGAATTCGAGAAGACCCTGATTCGACCGGCAGAGGCCTCCCGAGAAGGCATAGGCGTCGGGATCGTTCTGGCCGAAATGCTCGAGCTTCCTGATGTCGACCTTGCCGGTCAGCGCCGAGATGTCCTGATTGTTCTCGTCCCCCGGCTCGGTCTTGGCGATGGCGTACTGCCGCAGTTTCGAGGGATAGACTTTGGCCACTTCGAACTTCGAAATGTCGCCGCCGAATTCGTCCAACCGCTTCACGGCCCACGGACTCATGATGCCGCCGACACGATGGCGCTCGATGCCGTAACGCTCCGCCAACAGATTGGCGAGCTCGTTGGAACGGAAGAGGCCGAGGGGCGATTCAAAAACCGGACTGATCGCGTCGCCCGCCTTGAGCACGTAGATCGGATGGACCTCCATCAGATCCTTGAGACGTTCTGCGAGCGAGGACTTGCCGCCGCCGACCGGACCTAGGAGGTAAAGTATCTGACGCTTCTCTTCGAGGCCCTGCGCGGCATGCTTGAAGTAACCCACGATGCGTT
>Ga0105240_10009310_pt1 | contig 13927 bp, 8 predicted proteins | sample KBSC54metaG_FD_80426 | JGI IMG/M metagenome (GOLD analysis project Ga0105240, IMG submission 80426) | Corn rhizosphere microbial communities from Kellogg Biological Station, Michigan, USA - KBS C5-4 metaG | ecosystem: Host-associated > Plants > Roots > Rhizosphere > Soil | place: Michigan, USA... | reverse complement strand
GGGTACAGACTCGTGCCGTAGTAATCGACCGACTTGTACATCAGGTAGTCGTCGGGATTGCCCTCGCCGCCCGCGAAACTCTGCAGCGCGCTCGGGCCGGCCGCGTGGCTCGTCGTGACGTGATTCGGCAGAATGTCGTGGACTGCCTGAGTGCGGCTCGCAAGGTCGGCCGCGAGCTTCTGGGTGATAAAGACGCGCCAGTCCATGTAATCGGTATAAGAGAGGATGGTGTCGAAGCGCGGCGGCTCGACCTCCTTCCAGTCCTGAAACCGGCGATACCAGGCCGCGTTCAACTTGCCGATGCCGCCGTATTTCGTCTCGAGCCACTGCCGGAATCGCGCGATCGAGTGCGGGCAATAACAGAACGTCGCATTCGGAATGTAAGTGATCTCCGCCCAGTTGATGATGTGCGGCTCGCTCCACAGGTCCCAGCCGTAGAAGGCCGGACTCTTGGCCGCGTGGCGCGCGACTTCTTTCAAGAACCCGAGCGTTGCCGCGCGCACACCAGGGTGGTCGAAGCAGAACCCCGGCGCCGCCTGCGACGGAATGGCCTGGCCGTTCTGCGCGACGAAGTGACTGTCGGGGAACTTCACGCCGACCCAGTCGGGCGCCGAATCCACGTACGCCTGCACGATCACCTTGAGCCCCGCCTCTTGCGCCAACTGCAGCATGAGGTCGAGTTGCTCGAGGTGATATTCGCCCTGCCGCGGTTCGCCCGCCGACCATTCGACCCAGGTGCGGACCGTGTTGAATCCCAGCGTGCGGATCTGCGCCAGGTCCTTCCGCCAGACTCCCGCCGAGGCCGCCGTGACCGGCTCCAGCATGGGCGCCCGCGCCTTGCCGCCTCCATACCAAACGGAAACGGGCAGAAAGCTCTGCCCGCAAAGTGCCGATGCGAATAAGAGGATGGCAGCCGAAAGTCGTCTCACTGCCCGGATTTTATCATTCGGTATTCTAGGAAGGCGATGAGAGTTCCAGCGTGCCGGGCGGTCGTGTGGGCAGTGTGCTCCGTCACCACAGCACTGTGTGCGCAGCGTTTGGAATTCGACGTAGCATCGGTAAAGCTCTCTCCAGCGGGAATATCATTCACCATACTCGATCGCGGCGGTCCGGACTCACCTACTCCCGGAACCTGGTCGTGCGAATACTACAGCCTGCGTGACTTACTCGCCAAGGCATTCGCGCTGGATCAATCTCAGATCTCCGGCCCACCGTGGATGGACAATCAGCGGTTCCACATCAGCGCGAAACTTGCGCCCGCCGCCTCGCCGGCGCAGTTTCGTGAAATGCTGCGCAACCTTCTGATCGACCGGTTCGCGCTCGAGGCACATCTAGAATCGCGGGTCGTGAACCGGTACGAACTTGCCGCGTCGGGCAACAGCCGGAAGCTGCGGCAATCCGTGCCAAGGCCGGCGGCAGCGAGTGCACTGACCCGGCCAGGGCTGGATGCGGACGGATTTCCGAAGCTCGGTCCGCCATCCGCGGAACCTGAAATCCTCACCATTCAGGGACGCACGCGGATGTTTTTCCCGGGTATCACAATCAAAGAACTGGCCGAGGAGCTTGCAGTCAAACTAGCAAGGCCGGTAGTAGACAGAACGGGTTTGACGGGGCTGTACGACATCGGATTGTATTGGAGCGAAGAGGATTCCGGGCCCAGTCTCAAACAGGCGGTCGGCGATCAACTCGGCCTGCGGTTAACAGAACAGAAAGGACCCGTCGATTACGTGATCGTGCAGCATATCGAAAAGCTGCCGAAGGAGAATTGAACGGCTGGGCAGGCGCTGCCGCCTGCCCATTTCTGCCCAACTTCAGAAGTTCCACTTCAGCGCGAACTGAACATTCCGCGCCCCCAACGAGGAGTTCACGACGCCCGTCAGCGCGCTCGGATTCCGCTGCACGTTGCTCCCCGACCCGAGCAGCGAATAGCTGTTCGAGAAGATGTCGATCTGGTAGCCCTGCACCGTAAAGATCGGCGTGTTGAACGCGTTGATCGCGTCGAAGCGGAACTCCAGATTCTGGTGCTCCGTCAGGATAAATCGCTTCGACAAGCTCATGTCGATCTGCCGCAGTCCCGGTCCGCGCTCGGACGAGATGGGGCAGTTGCCGAGCTTGCCCGCTGCCGGATCGCGCATGGTCGTCGGATCGAACCAGATGTACCCGCCGCCTTCGTAATTCTTGAACGGCGTCTGGCGGCTTGGCGCGATGCAATCCGGACGCGGTTGGAAGTATGCGCCCGTGGGATCCGCCGAGTAGTCGAGCATCGACACCGGGAAGCCGCCGTGCGCGGTAACGATGGTGTTGAACTGCCAATTGCCGATCACGGTCTTCACCGGCTTAGATGCGTTTTTGCCGAACGGCAGGTCGTAGTTCAGGTATCCCGTGAAGACGTTGGTCACATCGCGATCGCACAACCCGTAGTCGAGGCCCGTGTTGTACACATATTCCTGGAACGACACGTCGGCGCTCGCCTGGCTGGCCGAGTTGTCGCCGTAGCGGCCGTAGTAGCCCTGATTGTTCGTCAGGCACTTCTGCCACGTGTAGTTGAACTGGAAGGCCAGCCCGTGCGTGATCCGCTGCTGCGCCACGATCTGCAGAGCATTGTAATTCTGGATGCCGACCGAGGTGTTGAGCCGCTTCTGTCCCGTGCCCGCATTCGTGAGCGCCTGGTTGCCCGCCAGATACGGTCCCGGACGGCTGCTCCCGTCGGGCAGCAGAATGTTCTGGCCCATGTTGTAGATCGCCGCGATGTGATCGGTATGCTGTCCGACGTACGACGCCTGCACCGTGGTCGATTTCCCGACCTGCCGCTGAATCGTGAGGTTCCACTGATTGGACACGGCCGGCCGGTAGTTCGGATCGGTCGCGTGGATGCGCACACCGGCGAAGCACGACGCCGGCACCGACGTCACAGTGCTGGGATTGCAGGGCGTGCCGCCGATCGAGCCGAGTCCCGCGAAGCCCTGGTCGAGCGTGATCTGATTCGCGGGGATGGCGCCGTGCAGCCCGGCGGCGAACTGTCCCACCAGGTCCACGTTCCACGGCGCGTTGGTGGCCAGGCGGTTGTACTCGCCGGTGCCTTCCTGGAAACTGGAGCGCGAGAAGGCGGCGCGGATGACGGTCTTGTCCCCCCACGGCGTCCAGGCCAGGCCCAGGCGCGGCAGGAAGTTGGCGATGCCGTTGTACTGGTTGTAGAGCGCGCGGCTGTTGCCGTTCACTCCCGCCAGTTGGATCTGGCCGCTGTACATGCCGAAGTTCGTCATGCGGTCGTGGACTTCATAAATCGGCGTGAAGACCTGCCACCGCAGTCCGATATTGACGGTCAGGTGCGGCGTGATGTGCCAGTCGTCCTGCACGAATGCGCCGTACGCACTATTGCGCTGGCCAACCGTCCCCGAGAAGCCCTGCCCGTACGCGATGTAAGACGGCAGACCCAGCAGGAAATCGGCCTCGGCGCTGCCCGTGTAAGCGCCGCTGAATCCGACCTGTCCGGCCGCGCCGTCGCTGCTGGTGGCCGGAACATAGTTGTTGCGATAGCGGATGAACTGGAAGCCGAAACGCAGCGTGTGAAGGCCGCGGCTCCAGATCGCCGTGTCGGAATATTGGATGGCTGTCTGATGAAAGATCTCCGGCGAATCTGTGGTGCCGAACGGGAAGGGTCCATTCTGGGACCCGCCCACCGGCGATCCGGCGAAGTACATGCCCGGCAGAAATGACGTCGGCTGTCCGGCGATGAGGCCCGCGCCCGTCGACGATCCCGGACTCTGCGTGTTGGCCTCGGCCGGGTAGTAGTTGAACCCGATGCGCGCGTCGTTGACGAAAGCGGCGCCGAAGCTGCGCGTATAATCCAGCACACTGCTCTGCAGCGGGAAGATGTTGTTGCCGCTTCCGTTGTACAGCAGAGGCTGGCTGTTGATCACCGGCTGTTCGATGTGCTGCTGCGAGTAGCGCGCGTAGATATGGTCCTGTTGCGTGGGGTTCCAGTCGATCTTGATGTCGCCCTGGTTGCCATGCGTGTAAGTCTGCTGCGTGTTGGTGGCGTTGTTCAGCGTGCCGTTGTTCGCGCCCGTCAGAGTCGGCGCCGGCAGCACGCCCAGAATTTTCATCGCCGTCGGACTAAGTCCCGCGATACACGGATTGATTCCCATCTTCTGGCCCGCGCCGCAAATCGCCGCCTGCGTCAGGTTCGACGGCATGGGCACCGTGGTCCCCGGATAGTTCAACTGCAGCGCCGGAATATCCGACAGATTGCCGGCGCGATTCAGCCCGGTGAACGTTGTGAACGTCGTCGGGCTGGCCGGCGTGTCGAAGCGCGAACCCTGGTAGTCCACGAAGAAGAACAGCTTGTCGCGTTTGAGCGGACCGCCGAACGTGCCGCCGAATTCGTTCCAGCGTTGCGCTTGCGGCGCGCTGTTGACGCTCGCATCGGTGCTGAAATTCCGCGACCATTCGTTAGCGTTGAAGAAGTCGTTACGCAAGTACTCGAAGGCGTTGCCGTGGAACTGGTTGGTGCCGCTCTTCAGGCTGGCATTGATGACGCCACCCAGGAAGTGGCCGAACTCCGCGCTGGGATTATTGGTGATCACGTTGAACTCGGCGATGGCGTCCACGTTGGGCGAGTAGGCCACATTGTTATCGACGAATTCGTTGTTGTCCATTCCATCCAGCAGGTAATAGTTGGCCTGCTCGCGATTGCCATTGATGTTCGGACGGCCGGCATTAAACGTCTTCTGGCCGGTGTTGAACGACGCGGGACTGGTGGCGACCGATCCCGGCATCAGCAGGGCCAGTTGGTTGTAATTGCGGGTCTCGAGCGGCAGGCCGGCGATGGTGTGGGCCTCCATCACGGTGCCGAGCTGCGTGGTCTCCGTCTGCACCAGGGGCGCTCCACCCGTGACCTCCACGGACTGCGTCACGTTCCCCAGCGTCAGCGCGACGTCGATACGCGCTGTCTGATTCAGTTGCAGGTCGAAGGAGGGGTGGATGGCAGCCTGGAAGCCCTGTGCTTCCACGCGCACTTCGTAGCGGCCGATGGGCAGCCGCGGCAAATTGTAAACACCCTCTTCATTTGTCTTGGTGGGCCAAACCGCTCCGCGATCCAGGTCCTTGGCGGACACGGCGGCGCCTGACACGGCAGCGCCGGAGGGATCGGTAACCTTACCGGTCACGGCGGCGGTGACTTCCTGCGCCGCGGCAAAGGGCGCAAGCGTAGCAAGCAGGGTTAAAACCAGAATTGGTAACCGTAATTCGCTTCTTCTCATATTCACCTCAATTGACCCCTTCGGGCGATTTCTGAGTCATACTGTGCCCGCTTGCGCGGCGTGTCCAGTTCACAACGGTTGCGATGGTGTTACGACAGGTTCGTTACGCCATCGAACGCTCGCACTTTCAATGCGATATCAGTGCCGTTCGGCGCGCGTGCCGAGGTTTTCGAGGAGCATGCGCACCGGCCGCACAGCAGCCAGCACGACCTCCGACTGCGGTTTAGAAATCGTGTTTAGAATATGCTGCTGTTCGGCGATCCAGTTTTCCGGAGCCGGCTTGCCCGATTCCAGCATCGCCAGCGCGCGCAGTCCGATTCCGCCGGCTGTCGCCAGACTCTTCGAGAGCGGCTGAAACGGCGTGTCGTTGGCCGCCCAGGCGGAGAAGGCCGCTCGCAGTGTGGGGAGGTCCGATCTGCGCACGGCCTGCTCCAGGTGAAACACCGATTCGCTTTCGGGACGCGCCGCATCCACCAAGCGGTTCAAGTCGACCAGGCTGGTGTATTTCCGTTCGTCGCGGCGGCCTTCGATTCCCAAGGCTTCGACCGCATCGGCCAGAATGCGCAGACCTGCGCCGCCGCCCAGCCGGTCCAGCATGCCTTGGTAGTTGGTGCGATGCTGTAACCCGACCCAGTCGAGTCCGCGGCTGACCGCCTCCATGCGCATGTACATCGAGTTCACATCGGTAACTTCGCGTGCCGACCAGAAGCGCTCGGCGATCGCTGCCATCCGCGGCCAGATGCGGGAATCGACTGTCTCGGGACTCACATACTCGCTCCACATACAGGCCTCGCCGCCCAGAATGCGCGACGCCGCTTCTTCGGGAACGCCCGCCAGCGGATCGACCGCGTAGTGGAGACTGGCCGGCTTCAGATGATCGAGGTAGTAGCCGGAGGAGAGGATGCCCCGGTATCCCTGCTTCGCGGCCGCGGCCAGCGATGCGGCGCCTCGCCAGGATTGAATCACCGCGTCCTTGGCGAGTCCCGGCGCGAAGACTTCGTCCCAGCCGACCATCACTTTCCCGTGCTTCTGCAGCAGCGCCTGCACCCGTTGGTTGAAGTACGTCTGAATCTGCTCGCTCGTCGCGAGCCGGTGCTGTCTGGCGAAGGTCTGGATCGCCGGCGAGGCCTTCCACTGTTTGTCCTCGACCTCGTCGCCGCCAATGTGGAAATACCGGTCGGGGAAAAGCACGGCCATTTCCCCCAGCAAGCCGTCGAGGAACTGGTAAGTGCTTTCCCGCGACGGATCCATCGCCGGTTCGAAGATCCCCCAGCGGCGCTCAATTTGATACGGTCCCGGCGCGGAGGCAAGTTCCGGGTATCCCACGAACCAACTGGTGGTGTGGCCCGGGATGTCGAACTCCGGCACGACGCGGATGCCGCGTGCCGCCGCGTAGGCCACGACTTCGCGCACCTGTTGCTGCGTATAGTAGTGGCCGTCCGACCCGAGTTCGTGCAGCTTGGGATAGACCTTGCTCTCCACTCGGAAGCCCTGGTCGTCCGACAGGTGCCAGTGGAGGACGTTCAGCTTCACGGCCGCCATCGCGTCCAGATTCCGCAGGACCACCTCGACCGGCATCCAGTGGCGCGATACGTCGAGCATCAAGCCGCGCCAGGCGAATCGCGGATGGTCCTCGACATGGATGGCGGCGGCCGAAAATCCATCCGCCGAAGGCTCCATCAGTTGTGCGAAAGTTTCCATGCCGCGCAGCACGCCGATCGCGGAGCGCGCCGTCAACTTCGCGCCGTCCGGTCCGACGTCGAGTTGATACGATTCGTCCTCCGCTGCCGGCTCGCTGCACGCCGCCGTCAACCCGGTCTGCGGGTCGTGCGATGTCACCGCGGAAAATCCGCCCTGCCGGTGAATGCGAGCTTCCAGCCTGCGGGCCGCGTCCTGCGCGCGCGAGTCCTGGCAGGCGGCCGCGGATGCGTGGAAGCCCGCCGTGATCGCCATCCGGCCCGCGCCTGGCGCCGTCTTCCAGGGAATCGGCATGAGGGACACCGCATGCGCCGTAGAGAGCGCCAGGAGAATGGGAATGGGTCGCATCGGAGACAGCTTGCGGTGCGGGCACTGCTTACGTCTAGTTCGCAACGGTTGCCGGGCTGTTACGGCAGGTTCGTTACCCATCGAACGCTAATGTTTTCAATGCTAGAATCGGAGCGATTGCATGTCTGAGGCGCTCAGTCAGGAGCAGATTCGCGAGGAAATGACTCGTGTGCTGGCAAGCCACGAGTTCCGGTCGAGCAAACGGAGTCAGGAGTTTCTCCGCTACGTGATCGAGAACACCCTCAAGGGACAGTCGGACGTCCTCAAAGAGCGCACCATCGGGATCGAGGTGTTCGGCCGGTCGACCAATTACGATCCGAGCGAAGACGCGACCGTCCGGGTGAAGGCCGGCGAGGTCCGCAAGCGGCTCGGTATCTACTATTCCGGCGAAGGCTCGCACGATCCCGTCCGGATCGAACTGCCGTCCGGCACCTATGTCCCGGAGTTTCGGCCGGTGGCCGTTTCTACCCCCACCGAACCGACGGCCCCGCCGCCCCGGCCTCGTACCGCCCTGGTAACGCCACGCCGCAGCGTTCTGGCCGCGGTGGTCGTCCTGATTGCCGCCGCCGTGCTCTGGCTGGGCATTCGCCCGGGCGTCACCCCGATCGACGAATTCTGGTCGCCGGTGCTGAAGGGGGCTTCCCCCGTTTTCGTGTGCGCCGCCTTCGTCCCCGTGTGGGGACTGGACAGCAACTCGCCCAAACCGCAGCGCATGGAGGACTTTGTCGCCCTCAACGACCAGTTTGTCGGCGGCGGGGACCTGATCGCCACCTCGCGCCTTGCGGCGATGCTGACCCGCATGCGCCATCCGTACCGCCTCAAGCTCGGCAATGACGTGTCGTTCGCCGACATGCGGTCGGGTCCGGCGATCCTGGTGGGCTACTCGTACACGCGCTGGAAAGAGATCAGCTCGCAGATGCGCTTCTTTATTAAGGATGCGCCCAACTTCGTCGGAATCACCGATAACGGCAAGGACACCGGCTGGAACCTGCCCAACCTGCCGCGCGACCGCCACACCGGCGAGGACTATGCCATCGTCTCGCGCGTCTTCCATCCTGACACCCACGCCATGCTGGTGGAGATGGCCGGCATCACGCAATACGGCACCGACGCCGCCAGCGACCTCGTGACCAACCCCGACCTGATGGCCGAAGCTTTGCGCGGTGCGCCCAAGGACTGGCAGTCGAAGAACCTGCAAATCGTGGTGCGGGTGAAGGTCATCTCCGGCGCGCCCACCTCGCCCAAGGTGGTGCAAAGGTATTTCTGGTAGCATTCCGCTATGGAGATTCACCCTCCCACACATCCGATCATGTCCGTGCGTGAGTTCCTGGTTCATCTGTCCATGGTGACGCTGGGTATTCTGATCGCCCTCGGTCTGGAACAGTCCGTCGAGGCGTATCACCATCGCGAGTTGGCGAAGGAAGCGCGCGAGAACATGCGGTCGGAAATCCGCGACAACAAGAAGGAACTGGACACCCACCTCGGCGAGATCGCCAAGCTGGAGAAGGAACGCAACAACGACCTCGACGTCATCGATAAGATGCTCGCTCATGTCAAGCTGACCGAGGCGAGCATGGCCCTGAACTTTTCCGGGGCCACTCTGAATTCCGCCAGTTGGACGACGGCATCGACGATAGGCGCGCTGGTGTACATGGATTATCGCGAGGTGAAGAACTTCGCGGAAGTTTACAAGAAGCAGGAATTCTACGACCAGATGCAAAACGAACAGATCAAGATGGTGCAGGTGGGCCTCGGAATGATGAACAGCCTGAGCGCCGGGAAGACGCCGGACGACGAACTGCGCGCCATCAGGAACCAACTGTTGCAGAGTCACTCCGGGCTCGTCGTTCTCGATCAACTCGGCCATCAACTCGACGCGGCGTACGACAAGCTGCTGGGCAAGTAGTCCGCTGGCTGTCACGCGCTTCCAGGCTTGTGTCTTCTGTCTTCTGACTCCTTCTCCTGTATTTCGGATACACTGGTCGTGCATGAAAAGATTCGCAATTCTCCTAATAGCCGGAGCCCTCGTTGTCCCGGCATTTGCCCAAAGCACCAGTAAGCCATTTCTGGGCCGTTGGGATTTCACAGTGACCAACGGCACCCGCACCTGGCCTCAATGGATGGAAGTCGTCGAGAAGGATGGCAAACTCGAAGGCCGCATCCAGCCGCAAGGTGGCGCGGCGCGTCCCTTCACCGTAGCCAAGGTCGAGAACGGACACCTGATCATCACCGTCACTCCGGCCGCCGAACGGAACGGCCGCCAGATCCCCGAAACCTTGTGGGACCTCACCGCCGATGGCGACAAACTGAGCGGCGTCCAGAAGCAGGGCGAGAACGCCAATACCAAGCTCGAAGCCGAGCGCGCGCCCGAGTTGAAGCGGCCCATGCCCAAGGCCTGGACCACTCCCGAACCCATCTTCAACGGCAAGGATCTGACGGGCTGGGAGCCTCTCAACAATCCCACCAACAGCCACTGGGCCGCCAAAGACGGCGAGCTTGTCAATGAGCAACGGGGGTCCAACATCCGCACCACCCGCACATTCCAGGATTTCAAACTGCACATCGAAGTGAACTGCCCCAACGACTTGCCGGACGGCAAGAAACAGCTCTGCAACAGCGGTATCTATCTGCGCGGCCGCGACGAAATCCAGGTCGGCAGCGAAGGCGGTACGCAGCCCAATCATGAGATGGGCTCCCTGTACGGCTTCATCGCGCCCGCTGTAGACATGCCGCTCGGCGCGGGCGAATGGCAGACGTTCGACATCACGCTGGTCGGCCGCGATCTCACGGTCGTGCGCAACGGCAAGACGATCCACAATCACGTCGAGATTCCCGGAATCACCGGCGGCGCGATGGATAGTAAGGAGGCCGAGCCCGGTCCGTTCTACCTGCAAGGCGATCACGATCCCGGGATGCGGTATCGCAATATCACCATTTCATTGCCGAAGAACTAATCACAATGGCAGACGTAATCTCTGAATACCAACGCTGGAAGCAGCAGGGCGCGGACCTGCGCGTACAGGCCAAACAGGCCATCGAGACCCGCTACCGCGACCTTCTGATAGAAGCGGTTCGGCTCGCCGAAGAATACCGCGCCGATTTCGGGAGCACGCTCAAGCCTCCCGTCCCGGTTACGTCGTTCAAGTACAAGGCCGGCGTGCACAAGGCGAAGAAGAAGCCGGGCGCACCGCCGGCGAAGTTGGCCGCTAAGTCCGAACCTCCGGCGCCCGCGGCCAAGCCTAATCCGAAAGTGGTGGGACTCCAAAAGCGTCTCGCCACCGCCAAGAAAAAGCTGGACGACGCCAAGGCTGCCGGCGGTGTCACTCGCATCCTCGAAGACAAGGTGTACGAAATCGAGGATGAACTGCATTTAGCCGAGCAATGAGGTTCGTCGCCCTCCTGTTGATTGTTTCCGCCGCATTCGCCCAGGATCCGCCCTCCCGGCCCAAGATCCTGGGCGTTGCGCATATGGCGGTATTCGTCAAGGATCTCGCCCGGACTCGCCAGTTTTATGAGGACTTCCTCGGTTTCGGCGAGCCCTTCACGCTTCCCACTAAAGACGGCAGCGGTGTGCGAATCGCGTTCGTCAAGATCAACGACAACCAGTATCTGGAGATCTTCACCGAGCCGGATCGCGGCGAAGGGCCGCTGAACCACATCTCGGTTTATACCGGCGATGCCGACGCCATGTTCGCGTACCTGAAAGCTCGGCGAGCACCCATCATGGGCAGCGCCGGCAAGGTGCCGAAGGGCATGACCGGCAACAAGAACTTCAACGTGAAAGACCCGGACGGCCACATCGTGGAGCTGGTCGAGTATCAGCCGGATAGCTGGACCTCTCGCGAAAAGGGCAAGTTCATGCCGTCCACCCGGATCGCTGATCGCATAGCGCACGTCGGTGTCGTGTCCGCCAACCAGGACGCGTCGACGAAGTTCTACGCCGGGGTTCTCGGAGTGCCCCGCGATCTTGTGGAGTTTGTGTCGCCGGGCGGACAGAATCACGCGACGCTGATCGTGGCGGATTTGCAGAAGGCCCTTGCGGAACTCAAGCGGCGCGCCGCCAAAGGACTGTATAGCAAACCGCTCGAAATCCGGTCGGGCCGGATCGCCTTGTACGACCCGGACGGAACATTGATCGAGTTGACGGCGGGCTTCTAGCGTTCCTACCGCTCCCTAATGGTCGCGGCTCCGATTACTGTCACGCCGAGACGCGTCGCTTCAGTAGGTACGCGCCCGTCAACGCCAGCATGCCGGCGAGGCTGATCAGCATCGGGACACTTAGCGTCGGAACCGGCGAAGGTGGAGCATCCGGCACGAAGGTCCACGTGGATGTGGGCCCGAAATCGGCGGAGCACGTAGAACCGGCGCACCAGTTTCCGTTCGGCACATTCGATTGAAATACGGTCCCGCTGCCGATCTTATTAATCTGAATCGTTGCGGGGCCCGGCAGCGTGGCGGGTATCGTTCCGGTAAGTCCGGTGGATTGCAAGTCCGAGGCTGACATAGACAGCGTGGTTAGGTTCGACGTGTAGGTGAAGCTCACGAAATTGCTATTGTTCAGCGGGGCGCCAAGTGCGAAATTCTTCAGCATGAGTACGCCTGTGCCTGATCCGGTACAGTCGGTACACTGTCCCACGAACCGGTAGGTGCCATTGGTCATAAACTGTGACATCGCCGGCGACGCGGCAAATGTCAAAAAAACAAGAAGGGCGAGACTCCGCCTTGCACTTCGAGCGTAGTAACTCAAGATGGGCATGTCGTTGAGATTGTAACTCTATGCGACCTACCCCGTGAGCCGTCTTATTTCCCGGTCGTCCGGATCGCGATGCCCAGTTCTTTCAGTTGCTTCTCGGCAACCGTGGAAGGAGCATTGCACATCAGGTCCGTTCCACGAGCCGTCTTGGGGAAGGGAATCACGTCGCGAATCGACGTCTCGCCCGCCAGGATCATGACCAGCCGGTCCAGCCCGAGCGCGATTCCGCCGTGCGGAGGTGCGCCGAACTCGAGCGCGTCCAGCAAATGGCCGAAGCGGCGGCGAGCCTCGTCGTCCGCCATGCCGAGCGCTGCGAACACCTTGGCCTGCACGTCGCGGCGGTGGATACGGATCGAGCCCGAGCCCAGTTCCACGCCGTTCAGCACCAGGTCGTACGACTTCGCGCGGCAGTGCGCCGGGTCCGTCGTGAGCTTGTCCAGGTCCTCGTCATGAACCGAGGTGAAGGGATGGTGCGCGGCATTCCAGCGCTGCTCTTCCTCGTCCCATTCGAACATGGGGAAGTCCACCACCCAGAGGAACTGGAAATTCTTCGGATCGAGCAGCTTGTGCCGGTCGTTGAACTTCTGCGCGCAGTACAGGCGCAACTGGCCGCAGGCCTGATACGTGGTCTGCTCGGGCAGATGGCCCTTGGGCTCGCCACCCCAGGTGGCCAGCACCAGCAGGTCGTTCTCGCCCGCGCCGCACCGCTCGCGCACCTGCGTCATCTTCTCCGGATGGTCGCGCTCCAGTCGCTTCGGGTCGTCGTACACACGCAGGCCGCGCTCCTGGCCGAAAGCCTTCAACTCGTCGCGCTCCTTGCGGCTGATCGGACCCGTGCCCGGAATATGGATCGCCACCAGCGGCATGCCGTTGTTTCCCAACTCGGGAATGAGGTCAGTCACCGTCTGCATCGGCGGAATGCGCAGGTCGGGCTTGTCGATGCCGTAACTGCGGATCGCCTCGGCGTACGTGAGGCGGGGAAATTTCGCCGGCACGTTGTAGCCCGCCACTTCGCATACCTTGTGCACCAGCGGCTCGATTACTTCGAAGATGGTCTCCTGCTGCGGCAACGACATCTCCAAATCGATCTGCGTAAACTCAGGCTGGCGATCGGCGCGCAGATCCTCGTCCCGGAAGCAGCGGACGATCTGGAAGTATTTTTCAAATCCGCTGACCATCAGCAGTTGCTTGAACACCTGCGGCGATTGCGGCAGCGCGTAGAACATCCCCGGCTGCACGCGGCTGGGCACCAGATAGTCGCGCGCGCCCTCCGGCGTCGAACTCGTCATGAACGGCGTTTCGATTTCCAGGAAGCCGAGCGCGTACAGGCACTCGCGCACCGCGAACGTGATCTTCGACCGCAGCATGATATTGCGCTGCATGTGCGGCCGTCGCAGATCGACATAGCGGTACTTGAGGCGGACGTCTTCGCTGACGTCCACTTCCTCTTCCATGGGGAATGGCGGCGTGCGCGATTCGTTCAGAATCCAGAGCTTGTTGACCACCACTTCGATTTCGCCCGTGGCCAGATTCGGATTGATGGTTTCGGGCGTGCGCCGCGCCACTACGCCTTGCGCGGCGATCACGTACTCCGACCGGATGACTGCCGCACGATCGTGGATGGACGCCTCCTGGTCTTCGCGAAAGACGAGTTGCGTTACGCCTTCACGGTCGCGCAGGTGTAGAAAGATCACGCCGCCCAGATCGCGGCGGCGATGCACCCAGCCCATCAGGAGGACCGTTTTGCCCTCGTCGGAAGCGCGCAGATCGCCGCAGGTGTTTGTGCGGCGAAGGTCGCCCAGAAAATCCAGTGCAACAGAGGTTTCCATATCGGTTGTTTTCATTTCAATGCGGCAGCGAGCTTGTT
>Ga0105240_10009308_pt1 | contig 13929 bp, 11 predicted proteins | sample KBSC54metaG_FD_80426 | JGI IMG/M metagenome (GOLD analysis project Ga0105240, IMG submission 80426) | Corn rhizosphere microbial communities from Kellogg Biological Station, Michigan, USA - KBS C5-4 metaG | ecosystem: Host-associated > Plants > Roots > Rhizosphere > Soil | place: Michigan, USA... | reverse complement strand
TGTGGAACGAGATCCCGACGGTGCTCGGCAACCTGATCGGCGGGCTGGCCTTCACCGGCCTCACGCTCTACGCGACCCACGTGCGGACCGCGCCCAAGCGCGTCATGGACTGACTGCGTCCGGATGGCGCGCGACCTCGAGATCTCGATCGGGCAGCACTCGGACAAGGGCCGCAAGGAGTCCAACCAGGACTTCCACGGCGCCCTGATCCCCCGCCGGCCGCTGCTCGGCACCAAGGGCATCGCGCTCGTCCTGGCCGACGGCATCAGCAGCAGCGCCGTCGGCGGGGTGGCCAGCGAATCGGCGGTCAAGAGCTTCCTGACCGACTACTACTGCACCTCCGACGCCTGGACGGTGAAGACCTCCGCCCAGAGGGTCATCGACGCCACGAACTCGTGGCTCCACGCCCAGACCCGGCGCGGCCCGCACCGCTACGACCGCGACAAGGGCTATGTCTGCACCTTGAGCGTGATGGTGCTGAAGTCGACCACCCTGCACATCTTCCACATCGGCGATTCGCGGGTCTACCGCATGAGCGGCGCGTCGCTCGAGCAGCTCACCGAGGACCATCGCGTCGTCGTGTCGGCCGAGCAGGTCTATCTCAGCCGGGCGCTGGGCATGAACCCGCAGGTCGAGATCGACTATCGCACCGTCCCGCTCGAGCCCGGCGACGTCTTCGTCCAGGCGACCGACGGCGTGTTCGACCACGTCAGCCCGCACGCCGTGGCGGCGGTGCTTGCCGAGCACGGACAGGATCTTGACGGCGCGGCGCGGGCCATCGTCGAGGAGGCCTATGCCCGCGGCAGCACCGACAATCTCACGGTCCAGCTCGTGCGCGTCGACGCGCTGCCGGAGGGCGAGGCAACGGAGGCGGTCGACCAGGCGTCCGACCTGCCGTTGCCGCCGCTGCTCGAGGCGCGGGCCGAGTTCGACGGCTACCGTATCCTGCGCCAGCTCCATGCCAGCAGCCGCAGCCACGTCTACCTCGCCACCGACATCGACAGCGGGCAGACCGCCGTCCTGAAGATCCCGTCGACCGACCTCAGGGCCGACCGTGACCACCTCCGCCGATTCAGGATGGAGGAGTGGATCGCCCGGCGGATCGACAACGCGCACGTGCTGCGGCCGCATCCGCCGGCGCGCGAGCGCAGGTATCTCTACCTCGCCACCGAATTCGTCGACGGCCAGACGCTCGGCCAGTGGATGGTCGATCATCCGCGACCCGACCTCGAGACCGTGCGCGGCATCGTCGAGCAGATCGCCCGCGGATTGCGCGCGTTCCATCGCCTCGAGATGCTGCATCGCGACCTGCGGCCCGAGAACGTGATGATCGACAAGGCCGGCACGGTGAAGATCATCGACTTCGGCTCGACCCTGGTGGCGGGCGTCGCCGAGGCCGGTCACGCGCCCGAGCGCAACCCGGTTCCAGGCACCTTCCAGTACACCGCGCCGGAATACTTTCTCGGCGAGGGCGGCACCACGCGCTCCGACCTGTTCTCGCTGGGCGTGATCGCCTACCAGATGCTGACCGGCCGGCTGCCCTACGGCGCGGCGATGGCCCAGGCACGCACGCGCGCGCAGCAGCGCAAGGTGGCCTACGTCTCCGTCCTCGACAGCGAGCGCGAGATCCCGGTGTGGATCGACGGCGTGCTGCGCAAGGCCGTGCACGCCGATCCGCGCCAGCGCACCGAGGAGCTGTCGGAGTTCGTGGCGGAGCTGCGCCGCCCGCCCGAGGCCCTGCTGCGCACCACGCCACTGCCGCTGATCGAGCGCAACCCGCTGCTGTTCTGGAAGGGGCTGTCCTTCGTGCTGGCCTGCGCGGTCTTGGCGCTGCTCTTCCTGCGCTTCGGATCGGGTCGATAGAGCCTTTCAGACTGGAACGGAATCGCCTTTCATGTTCCTCCCCCGTCTCGGGGGAGGTGGCGGCGTAATCGCCGACGGAGGGGGTGTCACGCACGCATAGGTTGTTTATATATGTCATATTCGCGCCAAATATCGGCAGTGAACTCGATCTGTGAATCATTTCGCCAAGCACCTGCGCGCCAACGCTACTGGCGCCGAACGCCTGCTCTGGAGCCGGCTGCGCAGCCGTCAACTGGGTGGCTTCCGATTCCGCCGCCAGCGGCCGATCGGCAATTACATCTGTGACTTCGCCTGCCTCAGCGAGTCCGTTGTCGTCGAACTGGACGGCAGCCAGCATGTCGATAACGCCAACTATGACGCCAAGCGAGATGCCTTCCTGAGATCGAATGGGTTCCGCGTCCTGCGATTCTGGAACGGCGATGTGATGGAGCGCCTCGAGACCGTGCTGGAGACGATCCACGAAGCCTTGCATCGCGACGGGATGGATGGGCGCTTCGACTGAGGCACCCCCTCCGTCGCCGTGTGACGGCGACACCTCCCCGAGAGGGGGGAGGGACTGCAATCGGGTGAAAGACCCTAGACGTTGAAGCGGAAGTGGAAGACGTCGCCGTCCTGCACGGCGTATTCCTTGCCCTCGAGGCGGAGCTTGCCGGCGTCGCGTGCGCCTGACTCGCCATTCAGGGCGATGTAGTCGCCGTAGGCGATGGTCTCGGCGCGAATGAAACCCTTCTCGAAGTCGGTGTGGATGACGCCGGCGGCCTCGGGGGCCCTGGCCTCGCGGCGCACGGTCCAGGCGCGGGCTTCCTTGGGGCCGACGGTGAAGAAGGTGACGAGGTCGAGCAGCGCATAGCCCGCGCGCACGACGCGGGTGAGGCCGGTCTCCTTCAGGCCGAGCGAGGTCAGGTACTCGTCCTGGTCGCCGGGCGGCAGCTGGGCCACTTCGGCCTCGATGGCGGCCGAGATCACGACCGAGGGCATGCCACGGGACCTGGCGAAGGCCTCGGCCCTGGCGCTGTGGGCGTTGCCGGTGGCGGCCGAGCCTTCCTCGACGTTGAGCACGTACATCATCGGCTTGGCGGTGATGAGCTGCAGGCGGGCGAAGACCGGGCGCTCGTCGGCGGTGATCGATGCCTCGCGTGCAGCCTTGCCCTCGCGCAGTGCGTCGAGCGCTTTCCTGACCACGGGCACTTCGGCGGCGGCTTCCTTGTCGCCGCCCTTGGCGCGCTTCTCGAGGTTGGGCAGGCGCTTCTCGAGGCTGTCGAGGTCGGCCAGCATCAGCTCGGTCTCGACGACCTCGGCGTCGCTCACCGGGTCGATCTTGCCGCTCACGTGCGTGACGTCGCCGTCCTCGAAGCAGCGCAGCACGTGGGCGATGGCGTCGACCTCGCGGATGTTGCCGAGGAACTGGTTGCCCAGGCCCTCGCCCTTGCTGGCGCCCTTCACCAGGCCGGCGATGTCGACGAACTCGAGCTGGGTGGCCACGATCTTGGCCGAGCTGGCGACGCCGGCGAGCTTGTCGAGGCGCGGATCGGGCACGGCGACGCGGCCGACGTTGGGCTCGATGGTGCAGAACGGATAGTTGGCCGCCTGCGCCGCCTGCGTGGCGGTGAGCGCGTTGAACAGGGTCGACTTGCCGACGTTGGGCAGGCCGACGATTCCGCAATTGAAACCCATGGTGCTCTTTCGCTCTTTACTCTTTGAGGTCCAGTCTCGCCGGCAGATCGGGCGGCGGCGCGAGGCTCGCCACCCGGCTCATGTACTTCTCGTCGGCCTTCTGGCCGCCTTCGGCGAGCAGCGCCGATTCCTCGGCCAGCACGCCCAGCAGCTTCGGCAGCCAGCCGGTCTTCTCGTCACGCTCGTCCGGCTCGAAGTCGCGCAGCACCCAGTGCAGTACCAGGTCCTTGTGGCCCGGATGGCCGATGCCGATGCGGACGCGGCGATAGTCCTTGCCGACGTGGGCGTCGATGTCGCGCAGGCCGTTGTGGCCGCCGGCACCGCCACCCTTCTTCATGCGCACCCGGCCGGGCGCGATGTCGAGCTCGTCGTGAAAGACCACGACCCGGTCGAGCGGGATCTTCAGGAAACGGACGGCCTCGCCGACGGCGCGGCTCGATTCGTTCATGAAGGTCATGGGTTTCAGCAGCAGCGTCTTCTCGCCGCCGAGATGGCCCTCGGCCACCTCGCCGTTGAAGCGCTCGCGCCAGGGAGAAAAGACACGGCGGCGGGCGATCTCGCCCACCGCCATGAATCCCACGTTGTGCCGGTGCCCCGCGTAGCGCGGCCCGGGGTTGCCGAGGCCGACCAGCAAAAGCACCGGGAACGCTTACTTCTTGGCCGGAGCCGGCGCCTTGCCAGCCGCCGCCGGCGCCGCGGCACCAGCCGCGGGAGCCGCACCTGCCGCGGGAGCCGCACCCGGAGCCGCTGCCGCGCCTTCGGCTGCCGCCGGGGCGCTGGCCGCCGCTGTCGCATCGGCTGCCGCCTGGGCGGCGGCCTCGCGAACGACGGTCGGAGCGGCGATCGAGGCCACGGTCGGGTTCTTGTCGCGGGTCACGACGCGAACGCCTTCCGGCACCTTGAGCGCGTCGAGATGCACCGAATGGCCGATCTCCAGGCCCGTCAGGTCGATCTCGAAGTACTCGGGGATGGTCGAGGGCTTGGTGCGCACCGTGATCTCGTGCATGACGACGTTGAGCACGCCGCCGCGCTTGATGCCCGGCGAGCCGGCTTCGTTCCGGAAATGCACGGGGACCTGGACCGAGATGATCGAGTCCGGGCCGACGCGCAGGAAGTCGAGGTGCAGAGGCTTGTCCGTCACGGGATCGACCTGCACGTCGCGCGGCAGGACGTCGATGGACGTGCCATCGACCTCGATCTTGAGGGTGTGATTGAAGAAGCCCTCGCGATGCATCTCGCGCTCGACCGACTTCGGCTCGACTGCGATCATCTGGGGGGGCTGCTTGTCGCCGTAGATCACGGCGGGAATCAGACCATCACGACGGCTGGAACGGGCGCCCCCTTTGCCGGCCCGGTCCCGCTTCTTCGCGATGACCTTGGACATCTCTGCCATTTCAACTTCTCCTAATGCTTTGTGTTCAGTTCTCTCTCATCGCGGCGTGGCCTCCAGGGGTGCCAATCGCCGGATCTCTTGAATTCCTTCTGGTCGACCATTCCTTCAGTCAAAGAGGCTCGAGACCGAGGTCTCCTCCGAGATGCGCTTGATCGCCTCGGCCATCAGAGTGGCGACGCTGAGCGGCTTGATGTTGGGCGACACGCGCACCGCCTCGGTCGGCATGATCGAGTCGGTGATCACCAGATTTTCCATCGGCGAGGCCGCGACGCGGGCGACCGCGCCGCCGGACAAGACGCCGTGCGTCACATAGGCCGACACCGACTTGGCGCCATTCTCCATCAGCGCGACGGCGGCATTGCACAGCGTGCCGGCCGAATCGACGATGTCGTCGATCAGCACGCAGTCCGTGCCCTTCACGTCGCCGATCACGTTCATCACCTCGCTGACGCCCGCGGCCTCGCGGCGCTTGTCGATGATGGCGAGGTCGGCGTTGAGGCGCTTGGCGATCGCGCGGGCGCGCACCACGCCGCCGACGTCGGGCGATACGATGGTAATGCTGCGGCCCTTCAAGGTCTCCTTGATGTCGTTGGACAGCACGGGGCCGGCATAGAGATTGTCGAGCGGGATGTCGAAGAAGCCCTGGATCTGGCCGGCATGCAGGTCGAGCGTCAGCACACGGTTGACGCCGGCATGGGTGATCAGGTTGGCCACCAGCTTGGCCGAAATAGGCGTGCGCGAGCCGGTGCGGCGATCCTGGCGGGCGTAGCCGAAGTACGGCATCACCGCGGTGATGCGGCGCGCCGAGCTGCGGCGCAGCGCATCGGTGATGATCAGCAGTTCCATCAGATGGTCGTTGGAGGGAAAGCTGGTGGACTGGATGACGAACACGTCTTCGCCGCGGACGTTCTCCAGGATCTCGACGAAGATCTCGTTGTCGGCGAACCGGCGGATGTTGGCCTTCACCAGCGGCAGGGCCAACTTGGCGGAAATGGCTTCAGCCAGCGGTTTATTGCTGTTGCCGGTCAGGATCTTCATGGCTAAGCCGTTGATCTCAAAAGAGAAAACGGCCACCCCCGGCCGCGACGGGGCGGAACATACCAACGAGTCGAGGGACTGTAAACGCCTTGAAATACAGGCGTTTCGGCAGCCCCGGCGCCTTCGTCAGGCGGCGTGCGGGTTGGCCACGAACGGCCACTGCGTCTTGTCGGCCTTGGTGTAGGGCAGCAGCGACCAGTCGGGCACCAGCGCGCCAGGGGCGGCGACATAGACCACCTCGCTGGCGATCGGCGCGTAGGCGGCATGGAAATGCTGCATCGACTTCACGACGACGATCTTCTTGGTCGAGGGATCGACGCCCAGCTTGGTGAAGCAGTCGAGGCTGTGGCACTGGCTGCGCTTGGTGTTGACGATCACCGTCACCCCGTCGATCTGCAGGGCCGCGGCATCGCCGATCGGGTTGGTGCCCTTGCGCGAGCCGCCGAACTTGATGAACACGTCCTTCTCGAGCTTCAGCACCCGGGCGCGCGCGTCGATCGGCGGCCCCGACTGCGGCCCCAGCTTGCCGCCCAGGCGGATGTCGAACTCGGCGCCTTCGCCCACCTCGAAGGCGAGCTTCACGACGCCGGGATCCCAGAACATGGCGATCGCGGCGTCCTTCACCTTCCTGTCGAGCAGCTCGCGCAGGATGAAGGTCGAGTCCGAGGCAGCACCGCCGCCGGCATTGTCCGACACGTCGGCCAGCACCATCGGCTTGGGCAGGTTGTGCGACTGCACGCGGGCCATCGCCGTGTCGAGCGTGACGTAGGGCGGCTGGGTGACCGCGCGCATGGCGAAGAACTCCTGGCCGAGTTCCCGGGCGATCTTCTCGGCCTTGGGCCTGTCGTTGTCGGTGATGGCGATGATCTTGCTGCTCATCTCCCGGATGTCCGACCACGGGAAGCCATGGGCGATCGACAGCGACAGCACGCCGTCCTTGCCTTCCATCGCCGAGAGCTTGTCGACGAAGCCGCGCATCGGCTCGCGCGTGGTGTGGAACACACCGATCATGCGGCAGTCCCAGGCCGCCATCACCGGCCTGGTGCGGCCCTCGATGGCGCCTTCCATGACGGTGAACAGGTCGTCGGCGCGGTCCGACACGTCGACGTGCGGATATTCCTTGAACAGCACCAGCACCGTGGCGTCGCGGAACGTCCCCGGACCGATGTTGCAATGGAGGTCGAGCTCGACGCCCACCGGAATGTCGGGGCCCACGACCTTGCGCACGTGGGCCAGCAGGTCGCTCTCGCAGTCGTCGTAGCCCTCGGCCACCATGGCGCCGTGGCAGGACAGGAACACGGCGTCGACCGGCAGGGCGGCCTTGAGGTCGGCCACGATCTCGTCGCGGAAGCCCTCGTAGACCTTCTTCACCGTCCTGCCGGCCGGCATGGCGAAGGCGCACAGGCTCTCGACCACCGTCCAGCCCTTGGCCTCAGCCCGCTTGCGCCACACGTCGAGCGGTGCGCCGAACATCGGCACGTTGGCGCCGTAGCTGCCCTTGCGGAACAGGCAGGTATCCTCGAACAGCTGGTGGCCGGTCGGGATCGACGCGAAGGTGTTGGTCTCGGTGCCCAGGCACGCGGTGAAGATCTTTTTCATGGGCGCACCTTAGCGTGGCTCAGTGCCTGCCGTCGAATGCGAGTCGAATCGCGGGTCTTTCCAGCGAAGATGCGTTCACTCGATTGCAGTCCCTCCCCCGTCTCGGGGGAGGTGGCGCGGTAATCCGCGATGGAGGGGGAGCCACGCAGCCGCTCTCTCCATTTTCGGATCATGATCTGCCACTTGCAGACACCTCGACTGGGGCTCCCCCTCCGTCGGCGATGACGCCGCCAGGGCGCTTTTGGCTGCTGCGCAGCCAAAACGCCGACTCCCCCGGGACGGGAGAGGAGCGGGAAAGGGGAGATTTCGTTCCAATAGGAAAGACGCTAGGCGGCCAGGGCTCGATCCATCAGGGCGCTCTCCGCCGTGCCGAGATCGGCGGTGCCGAACTGGCCGAAGCGGTCGGCGCCGAAGCGCGTCTCGCCGTAGAGCGCGGCGAAGTCGGACCTGGCGTCGACCAGTGCGGCAAGTGCTGCGATGCGGGCAAGGCCCTCGCACAGGAAGCGCGCGCGGCGCTCGGCGTCGGGCGACTTGAGCGCGCGTTCGAGTGCCTGCGCCAGCGGGCCGACGTGGAAGGCCTGCGACGCGGTGCGCACGAGGCGCGAGAGCGTATCGAGGCTGGCATCGGCATGGCGGCCGGCGGCGCGCAGCACGTCGAGCGCCATGACGTTGCCCGAGCCCTCCCAGATCGCGTTGAGCGGCGCCTCGCGATAGTAGCGCGCCAGCGGGAGATCCTCGGTGTAGCCGTTGCCGCCCAGGCACTCGAGCGATTCGTAGACGACCTGCGGCGTGCTCTTGCACACCAGGAACTTCACGGCGGGCGTCAGCAGCCGCGCATAGGCGGCCTGGCGCGGATCGGTTGCCGCCCGGTCGACGGCATGGGCGAGGCGGAAGACCAGCGCCACCTGCGCCTCGAGCTCGAGCGCCATGTCGGCGGCGACGGCGCGCATCGCCGGCTGGTCGGACAGCCGCTTCTGGAACACCGAGCGGTTGCGGATGTGGTGCAGCGCCTGGCTGAGCGCGATGCGCATCTGGCCGGCCGAGGCCACCGCGCAGTCCAGCCGCGTGAGGTTCACCATCTCGATGATGGTGCGCACGCCCGCGCCTTCCGGGCCGACCCGCTCGGCATACGCGCCATGGAATTCGACCTCGGACGAGGCGTTCGACCTGTTGCCGAGCTTGTTCTTCAGGCGCTGGAAGCGGATGGCGTTCTGGCTGCCGTCGGGCCGATGGCGCGGCATCAGGTAGCAGGTGAGGCCGCCTTTTGCCTGGGCCAGCACCAGGAACGCGTCGCACATCGGCGCCGACATGAACCATTTGTGGCCGCTGATCTCGACATGGTCGCCGTGCGGAGTCGCTTCGGTCATGTTGGCGCGCACGTCGGTGCCGCCCTGGCGCTCGGTCATGCCCATGCCGAGGGTGGCGCCGCGCTTGTCGAACCAGGGCAACGCACGTTGGTCGTAGGTGCGCGTCTGGATCCTGGGCAGCCACTTCTCCAGCAGCGCCGGTTCCGCGCGCAGGGCGCCCACGCAGGCGTGCGTCATGGTGATGGGGCAGAGGTGGCCGCTCTCGGCCTGCGTCGCCAGATAGAGCCGCACGGCGCGGCTCGCCATCGGGCCCGCCGGGTCGCTGCCGTCGTGCGCCGAGGCATGGATGCCCCAGCCCACGCTCCTGGCCATCAGCGCGTGATAGGCGGGATGGAACTCGACGAAGTCGATGCGGTTGCCCTTGCCGTCCATCGTGCGCAGCGCGGGCGGATTCTCGTTGGCGATGCGGCCGAGATCGAGCGTCTCGGCCGCGCCGTAGTCCTTGCCGCATCTGGACAACGCCGCGAGATCGAGCCCGTAGCGCGCCGCCGCGTCGGCCAGCGGCCGGTCGGCGCTGAAGAGATCGACATCGCCGAAGGCCGGCGACTGGTTGAAGGAGGCGTCTTCGAGGAAACCGCTGGGCATGATCGAAGTCTGTACCCGGCCTCTCGAACCGGCAACCCTTTGCCACCCTATGCGACTTGGTCAGAGTCTTTCGGACGAAGATCTATTCATTCGACCGTCATTCCTCCCCCGTCTCGGGGGAGGTGGCGCCGTCATGCGGCGACGGAGGGGGTGCCATACGGCAGCTCTCTCCAATTAAGATCATGATCTCTAGCTTGCAGGCACTTCGGCTGGGGCTCCCCCTCCGTCGGCGATTACGCCGCCACCTCCCCCGAGACGGGGGAGGGGCATGACAATCGGAACGACTCTAGGCCGCGCTTGCCTTGGTGAAATCCCAGTTGCGGCCGGGGGCGGCGGCGAACAGCGCCTTGGTGTACTCATGCCGCGGCGCGCCGAAGACCTGCTCGGCGGCGCCGTATTCGACCACGCGGCCCTGGCTCATGACGGCCACGAAGTCGCAGATCTGGGCGGCGACGCGCAGGTCGTGGGTGATGAACAGCACGGCGAGCTTCAGCCGCTGGCGGATCTCGTCGAGCAGCTCGAGCACCTGCTTCTGCACGGAAACGTCGAGCGCCGACACCGCCTCGTCGGCGATCAGCAGCTCGGGTTCCATGGCGAGCGCGCGGGCGATGCAGATGCGCTGACGCTGGCCGCCCGAGAACTGGTGCGGATAGCGGTCGAGCGCGTTGGGATCGAGCCGCACGGTCTCCATCAGCGAACGGGCGCGGGCCAGCGCCTCTTTCCGGCCGAGGCCGAAGTTCATCGGGCCCTCGATCACCGAGTCGCCGACGGTCATGCGCGGGTTCAGCGAACGATAAGGGTCCTGGAAGACGATCTGCACTTTGCGGCGGTGCGGGCGCAGCTTGCCCGCCGACAGGGTCGCGATCTCGGTGTCGCCGAGATAGATCTTGCCCTCGGTGGGATCGATCAGGCGCGCGATGCAGCGCGCCACCGTCGACTTGCCCGAGCCCGATTCGCCCACGATGCCGAGCGTCTCGCCGCGGCGGATGTCGAGGTCGACCTCGGTTGCGGCCTTCACGGTGCGGCCCTTCTGGAAGAAACCCTTGGAGACGTAGGTCTTGCCCAGCTTGTCGGTGCGCAACACGGTCTCGCCTTCGCGGCGCACGCCGCGATGCGCCGGCACGATCGACGGCACCGAGGAGATCAGCATCCTGGTGTAGTCCTGCGCCGGGCGCGCCAGGATCTGCTCGGTCTGGCCCATCTCGACGAGCTCGCCCCAGCGCAGCACGGCCACGCGGTGGGCGATCTCGGCGACGACGCCGAAGTCGTGGGTGATGAACAGCACGCCGGTGCCCTGGCCGGCCTGCAGCTCGGCGATCAGCTTCAGGATCTCGGCCTGGGTCGTGACGTCGAGCGCGGTCGTGGGCTCGTCGGCGATCAGCAGCACCGGATCGAGCACCAGCGCCATGGCGATCATGATGCGCTGGCGCTGGCCACCCGAGAGCTGGTGCGGGAAGGAGGCGTAGATGCGCTCCGGCTCCGGCAGCTTCACGCGGGTCAGGATGGCGATGATCTTGGCCTTGCGCGCCGCCGCATCGAGCTTGGTGTGGGTCTCCAGCACCTCGTCGATCTGCTCGCCGCAGGTCATGACCGGGTTCAGCGCCGTCATCGGCTCCTGGAAGATCATCGACATGCGCGTGCAGCGCAGCTGGCGCAGGCGATCCTCCGAGGCCGCCAGGATGTTCTCGCCCTCCAGCAGGATCTCGCCGCTGGTCGGCTTCAGCGCCTTGGCCAGCAGGCCCATCACGGTGAAGGCGATGACCGACTTGCCCGAGCCCGACTCGCCCACCAGGCAGACGATCTCGCCGGGATTGACGGTGAAGCTCACCTTTTCGACGGCGAGCGCGCGATCGGCGCCTTTGGGCAGGGCGACGGTGAGGTTGCGGACCTCGAGGATCGGCTTGGTCTTGTCGCCTTTGTTCTCAGACATCAGACTTTTTTACTCATCTTCGGGTCGAGCGTGTCGCGCAGGCCGTCACCCATGATGTTGATGGCGAGGACGGCGAAGGCGAGGAAGATGCCCGGATACATGATGTTGTGCGGGAAGACGCGGAACAGCGTGCGGCCCTCGGCCATGATGTTGCCCCAGCTCGGCGTCTCGGGCGGGATGCCGATGCCGAGGAAGCTCAGGATCGCCTCGATGATGATGGCGGCAGCGGCGGTGAAGGTCGCCTGCACGATCAACGGCGCCACGGTGTTGGGCAGGATGTGGCGCCACATCAGGGTGATGGTGGGCGTGCCGACCGAGATCGCGCCCTCGACATAGGGCTCCTCGCGCACGGTGAGCACGACCGAGCGCACCAGGCGCACGACGCGCGGCACCTCGGGCACGACGATGGCGAAGATCACGGTGACCAGGCCGGCGCGCCAGATCGAGACCAGGGCGATGGCCAGCAATATGGGCGGGATCGCCATCAGCCCGTCCATGATGCGCATAATGATGCCGTCGGCCCAGCGCACGTAGCCGGCGACCAGGCCGATCACCAGTCCGAGCGCGACCGCGATGATGGCGACCGAGATGCCGACGGTGAGCGACACGCGCGTGCCGTAGATCACGCGGCTGTAGACGTCGCGGCCCAGGCTGTCGGTGCCCATGATCGCCGTGCGGTGGGCCGGCGTGCCGTCGTCGAGGCGGTAGGTCAGCACCGTGTCCGGCTTCTTGTTGCGCATGGCCGGATCGATGCGCGTCGGGTCGACCGTGCCGAGATACGGCGCGAGAATGGCGATGAGGAGCATGAGCAGCAGGATCACGCCGCCGAAGATGACGCTGGGATTGCGGATCGCCAGCGCCCACACGCTGCGGCGCCTGGACGTCGCGGCCGCGATCGCCGCGGAATCGACGATCGCGTCGGGAAGTGTCGCGCTCAATAGCGGATCCTCGGATCGAACAGGGTGTAGCTGATGTCGATCAGCAGGTTGATGACGACGTAGACCACCGAGAACATCAGGATGACCGCCTGGATGGTCGGGAAATCGCGGCTCAGCACCGCCTCGACGGTGAGCCGGCCCAGCCCAGGCAGGCCGTAGACGCTCTCGGTCACGACGGCGCCGCCGATCAGCAGCGCGATGCCGATGCCGATCACGGTCAGGATCGGCACGGCGGCATTGCGCAGCGCGTGGCGCATCAGCACGACGCGGGTGCTGAGGCCCTTGGCGCGGGCGGTGCGGATGTAGTCCTCGTTCAGCACCTCGAGGATGCTGGCGCGGGTGATGCGGGCCAGCAGTGCGATGTAGACGATCGCCAGCGTGATGCTGGGCAGGATCATGCGCTCGAGGAACTGCCAGAAGTCGACGCCGATGCGGACGTAGCCCTGGACCGGCAGCCAGCCGAGGTCGATGGCGAAGATGTAGATCAATATGTAGCCGATGACGAAGGTCGGCATGGAGAAGCCCAGCACCGAGATGCCCATGACCACGCGGTCGACCCACGAGCCCTGGCGGTAGGCGGCCAGCACGCCGAGCGGCACGGCGGTGAACACGGAGATGACCAGCGTGCAGATCGACAGCGCCAGGGTCGGCTCGAGGCGCTGCTCGATCAGCTCGACGACGGTCTTCTTGAAGAAGAAGCTCTCGCCCAGATTGCCGTGCAGCATGTTGCCGATCCAGATCGCGAACTGCTGCCAGATCGGCAGGTCGAGACCGAGCTTCTCGCGGATCATCGCGATCTGGTCGGAGGTTGCGTTGTCGCCGGCGATCACCGCCGCCGGATCGCCCGGCGTGAGCCGCAGCATGAGGAAGACGAAGATCGCCACCACCGCGAGAACCGGGATGATGGCGATCAGACGACGGGCGATGAAGTCGAACATTTCCCTCTCAGATCAGGCTTTTTCGACGTTCCACATGACAGGCACCGGCGCCTTGAGCCAGCCCTTGATGTTCTTGCGAGCGACACCCGGACCGTACCACTGGCCGATCCAGCCGTACTGCGCTGTTTCGATCGCGCGATTCTGCACGGCGAGCGCCATCTGCTTGGCCTTCACCGGATCGGTTTCCTTGGAGTAGGCGTCGCGCAGCTTCTCTATCTCCGGGTCGGTCGGCCAGCCGAACCACGACTTGTCGCCCTGGGCCACCATGTAGGTGTTGGAGATCGGGTTCAGGATGTCGGCCGCCACGGTGAAGGTGTGGAAGACGTTCCAGCCGCCCTGGGCCGGCGGATCCTTCTTGGTGCGGCGCGTGACCAGCGTCTGCCAGTCCATCGACTGCATGTCGACCTTGAAGCCGCCCTTCTCGAGCTGGGCCTTGGTGACCGGCGCGGTGTTGGTCAGCACCGGCAGCGTGGTCGACTGCATCAGCACGACCGGCGTGCCATCGTAGCCGGCTTCCTTGAGCAGCGCCTTGGCCTTCTCGTAGTTCGGCTTGACGAACAGGCCGTCCGGCGCGTCGAAGGCGTTGGGCGTGCCGCTGATGAAG